>Ga0114970_10002704_pt1 | contig 13232 bp, 13 predicted proteins | sample M_140205_XF_Meta_FD_87030 | JGI IMG/M metagenome (GOLD analysis project Ga0114970, IMG submission 87030) | Freshwater microbial communities from Lake Montjoie, Canada to study carbon cycling - M_140205_XF_MetaG | ecosystem: Environmental > Aquatic > Freshwater > Lake | place: Lake Montjoie... | reverse complement strand
TTCCCTACCTCCTTTCGATCATACACCAAAACCCCTTTCCGCTTAAACATCCAGGCCACGGAACCATCCGTGCCCAAATTTCCGCCAGATCGGGTAAAAGCAAACCGCATGTTGCTCACAGTGCGGTTCACGTTGTCCGTCAAACACTCCACGAGTACCGCCACGCCACCCGGGCCATAGCCCTCGTAGGTTTTTTCCGAATAGGTATCCGCCCCAGTCTCTCCCAAGCCCTTTTTAATGGCGCGGTCACAGTTGTCCTTGGGCATATTCGCCGCCTTGGCCTTAGCAAGGGCGGTGCGAAGAGACGGGTTATCGGCAGGAGATCCCCCGCCTCGGCGGGTGGCTACGGTGATTTCTACCGCAATCTTGGTGAAAACTTTCCCTCGTTTGGCATCTTGGGCGCCTTTTCGATGCTGAATATTCTTCCACTTGCTATGGCCGGCCATGTCATCCCTCTCCTGGCAAATCATCTCCCGTTCAAATGGCCACCATTATAGCGAAACAGGCGAAGTTTAAAAGTGGAAATGCTTGATTTTCTCCCCTTTGCTCCCTAATTCGGTCATGGCTTGAATCCCAATATCGAGGTGCGCCTGCACAAAGGTAGAGGAAACTTTTTGATCGCTGGCTTCCGTTTTCACTCCTTCCGGGGTCATGGGCAAATCGGAAACCAGCAACAGCGCGCCGCGAGCAATGTCGTTGGCCAAGCCAGCCATGAATACTGTCGCCGTCTCCATATCAACCGCCAACACCTTCATTTTTCTCAATTTTTCCTTAAAATCTTCGTCGTGCTCCCAAACTCGGCGGTTGGTGGTATAGATCACCCCCGTTCGGTACTCGAATTTCTTTTCTACGATTTTTTCCGACACAAACTTATGCAACTTAAAAGAAGGCAGCGCGGGGACCTCCGGCGGAAAGTAGTCACTCGACGTACCCTCCCCCCGAATCGCCGCTGTAGGCAAAATAAAATGCCCAATTTCAGCGGCATGTTTCACGCCCCCACATTTCCCAAGGAACAAGACGCCTTTAGGCGTTATGGCGGACAAGAGATCCATAATCGTAGCTGCATTGGAAGAACCGATGCCAAAGTTGATGATGGTCAATCCTGCTTCATTGGTACAGGTTTGCATGGGCCGGCTTTCCCCTCGAATGGGGGCCCCAAATCGCGTCGAAAATTGGGTTACGTATTCATGGAAATTGGTTAGTAGAATATAGGAACCAAACTCGGACAACGAAGTCCCTGTATAACGAGGCAGCCAATTCTGTACAATTTCAGCCTTGGTTTTCATCGAAACCCCCTTCTACTACTGATATACTCATCGCGGCTTCCCCCCACCGGATGTGGGACCGCTCTATTACGAGGAGAACCTACCCATGCATCTTGCTAGCAAGTCTCATACCTGGCTTTGGCCTTTAATCCTAATGACATCCCCTTTATGGGGCACCCCCTCCCTGGCAATTTTGGGGGACCGCTATACCACGGGCACAGCAGCAGGGTCCCAGTTCCAACTGGATTTTGTCACCGTGTGGCAGCAGATCGAAGCACCTCCGAGTCGCAGGATCTCTTCCGAGGACGAAGCACTACTGCAGACCCGAGGGCTTACCTCCCCTTTTCCTATGCCCACTCGTCTCCCCTTCTCTTCTAAAGAGTTTACTACAGGCATGGATTGGAGCATCAAACACCTCCTGGCGGGGCTGACCCACCTCTACTATAACCGAGAGGAGCTGAGCTGGGGGGCTCTCTTGGGAAAGCGAATGGGAATACCCGCTTCTCAGATTTTTCTGGCGGGCCACCCTGGAGAGGGGGTGGCCATGTTTCCCTCCCAAGTCAACCGACTCCTTCAGGCCACCGGCGGAAAGATTCCCGAAAACGTGATGGTCTGGTTCGCCATCGAGGAGCTCTGCCAGCCCAATATGGAACTAGGCTCCCCAGGCACCCACTATAGCCAAGCGCTGGAAAAGGGCTTACAGATCCTAGCCGCCCAGGGCACCCCAGCGCCCACAGGCTCTCACATTTGGATTCTAAGCCCCCTCAAAGCCACGGAACTCTTTCTCACCCCTGAGATTCAAAACAAATCGGTTTACGCTTTTGGCAAAACTACTACGTGCCAAAAACTGGAAGAAGAGGGTTTTCATACCGGCCCTCTCCCCACTCCGCCTCAAACACCCGCATTGGCAGGCTACTTGGCGGATTTTATTCCACCCAATCCGGCTCGCATATGCCCTGGACTCTTCGCCCACAAAAAACTTCCGCCACCAGACCCCCGCGAAAAAGTGGCCACCAGCCTGAGCGAAAAAGCCCAGAAAGCGCGAAAAACTCGTGAGCTTGCTGACGAAGTCACGGGTAAACTCTCGCAGCAAATCCGCGAGTCCCGCCAAAAATCTCGCGAAATGGTCGAAGCCACCCAAGCCGTCTGGCGCAAAAAAGCGCCCAATCTTTCTGTCATATGGGTATCTGAGATGGATGCCCTGCATTTGGAGGCCCCAGACATGGCTCAAAACTGCTTTGATCTGAGCGTAGCAGGACATGTCAAAGTAGAAGATTTGGTCTATAGACAGCTTCACAAAGAGGGGAGATCTGAAGGGGGGAACGCCCTCCAGGAACTATAACTTGACTTTTTCTGTGCCAATCTATATCCATGGAAGTTCCCATGGCGAGGTAGCTCAGCTGGTTAGAGCGCCGGATTCATAACCCGGAGGTCGAGAGTTCAAGTCTCTCTCTCGCCACCATTTTTCGACTTTCCCCCTAGCCTCTCAATACCCAAGAATTTCCGTCTTCCCCTTCAGGTAGTCTGGCACAAGATGTGCGTACCGTTCCGTCATTTGGATGGTGGAATGCCCTAGCAGTTTTTGCAAATCATAGATGCTACCTCCCCGCATGAGGAAATTGGACGCAAAAGTATGTCTGAGATCCTGAAAACGGATGATAGGTACGGCTGCCTCTTTTGCCATCCTCTGAAGTTGCTTGTAATAGGTATCAGGATGACAGCGTGGAACTACATATCCAGATACGCCCGTCTCCTCATATAGAAGACGTAGTTCAGCGGCAAGGCTGACTGACTGACAAGGGGATCCGACGGATGCGTTTCGATTTTGTTTGTTCTCGATTTCTTTTCTCGATGCGACAAAAAGATCGTTTGACACTGATCATCCCTGTATCAAAGTCGATGGCATCCCACCGCAGTCCCAGGATCTCCCCTCGCCTAAGTCCAGTATGCAGTGCGATCAAGACCCCGAAAAAGGATACGGGTCGTACCTCTTTCTGTTTCCAATAGCCAAGGAATTGGTTCACCTCCTCATGCTTCCAGAAAGAAAAATCCTGTTCTGGGAGCACAAATTTTCGGATCCTGGCTATGGGATTCTTATCCACAAAGCCCCAATGAATACCGTCATTATAGATTTTTCTCAAGAGCCCCAAGATATCGTTGCAAGATTTTGGAGCTAAATTGGAGTATCGTTTGATATCACTGATCCATAGCTCTATCTCTGCTGTATCAAGAGCGCCTACCACAGAGGGACCGAAGGTAGGGAGAATATACTTACGGAGCATACCGAGATCTCGACGAATGGAGCTCATAGATTTCCGAGCTTTCGCATGACAGGAGATCCAATACAGGGCCAATTCCTCTACAGATTGAGGTTTCCAGCTTTGGGTGAGGCTCATCGCGCCACCTCCAACACCAATGCTGGGTTGATTCGCAAGCACTCAGAGGGGCCTCCAAGGGTCTGGGCCGTCTCCACACGAACCCAGTTATGCGCCTTCAGGATAGCAATCGCCTCTTCCAGCTCATCTGCACTTCGTAAGCCGACCCAGTTTCGCCTGTTAATCTCTCGCAACCGTTGGCCATCGATTACCATCCCTCCTTTGATTTTCTCTGCCAAGACAGCCGCACTCTGGTTTTTACTATGAGACGTATTCTCATAGAGCTTGTGGAGATGAGACTCCAGCTTCACACACCACGTACAAGCCAAATCAACGGAAGATTCTGAAAGCTCAGAAGGCAACCTCCCCGAAAGATGGAAAGATTCCAGGACAGAGAAAAGTAGAGATCAAGATGGCATAAGCGATCGATACTTACTGATATGCGCACGTATCATGCTGCTATCATTGGACGAAAGAAGCCTTTCTTCCAATGCAGATCGCCAGAGATCTGCTTTTTCCTGGGCAGAAGGAGAAAAATTCAAGCTGGGTATGGTGGAAGCGGAGATAGGAAGAGCATCCAGAAAGGCAAAGAGAGCCTCCACTTGCTTCAAGCTTGCCATATCTGGGTCCCTATCGATGAGTTTCCAGCTTTGTCGCCCATCCGGGAAGAATACAATCTGAAAACGACTCAAAAATCCATCGTCCCCATCTGTACCTGTATGTCGATCAATGAAAGCACGGATCTTCTCGGGCTGAATCCCTCCAAAGACAGACAAGCACATGGCTTGGACGAGGGAGCTACCTCTCCCAACACGATCAATGGCAAAGAAGCCATTTCCATTCCATGTTTCGAGGAAAAATTCTCGACTCCCCTCACGTCCATTCTTATGGATAGCTTCGAACCAGCCGCTTAGCTCATCTCGGAGCAATAACAACCCTTGTGGGTTTTCCTCAAATAACATAGCGAGCTTTTCCACTGTCGGATCACTGGTACGATATCTACGCTGCTTCTTAGCACCAATAGATTTTGCCTCATCCTCCATTTGAAGGAGTCTTTTCTCTGCATGGATTCTTTGGTCTAGCTGAATAGGAGATGCAGAATGAAGCAAATTTTTGAGGGCATGGATCTCTTTTTCGAGATTCACGATCGCTCGATTGGATGTACTGCATTCGCCATGAAATACCTGATTGGCTTTCTGCTCTAAGGCGACCAGAGGGCCTGTTGCCGCTGCAATTGCCGGTGATTTTAGGGAGCCTGGTTCTGCGATTAGCATGCCCCATAGATTGGGCACCACGGTCCAGCTATCTTTTTGTAAGGGTCTGACGCCAAGTTTTCTTCCGAGTAAAGAGGCAGCAGAGACAAAGAAGGGAGCCGCCAAGAACTCCATCGGTACCTGCATACGATCTGCTTGATCCAGAATCCATAGCTTGGCAGGCTCTACAATATCCTGCTCCGCGAGAGGGCTCATGCGAGCTACACTACGTAGAAATGGTTTTGGACTCTCCCACAACGGTGGAGCATCGTACCGCGCTATGCTTCTACCGATCGAACCTACTTCATGAGAAGAAAGGGGTGGCACACAGACCGCTATATTTACTTGTTGAAGCACTGTCTCCAGTTGAGAGCTCGATAATCCACAGCGACGTAAGGATCCAGCTATAGAGGCCAACCTTGTGTTACGAGATCCTTCCAGAGTCGCACCAGACTCAATAGCTTTCATTTCCCTTGGAGAAGACAGGAGCTCGAAGACCGCAAGAGGGAATGGGGCCGTGGCATAGCTGTTATTCCACGCGTAGAAGCGCCCGGAGGCATGCCGGCTGGGTGGCGCTACCACATACCCATGATCCCCCCGAACATCGATGCCAGCGAATAACCCTACCTTATTTTTGATATTTCTTTCAGAAGAGGCAAAGTAGAGATGGATTCCAAAACCAGTTTTTACCTCAAGAGTCGTAGGTAAAGTGCCAACCTGAGCCTCTAGCTCTTTCAGAGACTCAAAGCCACCATGTTGCCCATCGATATCGAGAACCAGAATCCCTGATTTCCACCCTGTGGCGATGCCAATGTTGGCATTTGGATTTCGCCCCCACCATTCCCGTATTTCCCCCTCATCTACCGTTGCATCCTTGACCCCATTGCGTGTGAGCGGATGCTTACCAATACTCCCACAGGATGGAGCAGAGCAACTGCAACCGCCGCTGGAAAGAGGGTGATAAAGGGGGATAACCCACCAACCTTGACGGGCGTACCCCAGTGCCTCCTGAAGCAGGGAGGCTCGAGGAGCCTCTCCTTCAAAGTCATGACATTTTGGTCGAAACGCGGTAACGTTGTCCATGTTAGTCCTTTGCCTAGAGTCTTAAAAAAAGATGTGGTAGTCTTATTTAAGACTAAAGCTTAGGGCTAACCCCCGTCAAGCTCTTTTCCATGGAGAGTTGGATTGTGATCAAAAAAAATGAGTACGCTATCTTCCTAAAGACATTAGGAGAAGTTTTTGCAGAGGCAAGACGAGCCGCCAATTTAACCCAAGCCGAGCTAGGGGCACAGACAGGGCGGGGACAATCAGCAATTGGGAAAATAGAGCGAGCGCCTGTGCAAAATACCCCCCTCAGGGTCCTCTACGAGCTTTCCAACGCCCTAGATATACCACTATCTGAGATTTTCTTTACGGCAGAGAGTAAAGCTTCCCTATCTGTTGGGACCAGCTCCCACAAGGAAAAATGGCCCGCTGTGATAAAAAGCGTGAATGCGCTACCCAAACAGCACCGGGAATGGGTTGCTGACATGGTTCTGGGCTTGTTACAGCGTGATAGACAGCCTGACAACCTTCGACAGCGTTAAATAGCTACATAATTTCAGACAGATAGTCACTTACTTGCTTTTTTCGACAACCTTCGACAACCTTCGACAGCCGCGACCTTGTCTAAGGTTGTCAGGCTGTCATCAGTTGACCTCATTGTAATACTCATGGTATTGCCTATCATCGAGCTTGCGATTCATAACCCGGAGGTCGAGAGTTCAAGTCTCTCTCTCGCCACCATTTTCACCCTCAAATTTAAGCATCGAAGGCATTTTAATCATGCAAACCACTTCTTGTTCTTTTCTAGCCTCTCTATTGGTGGCCTCTCTTCTTTTATCCAGTCTGATCTCCCAAGAAGCCTTTGCCGGTCGACGACGGGAATCTACTCGGGCTGCTGCCCTTGCGGCACGAGATGCAGGGAAAATTGCACAGGTAGCTCGCCCGGATGATATGCCATCACCTGCACAGTCCTCTCGTTGTTCCTTGCGTCTGTCCGTGAACCCCAGAACCGCCCTATACGCCGCCACTGCTATCGCAATGACAGGGGGGGTAGCACAGGCATTTCCAGTGCCCGCCTCCCATATATTATCCCATATATCGGCTCACTCAAAACGGCTATGTAATAAGTCTCCTTTTCATGGGGACCTCTACTGGACCCCTCAGGGTGAAGCATGCTATTGTTTGTTTTGTGGGCCTGGTGCTGCGACTACTCTCCTCTATTTGACGCAAGAACCAAAATACTTGAATGCTCTCACAGTATGCAAAAAAATGTGTTTCACGCTCTTCGAAGCATTCTCCAGTTTCAATGCCACCGATATGGGCACCCCCATGCGAGATGGGTTATAATCCGAGCAAGTTCAACCGGAAGCAAAGAAATTTGTGGCTGGGGGATACAAGCCGAAAGAATGGATCTACCAAAGTATATGCATGATTCCCTCATATTCGGATAAGGGTATGTCGAAGGAAACCTTTTCTGTTGAAGCAGAATCTCTGATTTTTAGGTGACGGACTTTTTCCAATAATTCCAGGAGAAAATGGAGAAACTATTCGTCATATCTGAAATCCAGGATGCAGATCCCATGCCTACAGCGACTAGCCACCCATTTTGACAGCCGCCTAGAAATTGTCTATCCTGAGAAGACAAGAGGGTTCTTCCTTTTTGACCGGTTGGAAATTCACAGTCTTCAAATGAGTCATGCGATGAAACAGAGCGCGCTTCTTTTTCTATGGTTGATAGTAAGTTGCACCCACGGCACGGGCAGCCATACCCTAGTCCAAGAAACCCCCTTATCCGTGGGGCAAGACAAGGCTTACTCCGCCGCCTATGAGGCTGCGACCCAGGCCACAGAAGTCTATGCCAACTTTGAAACCCTGTTCCAAATCCATGTGACCTACCTATCACCTGAATTTCTTGCGGCCTATGAGGCACGAGAAAAATCCCTCCAGCTGGTCCCCCTTCCGTCGTTTTCCGATGTGGCCCATAAAAGCGCCTTCTTGGTATCAGTCTTTACACCCAACGACTCGGCAGATCGTTTTCCCGATGAACGGTATTGGAACACCCAACTCCATATCGGCGATAGACCGTACAAGCGGACATTTATTGTGCCCCAGCGGGATAAACTCCGTCTGCAGACTTTCTTTCCCTATATTTCAGCTTGGTCGAAGGAGTTTTTGGTCTTCTTTGCAGCCCCCAAAGCACCGACCCAAGGGCCAGTACGCCTGGAGATCCATCACCCCCATGCTGGGGTAACCCTCAACTGGAAGTAGTGTCTTCCGGAGGGATCCCCTCCGTTATTTATAAACCTACAAGTACACCCGAATTCCAACATCGGCCAAAATCACATGGATTCTTTCCTCATCGTTGGCCGGTAGCTGAGTGAGTGCGCCACTCTTCACCTGATTCACACTAAGGGCGAAGTAGTTCCACTGGGCGGAGGCAGTAAGAGCAACGGAAGAAGTGATGGGAAAAAGAGCTTCAAAAGCCACTTGATACACACTACCCAAGATCCCCTTGGCTTTGTAGGCGGTGTCCGAAGTCAGCGCATAATCCGCGTTATAGATCCCCAAGCCCGCCTTCCAAATCCCAAACACCCGATTTCCTAAGGAATACCCATATCCTACTCGCAGCAATGCTCCATAATCGATGGTGATGTTGGCGGCAGAGTGGCCGATATTCCCGTAAAGGAAATCCAAATCCGCATCGAAAAGAGACCAGGTGGTCAGTGTCTTGTTATACCCAATCTTCGGCGAAATAAGGTAGGCCCCTTTATCATTGCCGGTCCCACTAGGCCGAGACTGCCCAATTCCCAAATTAAATCCAGCATATAGACTAGAGGGGATCTTGGGGGCCGGCCCTGGTACTAGCTCTTTCTCGTATAATTCCGGGGTACTTGGTGGCCTATATTCCGGAGATGGCGCAGGCTCCACCCCCCAAAGAAGGCTATTTCCTTGCAAACAACCCATGACCAACATCGGATAGAGGAGAGTTTTCAACATCAGAAAAGCCTTTATGTAGCGTAAAAACGAGAGAAAAACAGCTCTTGCCTTTTCAGCAGCATTACCATAGTATGGGCCTTCGAAAAAAGGCAAATTACTTGTTCCTGGCTCGGCATTTTATATAGGTGTTTTATGGCCTCCCCTACAAAAAAAATCAAAGTTCGACGTAAAATTAACAAAGCACGCCGTGCACGCGCCCGCAAGAACCGCGATCGTCTTCACGGTTCTACAGCAAAAAATTTGCCCTTGAATAAGCCCAATGCCAATGAACGCGCCATGAAGGCCGCACACGCAGCCCGATAACGCCAACGCCCGATGCGATCAAAGGATGCTCGCAGGAAATGTCCTTTTAAGGGGGTAGAATGCGTCTCTTACAGGTCCTCTGGTTTTGGTTCTTCATCGTCTTCATTACGCTCCTGTGCATCTTTCTTATTCAACTCTCTCGTTTCAACTCTTGGATCCGAGGCAAACCTACGGACCAAGAATTGGGGCATCGCATTGGCGAATTCTGGGGCATTTCCCTCTTCCGCTTTACCCCAGGTTGGTCTATCGAAATCTATGGGCGACAAAACATCCCCCAAAAAGGGGCATTCGTCATTGCTGCCAATCATGAGAGCGCTGCCGATATCTTCGCCCTCTATGTTTTGGGGATCTCCTTTCGCTGGTTGGGAAAAGCCAGTGTCTTCCGCATCCCCGGGGTGGGGGCCGCCATGCGCCACAATGGCTATATCCCCATCACCCGAGGAGATAAAGCAAGCCATCACCAAGCCTTGGAGGCAAGCTCCGCCCACCTAAAAGCGGGCACTTCCATGCTGTTCTTCCCTGAAGGCACCCGCTCCACCACAGGAAGCCCAGGCCCATTCAAGGTAGGGGCCTTCAAACTCGCCAAAGAAAACCAAGTACCCGTCTTGCCGGTGGTGTTACAGGGGGCAGCCAAGCTGTTAAAGAAGAAAAGCCTCTTCCCCAACCGTGCTCGATTGCTCATCCAAGTTCTACCCCCCATGACTTCTCCCGAAAGTGAGTCCATCGAAGCGTTCACCCATCGCGTGCGAGATCAAATGGTGGAAGCCCACTCCCATCTCGTTGGCTTACAGACCAAGTGATATTCACAGTACGTGCAAGCCGGAGAGAAGACAGGGGCAAAAGCCGTATCTGGCTCCAATAAACCCTCTACGCTCTCTCGCCACCGCACCCGAAACTTCTCCCCACTTTCCTTCAAATCTATAGCATTGCGCCGGGAAGACGAAGCACAGGGAGAATCCTTGCCCATGCCTCGCTGATCCCAAATCCCATCCAAAATGGACCAGTACCCGATCAACCCTGTATCAAAGGAGAACCCCATCTCGGCTAACACCGTGGCATAAAACAACAATTGAGGCACCCACCAACTTCCCCCTTCCTGTACCGTTTGACGCTTACGTTTATAATCTGTAAGCACATATCCCCCGGGCCCTTTCCCTACACTATCCATCACACCCGATAAAGAGATAGAAATCGGGTCTCTGCCTCGCAGCGGCATGGAAAAAGACACCGGCTGTACCTCTGTACCAAAGCTCCATTCCGTCTCTTGTAAAGGGAATTTCGGCTTCATCCCTTGGGCGGTGGGGGTAAAAAACCCAGCAAGATGAGAGGCAAATCGAGGCCAAGCATAGAGTTGCAGTTGTTCTTTCAATGGAGTATCCAGCAAGGATATGGGAGCCACGGCTTCCGTTAACGTCCACAATCGCTGACAGACATAGGCATGAAACTCCGAGGGCAATACAGCCTCAGAAAAAGGTTCGACGATGGAGTTACCCTTCACAATGCCCGTATAGAATCCTTCGAATACTTCATGGAGCCAGAGCCCCTCTACCTGATTGTCACGATCCACAAAGAGCCAATTTTTCTTGACCCCCAAGCGATGTAACACAAAGCGATAGGGACAACTGAGGAGAAAATCTACTGTCTTGGCAGAAAATTGGGAGAGCAATGGTTCTCTAGGGCCCGTCAACATGCCTTGGGTACGAAGTTTTTCACAAAAAATCCCCGCTTGGTCCGAAGTCTTTTCGCTGTGTCGATCCTCAATCCCGAGGGATTTTTTCTCTCCAAGGACTTGCTCAATAAACCGAGAACGTGTCACAGGCTGCTGAAAACACTTCTCCGGGAAAGACAAAATCACGTGGGGTGTTTGGGTACATAACAAATGAAAAGTGGTTTCCTCCAACCCCTCAATATACATCCAACCTTTTAAGCCCCCCATGCGCTTCATCCAGTCAGGAATCAAGCGATCCGGCGGCAAAGCCTTGGGAAAAAGCCCCTCCACACAACCCAGGACAATAGCTACATCAAAAGGTACAAGCCGAGATTCGATCAACCGCAACACCTGCACCCCTGCCAAGGGAAAACCCACACTACGGGTTTGCTGGCCCAAAAACTGGGTCTCGAGCAATCCCAAAAAATCTCGAAATAGATATCGACTCGAGACAAGGGGGGAAAGAGATTCGAAATGATCCAAGCAGGTTTGAAACACTTCATAGCTAGATTTCTCCACGTCCGATCGAATGCGGCTTTCGAGCTCAAATTCGTGACATCGAGCCAAGAGAAACTGCTTCCAAGACACCAGGGAACGCCCCTCTCTCTCGTAAATCCATGCCTCACCCTCTGCCAAATCTTCCAACAAGCACGCAAGAATTTCCGTCTCCCGTCGAGTCGGGTTCTCTTGCATCCATTGTTGTAATTCTTTACGAGACCCAGAAGACTCCAGCACACCACAAAGGAAAGTCGGGGAAAGCCATCCCCCCATTTTTGCCTTCAACCATCCTTGGGTATTGGGATGCACGCACCATCCATAGAAGGCAGAGAGAGACTCCGGTTCGAGCAGACATTGAATCCACAAGGAAATCCATCTCCCCAGAGGGGTGCTCACCATGGAGGAAGGAATGGAAAGGTTAAGAGGAATCCCACTGGCTTGGAAGACAGATCCCACGATGGCAGCATAAGGACCCTCTGCGGGCAACAGCACCGCAATCTTTGCTGCAGGACATCCGGCAGCTAGGTACTGACGCACCTGGTCCAAGGCCCCTTCCACCTCGGAGAAGATCGTAGGGTATCGGTGGACTTGGATGGGGGGATGGATGGAGGCAATCACAGGGAGCCTCTCTCCCCATCCCAAGAATTGATACAACTCTTGCAAGGGATTGCATCCTCCCATGCCCACGGGAGGCGTTGGCAACCAAATCCGTACCGTCGGATGAGCGGACCAAGCCAGAAGCCAATCCCAATAGAAACGCTTAAACGTAGTAAATCCAAATAGGTAGAGCTGTTCCCATGGCGCCTGGAAAGAATCAGAGAGCAAATGGTCCACCTGGGCTCGTTCATACATTGCAGGAAAGAGAAGGCTTTGGCTTTTCAAGTAGGCCTCTAACTTACCATACACCGATTCGATTTCTCGAATGCGATGCGAGAGCGACTCAATCTGCGCCTCTTCCTTGTACACATCCTCTTTTAATCGATTTTCTAGGAAGGCAAAAATCTCCTTTTCCTTCCTCTCCTCCTGAATATCGGAGAAAATTTGGAGCAGCTCATGCTCATCCCCCGATCGCAAATGAACATACCGGCTCGACTGTAACAATGCACCCAGACTAAGTTCCAATAACCAAGCCTCTGCGGGCGCTTGGGGAAAAATCTTGGCAGCAGTACAGGTTTGTAAAAAGCCTTCTAAGGTAAGGACTTGAGGCGGACGGATGGCGCCTCTTGCCTGCGCCAACATGGCAAGCAAACTCACCACAAGCCGTTGGGTGGGAAGTACCACCCAACAGGAGGAAAAATCTTGTCCGGGGTAAGAAGAAAGGATCTCGTGGGCAAGTTGCTCTAACTCAGTAGCAAGGCTTTTTTTAGAGTGGGAAACCAACTGCGTAGTTTTCCCACACCCTTCCTTGCTAAGGAGCATAGTCAAACACCTTTAAAATAAGTGAGCGCCCAATACCAAGGCGTTCTCGTATACCGCTTTTCCATTCTCTGCACGATCACGAATGAACAAATCATTTAGCACATAGAGAGTCTTGTTGATATCATATTTCACGTTGATGCGATGCTCTTTAGAGAAGACCGCGGCGTATTGCTTATCGTTCACAACACTTTTCTGATCTTTGGCCAAAGATACTTGCGGTACGTACGTATGACGATAGTACCCTTTTGCATAAGCGGTCAACTTAGGCAAAAAACTCGGTACGTAGGTCAACTTCGCTGTGTACTCTGTCTCATACTTCCCAGAAGGAGCCGCAGCTGTATACTTGCCTTCTTTCATAGTAACGTCCAAT
>Ga0114970_10002702_pt1 | contig 13244 bp, 11 predicted proteins | sample M_140205_XF_Meta_FD_87030 | JGI IMG/M metagenome (GOLD analysis project Ga0114970, IMG submission 87030) | Freshwater microbial communities from Lake Montjoie, Canada to study carbon cycling - M_140205_XF_MetaG | ecosystem: Environmental > Aquatic > Freshwater > Lake | place: Lake Montjoie... | reverse complement strand
ATTCAGGGATGGGTTGGAACATCGGGTGGAAAAACGTTACTCACAGGTAAAGGGGGGATATCTCCCCCTTTCGTAGGTACTACGTAGTGCGCAGCGCTACTACGTAGTGCGCAGCGCTACTACGTAGTTCGCAGAGCAAATCTAATCCATGAATACGGATTTGTATCATTGACATTTCTGTTTATAATACTAATTTTATCTATAGTATAAATTGGAACTATCCTATCCTACTCACAGGTTCACGTTAAGGATATCTCCCCTTTCGCGCGACTGCGCACCAGGTCCTGCTGGTCCTCCAGGTCCTACTGGTCCTGCTGGTCCTGCTGGTCCTCGTGGTCCTGCTGGTCCTGCTGGTCCTGGTGGTCCTGGTGGTCCTGGTGGTCCTACTGGTATAGGAACGGCTGCTGGTACAGGAACGGCTACAAGACCCCCTGAACTACTAGATTGATCGCCTTTATCACCCTTATCGCCTTTATCACCCTTATCGCCTTTATCACCCTTATCGCCTTTATCTCCTTTGTCGCCTTTAGGACCCGGTATTCCGCTACCACCCAACATTGTGACTTTTGCTAGGGCTTCTTCAAGTTTTGTGATACGTGCATTGAGTCTTTCAAACTCAACGCGTACAGGATTCCCAATATTACTGCGTGCAAAGGTTGATGTCATTTGTTCTAATACCTTTACATATATTGAGACTTCTTTTTAAACGCATTTGGTCTAAAATTGAACCATCTGAGAATATACAATCCGACAGTAGAACCATGCTTATTCCAGTACGATGCATGAATTGCGGCAAACTCATGGCGGATAAATGGGATTATTACCAACGACGGCTTCGGGAACTCAAAGGTCCCGGATATGCGGAACCGACCAGTTTCGCAGGAAAAGCCATTCCCGAAACACCCGAGGCAAAGGTTTTCAAGGAATTACAACTTACACGCTATTGCTGCCGAAAAACACTTTTGACACATGTTGACTTGATTGAGAAAATATAGCGGCAGTATAGAATAGAGAATGCAATTGTTAATGCCGAGTTTAGCAATGTTATTGATTGGTGTAGCGGTTACCTTTTTCATTTTACCGAATTTCGCACCTATTATACTTGTAGCGGGTGGTGCTGCCGTTATGGTTATCGCAATGTACATAAACTGGTATCAATTCGGCGCGATGGAATACGAACGTGCTACTTGGATGTACAATCTTCGTAAATATTCGTCATACGTTTTGATTGCGGGTATTCTATTAGGCGCGTATGGATTCTATGCGATGAATAAAGTTGGAGAGGCAGCGCCTATGAGCATCGTCGCGCCGATGGCATCGCCTGCTCTTCCAGCTATGACACTTCCAACTGTCGGTGGTGGAATGAGATCTATGATGGATACAGCGTCGTCTCGTATTCAAGAATTACTTCGTAAGGGTCGGATTTCTTTGGATTAGATTAAGGGGGTATCCTCATTTACTCCAGCCCTAGATTAGATTAGGTTGCTATCTTCGTCACTTCGTAATCGCGCCAACTATACGAACGAGTATTATAAACAGACATTTAATTCTTGTTTATAATATGTCAATGATAAAGGGATATCCGCTGAAACTTTATAACTCGCCTCGATAAGGATGACAACGGTTGCGGCTATACAATCCAAACTAAAAGAGTTTGATACAAAAGCCCGTAAAGCCAAGGATACCGACAGTATGAGTTCCGCGTGGAAATCTGTATTCGGTGACGATATGTCAGATGATGCAAGGGATAGTTTCTTACGCTATTATAGGGATATGACGAAAACCGTGAAACAGCGTGGTGGTATGGCGCCTTTGAATTATCAAATGACTCCCGGTGCATATGTAAAGACATTCGCTGAGTTTCCTACCGAAGCGGCTACGGACGCGGCATCTATACGCAATATGGACGTTTATTTCACACCCGGAGTCACGAAGTCGTGTGGTATAGAAGATTCAACTCCTATTGTGCCAGTAAGTATAGGAACGAATCAGGTCGGTGGGTCGCGTTTTGAAATACCTGTAAAGAATAGAAAGATGGCAACTCTGCGTAAGAATCGTAAAGGCAAAAAGGCATCGCGTGCCTCCCGTAATTCCCGCAAATCGCGCCGTATGACATACCGTAGAAAGCAACGTGGAGGTAATCTTTTAGCCTCTCTCCTATCGCGACCGGTATTATCTACGGCACCTCCCGGAATGCTGAGTACGGCAAGCAATTCGTGGCAAGGTGTAGCACCCGCGCCCTCAAGTAACCCTGTCAACGCCAATTGGACATACAATACAACAGGTAGAGAAATGCTTTTTAACCCTCAAAGTATTGCACGTATTGGGGACGGAATGGATAAACTAGCGAACCCACCGGTGTGGAATACAATGACGTAATAGCAAATGTATGATGTAAAGATAACCGATAATCCCATTCTCAGTTATTTTTGACAGGAAATATAGCATCGGCTCGGTCTAAGAATTCAAAAGGTCTATAGTCCATAACAGAGAGTATGTCTGCCGACGAGTTCCATGTGGAGTCCGCAGAATCACCAGAATCCCTACAATTCAGTTTAGCGGACCATGCTCCTGCAGTATTACGAAACTACTTTGATATGTTCCCGAATACCTTCTTGACCCGTCATCATATGGACTCCTATGAAACGTTCATCTTTCGTGAACTACCAGATATTATTCTTTCCGAAAATCCATTGACGGTTCTTAAAGAACCGTTAGATACAAAAACAGGAATCTACAAATACAAAACGGAAATATTTATTGGCGGCGTCGTTGAGAATGCTTCCGACCTCGCGATTGATATCGGTCCGCCAATTATTACACTCGATAATGGGCGTACTGTACGTCGTATGTTTCCGAATGAAGCGCGTCTGCGCGATTTGACATACGCTGCGACGTTTCAAGCCGATATTCTTGTACGTATTACCTATACAACGCCGAATGAAGGTGCGGCGGCAACCGCAGCACAGGAACCGTGGAAATCCCAGGTCCGTGATATACTCTTTGAAAAATACCCACTCTTCAAAATCCCGATTCTACTACGTTCCAAATTATGCGCAACACATAATGCGAATAGCGCATTATTATATGAAATAGGGGAATGTCGTAATGACCACGGTGGGTATTTCATTATTGACGGAGCAGAAAAAGTCCTAATAACGCGACAAGAACAAGCCTTCAATTCTATCTACGTCGCGGTAAAACCCAAACACGATTTAAAAATCAATACGTACGCATCCGTTATTTGCCAGAATCCCGTCACAAAACAGACTCGCCGTGTTGCTTTATTCCGCTTACATGAAAATAGCGACCAAGGTATCGAAGAGGGTGTGTTGCGTATAAGTATTCCACTTGTAAAAGGCACACTTCCTGTATTCGCGGTGTTTCGTGCATTAGGGGTCGTAAGTGACGAAGAAATCGTACGTATGATATTACCCGATACATCTGCTCCTCTAACAAAAACGATGGAATCTACGCTCATCGCAAGTATTCACGATGCGCACAGAATCCAAACACCCGTTCAAGCAATTGAATTCATTCGTACGTTCACGAAAGGCTTTATTGTTGCGAATGTTCTGGATATCTTACATACTCATCTATTTAGTCATGTACCGGATCGCCCTCTTGCACGGGCACAGTATCTTGCCGAAATTATTCGTAAGATGATTCGGGTTGAAATGGGTTTAGAGCCTTCTACCAACCGCGACGATATTCGCAATCAACGACTTCTTCCAACCGGTACGCTCATTCGCGGTCTTTTTTCCGAAGCGTGGAAACTCTGGAAAAAAACCGTACGTCTAGCGGTTGATAAACAGTACAACTACAACAAATCATTGTATCAAGATGAGAATTTCTTGACTATTTTTGGAGCAGGAAATATTAATAGTATTTTATCGTCTAAGGAATTGAATGATTCTATTATGCGTGGCTTTCGTGGAAAATGGGGAACGAATGAATATACAATTAAAACGGGTGTTATTCAACCCCTAGCGCGTATTTCGTACATGGATGCGATGAGTCATACACGCCGTGTTGTCAGTGATTTTGATACCTCTATGAAACTTACAGGACCACGTTCGCTTCATACAAGTCAAGTCGGTTATTTTTGTACGAGTGAAACACCGACGGGTGCCCATATCGGCGCTACGAAAAACCTGAGTATTCTTACAATTGTCAGTATCGGTACTTCGTTTTTCCGACTCATGGACTGGTTATTTGCGCGCGGTGGTGTCGTAGACGTCGCATCCGCGCCGACTGCACTGGCTGCAACCGCGACATCCGTCCAAATCAACGGCGGTACAATCGGTTTTACAACACAACCAGATGTACTCGCACGTATTTTGAAACTTATGAAATGGACGGCGTGCTTACCACCCACTGCGTCTATAAGTTTCAATACGAGTGATAATATTTTACGTATTTTTATGGATGATGGTCGCCCATTAAGACCTCTATGGCATTTAGAAGGTGGTATCGGTATTGATAAATGGTCGTCGGTTATGCGCACATTCCACGAATCGGGTGGTCGCAGCGGATTACCGGTATGGCGGGATCTTGTATGCGGTACATTTCCTGCTACGGCTACGTTCGGAATTACGAGCCCTGAATTCGTCGACCCTCTCGCGGATAAAGTACAGCCAACACTTATGGAGTATGATACGCTTCTTGCGCCGTATTGCGGTGCGATTGAGTACGTCGACCCGTATGAGGGTAACGAGGCGTATATAAGTTGGTGGGGTGGCGTTGCGAGTCTGTCATCGGAACATACGCACGCGGAAATACATCCAAGCGCGCTCATGGGACTTCTTGCGTCTATGATTCCGTTTTCCAATCATAACCAATCGCCGCGTAACCAGCTGAGTTGCGCACAATCCAAACAATCTATCGGTTATTACGCTACGAATTTTGAGAATCGCTTTGATACGTATGGCAGTATGCTTTCATACGGTGAAGGACCGTTGTGTCGTACAATCGTATATGATGCTGTAGGAGGTGGTGCGATGCCCTACGGCGCAAATATTATTTTTGCGATAAATTCGTTTAATGGATACAATCAGGATGACGGTATTTTATTTAATCGCAGCAGTATTGAACGTGGATTATTCCGGTCACTTGCGTTACGGTCTTATACAACAGTGGAAGAGGAAGACCCTATAACAAAAGCACTGTACAGAATTGGAAATCCCCGCAATGTGCTCGCATGGACGGATTTACAACCAGGAAATGATTATTCGCAACTCGATGAAAACGGTATTATTCGCGAAGGTGTAGCGATACACGAAAAGACTGTGCTTGTTGGTCGCTATCTACGGAATGTTGAAAACGGACATATTTCAGATGCATCACTGACACCGACCGTTTTTACCAAAGGACGTGTTGATAAAGTCGTTGTACTTCATCAGGCGAATGGGTTTCGGTTAGTACGTGTGCGGATTTTAGAAGAGCGGGTACCGGAACTAGGTGATAAATTCTGTCTTACACCGGATCACGAAGTTCTTACCGGAAATCGCGGTTGGGTCGGTATTGCTGATATTGAACTGACTGATGCAGTATGCTGTTTGAAACCAAGCGATAATAGTATGTATTATACAAAGCCGGTAAATAAAGTTACATTTGAGTGTGAAAATGAGCCGATGTACAACCTGGATTCCCAACACGTTCAATTGATGACAACACAAAATCATAAAATGTGGGTGCAGCGATGCGGAAGGGACGAATATGAATTGTTAGACGCAAAGGAGACTTATGGAAAACGGGTTCGTTACATGAAGGATGGTATCAATATGAATATGAATTTTCCTATGGAGAATAGTCTAGAAGACAATCAATATCGAAATATACCTGATTGGGTTTTTACTCTCAGTCAATCGCAAGCACGTATGGTATTAGACGCGATTTTAAAAGAATCGCAAAACGATATTTATACAACAGATTCAAAGGTATTATGTGACGATTTACAACGCTTAAGCTTACACGCAGGTTATTCGGCAAATATACATAGACCGAAAGCAGAAGAAACACAATGGGTTGTTCATGTTTTTCGTTTCTCAAATCGCCCAATGGTATGCGAAGAGAATGAATCAATTGTAGGATATACAGGAAGTGTACATTGTATTGAAGTCCCTGAACACATATTTTATGTACGTCGTAACGGTGTTCCAGTATGGACGGGTAATTCAAGCAGACACGGTCAAAAAGGTACTATTGGAATGCTCCTAGACGCGCAAGATATGCCTCGTACCGCCGATGGTATGGTACCGGATGTTATGGTCAATCCCCATTGTATTCCCAGTCGCATGACGATTGCGCAACTCTTAGAACAGGTTTTTGGAAAATTAGGAGCACATATCGGTGCAAAGATGAACGCAACGCCGTTCATGAACGACCAGCAGTCTTATACCGCAATTGCTGATGCGTTAGAATCGATAGGTATTCAACGGGACGGTGAAGAAATTCTTTATAGTGGTATGACTGGAAAGATGTTTTCATCATCTATTTTTATGGGTCCGTTGTATTTTATGAGAATCAAACATCTTGTACAAGATAAATTAAATTCGCGTGCTTCGGGTCGTAAAGAGATGCTTACGCATCAACCGACGGGTGGTCGTGGAAATGAAGGCGGTATGCGTATCGGTGAAATGGAACGCGATTCATTAATCGCCCACGGTATTTCGGAATTCTTACAGGAATCTATGATGCGTCGTTCGGATGGTACATCCTTTATAATCTGTAACGGATGCGGAACTGTACCCATTTACAACGAACCGCATAAACTCTACGTTTGCGCACTCTGCGATGGACCACTTACGTTTCAAGGAACGACACCAGATACACTTGGACTCGTATTACCGGTACGAAAATCCCGCGCGACATTTAGCCGTATAGAAATACCGTACGCGTTGAAACTATGTGACCAAGAATTGACGACGTATATGAATGCGGGCTACCGATTTTTAACCGAAAAATCACCGCGACATTTCCGAGAACCCAATGAATCCACATTCATTGAAGTGGTAGAAGCACAGATGATTCAAGATGTGAAGGATGAAGAACCGATAGTCAAGGTTGCTGCGGGGAAAGCAGATAAGGCAGATAAGGGAGACAAGGCAGTAAAGGAATACAAAGATGACGAAGATGCGCCTGAAGATAACGTCGATGAAGGGCAACCTGCCCGTAACGAAGTAGATAAGGCACCGGAATACCCACCTGGAACTGTATTTGTAGAATTTAGCGCTTCCAATAAGGAATACAAAGAATTTACAACGTATTTTCCGGTTGATTTAAAAATAGACGGTAAAGTCTATCCGACAGCGGAACATTATTTCCAGGCTATGAAATTTCCGGACGATGCGGAACTTCAGGAACGGATACGAACTACGAAGAAACCGGCGGAAGTAAAACGTATTGCGAAATCTATGGAACTCAATCAACGTAAAGATTGGATTACATATCGCGATGAGGTTATGTATGGGGTACTCAAAGAGAAGTTTTCGGAAACTCATCCGACACTCAGGGCGAAATTATTATCTACAGGAAATGCGGTTTTACGCGATGCGTCACCACAAGATAACTATTGGGGTATTGGGCGGTCGAAACGCGGTAAGAATCGGTTAGGTTTGCTACTTATGAAGATTCGCGACGAGATTGCGGCACCTGTTATAAGCGCATCGCCTTTGGATGCGATGATGACAACGGAGGCTGTAGAAACGAAGACTGCTGCGGATGCTGCGACTGCTACTGCGACCGCTACTGCTGCTGCTGCTGCTGCTGCTGCTGCTGCTGCTGCCGCGCAAGCACAGCAACCTATTACTGTGAATATCGAAGGTTTACTACCTTCGATGCCTTCTACTGGTACTGCGACTGGAACTCCTGTGACTGCTGTCGTTCCTGTGACGGATGGTGCACCAATCAACGCAGATAGTGCGAATTTTTCAGTTGGTCCAGCAACAAGTGCAGCACCAAGCACAACAGTCGCTGTACCTTTAGCAGAGTCCACAGCGACTCTTCCTATAAGAGCAGTCACAGGAACGACAGGAGTCACAGGAGTCGTTCCTGTCGCTCCTGTCGTTCCTGTTGTTCCTGTCGCAGCAGACGTAGCAGCAGCAACAGCAGCAACAGGAGCAACCGCAGCAACCGCAGCAGTAGCAGTACCTGGCGCACCCTACACACCCTCCGCAAATCCACCTGTTTTACAAATCACAGAAATAAATGCCAAAGATACAATACCGGAATCAGAGTTTAAGACTATTACATTCACAGCGCCTTTGCCATCAAAGAAGTAGTTACGGTGCGTTCGAAGATAAAAATTGACTCTATGTTTAAAACGTAGAATCCATTTAGTAAATAGAATGGACTCCGAAACTTTGGATTTTATCATTCGCGGGCGTACTACGATTCTTGAAATACTGGAGTCTCGTGGTTACAATGTAGATACCTACAAAGGTATGAGTCCCGAATCGATTATGAAATTCGCAACGACCAATGTAAATCTTCTAACTATAAAATCAACACGAGAAAGTGATGGTATGAAAGTAACGGTATTGTATTGGGTGAGCGGTGCGATACGTCTGAAACTTGACGCAGAATGTGAGAAACTGTATAAAGATAGCGAACTTGACCCGGCGACAGATGAAGTTATTATTCTACTTAGCGAACCATTCCACGACGCGTTTCATGTTCAATCGGTAAAACGATGGACAAATTTTAAAGCCCGTGTATCATTCTTTCAAATAAAAAATCTTATTAGTAACCCGGCGAAGCATATCTTTGTACCACCGCACCGAAAACTCAGTCCCGAAGAAATGACCTCTGTGATTCATAGTCTTCATATGAAATCCAAGAGTGAATTTCCCCATATTAAATATCATATCGACATGCAAGCGCGCATACTTGGACTCATTCCAGGTGATGTCGTAGAAATACGTCGTCCATCGGAAACCGCAGGTGAATACACAGCATACAGGGTATGTGTATTGTAATCGCTACATGATTGCGCAGTAGAAGGCGTTATGCGGTCCGTTTTGTTTCTAACGGTTCAATAGAATGTGGAGTCCCGATATTGAATCTACGTATAGAATGCAGGTCTCAATGGCTGCGAAGCAAGCGACGGATAATTTTTCGGTCGTCGTAGATCGCACACCTGCGGCTGTCATGAATATGCCAGGTGCGCAACAACAGATTACCACATCCAAACAGTATATTGAACAATCGGTTCAGACCGTAGCAAGAACAATCAATGAAGTCGTAGGACGTATCGATGAAATGGTGAGAAGTAAAGCAAATGTGCGTAACGATATTGATGCTAAGAGACAAGAGGTTGAACAAGTGAAGAAGGATGTGTTAGAAGCACAGGGAATTAATACAATACGAAAGGAGCAAGCGGAAGCATTAAAGACTAAATACGGAAGCAGTTATCATACATCGTGGTTAGGCTTATGGCGACCACTGTCCGACCAATCTATTACGGGACTTATGATTGCGTCCGCGCTATTTATTCTTATCACAATCATAACTGTGTTTTTTTACTTTCAAACATTCCAGATATCAAACCCATTTAAGACATCAAGTGCATTAGGTGCATCAGGTGCATTCCCGGTCCAATCAGGAGCCGATGTAAACTTTCGTAATTTCACAGGCGGATTCTTCAAAAGAAAATAAATAGGGTTTTAACAGAGAGTATCCGATGGCGAACCAGTATGTGACGAACATTCCTAAAAAGGGATTAAACAATGTATGCAACCCACCTGCGCGTTTCTATTCGGATGCGGATTTAATGAAGGTATTTGCAAAAGGTGTAGCGAGCGATAGTCTTATTCCCGATTCAAGGTCAGGACGTATCCCGGTGGCACAACTCCACTCGCACATTGAAAACTTAGAAGGTACTGGTATTTTGAAAAAGCGCCCGACTCAAGAAGTTGCTCAAACAATGGAAACCGATGTTGATAAATTAATCGCACAGGATGTTGAACTTTTCAAAAGAATCAACGAGGAATATTGCTTTTATGAACAGCGATACAAATATGCTCTCCGGATGTTTCTTGAACGAGCAACTAGCCGCAGCACTAGTGATAATTTCGCCGCTCAAGCACTCTTAAAAAATACGAAAGTATTGAATATTCGTCTTAATTCCGTACTGGAGGTCATGAATTATTTAGCACAGTCCCGTGTTGAGGTTACGAATGCGAATAAGGACCAGATTAACAAGTACAATAAGCATATCAACGATAAGTACCAAAAAGCCAACAATATGTACAATTTACTCAAACAGGATAACGCGATTATCCAAACCCAACGGGAAATGGTGCGTTATACAGAAGAGAAGAATAATTATACAACAAACCAAATCGCGGTCTGGGCAGCACTCAATATCGTAGCACTCGGAACTATATTTTATGTTTATAGAAGTTAAATTCCCGGACTACTTGCTTCCCTACAATTTAGCCCATTTGTATATCTTATTATAAACCGTTCATTGAATATTTGACGATAAAATGTTTTTAGCGTCAAACTTATTAAACCGCCGGAATAGATAGGATGGGACAATCGCAGAGTACTTTTGCGGAATTGGCAACCATGATGCAACACTTGGAGCGCTTACAGTATTCGCAGGAATTACAGAAAAATCCTGCGCAATACAATCAATTCGTCAATTCGCGTATTGATGAAATGACGGATGAAGTTTTTAATCGTAAGCGTACTGCGTTTCAGAAGGCGCATATTGATTTAGGACGTTATATGGATATGGACCATAATGCGGGTTATTATAAGACCCGGTCAAAGGATGTTGTTACGCTGACGGATTTGTTACAAGCCCAAAATGCAAAACTCTTATCGAACGTAGAACACGATAAATCGCTCAGTAAGCGTCAATTTGAAATCAACGACTGGTATAATTACAATAAGCTCGAAACCCTATTCTTCTTACAAGTATTCTTCATCTCGGCGCTTGCTATGGCTGTTATTATTTACCTCAATAAAAACGGTACAATTACAAATTCCTTATCCGGACTCTTGACGGGACTACTTGTAATCATTGTTTCGATGTTAGGTATTTATCGTTATTACTACACGAATCGTGTTCGTGATACCCGGTTATGGAATCGTCGCTATTTCGGTAAAGCCGTACCACCGAAACCCGCTGCGAAATGCGATAAGAGCGGTAATGTTACGCTCGATCTCAACGATTTCATACCGAAAGAAGTGACACAGTGTGCTGATAAAGAGGCGGGGCGCTTCAGTGAATGGCAGGATAATCTTGAGAAGGAGATGCTCAATTATCAACAGACAGGAGCAGACCCGGCGCCTGGTACTGGTAGCTTATTGTGTGGTGGTACAGGTAAGTAAAAGCAGATAGTTGTGCACCATGTGAAGCGCCTGCGCAGCCCAAGGAAACGTATAAAACTAGATTAGTATCATTAACATATTATAAATATAAATTACATTTATGTTTACAATACTAATTTTATTGTTATTTCAAAAAGTGATAATTGGAGTTATCCAACCCTAGTATGAAGTGTTATAAATTCACAGTCCATTATAAGAATGGGAAATAGTGCGTCAGCACCGGATATAAATGCGATAATAAGAAACTCCCAAAGGGCGCAGCAACCGGCACCACCCGCGCCACTTACAGGACCTGCATTGTGCGCTGTAAGAGGCGTTGAATTAAATACTTTACATCGTGATGTACAGAAGAAACAAGAGGAAGTCGATACTTGTAATCCTGTAGAAGCACAAGAACGAAAAACAAAAACAGCGGTTGATGAAAATACACAGTATGTAGCAAAACAACGTAGCGAATTGGAAGGGAATCTGCTACAATTTAATAAACAGATAACCCTAGCGAATCAAGTCCATGTCGCAATGGAACCGTTAGACCAGTACTTAGAAAGTCTCAAGCAAGAACTAGGAAATCTTCGTAGTGAAAACGACGGGTTAGAACGTAGCGAACGCGCAAACCGTCGTCGGTTTATGGATAATGACCCGCAATCCGGTGTTGGTGGTATTCCTGCGATTCGTACAAGTGATGATAAGGTTTTAATCGCATTTTGGATAACGTACGGTATCGCACTCATTGCGGTATGTATAGTTCTAACAAAGATGTTTGAAGCACAGATAGGCGGTACGAGTCAAAAGATGGGACTAGGTGCCCTCGTCTTATTCGTTGCCTATGGTATTGCTTATTATTGTATTGCGTATTATGGATAAAAACTCCGAAAAAAATTGAAAGATAATAACACGACACTGCTCCTCTGTACTGTCGTGTTATTGCCATTACCTTTCCTACATTTCCTACATTTCCTACATTTCCTGCCCACTTCCTTTCAGCAAAATGAACTTCGCGAGTGTCTGGTTTCTTCGTGACGATCCTGTACCAGAGAATATTCTACCTCCAGGCTTTCCTTTGAACGCAGGAGAGCAACTCTTAGATCTAGAGAAGCCTATTGAAGGCTTTCACCTTCATTTACCCTTTCCTAAATACGCAAGAATGTATGAAACGCGCGAGTTCTTCGGTGGTACGGTTTTCAATATGTTGAAGTTGATTTACAACTTCTACCAGGAGCCCGTTACTGTGTCTGAGTTACTCACAATTGCGGAAACTGCCGTCGATATTGATGAGCGCTACATGCTACAGCAAAAGTACAACATAATTCTTCGCGGCGGTGTAATCAAGCGACTTGAACTTGATTACACTGATAGTGCAGCGTTCGGTGGTATTCAGCAGGGCGTTTTACAGATTCTTATGTAAACCTTGGAAATTTGCGAATCTGAAATAAATTCTATAAATCTAAAAAATCCTTAAAAATCCTAAAATCTAAAAATCTAAAAATAATTCAAAAACTTTTTGTAAAACTTGTGAACTTTTTTTTTGCAAATATTTCATGAAATTACAAAAATCCATGAAATATTTAGAAAACTTTCCATAAATTAGACCGCCAGTCTTTCGCCAACGTGTCATATAAAATGTTGGCAGTTTCACTCGGCTTCGCTTCGCAAACTGCTCATTTTAAATGGCACTCGGTCTAAAAACGGATATCGCCCCTCTTTCGCACTAAGGGGATATCTCCCCCCTTTGACCCCCTGCGAGGAAATCCATGAATATAGATTAGTATCATTAACATTGTATAAACATAAATTACATTTCTGTTTATGATACTAATTAATCATATAGTATTAATTGGAGCTATCCAGCCCTATTTCGCACTACGTAACTTCGCAGCACTTCGCAGCACTTCGCAGCACTT
>Ga0114970_10002700_pt1 | contig 13255 bp, 8 predicted proteins | sample M_140205_XF_Meta_FD_87030 | JGI IMG/M metagenome (GOLD analysis project Ga0114970, IMG submission 87030) | Freshwater microbial communities from Lake Montjoie, Canada to study carbon cycling - M_140205_XF_MetaG | ecosystem: Environmental > Aquatic > Freshwater > Lake | place: Lake Montjoie... | reverse complement strand
GGGGAGGGGGACGGGAGCGAAAGAGATTTCTTTCTCTTTGGCGAAGAAAGTGGAGATGCGAGGGTGATGAGGAGGGGCGACGAATTGGAGGATGAGGTGGGAGATCCAGGTGGTGATTTTGTCGACGGGGCGGAGGGAGCCGACGCGATAAGCGAAGAGGCCGGAGGGGCGGAGATTGGGGAGCGAGCCGGTGAGGTGGAAGCGGCCGAGGGAGAGGTCGACGGGGATGGGGGGGAGGATGGTTTCGGCGAAGGGGGTGGAGATACGAGCGAGGAGGGTGGCGACCTCTTGGGTGATGGCGTCGTAGGCGGAAGCGCCTGCGTAACCGATGGGGAGTTGACCTGAGGCGGAGGCGACGGCGAGGTCAGCGGAGAGGTGACCATTGGCGAGGCTTCGGGAGGCTAAGTCGTCGCGGAGTTTATATGCTTCGAGGTGATTGAGGGAGGAGGGTTCGGAGTCATGGGGTGGGGAATCGGGGGAGGGGAGGCGGAGATGGAGGGATTCTTCGAGGAAGAACTTGGAGGGATTGGCGAAGAATTTGAGGAGTTGGTTGAGGTGGATGTGGAGGGTTTCTTCTGGGGGAGCGGGGAGGGGATGAGGGATGAAGGGTGGAGGGAGAGATCGTTGGTTGGCAGCGGTTTTGGCGGTGGTGGCGTTTTCGGTGGAGAAGCTAAAGAGTTGGGGATGGGAGTGGTTGAAGTAAGCGGAGTTAAAGGCTTGGAGTTTGTGATGGGTGATGAAGTCATCGGGGAGGGAGAAGCGAGATTTGAGGTGTTCGAAGAGTTCGGTGACGAGGACGGAAGGGGGGAGGGGAGAGTTATCTTTGGTGGAGATGCCGGTGTAGCTGAGGTAGAGGAATTGGCGAGCGGAGAGGATGGATTCGAGGAAGAGATAGCGATCATCGTCGCGGAGCGAGCGATCGCCTCGGCGAGGTTGGGAGGCGATGAGATCGAAGGAAGAGGGGTGATCGCGGCGAGGGAAAGCGCCGTCATTGAGGCCGAGGAGGCAGATGACGGGGAAGGGGATACTGCGCATGGGTTTGAGGCCAGAGAAAGTGACCGAGCCGGCGAGGAAGCCGCGACTGGACTGGGAATCGGCGAAGGCATCGGCGAGGGCGGCGCGGATGATGGGGAAGGGGATAGGGGAATCGAGATCGGCGAGAGAGGCGATTTTGGAGAGGGAGAGGATGGCATTGGTGACGGGGCGGAGATCATCGGCGAAAGAGTCATCGCTGGAGAAGAGGGCGAGGAGAGTGGCGCGGAGATCGAGGGACCAAGTGGCGAGGGGTCGGGGGGAGGAGAGATTGGAGGTATGGAGGAAGAGTTGTTCGGTGAAATGGACGAAGTTTCCGAGGGTTTGGGCGAGTTGACCTTCGATGTGGGGGTGAGGGAGGATCCCGGAGAAGAGCGTGGCGGAGTCGCCTGGGAGAGCGTAACCGAGGAGGAGTTGGGAGAGGCCGGTGCGCCAGGCATTTTCGGGGAAAGGGGTGAAGTTGAAGGAGGCGCGGTGATTGGCATCGATGCCCCAGCGGATATTGGTGGCTTCGACCCATTGATGGATGAGGGGGAGATCCTCATCGGAGAGCTGGAATTGGGAGCGGATGGGTAGGGAATCGAGGAGGGCGAGGACGGCGGAGGCGGGGAAGCGGGAGCCTGCGAGATCGAGGCAATGGAGGAAGGAATCGGCGAGGAGATTTTCGCGGGAGAGGGAGCGATCGGCGATGGTGTAGGGGATGTGGAGGTTGGGGGATTCTGGGGCCCCGGAGACGGGCTTGATGAGGGAGGCACCGAAGACGGCATCGATGAGGGGGGCATAGGATTCGAGATCGGGGATGGAGACGAGGATATCGCGTGGGGCGAGGTGTGGTTGATCGATGAAGAGTTGAAGTAATTGGTCGTGAAGGACTTCGAGTTCACGGATGGGGCTATGGGCGGCATGGATTTGGAGGGAGCGATCGTTGGGGGGGAGGGGGCGAGGAGGTTCGAGGGATTCTGAGGAGAGGGAGAAGATATCGGATTGGAGGTGAGAGAGGAGGGAGGTGGGGGAGGGGGTGGAGAAGAGATCGGTTTCGGAATCGGGCTCGAGTTGATCGAGGAGGAGCCAGGCGAAATCGCGTCCGGTTTTGCCGAGGGAAGAGAGGAGGGGGTGGCCGATGAAGGGGGGGACTTGGTCATCGGGGAGGGCGTGGAGATTATCGAGGAGTTTGGAGCGGCGAGAGCGGCGATCGAGTTCCTTTGGGGAGGCGATTTCGGCATAGAACTCGTTGGAGGGTTCGAGGAGGAAGAGGTGGAGATCGGTGTGTGGGGTGAGGGAGCGGAGGAGGGCGATGTGGATGGGTGGGAGGCTGGAGATGCCGAAGATGGAGACGCGTTCGGGGATGAGGTGAATGGGGATGGAGCCGAGGCGAAGGGATTCGAGATTGGCTTGGGTGAGGGAGGGGAGTTGGGTTTGGGAGTGGGTGAGGTGGCGCCAGAGGATGGCTTGCCAGTGGAGATCATGGCCTGATTGCCAGCGGAGGAGGAGTTCGGGTCGATAGGCGAGGTAGCGATCGAAAGTGGAGGCGATGCGGCGGGAGATTTGGAAGGATTTGAGGGGGGCGTTATCGCCTGAGCAGTAGGAGAGGAGATCGGTGAAGGCAGGGAGGGGGAGGAGGGCGGGGAGAGCGGCGAGGATGCGCCAAGGGAGGAGGGAAGTGGAGAAGGGAGAATCGGCGGTTGGGGTGGGGTTTGGGAAGAGGGAATCGGCGAAGGCGGCGGGGAAGGGGAAGCGGACATTGAGGGCGACGCCTGAGGATTGGGCGAGGGATTGGGCGAGCCAGCGACCCATGCCAAGGCTTTGGACGACAATGGTTTCTGGGGTGAGCGGATGGGAGAGTGGCTGGGTGGTGACCTCGATGAGAGCGGTGGCGAGATTTTCGAGGCGGTTACTTTTGTAGAGATGGAGACCGGGCATAAGGATGGGGATGTGGGTGAGGAGAATAGCTGAGGGGGTAGGACAATGGCGGTCCTAGGGGGAAATTAAATCCACTTTTTTCTTTTGAAGAAAATGATCTGGCCGACGGTGATGGAGACCATGATGAGGGCGCAGAGTGGGTAGCCGTAACGGTGGTGGAGTTCGGGCATATTCCAAGGGCTGGCATCGTGATCGAAGTTCATGCCGTAGACCCCGGCGACGAAAGTGAGGGGGATAAAGATCGAGGACATGACGGTGAGGACGCGAACGATTTCGTTGGTGCGCATGCCGACGGCGGAGATGTAGATTTCGGTGAGGCCAGAGACGGTGTCGCGGTAGGACTCGACGAGATCGATGACTTGGATGGTGTGATCGTAGGCGTCGCGGAGGTAGAGTTTGGTTTGTGGGGAGATGATGCCTGATTCGTCGTGGAGGAGGGAGTTGAGGATATCGCGTTCTGGCCAGACGAAGCGGCGGATTTGGGTGAGGGTGCGTTTGTGGGAGTGGAGAGTGGCGATGCAGGAGGGCTGAGGTTTGGAGAGGACGAGGTCTTCCATTTCTTCGAGATCGTCGCCGAGGGATTCGAGGATGGGGAAGCAGTGATCGACGATGGAGTCGAGGAGGGCGTAGCAGAGGTAATCGGCGCGGAGTTTACGGATGGAGCCGCGGCCGGCGCGGATGCGATCGCGGATGGGGTTAAAGACATCGGTGTCGGACTCTTCTTGGATGGTGATGAGGAGATTGGGTAAGAGGAAGAAGCTGACTTGTTCGTTGGAGAGTTTTTTGGTGGAGTCGTAATAGAGCATTTGGGCGACGACGAAGAGGTGATCTGGGTAGGGCTCGATTTTGGGGCGTTGGCCTAAGTGGAGGGCATCTTCGAGGGCTAAGGGGTGGAGATGATATTTTTCGCCGAGGGCTTGGAAGAGAGAGGCATCGGCGAGGCCACCGATATCGAGCCAGTGGATGCGATCTTGGGTGGAGAGATCTGGGAGATCGTGGAGATCGAGGATAGGTCGTTCGATGAGAGTGCTTTCGGAGTATTCGGTGAGGCGAATTTTTGAAGGGGAAGCGGAGGGGGGAGCGAGGAGAGTGGCGAGGGTGGCTGGGGCGGAGCCTGGGGCGGCGTATTTTTGGTGAGGCATCCGCGCAGAGTAGCAGAAGGATGGGTTTGGGGGGAAGAGTGGAGTGGTCAGCGTCGGCGGCGTCGGAGGAGAGAAGGGAGGAGAGTGGAGAAGAGGAGAAGAGTGGCGGAGGGTTCGGGGACGGAGGATGTGGGGAGAGAGGAGGTGAAGGATGGGGAGGAGAAAGAGGCGAAGGTCACCGTGGAGCCAGCGCCGATGGAGAGGGAGGCGAGGGATTGGCTGACGGAGGAGAATTTCAAGGAGGAGGAGGGGCCGGTGACGGAAATGGAGGCAGGGGTGAGGAAGGTGTCGGAGAGGTTGGTGGTACCGCTGGTGATTTGGAGGGAGGAATAGTTTTGGGTGCCGGAGAGGTTGAGAGTGCCTGGGCCTGAGGAGGTGAGAGATTTTGAGGAGCCGGAGATGGGGGAGGAGAGGGTGAGGGAGGAATTGGTGGCGATTTCGATGAGGGTATTTTGGGCGAGGATGATGGGGGAGTTGATGGTGGCGGAGCCGGTGGAGACGATGATGGAGGGGGTGGAGGAGGGATCGGAGAGAGTGAGGGTGGTGGAGGGGGAGCTGGTGAGGAGATAGGGGGAGGAGCTAGAGAACGAGAGGTGACCGACCGTGATGGGGCTGGGGAGAGAGACGGTGGTTGGGGAGGAAGAGGGGCCGAAAGTGGCGGAGGCGCTGGGGGCATTGGGGACAGCTGGGGACCAATTGGCGGAGGCGGAGGTGGACCAGGAGCCGTTGCCGTTGGCGATCCAGGTGGCGGAGACTGGGGGTGGGGAGGCGAAGGTGACCGTGGAGCCGGCGCCGATGGAGAGGGAGGTGAGGGATTGGCTGAGGGAGGAGAATTTTAAGGAGGTGGAGGAGCCGGAGACGGAAATGGAGGCAGGGGTGGTGAAGATGCCGGAGAGATTGGTGGTACCGTTGGTGATTTGGAGGGAGGAATAGTTTTGGTTGCCGGAGAGGTTGACCGTTCCGGGGCCGGAGATGGAGAGGGTTGGGGAGGGAGTGGAGATGGAAGGGGAGGGAGGGGCGACGGAGATATCGGAGGAGAGAGTGATGGAGGAGTTGGCGGCGGTGGAGATGAGGGTATTTTGGGCGAGGAGGAGGGGGGTGGAGATGGTATCGGAGCCAGTGGTGACGGTGATGGAAGGGGTGGAAGAGGGATCGGAGAGGGTGAGGGAATTGGATGGGGAACTGGTGAGGAGGTAGGGGGAGGAGCTGGAGAAAGCGAGGTGACCGACGACCACGGGGCCGCCGAGGGTGACTGTGGAAGGGGAGGGGGAGGTGGTGGTGAAAGTGGCGGAAGTGCTGGGGGCGTTGGGGACAGATGGGGACCAATTGGCGGTGGCGGAGGAGGACCAGGAGCCGTTGCCGGTGGCGATCCAAGTGGCGGCGAGTGGGGCGGCGGAGACCACGGAGATGACGCCTGTGGAGGGGAGGAGGGAGGTATTCCAGGCGAGGCCAGAGGAGAGTGTGGGGAGATTGAGGACGGAGAAAGTGCCGGTGACGGAGGAGGAGTCGAAGAGATCGAAAGAGTGACCAACTTGGGGGGAGAAGCCATTAATGAGAGAGACATCGAGATTGCCGTTGAGGGAGAGGGCACCGGAAATGGCGAGGTAATCGTAATGGGATTTGCGGATGAGGCCACCGAGATCGAGGGAGAGATGGGAAGTGGATTGGAGGGAGAGACTTCCGGTGAAGGCGAGGGAACCTGGGGAGGCAGGGAGGCCTGGGGAGAGCGAGCCGCTATTGGAGACATTGGCGATGAGGACGCCATCGCCAGAGATTTTTCCGAGGGAGGCGATGGTGATGCCGTTGGAGGCGGAGAGAGGGCCTGAGGATTGGAGGTTGAGATTGGCGGTAGCGGAGCCGGAGCCGATGGTGAGGCGATTGATGGTGGTGGGGGAGGAGGGTCCAGTGATGGTGAGAGGGGTGGAGGGGTCGACGACGAGATCGTGAACGGGGGCGGGGGTGAGGCCGAGAGTCCAATTGGTTGGGGTGGACCAGGAGCCGGTGGAAGGGGTCCGGAAGTGGAGAGTAGGGGTGAAGGTGAGGAGGCTTTTTTTGTTATTGGCGAGCGTGGCGAGGTAGACGACTTGGCCGAGATTATTGAGGCCGCTGGCGCCATCGGAGTCGTTGGCGGAGCTAAAGGAGATGGATTTGATGGTGCTGGTGGAGACGATTTGGGAGGTGAACGCGGCGGGGACGAGGTCTTGGCCATCGCTGAGGCAGAGGACTGAACCGGTGGCGGTGGAGCCGAGGAAGGCGGTCGTTCCGACGTCATTGGTTTCGATGGAGGAGAAGTCGGTGAAATTGGAACCGATTTGGGGAGCGACTTGGCGGGTGGTGGCGAGGGCGCGGTTGACGCCGTTGGAGTTAGTGAAGACGCCGAAGTGTTCTTTGGTGCCGTTGTTGTAGAGAGAGCCGTCGGCGGATTTGAAGGCCACGAGGCCGGAGGCGCTGAAGCTGGGGGATGAGAAATTGGTAAAATTTCCGCCGAGGATTGGGGCGAGGTCATTGGTGGTCACGAGAGCGGTGGTGACGCCATTACTGGAGGAAAAAATCCCTTGGTGATAGTCTTCGGTGAGGGCGGAGAAATTGACGGTTTTGGAGGGGGTGATGGACCAGGCGGTGAAGATGAGGAATTTGCTATTGAGGACTGGGGCGGTATTGGAGGTAGTGACGATAGTGGTGGTGGAATTATTGGAGAAGGAATAGAGGCCAGCGGCGGTGTTGAAGGTGGTGGCGTTGGTGGCGCCGTAGCCTAAGAAGAGAGATGTGCCGAGATTATTTTGGACGACTGTGGGGTCGAGATCGGTGAAGAGACCGCCGATAATGGGGGCGGTGTTGTTGGTGGTGGCGATGGTGGAGGTATTGAAGCTGGTGGTGCTGGTCGCGGAATTACTGAGGTAAAGGCCATTGGGGGTGGTGGTATCGCCTGAGCCATCGGAGATGAGGGCTTTGAAGGCGACGGAGCCGGAGTCGCTGAGGGAGACGGGGGCGAAGATGGTGGCATTGCCGGTGAGACCTGGGGCGGGTTGACCGTAGGAGGCGATGGTGGAGAGGGTGGTGCCGGTGCTGGTGTAGACGGCGGTTCTGGGGAGGCCGCTGGTGACGACGCCGTTGGTGCCGAAAAAGGAGATGAGGCCAGCGGAGTTGAGGCGGATATCAGAGAAGGTTTTGAGAGTTCCAGTGAGAACGGGTGCGGTTTGTCCTGATTTGGCGATGGTGAGGAGAGCGGAGGGGGTGGTGCGGTAGATGGCTTGGACTGGGGAAGCGGTGGTGGAGGTCGTGGAGGAGGCGGAGAAGGCGACTGTCGAGGAGTCGTTGATCACGGGGGAGAAGAAATCTTTATAATTGCCAGTGAGGTCGAAAGCGAGGTCACCGGTGAGGGCGATGGAACGGGTAGTGCCGTCCTGGGCAAGGGAAGGGGTTTGGGGTATTAAGAATAGGAGTAGGGCGAAACCTGAGACAAATTTCATTGATGAAAGTTGTGAGTGAATGGCGGCGAAGAGGTTAGGGTCGACTTTAGAGGGTGAAGAAATTCTTAGTCAGGAATGAAGGGGAAAATTGAGCGAAGTCAATGTTTTATCTTTGGATTTGCAGGAAATTATTTAAAGGAAATGGGCATGAGGGAAGACCTCTGGGCGAGGTTTTGGGTATGGGGGGAGTGAGGTGCTGAGGGGGAGGATTTTCGCGAAGTAGCGGTGGGAGATGGAGATGGGCGTGCGGATAGGGGTGGCGACCCATGTCGGGCGAGCTACTAGTCGGGCGTTGAGGAATGGGGAGACGCGGATCGGGTTGGGGGGAGGAGGCGCAAGGTCTTGAGGGCTTCGGGATCTTTGTAGTGGCGCTTGAGTCCGCTTTCCTTGAGGGCGAGAGCGGGAACATGGGTAATGAACTCGGCGAAAGACTTTTCGACGCGATCCTGTTGAAGTTGCTGGCCTTTTTTGGTTGCCCAAAACTCTTCTTCGAGCATGGCTAAGGCGCGGGAGGCTTCGTCGGGGCCGAGATCTTCCTGGCGGGCGAGCATCCAGACGAGTTCTTCGTCTTCGGGGAGGACGACGGGGAAAGGGACAAAGGGGACTTTGACTTCCTCGGTGGAGTCGTTGATGAGGGGATCGACGCGGACGCGAGTGGAGAGCGTGCGATCTGGAAGGACGATTTCTACGGCGACTGCCGTGCCATTTTCGTCGGGGGTGAGGGCGACATTGGCTTCGCCAAATTTTTCGGCGAGGTCATTTTGGAGGATGGCGACGGTATGGGGATCGGTGTTGGGGATGGCGCCGGTTTCGCAGAATTTTTCCAAGGACTTGATGCTATTGAGCAAGCGGACTTCCTTGGCGACCTCTTCGTAAATGGTGGTGGCGAGGTGGGGATCGTTGGTTGCTTTGGGGAGGATTTTTTGGAGGAGAGAGAGGAATTGGGCTTCGTTGAGTGCTTTGGATTTCATGGCGAATAAATGGTGGAGAATTTGCGGGGGGGATGTTTCTGATGGTTTGATGATGAAAGGGCAAGAAGTTCGGCGGGGAGGAGGGGATTTGGGGATCTTTTTGGGTGATGGGGGGAGTGGCGTGGGTGGGCGATGGAAGGGGAGGCAGCGGGGTGATGGGAGTTTTTTATTTTTAAGTAATTTATGATGAGTGGTTTAGATTTCTATGGAGGCGCAGATATTGTTACAGGGGGGCGAATGGTCTGGGGGATAAGGGCGAAGAATTTTCTATAAAACTGAGATTGACGGCGTGAATGGGCCGAAGTAGGGTTGCAACCCGCGAAGAGAGAAATCTTCATTTACTTTTAAATTCAACGTCTAGAAAACACCAATATGCCAGAAGTCATCGTTAAAAAAGGGGAGCCGATTGATCGGGCTCTGAAGCGTCTGAAAAGCAAGCTAGATACGGAAGGCATCATGGATGAAATTCGTCGTTTGCGGGCATTTGAGACGCCGACGCAGAAGACCAAGCGGAAAGCTAAGGCCAACGCGAAGCGAGCGAAGGCGAAGTTTCGGTTTAGTCCTGCTTAGTTGATTTCTGCGGGAACCGGTTGGTGGGGGATTGAATGGGGAGCCGATCGGAGTGAAAAATTTCAAAGCACAGAAGACTGAGAAATGTCTTCTGTGCTTTGCTTTGTTTGTTTGGGTTTTTGGGCGGGCGAGTGGGTGGGGGGTGAGGTGGGCGAGGTGGTTTTTGCCGTGATGGGGGGAAGGTGGGGAGCGGAGGGGATGGGGGTGAGGCTATTTTTTGCTGGGGAGATATTTGACGATATCGCGGAGGGCGACCACGGAGTAGCCATTTTCTTTTAGATATTCCATCCACTTGGTGAATTGAATGGGATCGGTATTGACCCATGGGTGTTGTTCGTCGGGAACTCCGTGAAAAGTGAGCACGGCGATTTTTCCTTCCTTGGCCTGTCCGACAGCGGCGACGAAGTGCTCAAATTTTACGCCTGGTTTGGAGTCAAAGGCTTGGTTGAGGAGGAGGGGTTCGTCTTTGGCGGGGTCGAACGCTTGCATGCCGCCCGCGCGAGCGAAACGATAGCCGCGACCGCGAAGGACTTCGACCGCGGCGGGACTGGTGGCGTAGCCTGGGTAGCAGAAGCTTGTGGGGCGGGGAATTTGGTGAGCGGCGCATTGGGTTTCGATGTATTCGACATCGGCGTTGATCTGGGCAGGGGTCTGGCTATTGACGCCCTTGTGGTTGCGGGTGTGATTACCGATTTCGAAGCCTGCTTCGTGGAGTTCTTTGATTTGCTCCCAGGTCATATACTGCTTTTTATTGGTGGGAAAATCGAATCCTTCGGTGATGAAGAACGTGGCATTGAATCCGAGTTTTTTGAGGAGGGGAGCCACGATGGTGGCTTGGCTGGCTACAGAATCGTCGAAAGTGAGGACGACGATTTTTTCGGGGACAGGGATGGCGGGGAGGGGAGTGGCGGGGGCATCATCGGCATGGGAGAAGAGGGGTGAGGCGAGGAAGGTGGCGAGGATGGCTAAAAAGCGCAGATGAGGTTTGCGAGGAGAACGGAGGGTGGAGGGTGGGGAAGTTTGGGTGAGGTGGATAGCAGGCATTGGAGGTGAGGTTTGAGAGTGGAATGGAGCGGAGATGGTTGTTATGGGAAGCTTTTTTGGGTGATGATCTTAGGACAGAAAGGGATTAAAATTGCAGGGTGAAGCTGGCGGAAAGGCGATAATCTGGGGTGGTTTGGAACGCGGTCGTGTGCATGAGAATGGGGAGGCCGACGCCGATTTGGGCATTGAAGCGGCCGAAGGAGGCGATGGCGGTGGGGCCGAGATAGAGGGAGGTGACGCCAGTATCGGGGGCGGATTGGCCGAGGAAAGTATCGGTGCTTTTGGTTTCGCCGGAGAGAAGGGCGAGGAGGGCGAGGGATTGGGTGCTTTTGCGGAGGAGGTAAAAGCCTGGGCCACCGTTCCAGGAGAAGTCATTGGCGTAGCGATAGGAGTAGGAGCCGAGGCCGCGCCAGGTGAATTGGAGATCGGCTTGAAAGAAGAGGGATCGGTAACCGAGAAAGCATTGGGTAGCGAAGATGCCATCGTAGGAGCCGGTTCCGAGGGCGAGATCGTGGCCATGGATGCCACTTTCTGGGGCGCCTTCGATTTCCACCTCATGGAATTCTTCGGCGAGCGGGCTGCTGTCACCGGTGGGAAATTTTAGTCCGCCGATGAGGTTAATGGAGGCGGTCCAGAGGGGGTGAGGAGTTGGGGCATTTTGGGTGGGGGAAGAGTGTTTTAAAATCATCCAATTGGCGAGAAGGGAGGTGTCGCCGATGCCGAAGAGGTGACCGCGTTGAATTTCAAAGCCTTCGGGGCGTTGGTAGCGTCGGGAGATCAGTGGGAGATTGAGTTGGAGGCCGAGGCGTTGATCGAGAAAAGTGGTGCCGAGGACGAGTTGGGTATTGGAGCTGGCGAGGAATTGGCCCGTGGGGTTGGGGACTTTTTCGCCGTTGAGTCTGTCGGTACTAAAGTAGGTAAACTGTTCGGCAAGACTGCTATAGAATGAGGATTTTTTTTCGGGAGTGACGGTGAGGCGTGGGGAAAAGCAACCACAGAGATCACAAGAAAAAGCGGAAGGGAGAGTGGAGAGGGCGAGGCTGGAAAAAAGGAAAAGAGAAAAGGATTTCATGAAAGGGTGAGGGTTTTGGCAGACGCGGGTGAAGTGATTTCTTCGGCGTGCCGATGGGTGACGAATGGACCAGCGAAGTCATCTTGAAGAGATGACGTCGGGGGTGGTGGAAAACTAAACCGTCGGGAAAGAGGGAGGGGGAACTGGGGGGGATTCGAAGCGTGACTCTGCGGTAAAAGAAGTGAGGAAAAACCGATGATCGGTGGAGAACCGATGGATCACCCAGTCGTCTATTTGGGGGAGGGAGACGGGCTGAGGTTGGAGTTTTTCGATGGAAGTTTTTGGTTCTTGATTTTTGACTTTTGCGATGATCTGGCAAAGGTTGCAGGGATGCTGTCCGTCGAATGTTTTGGTGAGGGCTTCGGAGAACTGAGATTGAGAAGAGTGGGTGGCGAGCATTTTTGCCCAGGCGACAGATTGGAGGAGTATCCAATGTCCGCCGCTGATTTGGGTGAGCGCGACGAGCATCAGAATAAAGCCGAGGCGGAGAAAATGGGCACGCATTGCAGATGATTTATGCGTGAGGTGGAGGGGTTGTCAACTTTGGGGAGTTCGGGGAATTAGGGGGAGTTTCGGAGGTGAAGGAAGCGGAGGAATTCGGCCCCTTCGCGGAGTCGTCGCTTCATCACGGAGAAATCGGCGATCATTTCACCGAGCATCCGGGCGATCGGGCGAGGGCGGAAGTAGTAGCTGCGGTAGAACTTTTCGAGGGCGGAAAAGATTTCTTCTCGGGAGAGGTTGGGGTATTCGAGAGAGGCGGACTGTTGGCCGAGGCCGTCGACGAGTTGGCCGTTGGCAAACCAGCCATTTTCGAGGGCTTGGCGATAGAGTTCTGTGCCTGGGTAGGGGGCGGCGAGGCTTACTTGGATGGAAAAGGGATCGATTTCTTTGGCGAACTCGATGGTTTCGCGGATGGTTTCGCGGGTTTCCCCTGGCAAGCCGAGGATAAAGGTGCCGTGGATGGTGATGCCGAGTTTTTTGCAATTGGCGGTGAACTGGCGGGCTTCTTCGAGGCGGATGCCCTTTTTGATTTGATCGAGAATTTTCTGATTGCCGCTTTCGTAGCCGACGAGGAGGAGGCGCAACCCGTTGTCGCGCATGGTTTTTAAGGTTTCGTAATTGACATTGGCGCGGGCATTGCAGCTCCAAGTCATGCCGAGTTTGCCGAGTTCCTTGGCGATGTCTCGGGCGCGAGGCTGGATGGCGGTGAAGGTATCGTCGTCGAAGAAAAACTCTTTGACCTTGGGGAAGAGGCGTTGGGCGTGAGCCATTTCGCGGGCGACGGCTTGGGGAGATTTGGCGCGATATTTGTGTCCGCCGACGGTTTGGGGCCAGAGGCAAAAGGTGCACTGGGCGGGGCAACCGCGGCCAGTGTAGTGGGAGACGTAAGGGTGTTTGAGGTAACCGATCGCGTAATTTTCGATGGTGAGATCTCGAGCGTAAACGTCCATCACGCTGGGGAGAGAATCGAAGTCAGTGATTAAGGATCGTTCGGGGTTATGGATTATTTTGCCGGAGGAGCGGAAAGAGAGGCCATCGATTTCGGCGAGTGGTCGATCGTGGGCGAGATCGAGGCAAGTGAAGTCGAACTCTTTGCGTCCGACGAAATCGACGGCCTCGCTGACGGCGAGGGTTTCGTTGGGGAGGACGGCGGCGTGAGCGCCGACGAGGCCGACGGAGAGGTGAGGATTTTGATTTTTGAGAGCTTCGGCGAGGGCGCCGTCGCCTTGGAGGGTGGGGGCGCTGGTATGAATGATGACGAGTTCGTAGTCGCGGGCGATGCGGAGAACATCACCGCGGGTGAGGTTATCTGGGGGGGCGTCGAGCAAGCGGGAGCCTTCGATGAGCGCGGCTGGTTGGGCGAGCCAAGTGGGATACCAGAAAGAGCGGACCTCGCGTTTTGCTTGGTAGCGGGAGCCTGCGCCGCCATCGAAGCCTTCCCAGGAAGGTGGGTTGACGAAGAGAGTTTTACGGAGTGAAGGCACGGCACTTCTTATGCGGAAACTTTTTAAAATGCACGCTTCGGTTATGGGG
>Ga0114970_10002698_pt1 | contig 13265 bp, 11 predicted proteins | sample M_140205_XF_Meta_FD_87030 | JGI IMG/M metagenome (GOLD analysis project Ga0114970, IMG submission 87030) | Freshwater microbial communities from Lake Montjoie, Canada to study carbon cycling - M_140205_XF_MetaG | ecosystem: Environmental > Aquatic > Freshwater > Lake | place: Lake Montjoie... | reverse complement strand
TTCGGCAGGCCAGGCCTCGACCGAGGGGAACACGAGGAGGCGGTTGTTGGAGGAATCCGCGACAACAATGCCGGCAGCGGTTCCGGCAACACCGAAAGTGGTGCTCAGCGAAACGGCTGAGGCGGGCGAGGAGGCATTGAGCGTGGCGTCAAGTCCCATGATGCGGATGGCAACGCCGTTGGTGGTAACACCGGCGGGATAGACCACGACGCGGCGCCCGGAATCCGTAACAAGAAGGCGGCCAGCCGAATCAAAGCTGATGCCAAACGGGGTATTGAGATTGGTCTTGCTGGTGACGGAGGTAGCCCCGGCGCGACTGGCGAAATCGTTTTGCCCGATCACCAGATCGGCAGCGGGGCCGTTTTGCCCCTTCTGCAACAGAGCCAAAGGGTAGCGCAGGACACGGTTGTTGGCGCTGTCGGCCACCCAGAGGTTGCCGGAAGAATCGAAGGCCAGGCCGGCATGAGAAACCGTACTCACCGCGAGGGCAAGGGTAGTGGCGCTGACCCCTCCCGAGTTTGCGCCCTTACCGGACAGTGAAGTCTGCCCCAGCACGAGATCAGGGAAGGCGACGCCGGAGGGCTGTGACAGGGGCTTCGGGTAACGGAGCACCCGGTTGTTGCCGGTGTCGGCGACATACAAGTTGCCCTGGCTGTCACAGGCGAGGCCGGTGGGCTGGTTCATGCCGGTAGCGCGATTGCTGCCGCCCTGGGCCAGATTGGCGAACACATCAACTTGTCCAAGGACGATATCGGCTGTTGCGCCGGCTTTTAGCTGGGTGCCATAGCGAAAACCCAGGACACGGCTATTTCCGGCATCAGCGATGTAAATATTGGGAGGAGACACCGAGTTGTCGATCGCGATGCCCAGGGGGAAACTGAATTCCCGGCCTTCGGTCCAGTTGGGACCGTTGTTGGTAATCAGGAAAGGGTTAGAAGCAGTTCCGACGTATTGGGGATCTCCCAGTACTTTAACGGGCTTACGGAACAGAGCCTGCGGCGAGGCAACGTTCTGAAAAGCCAGGAACAGAGCAAGATAAGCGAAGCGTGGCCGGGCAGTCAATCCAAGTCGAGGATAACACGGCAAAGGGGGGAGAATTGTGGGAAACAACTAATACCGGGTGTGCAGCGGTGAATAGGGACCGCCGATGTGCATCCTTACCAGAGCCGAAAAAATGGGCGGAGCGGCCTGCAGGGTGGCCACGGCGGCATCCCGGAGCGTGGACGAACCATCGAGGAGCAGCATCAGCGCGCCCATAAGTTGAGGACGGCGGGCCAGCCTGGGATGGCCCGCCGCATAGAGTTCCAGGCTATTGCCCTCGACGGCGCGGGCCAGCAGAAGAGCCTGACGAAAGCTGAGCGCCAGCCCCTCCCCGGTGATTGCGTCCACAGAACCGGAGGCGTCGCCCACCAGGGCCACGTTGCCATGACTGACGCGGCGCAACCGGCGACGGGCCGTGATGGCACCGCGGTCGGAGGTGGCGGGAGCGGAGCCGAGACGGGCGCGCAGTTCCGGGAGGTCGGCAAGAACTTCCGGCAGACGAGTTTCGGGGCGATGGGTAAGAACCGCCAATCCAATCTCCCGGTCCCCGACCGGGGTTATGTAGGCCTGGCCCAGAGCGCCCCAGTAGACTTCCACATCGTTTGACCAGGGTTCCAGGGTCAGATGTCGTTGAAACCCGAAGCGAACAGAATCATACTCGGTGCAGCCGAGGCCCGCCCATTGGCGTACGCGGGACTGGATACCATCGGCACCAATGACCCAGCGCTCTTTGATTTCGGCCAGCGAGGAAATCGGGTGGTTCCAGGTGAGTCTGACTCCAAGCTCCTGCGCGCGGTCCACCAGCGCGGCGTGCAGGTGGAGGCGGCGGACTCCGCGACCTGCGGCACCTGGAAAAGCAGCGTAAACGGAGGCACGGGGTGCGGAAAACCGGATCCCGCGCAGAGGCGCACCAGGGAGGGAGTCGAGCTGGAGGCCCAGTTCACTGAGGACGGAGGCTGTTCCGGGAAGGAAACCTTCGCCACAGGGTTTGTCGATGGGAGGGCGACGCGCCTCGTAGACAGTCACGGCCAGGCCCCGCAAGCGGAGTGCAATGGCAGCGGCCAGCCCGGAAGGCCCCCCACCAACTATCGCGGCATCGGCAAGCATACAGAAATTACCACTTCAGCAGCAGGAGTTCGGAGCAGAAGCCGGGGCCCATGGCTCCCAGTATGCTCCAGGTGCCTGTGGGCGGACGGCGGTTCAGCATGGTTTCTTCGAGGACGATGAGAACGGATGTGGAGGAAAGGTTCCCCATGCGTCGCAGGCAGGCCCAGGAGGCGGCCAGATCCACTTCCGTGATTCCGAGGGCCTGCTGCGTGCCGCGGAGGATTTTGGGGCCGCCTGTGTGCAGAATCCAGCTTTGGATATCGGCGCGGGTGAGTTGGTTGCGGGCAAGAAGGAAATCCAAATCTCTGCCGACATTGGCCGCAATCACTTCAGGCACCGAGGGGGAAAGAACGATGCGGAAGCCTTTTTCCGAGATGGCCCAGCCCATAACGTCCTCGGTATCCGGGTAGAAGGTGGGGCAGGTATCAACAATTTCGATGCCGGACTGGGGGCAATCGCGGCCTGCCACAATCACGGCGGCGGCACCGTCGCCAAACAAGCCGGTGGAGATGAGATTGGCAGGCGAGACGTCGTCCCTCTGCAGGGTCAGGCTGCAAAGCTCCACCGAGAGCAGGATGACGTATTGGTCCGGATAAGCCCGGACATAGTCGGCCGCACGAGCGAGGCCGGCAGCACCTGCCACGCAGCCCAGGCCAAAAATCGGCGTGCGGCGGATGTGCGGCGAGAGCCCAAGACGGTTAACAAGCAGGGCATCAATGGACGGGCTGGAGATCCCGGTGACGGAGACAAAAATAATGGCACCGGGCCGGTCGGGCGGGATACCTGCGAGGGCGAGCGCCTTAGAAACCGCTTCCGCGCCCAGCCTCTGGGCCGTTTCAATCCAGACGTTGTTCGCCTGGCCAAACGTCATATTGACGTATTGTTCGATGGGGCGAGCAAGGTAGCGGCCATCCACGCCAACATTGTGGTGCAGCAGTTCCAGCTTGCGAACGTCTGAAACCAGGGGGCCCCAGTGTTGCAGGAAGGCATCAATCAGCTGGCGCTGGGTGTAGTGGTATTCGGGAAAAGCTGAGGCAGCCGAGAGAATTCTCATGTAGGATGGATGCGGCTCCGGTCAACGGAGCTTCGCCAGTTCCTCGCGGTATAGCCGGTTTAGCGGGAACTCCTTCGAGAGCCATTCCAGCTTCTGGCGAGCCTGGGCCGGGGCTTTGGCCCGGATATCCGCGACTGCAAGGATGAGCTTGGCATACGGCAACAGGTAGTGACCTTTTTCTGCCGTGAGGCGGAGTTTATCCAGCCCGGTTTGCCTGTCGGTCTGGGCCCCGCCGAACTTCAGGAGCCAGCGCACCGGGGCGGCCCGGAGACTCAACAGATAATTTTCCACGCCCACCGCGATGTAGGCATCGTAGTAGTCGGGATACCGTTTCAGAAGCTGCTCGGAAATGAGCCGACTTTGCTTCACTTCGTCCAGAGCCGCCAGATCTTTGCGCTCGATCATGGCCAGGTAGTCGGCACGGAGGCCCAGGCGCAGTGTGGCGGCGAAAAGGGCATTGCCGTCGTCAGGCTTTTGCTGGAGGGTCTTGTCGATAAGCTGCTTGCCTTTTTCGAGGGAGGCCATGAAGCTGGCCTTAATTTTCGGGTCGGCTACGGGTTTGCTGAAGTCCAGATACTTGTTAGTCTGCGTAAACAGTTCGGACTGGAGGATGCGGAGGCGGTCAAATTCGGAGTAGAGATAGGCCGCCCCATCTGCGACAGGCCCCATCGGGTCTTCGGGCTGCTGGCGCATGTACTCAGCCAGGGTCTTGTGGGCCTCGGCAAACTGCAGGTTGTACATGTGCCGATAGCCATCTTCGAGGAGCGTGCCGGCGCTAAGGCTGGAAACGGAGAAGCTGAAAACAAGACAGAGCCCACCGAGAGTTGTTCCAACCAGTTTTCGCATCACTAATATTCTGCAACGGGCCGGGAACGGTTTGGGTTTCGAAATCATGGGTAAGGTGGTAATGGGCAGCCTTTTCATGGTCAGGCTTTTCATGGTCAGGCTTTTCATGGTCAGGCTTTTCATGGTCAGGCTATTCATGGTCAGGCTATAAGATGGCGGCCGAAGCCGGGGCCTGTTCAGGAATCCCCACATCATCCACCGGAAGAGTGAAGAAGAACGTGGCCCCCTGACCGATCTCGCTTTCCACCCGAACGTCGCCGCCGTGGGCGCGGACCAGATGCTTGACGATGGCCAGACCGAGCCCAGTGCCCCCGAGGTCGCGGCTACGCGCTTTGTCAACGCGATAGAACCGCTCAAACAGCCTGGACTGATCCTCTGCCGGGATGCCCATGCCGGAATCACGAACGTAGAACTCGATGGTGGAGGCACCGTCGGGTTTGGTGACGGGGCGAAACCCAACCGTGATGGTGCTGTTTTCGGGAGTATATTTAACGGCGTTGTCGAGGAGGTTGCTGACCACCTGGTAGAACGCTTCGGAATCGCAGAAGACTTCGCTGCCGTCCTCGCCCAAATCCTGCAGGATCGTGACGTGTTTGCGGTCCGCGATGGGGCGAAAGGTGTCCACCACACCGCCCAGCAATTCGGCTGTATGGAACGACGCAAAGCGGAATTCTTTGGTGCGGAGTTCCAGCCGCGAGAGGGTGAGGAGGTCAGCCGTCAGCCCGGTGAGCCGTTCCGCATTATGGCGAATGATATTGAGGAAGCGAAGATTGTTCTTCTCGTCGTAAAGCGCCCCGTCGATGAGCGTTTCTGCATAGCCCTGAATAGAAGCCAGCGGGGTGCGAAGCTCGTGGGACACGTTGATGACGAAGGCGCGGCGAACGCGTTCGAGGCGATCCAGTTCCGCATGCTCCGTTTGCAACTGCTGCACAGTGCGTTCGAGTTTAACGCCGGTCTCATTGAGTTTTTGGCTGAGGACGCCAAGATCGCCGCCGGTGATGGCGGGCAGGCGGGCCTGGAAGTTTCCGTTGGCCAGTTCGCCCGCGTAAGCGATCACACTGCTCAGACGCCCCGCAATTCGACGAGCCAAAAATGCCGCGATCATTACGGCCGGCAGAAAGGCCAGGGCAACGCTCTGCAGAATCCGGGTTCGAATGGTGTGGATATCGTCATTGACAGCCTTGCGGGGCATGGCGAGACGCAGCGCCAAACGCGGCCTGGGGCCGGGCTCCATGGGAACCGCGACGTACAGAAAGTCGATCCCGATGGTCCTGCTGCTCCTCGTATCGGACCCGACCCTGCCCTGAAACGCCGCCTGGAATTCGGGGCGCGACAGGTGATTTTCCATGCCTGCGGGGTCGATCTCTGATTCGGCGAGCACGCGACCGTCGGAGGCAGCTACCGTGAGACGAGCCTCGGCGGCCTGGGCGAGCTGGCGGATTTCCTCCTGTTCCAGCGGGGCGGTCAGATGCTCCTGCACAATCACGCGGCCTTTGCCTTCGAGCGCGGTGGTCAGGTGGGCCAAAAGGTAGCGCTCGGCCACCCCCGAGGCCAACACATCGGCGGTAACGAGGGCAATACCCCCCAGAAATACGACTACGGCAATCAGCTTGAGGAAGATTCGGGCGGTCATTCTGGAAGTAGTCACTAGATGGCCAACTCGAAACGGTAGCCGAAACCTCGTACGGTAACGAGGTAGACGGGTTCATCGGGCTGGGTTTCAATTTGTTCACGCAGGCGCCGAATATGGACATCCACCGTGCGAGGGGTAACGAAATGCTGTTCGCCCCAGACCTCGCGCAGCAGGTCCTCCCGAGACCAGGCATGAGCCGGATGAGCAAGAAAGAACTCAAGAAGGCGGTACTCGGTTGACGTCAGCTCCAGCTCGACGGAGTTGCGGAAGACGCGACGCGCAGCTGTATCGACGCGGAACGGCCCGACCAGCAGTTCTGTGGATTTAGCGGGAGCACCACTTTCGATTCTGCGGAGATGGGCCTTGATCCGGGCGAGCAATTCACGGGGGCTAAAGGGTTTCGTGATGTAGTCGTCGCCCCCGATTTCGAGGCCCAGAACACGATCTACCTCGTCGGAGCGGGCGGTAAGAAACAGGATGGGGGTGATGCTGAGTGGCCCGGTCTGGCGCAGTTTCCGACAAATTTCGAAACCGTCCTGGCCGGGCAGCATGACATCGAGGACAATCAGGTCCGGGCGCCAGGCTTCCAGCTCTTTAATGGTGCCTTCCGAACCGGGAAAAACGCGCGTCTGAAACCCACCGCGGGTGAGGTTGTACTCAATGAGGGAGGCGAGTTCCACTTCGTCCTCCACGATGGCGATACGGCTGGGCATATGTGTCAGGCCTTTCCCGATTGACAGCTCTCGCAGGGGCAAACAGTCCGGAGGTGCGTCCACGAATAGATCCCGGTGTTGTGCCCGTCGCTCCATTCTATCCGAACCGCGTAGTTCCCAACCGGTTCCACGGCAAGCATTTTCAGCCGTGGCTGGAACATCTGAAATGGGTTGGGGGCGGACGCGGAAGCTTTGGGCCGGGGCGTGGTGCCATGCGACCCTGTGCAGCCGGCACAGGGGCACCAGTCACGAAGGTAGACAACATCGAAGGAACTTTGGTGCCCACCTTTCCAGTCGATGATGATGCCCTTTGATTTCGAAATGGCGATGTGTTCGGGGGTGGCTTCGTGAATTGCGGCGCGGGTATCAGACATAGGGAGGTTTGTGATCAGGCTGGTTACTGGTGGGTTCGCTCGACATCGCGAACGCCGGAGATTCGGCGAATGGCGCCGCACAGCTTTTCCAGCTGTTTTTTGTCGCGGACGTCGATAGTCATTTCGATGGAGGCAGAATCGCCACTGGAAGAGTAATCGGTGCGGGCTTCCAGACTGCGGACATTGCTGTTTTCGTTGTGGAGAATACTGGTGATCTGGTGCAGGAGCCCCGGGCGGTCATCCGTCTTCACGACGAGATGCACGGCGAAGTCCTCGGTGGCGGCGCGCTCCCATTCCACTTCGATGCGGCGCTCGGACTCGTACATCAGGTTCTGCACATTGCTGCAGGCGCGGGAATGCACCGCAATGCCCTTCCCCCGGGTGACATAGCCGACGATGGAGTCGCCCTTGATGGGGTTGCAGCATTTGGCCCGGTAGACCATCACATCATCAATACCCGTGACGCGGATAACGGCGTCATCTGCTGCGGCACTGGTGCGGGCGGGAGACTGGGGATTCTCCGGGACGACGGGGGCGGGCGCAGGCTCCGGGGCCAGGTCGGGTACACACTTCTGCAGGACCTGGCGAGCGGAGAACTTGCCGTAGCCGAGAGCTGCATGGAGATCCTCCAGCTTGCTCATCCCATATTCGGCAGCAACCGCTTCAAAAGCGGCCTTGGGAATACGGGACAGTGACACACCCAGGCGGCGGGCTTCTTTTTCGAGGAACTTCTCGCCAATCTCGATTGCCCGCTCACGCTCATTGGTATTGATAATGTGCTTGATTTTGTTGCGGGCGCGTGAGGTCTTGGCAAAACCCAGCCAGTCCTTGCCTGGCAGATGGCCGGGCTGGGTGATGATATCGACCACATCACCGTTGTGAAGCGTACTGCGCAGCGGCACGATACGGGCGTTGATACGGGCCCCGATACAGGTATTGCCGACTTCAGAGTGCACCGCATACGCAAAATCGATGGGGCTGGAGCCGGTGGGAAGGACGATGACACGGCCCTTAGGTGTGAAGCAGTAGACTTCCTCGGGGAAAAGGTCCAGCTTGAGGGTGGAGGTGAAGTCGTTGGAGTCCTGCATGTCGCGCTGCCACTCGACAAGCTGGCGCAACCAGGCGATACGCTGGTCATCCTGCGCACCGCGGGTCCCCTCTTTGTACTTCCAGTGAGCCGCAATGCCTTCTTCTGCGATGCGGTGCATTTCCTCCGTCCGGATCTGGATCTCGCAGTGCTTGCCCTCCGGCCCGACCACGGACGTGTGCAGCGACTGATAGAGGTTCGGGCGCGGCATCGCGATGAAGTCTTTGATCCGACCGGGCACCGGGCGCCACTCGTGGTGGATGACGCCGAGCGCACCATAGCAGTTTTTTACGGAATCCGTAATGATCCGGAGGGCAAGAATGTCGTAGACCTGGTCGAGGGATATCTTCTGCCGGATCAGCTTTTGGTAGACCGAGAACGCGCGCTTGACCCGACCCTCGACACGGGCCGGAATACCCTCACGCCGCAACTCCCCTTCGACGGTCTTTCGCATGTTGTCGATGTAGCGTTCATTGGCGGCTTGCTGCGTGTCGATGGTTCGGGAGACTTCCGCAAAGGCCTCGGAGTCACGGTGCCGGAACGCGAGGTCCTCCAGTTCTCCACGGACTTTGCCCATGCCGAGGCGGTGGGCGATAGGAGCAAAGATCTCCAGCGTCTCTTTGGAAATCCGCTCCCTGCGTTCGGGGCTGAGAGCGGCCAGTGTCCGCATGTTGTGGAGTCGATCTGCCAGTTTGACGATGATGACTCGGACATCATTGACCATCGCGAGGAGCATCTTGCGATAGTTTTCGGCCTGCCGCTCCTCGGCAGATGAGAATTCGATCTTGCTCAGTTTGGTCACGCCATCGACACAGCGCGCGACTTCATCACCGAAGGCTTTCTGGACCTCAGCGCTGGTGGCGGAGGTATCTTCCACGACGTCGTGCAGCAGGCCGGTGACCACGCTGACGGCGTCCATTCTCATACCTGCGAGGATGCAGGCTACGGCCAGAGGATGGAGGATGTAGGGTTCGCCCGAGGCGCGAAGTTGCCCGGCGTGGCAGCGTTCGGCAAAAGCGTAGGCTTTTTCGATGACGGCAAAATCATCTTTCGGACGAGCTTCGCGAAAGATAGTAATCAATTCGGCCAGCGTGGAGGGTTCGGGCGGCGGCGGCGCAAGGCCTTCGTAGACCGCTGGCAGGTCAGCGACATCGATACCGTCGAGTGAGGGTTCCGAATGTATTGCCGTCGGCTCCACCCTTTCATTCTAGGAAACTGCAGTTGCCGGTTCGGCTATTGGCTATTTCCCGGCGGCAACAGCCTTTTCCGCGCGGGTGAGCAGGTCGGCCACTTCGGTCATATCGGAGGCGTAGGCCGAGGCATCTCCCAGATCGGCACGAACCCGCAAGAGATCAGCAAGCGTGATCATGGCGCGGGCATATTCGCCGTCCAGGGCCAGACAGGCTCGCTCAAACTCGATCCCGTCATTAATGTTCTTCAGATGTTTTACCCGGAGTTGTTCGCGCAGCTCGAGGTCGCGAAGGGGGCCGGGGTCTGCCGTTGTCATACCAAGCGAATTGCGGGCGTCTCTGATGACATTTCCCACCTCACTCAGGTAGATGGCACCCAACATGTAGAGGGAGCTTTTGCTGCCGGGGTCCAGCGCGACGACTTTCAGGTTCCACTCTCTGGACCGGACGAACTCGCGCATTTGAAAGTAGATGGTCGCCATTGAGTCAGTGGCCGGAACATTTGCTGCGTCCCGATTCAGAACCTCCTGGCAGGCGGCCAGAGCGGCTTTGCCCACTTCCGCGTTCTCGGTGGAAGTGTCATCGGGGACATAGGCGTGGACCAGGGCGGTGGCGAGGTAAACCCGGGCAGTCAGGAGAGTGGGGGCCCTTTCCACCGCCTTCTGGAAAGACTTGGCTGCCGACTGGTACTGCCCGGCCTGAAATTCGCGAACACCAACGTTGAAGGCATCACGGGCGGCAATGGAAAGGGGTTGAGCGAGGGCCGCGAGGGAGGCGATCACTGCAGGCAGAATCAATCGAAGGTGGAAGGCGATCGGGTGCATCTAAGAGCTTCAGGATAGCGGATACCAATACAAAAGGGACGCCCGGCGAACCGGACGTCCCTTTTGAAAACATCAACTTGAAAAGACCTGAACCCGACACTACTTGGCGTTCGGATTGGCGGCTTTGCGTTCTGCCTTGATCTTGGTGGTTTCCAAAGTCTTCTGAACCCAGTCGTCGGCTTCCTTGACGTCAGCCTGATACTGTTCCTTGGTGTCCTGGAGATCGGCACGATAGCGAATGAGGAGGTTCATGTAGGCCATGGCATTCTCATACTCGGGATCAACGGCCAGAGCTCGTTTTTCGAACTCAATGCCCTCGGTCAGAGAGGCCCAGTACTTTTCCTTCAGAGCGGCACGTTCCTTGGGGTCCTTGATGGGGCCGGGATCTTCCGGTTTCATCTTGGAGTTGTTACGCGCTTCGCGGTCTGCACCGACAAACTGCGTCCAGGGAATCACACCGAGGGTGTAAAGAGCACCCTTATCTTTGGGATCCAGTTCAACTGCCTTGCGGTTCCATTCCTGGGCCTTGGGGAAGTCCTTCATCTGGTAGTAGAGGTTCGCGATGTAGGCTGTGGCGAGAGAGTTCTTCGGGTCCCCTTCGAGCGTCTTGTTGAGTTCCGCCATCGCAGCATCTGCATACTTCTTGTTCTCAGCCGTTTCGGTGCCGGGAATGTACTGCTGAATGTAAGCAGTCGCGAGGTAGATGCGGATGTTGGGGATACTGGGGTCAAGCTCCACTGCCAACTTGAAGTGATCGGCCGCTTCCGGGAAACGTCCGGCTTTGAAGGCTGCGGTGCCGGAGTTGATGTTGTCGCGGGCCTTCAGCTTGTCGCAACCAGAGGCGAAGATGGCGAAGCCGGCGATCATGATGACCGCAGTGGCTCTGCGCAACTTGCTTAGGGTAGTGCGGCTGAACGCAAGGCGGCTTGAATTGATGCCAGTCATTACTTGCCTTCCTCCACTTTCGGGGTCATAAGACCAACCTTGTCGATGCCGGCGGAGTGCGCCGTGTCGATGGCTCGCGCCACAACCTGAAACTCCAGTTCCGGATCGCCTTTCACGAAGACAACTTTCTCGGCACGGGTCTTGAAGATGTCAATAAGACGCTCTTCCAGCCTGTTCCAGTCGCTGTCTTCCTGGTTGATCTTCAGACCACCCAGCTTATCAATGACGATCACAACTGTGCGATCATCAGCCTGATTCTGCGGCGCATTCGGCGGCGGGGGCTGGGGCGCGAGAGCGTCCAGACCATGCGGAGACACCGGCGAAATCGCCATAAAAATGATAAGCAGCACCAGCAGAATGTCGATCATCGGCGTCATGTTGACGTCGCTCTTTACTCCACCACCACCGCCAACTGCCATGGACATAGGTCAAAAGCTCCTTAAAAATTTCTCGGGTTCACCTGCGCGTCGGCGCAGGCCTCTATCAGAACTGGGGCGACTACTTGGTCTGCATCTTGTCGAGGCGTCGTGTGTCGAGCACCTGTTCAGTCAGCAAACCAACTTCATCGACACTACCTGCACGCAGGTTGTCGACGACTTCTTCAACTCTTTCGTACTTGGACCGTGCGTCCGCCTTAATATAGACCATTTTGCTGGGGCGACCGGACAGCAGTTCTTTCACAGCCGGAGCCAGATCACTTGGCTCCATTTTCTTTAAGCCGGGGCTGAGGAAGGTCTGGCCATCACGGGTGATTGCCACGATGATGGAGTCTTCCTTATCCGCGTCCGGCATGGTAACAGGATTGCGGGTGAGGGCCAGATCCACCGGGATACTCTTTGAGAGCATGGGCGTGATGACCATGAAGATGATCAGCACGACGAGCATGACGTCGACCATCGGGGTTACGTTGATGTCGGCTACGGGTGGTGCCGCTTTCTTTTTTTCCATTTCCGGTTTCTCCTGATTATTTTGCCCGGGACCTTAAGAGTCCGGGGCCGAACTCTTGCCGCAGCGCACGCCAGTTGTGCGCTGCGACAGGTTCGAAATCAACTCGCGAAAAGCTCTGCGTTACTTACTTGCGTGAGGCCGAACGGGCCTGCGCGCGCTTCAGGAAGTAATCAACGAGTTCGGAACTGGAGTTGCCCATTTCCACGTCGAAGGCATCGCAACGGCCCGTGAAGTAGTTGAACATCCAGACGGCGGGAACGGCGACGAACAGACCGATAGCGGTGGTGACGAGCGCTTCCGAAATACCACCGGCGATCGCGCCGATACCGGGGGTCTTTTCCGCAGCCATCGTTTTGAAAGCATTGATGATACCGACGACCGTACCGAACAGGCCGACGAAGGGAGCAGTGGAACCGATGGTGGCCAGAGCACTGACGCCGCGCTTGAGTTCAGCGTGGACGATGGCTTCGGCGCGTTCGAGGGCACGCTTGGAGGCTTCGATTTCTTCGCCCGAGATTTCTGCACTACCCTGGTGGGCGTTGAATTCCTGGAGGCCTGCAACAACGACCTTGGCGAGGTGGCTCTTCTTGAAACGATCAGCAATCTTAATGGCCTCGTCGAGCTTTCCTTCACGGAGAGCGCCGGCGACGGCGGGGGCGAACTGGCGGCTCTGCTTACGCGCCGCGTTGAACGCCATCAGGCGATCGATCATGACACCAATCGACCAGGCTGACATAAGGAACATGATGACAACGACACCTTTTGCAAGGCCGCCCATCTGCATCCAGAGGTGACGGAAGTCCCAACCGGGTGCTCCGGATTCCTGCAATAGCATGAGTGCCCAAATCTGCATCTGTAAAAGCATTGTGTTTATTCTCCTGCGAGTTGATTTAAGTTAGTGGTACTGCAGTCTTGTGTTACTGGAATAAAACCCGCCAACCTCGGAACTACTGGCTAAGCGTGAAGTTGACGTCGATTGTGGTGATGACAACCACCGGCTCCCCGTTGAGGAGGGTGGGCTTGTACTGCCACTGTTGTACAGCCTGCATGGCCGCCTGCACCAGAAGGGGCGGGCCGCTGATCATTTTGAGATTCTGAATGGTTCCGTCCTTACCGATTTCGGCCTCGAACTTAACCGTTCCCTGAACGCGGGCGGCTTTCGCCAGCGGGGGATATACGGGCTTCGGCTGACGGATCAGGTTCGCCTGCTGCACGTTGCCACCGACCCGGATGGGAGCAGCTGGCGGCTTCGGCTTCGGAGCCGGCGGAGGAGGAGGAGGCGGCGCTGCAGCCGGGAGGCTGGAGATAATGCCACCGAGAACACCACCGGCGCTGCCACCAGGTATACCACCGGGTACACCGCCTATGACGCCGACTGCCATGGGGGTGTCTTCTTCGACAATCATGGCGACCTGCTTCGGAACAGTTTTCGGCGCCACCAGCTGGTTCATCACCATCTGCTTCGGCGTCACCTTCACTACCTTAACGGCCTGAGGGGGCGGG
>Ga0114970_10002695_pt1 | contig 13267 bp, 2 predicted proteins | sample M_140205_XF_Meta_FD_87030 | JGI IMG/M metagenome (GOLD analysis project Ga0114970, IMG submission 87030) | Freshwater microbial communities from Lake Montjoie, Canada to study carbon cycling - M_140205_XF_MetaG | ecosystem: Environmental > Aquatic > Freshwater > Lake | place: Lake Montjoie... | reverse complement strand
TGCAAATGTACCATTAGTATTTATAGTAACTAATGAAGTAGTTGTATTTAAATCAAACACTCGTGTATTTGTTAAATATAATTGATTTGAATAATAATCTGAATACCAATTTGCAATTGTACCATTAAAAGTAGTATTTGTATATGTTTTAAATGGTGATGGAATTAATGTAATTGTTTCAGATGATATTGATATTTGATTACCATAATTAAAATTACAAACATCTTGATCAACAAAGCTTGTTTTAAATAAACGTAATTTATATACATTGGCTGCAAATAATCCAGTAGCAAAGGTATTAGTAAAATTAATATTATAATTTGGTGTTGAATTTATTGTTTTAATACCATATGAAATTACTGTTGAATCTTTTTCTAAACGAACTGTTAAACTATTAATACCATCTATATCAAAATAACTACTATTCCAATTTGTTAATACTATATTATAAGATGTTAATAAATCAAATATCGCATATTGTTTTGTTGTTAAATTTGCATTTATTGGACCAATTGTATTATTCACTGTAACTTGATTTGTTTCTAAATATCCAGTGCCATATGTAGTACTATCTGATAAAGCAATTTTAATACCTGGACGTGTATTTACTGTTTTTGTAAACGTAATAGTATTTGTAATACCAGGAATTACACTAATGGGTTCATATGTAACTACATTGGTATATAACGTTGTATAAACTAAATATAATTGTGTTACGGAAAATGCACTTTGCCAATTATTAACTGTACCTGTAAATGTTACAGATGTATATGTTTTAAATGGTACATTTGTAGTAACTGTATTACTTAATGTAATTTGTGGATATATTTTTAATTGATTTGTTACCAATTCTGTACTAAAATTTGCATTAGATATATATACATTGTATGTACCAGTTGCAATACCTGTAATTGTACTAGTAAAATTTACATAATATGTATTTCCAACGAGAGTTACATTCTTTAAACCAAAACTATATGTTATTGTATTAATATTTGGACCAAAATATACTGTTACTTGTGATATATTATATGTACTATCCCAATTTGTCAATTTAATTGAATAATTTGTACTTTTGTTATTTATTACATAATATGGTAATACTAATTCTGCATTTATTGGACCAATTGTTGTTGTAACTGGATATAATGCTGTTTCTAAATATCCTGAACCATAACTAGTCGAATCAGATATACCAATATTCACAAAATTATAATTACGTACTTGTGTTGTAAAACTAATTTGTCCAGTAGTCGGATTTGGTACAATTGTTTGTAAATATGGCGTTGAACCAGTAATATTTTTATTTACAAATAAATATACGGTTGGAAATATACTAGCTATCCAATTTCGTACATAACCTGTAAATGTCACTGTTGTAAATGTAGGTACTGGTGTTATAGTTGTAGTAATATTCTCAATATATATTTGATCTGTTACTGTTAATTGAGGTGTTAACACTTGACGTAAATAACTAAAAGCACTTGTTGGAATATTATCCGATATATATACATTATATACATTTGGTGTTGTTGCAAATGAGGTATTAAAATTTAATACATAATTATTTGGTTTTGTTATTGTATTTAATAATACTATTATTGGATTATCTATAGTTAATCCTAAATATATATATAAACTAGTAATATTATCAACTGTTGCATAACTTGAATCCCAATTTGTTAATGTAATCAAAAATTCACGTGCTTTATTATTAATTATAAAAGTAGGAATATTTACAATACCGTTTACAGGTCCAATACTATTAACTAAAAATCCACTACCATATTTAATTAATCCATTATTATAAACTATATTTTCAGATACGAATATATATACTGGATTAATACTAGTTGTATAAAATGAATAATTTAATATATTATTACCATCAAATACAATAGGCGTAGGATTATTCGAATTATATATACTATTTGGATTACTTGTAGTACCTAAAAATAAAAATAATTGATTTGGTGTTGTTTTATACACATTATAATTCGGTGAATAATTATATACACGTATTTGAATATTATTCGTTGTATATGTAATTAATTGATTATATATATATTCAGTATAAAATGGATTTATTACATCAATATAATTAAATTCTGTTAAACTACCAGGTGGATTACTAATTTGAATATTTACAAGACCTGTTCCATATGGATATGTATTTGTAATTCTATTATATGTTAAATAGACATATTTTTGTGAAATAGTACTGAAATTTGTTGTAAAATATACAACATAATTACTTCCTTCTAATACAATGTTATATTGAACACTTGATAAATTATTAATTGCAATATAATTTGATACTATATCAGCATCTGCTATATTTTTTGTATAGATATATAATTTATTAATACCACTTGACATATATGTTTGAAACCAATTACCTAATGTTACTTTAAATGTAACATCAGTATTAATAACTGCAATATATTGACTTAATATACCAGTTACATTTTCAATTCGTGTTGTAACAATTGGTAACGGATTTGTTGGACTTAATAAAAAGTTTACTGGTAATGAACCAAATGGTATTGAATTTGATATTAAATTATAAGTTAAATATACATAATGAGGTCCCAAATATCGAAATCCAGCTGTAAATGATAATTTATATGTATTATTACTATATACAATATTTCCACGTACTAATGGCGTATTAATAACACCTTGGTCATTACCTAAACCTGTTCCGTCTATTTGATTAGAAAAATATACATATAATTGCGTAATACGATATATTGCATCCCAATTTGTTAAAGTAATTGTATATGTAGTTGGAACACTTAATAATGATGAATAATCATTTATAGTACCAATTTTAGAATCATCATCAATGTCATTTACAATTTCAATTGATTCAGAACGAGTTATATTTGGAATTAAACTAAATACACTTGCTGTAGAAAAATCTGCTTGTGATTGTTTATCAGATACATATATATATTTATTTCCTACTATTGGAAATGTTAATATTGCATCAATTCTATATAATTTAACATTACTATTAGGTTCTTGATATTCTTCTACTGTAAAAGGTCCGTTACCATCTAAGCCACCACTAGTATTTGTTAAGTTTTGATCATCAGATGTATTAGATACAAATGTATATAATTGACTAATATTTAATTGCGTAGTCCATCCTTTTAATGTTATTTTAATACTTCTTGGGATTGTTATGATCGCATACGTATTATCTAATGAACCATCAGATATACTTGTAACTTTTATTGGTGTAGTAATATTTATTGCAACATCACTTGATCCAAAGGGACGTGTTGAATCAATTAACTGATTGGTAATTGATATATATTGTTCACCAGAATATAAAAATGTTAATAATAATGAACCAACATATACGCCATTCGTAAAAATTACTGTACTTGATCCTAAGAAATTTTCTTGTGTTGGATTGTTACCTAAATATACATAAAAATATTGACCATAAAATTGAGACCAATTAATAAAAGTTAAATTAAATAATTGAGCTACACCAATACCCGTAGTTAATGGTGTTATATTTGCAACAACCTTTTTAGTTGGATCAACAGTTGATGTAAAATTATAATAAATAAATGATTCGATGAAAATAGAAAAATGTATAAAATCATAATTCGATGATGTAGGTGTTGAATAATTAGATAATATATTTAATGTAGATGTAATATCTTGAATATTTTTAAATACATAAAACATATTTTCTAATATACCAATATCAGATTGATATAATAATTGTTGATAATAAATTGTATCATCACTTAAATTATATTCATATCCAAATGGCATATAACTATATACAATAGAAAATGGTACTACTTCAATATTTGACGAGTCTGCTTGCTCACCAGAAATTGTTTTTGAACCAGTATTAATAATAATATCATATAAATTTTCAGGATCATCAAAAAATACATTATATAATGTAATTGTTACATCATAACCATTTTTACTAAATACAAAATTTTTATATATATATTTGGTATTATTCGATGGATTTATAATATTCGCAATATTTCCAATCATATAATCTATGATAGTAGTATATAAATTGGTAGGTACATTGGTTTTATTACTATTATAATAGGTTAATGCATTAATTACTTCGGTTTCATCTAATTTTTTTATTAAGAAATTTTGATCATTAAATTCAATTATAGTATAATCAGAAATTATATTTTTATTTTTATTGTTTACAAACCAATAATCATATGCATTATGAAATTGTACTCTTTCTTCAAAATTATTATATATACCTATTAAACTTTGTCGTAATGCAAATATTAATTGATAATATATTGAATAATTAAAATTATTTTTAATTTTTAATAATGAAAAATTTGCCGGTATTTTAAATTGATCATATTCACTATTATATATATATTGTGTACTAGATTGAACAGTATATGCAGTGATTGTAATTTTTAATAATGAATTTAAATACATATCTATAATGTCATTTAATCGATCTGTATCTGTGAATAATCGAATTCTAGAATATAAATCATAGTAAGATATTTCATATGTTAAATTTTGATAAATAATTTTTTTAGATTTAAGTAATAAATATAAATATTCTGATATCAAATTAATTAATCCATTTTTCCATTCTTTTGCTAATACTTGTCCTAATGTATTACCTAATGAAATTGGTGTAAGTTGAAATGATGATCCAATTAATTCAGTTTGATTTAATATAAAACATTCTGACATTAAAAAATAATATATTTTATAAATTAATGCTGGTAATACAACTGTACCTTCAATATATGTATTTACTTGTTCACCAAATGAATCAAATATAGATAATGTTCCCATATAATTATCATTTGCTAACATACCTAATGCATATGGATATCCACCAAATACTAATCCATTTTGAGTAAATGAATTTGTTATAATTATTTTTTCATTTAGAAATTCAATATACTTATCATTATTTGACAATATTATATTTATTGTTGCATTATCATCTACATTTACTAAGTCATTTAATAGATCTTTAATAAATAATAAATTATCCATATGTTTGTTTACAAAGAATGGATGTGTAATATTTTGCAAATGATCAATATTACCAATAAATGCTAAATTATCAATTACTGTATCAAAATTAATTACATCTTCTCTTATATCCGGATATTCATCAAATAAATTTAATTCTGTAATATGTCGAACTGGATTATTATTATAATCTACTGTTGTTTCATATAAAAATGCATTGTCAATCGTACCATACATATATTGTCGATATTGTATTTTAAAAAAGGTAAATAAATACATAAATGATTTAGGTCTATCTACTTGATTACCATTATATAATTTAACTGTCGTTGGAATAGTTTTATATGGATAAAATTGTGTATTATCTATTTTTAATTGATGAAAATTCGAAAGAAAATAATCTAAACCTGATGATAAATATTTAATATAATAATAACTTACTGATAAATTTGGATTATCATAATCACCTATATTTGGTTTTGCTGATGTATTACTTAAATATGAAAACAAATAATTTAAATAAAATACAACAGTATGACTTGCATTTTGAATATTGTATAAATCATGGTATATTTGTGGTATTAAATGATAATCAACATTTTCTGAAAATTTAAAAAATTTATCATAAAATGTTAATGATGTTACATCATTCACTGAATTATAATCTACCAATAATTGATTCTGTGCAGGTGTTATATTTTCATTTGTTAATATTGTTTTTTGACGATAGTTTAATATATTTTTAAATAATTCTTTAAACACTGCTACATCTGATTGATAAATACTCATAATTTTGTCAAGTGTTATATTCATAAAATCTAATGATATTAACGAATAATTATCATCTCTATATTTAAAATCACTTTCTAATTTATCTCGTTCAGAAAAATATGTTAAATTGTTAAATATACTATTATATTCATTAATTAATTGATGATAATTTGTATTACTTAGGTATCGTAAATTTATACTATTTTCAAAATTTCGTTGATTTATATTATTAAAATTATTAATAAAATGATTTAATTCATATCCAATTGATGATAAATCTAATATATTCGAAGATAATTGATTATATTGACTTATTGCTGTCGATAATCCACTAATAACTGATCCAAAATTATAATTATTATTTGTTGAATAATTTAATAAATATTCATTCCAACCATTAAATAAATTTATATCGGTTATACTAAAACTATTTACTTTAAATTGAGTTGTAATATTATTGTATTTTGTATTCGATGTATTTGTGGTTGTTAAATTCATAGAATTTTTGAATAATACTAAAAATTCTTGATAATCTGTAAATCGCATATTTAATGTTGTTAATACATTCATTATTTCAATTGGATCATTTTCATAATCAAAATCTTCTGCTGTTGATGCATTAAAATTATCCATTATACTATATAATCTTTGATCTAATAAATTATATCTCATACTAATATTATCATATCTATTTTTAATATCTCTTGTACCATATGCCATACGAGTTGAATATACAAGTTCACCTTGAATTATATCTGGACGATTTTCATATATCGTAGTAGTTTCAGTTTTTGTATAATATTCAGATATAAATGAACGACCATTGTATATATACATCATATCATAAAATAACGACAAAGTATTAAAATAATAAAAATATGGTTGTGTTGATTTTTGAATCCATGCTTGATAACTTTGTACAATATTACCTTCCATATTTGGTAAAAATATACCAGATTGGAATGCATAGAAAAATGCAAAATCAATACTATTTATAGATGGTGTAATATAATTGTTTATTTTTTTATAAAAATTTGCTAGTGTTTTATCAGTATATTGATCATCTCGTAATATACCACCATATCCTGATATAAATAAATATTTGATATAATCATAGTGAATGGATAAATTAAATATTTTATAATATTGATCTATATGATAGCCTGTTGGAAATATAACACTTTTTGTAAAATTTGTATTATTTGAAGCGGATGTAATTGTATATTGATCAGATGGTAATATTATTTTAATCAATTGATTTGAACCATGTATTTTATAAATAATTGGATAATTACTTAATGTTATGGTTGATGTTAATACTAAATTAATTTTATATTTTTGTGTAATACGGGATACAATTTGAAATAAATAGGATAATTCAGATATAATATTTGTAACTTTAATTGAAAATTGTTGATTATTTATATTATTATATTCTTGTTTTTGTGGATAAGTAATATATACATTGTTTAAATCTGTTTCATTTTGTATTATTGAATTATATGTTTGATACAATTGATTTGATTCATTTATAAATGTGGTTGTACTTAATATATAACGTACAATATCAAATAATAAATTACCTAATACAGATGGTGATAATTGATAGATTGATCTAAAATATGTATCATCTAAATTTACATTTAAATTATATAAATCACCATATACTGCTAATAATTCAGATAAATATTTATATACATAATATATTAATAATCCATCATCTTTTCCTGCTAAACTAGCAATATAATTATTCGTTGTTGTTGTATTAATTCCATTTTGTATAAATACATTATTCCAATAATTTTGTAAATATGATCTTTGTAGAAAAGTATTATTATTTTGTTCTAATTCTTCTAAATATCGACTAAATGAAAAAGTAGATGGTGTTATCACTACATTATTTATTGATAATCTATCTAATAAATTATAAGAATATTCAGCTGGATGTAATATTAATGGTATTTGATTTGGATCTAAAAATGGAATAGACCCTTGTGCATTATTTGTATAATTATAGCCATCAGTACGTTCATAATTTATATTATTTACAAAATAAATAGACGATGGTTCTAATAAATAATTTTCAGATAATTCATTTACTTTTTGATATATATTTTGATATAATTGTGTTTGTTTTGAATATAAAAATCGTGGAAAATATTCTTCTGATCTATAATTTACAATAAATGTATTATTTAATAATAATGGTGATAAATCAATTGTATCTTCTTGGTAATTTGAATATTTTGTACCACCATTACGAGTAATAAGTTGTCTACTTAATTCATAATTTTTCATATTACCAAACATCACTTCATGTTGTGTATTAATATAATCTAATAATATGTTATTACCATATAATTGATTTGTAATAGCTGTATTATTATTTATAATATTAATTAAATCAGTAGAATAATTATCTAAATATGTATTAAAATTTAATATATTAACTATTTGTTCATCATTTATTTCAATAAAACTATTTTTAAAATCAATATGTTCAATATTAAATGAATCTTCACTATTCAATATAAATTTTGTTAAATCAAATGATATTGAATTATTTGTAACATTTTTAATTAATGTTATATCAATATCTTTTACAATTAATTCATAGTTACTAATTGTATTAATTGTGACATTTTTTTGATGATAAAATATTTTTAATGATGTAATATCATTTTGATCAATTGTAATTTCATCAGTTGTAAATGTAATAATTGTTTTTCGTCCATTTGTATTTGTATCATTATATTGTAAATAATTAATTACTTTTATAAATGTGTCACTTAGCGTATCACGAATATTTAATAAAGAAGCACTCCAATCATTGTTATAATTGTCAGATAATCCTTTGTATTGATCAATTATATATGTTGTTAAAAAATTTATATATGATAATTGTGTTGTATATTGATTATCCAATAATATATGTTTATTAATTATAGATATTAAATATTGTTGATAACGGAAATTACCATTTACAATATTTGTAAATGTTGTATCTCCAACACCAATAAAATTTAAAATATTATTTACTTGTTCATAATTGATTTTAAAATAAAAATTATTTAAATAATCTTGATTTGATTCACTTTTTAATATTGTTTTATAATATACATTTTTCATATAGTTAAATAATACATCATAACTATCATACAAATATTTTTGAATAGTTGTATTTAATATTGATATTTTCTCTGTTGTTAATACAAAATCTGACGCAAATATAAATTCTCTCAATAATTTTTCAGATACTGATTTGATACTTGTTTGATTAATTGTTGAAATTGATATATCAGTATATACAATATTTTTAAGATTATTTAAATTACTATTATTATAATAGGTAATATTTTGAATATTTGTATAACTTGTCATTAAAACAGTATCTGTTAAATATAATTGATCAAACTCAATTGGTTGTACTGTTAATTCTGTATTATAATCTGTAATAGAGTTATTATCAATATTCATAAAAGATTTTCGTACTTCAATGATTTTAAATACACCATATAATTCATTATAATTATTACTAGGTAATTCATTCGAATCAATACCTATTAATATGACATCATTTACATTAATATTGATTGATCTATCTATTTTAAATTCATGATAATTATTAATATTTAATTTTATATTTGAAATTCTTGCAAAATTAATTGGTTCAAATTGATTGTTATTAAATCCATAATACATATATATTGAATTACCATATGTTTCTAATAATTTATTTGTAAAAATATGACGAAATGGTTGTAATGTAAGTGTTAATGGACTGATATCTGCTATATTTTTTATTATACATGCACCTATAATACTATTATTACGTTTGATTAAAATATAGTTTTTATTAAAAATATTAAAAAAAGATGAAGTGTAATCTAATAAATAATTTTTATTATTTGATACTTTTTCAAACAATGAATATAATATATAATAATTTGTATTATATGAAATTGGTAAAATTACATTATATTGATAATCTAATGGATCAATTGAAAATATACTTTCATAATCAAATACATAATTATTAATTTGTAACGAATTATTAATTTGTGTATTCATATTTTCAATAAATGTATTTAATGCAACCACTTCTGGTCTACGTAATATATATTTTTTTACTGTATTATAATAGTTATTTTGCCATTCATTATAATATATAATTGAATAATTTGGATTAATTTCTTTAATATTCAATAAATTTGCAATGAAAAAGTAAAATTCTTTATCTTGGAAAGAATAATTCAAATAATCAATATTAGATACATTTAATTTTTCTGAATATTTTAAATCATTAATTGTATGTAATTTATATTCATTATCAAAAAACTGTGAATTATTATTAATAAATGTTTCTAAGGAATATTTTTGTGATTTTCCTGGTGATAAAAACATTGATGCATCTAATAATGGTAAAATTAATTGATATTTATTAATTTGATAATCTCGTACTAAATATGCTTGTAAATTATTTCCTAAATTTAATTTATATAAATTTTCATTATATTGTTGAAGATCTGTCATTGTTGTAAATGTATATTGATTTTGTAATGATGCTAAATATTCATCTCTATTTGTAAATGTATATTCTCCATTTACTTCAGGTAAGTCAATTACTAACATCATATCTGTTAATAAATCTCCTACTTTTGGTATTGTTACATCTAATTTTTTTCCAAAATCACTCAAACTAGATAAATTTAATATATAATCTTCTATTGAGAATGGTTGATATTTATGATATACTACTTTAAAAAAAGTATAATTTTGATCGATAAATATAGAATCAGAAGTACTATTTGCGGCAATTTGTAATATGCCTCCTCCCATATTAATAATAATTATTATTAATATAATTATTATTAATAACTTTAAATTATAGTTATAAATTTTAGGAACTAAAATATAAAGCCCCCATACCATTTGCTAATCGTAAAATATTATACGTTAATCCATACATTTTAAATTTTGCTTTATTAATATTTGTACTATCATACTGACTGGCATAATCCCAAAATTCATCTTTTAGTGTTAAATTTATAGATTTATATCGCAAAGCAGAATAATTACATGATCCAGATGGTTGATAATTTTCCGGTGATAATGAAAATGTATATGTATATATACCAGTTGTGGGTATTGAAGTATGACATTTATATGGTATTATATAATTTAAATAATCACCATCTAATCGTTTTTGTCGAGGATATGATTCAAATAATAATTCAAATGTATTTAATGGTCCTTTTAAATTATATGTTAATATTGTATCTGTATCATCCCCTTCATATTTACCATTGAATTGAAACTGTTTATTATTATCAACTGTTACTATTTTATATGTATTATTATAAAATTTTGTATTTGAAAAAGTAATATATTTTCCAATCAAAGTAGAATCAATTACAAATTGATTTACAAATGCATCATCTATAATAAATATAGTTACCGTTTGTTGGATATTATTAATTGTAATAATTTTACTAGTAATAGTACCTTCTACTATTATGTTTGTATTATAATTATAATTTTTATAATATAATGATTGATTACTTTGTATTGTAAAATACATTGATTTAACTGAATTAAAATAATCAAAATTAATTGTTTGTGCTTGACTTATAATATCTGCATTTGATTCTTGTACATAATCAACCAAATATTCATGTGCATATGTAGCAAATTTAACTCGTTCATCTTCATCTAAATATATATATTCTGTTAATAATCTAGCATCTACAATACGAACATAATTATCAATATTTACATTATCTGTAATCAATGCAGGATCTACATTGATAATATTATATAAATTATTTAATTTAATGGATATTTTAACTTCATGATATCTAAAAAATATAATTGGTAATGCACATTCTAAATATTTGTTAAAGAAAAATTGTAATGGTACTAATACTTGATATTGTGGTTTTGCATTTGAATCATATGTTGTTAAAATATCAATATCTCCAATCATCTTACGATAAGTAGGTATTATATCAGGATTACTTGTTAATTCTACTAATATATTTAACCAATCTGTAAATTGTCTATCAATTTTTTGTCCACCTATTTCTAAATCAATTTGTTCTAATAATAAATGACCAATTTTTTCTTTCCATGAAAAATAATAATTAGTTTTTGTACCAAATTCTTTTGATAATAGAAATAATTTTTGATCATATATTTTTGTTAAACTAACAAAATTTACAAATGTAGCTAAATTTAATTTACCAGTAGTTGAATCAAATGCATCCATTTTATTTGTTAAATTTTTATATTCATTTACAAAATCATAATGGGTTCCAAATATTGCATAATATTGAGATGTTCCTTGAATATCCGTATATGATTTTGTAGATGCAATCGTATCTAAAATAGTAATAATATCTGATATATTAAAATTAATATTTGTTTGTTCGTCTATTATATTTCGATAGACTGGATAAATAATATTAATAAAATTTAAAAAATAATTATAATTTGATAATTCAGCACTTCTAGATAATCCTGATATATTTGTTAATCTAGGTATACTTACACTTGATAAAGTTAATGCAAAATACATTTTATGAATTAAATCACCATATTTAGGCAAAATACATGTTAACACTTCTCCAAATTCTAATGAACCAGATAATGGTAAATATATCATTTCTGTTGCAAAATTTGTATATCTTTTATACAGTACATCAAAATACGATATTTGTGGAAAATCTGTTAAAAAATCCACATTACCTCGTACTTCTAATTTTAAATCACCTTTTCCCATATATAGAAAAGCTAATTTAATCCTTAAAATAACATTTTTAATTGTGAATTGGATTTAGATAATATTTTATTTCATTACCTGTTGAATAAATTATATATTTAGGTGGTCTTTCATTCGTTATAAAATATGGATATAAATATGCAGATAATGAATACCATTCAACAGTAACTATATATCTATCATTTTTATCTATTTTATTTAAATAGTTAAGTATTAATGGTAAATCATCAACATATTCTAATACACAACTTATATACATAACATATTCATTTAAATTAATAGTTTGTATTGCATCTTCTAATCTGCTTTTTAGTTTATTTTTACATAATTCACAACCTGTAACATCTATACATAAATCTCCACAATCATAATCTATACCAGTAGTTATAGATGCTAATCCATTATATGGATCACCAATAACTAATAATTTTTTGTTTTGTTCGCGTGCTCTTTTTTGAGCTTTTTTATATAAATATCTTCTATTCATTTTTCGTTTAATCATAAGTAATATTTCATAAATTATTAAAATAATTAATGTTTTATAATATATATTTAAATTATTTATATATTCTAACATATACTATATTCATTTATTTTAATTAAACATTTTCATCAATATTTATTATACCAAGTTCAACATTATCATTCTTTTCTAATTTTGAACTTGGTATAATTTTCATCAATATTTATTATACCAAGTTC
>Ga0114970_10002693_pt1 | contig 13270 bp, 12 predicted proteins | sample M_140205_XF_Meta_FD_87030 | JGI IMG/M metagenome (GOLD analysis project Ga0114970, IMG submission 87030) | Freshwater microbial communities from Lake Montjoie, Canada to study carbon cycling - M_140205_XF_MetaG | ecosystem: Environmental > Aquatic > Freshwater > Lake | place: Lake Montjoie... | reverse complement strand
TTCCTGGCCTTGGCCGCGATCGCCGCGGCTTTCTCGGCCGGGTCGTCCACCACGACAATGTCCTTCTCGAACAACTGGTCACCGATCTTCAGCCGCACGTGCGGCTGGCTGATGATGTCCTCGGTCCAGCGTCGGCCGCGGTAGGACGTCAGGTAGAGACTGCCGTTGTAGGTCGCACACCAGGCGGCGACCGAGTACGGCAGCAGCCACGGTGACTGGGTCTCGACCTTGATGGTCGGCACCGCGTCGGTGAACGACCAGTCGGTCATCGGCGTGGTGATCGGATCGCCCCTGAGCCAGAGTCCTGGCGTCTGGCACGTCCACGACTCGCCGGCGTTCGGGCAGGCGCGCGGTTCGAAACCGGTGGCCCGCAGCGTAGCCAGCAGCAACAGCACAACAACAACGAGGGACCCACCGAATCGCACGAGCTTCTTCATGATCCTCCTCTGGTGCCAGAATCGCCTGGCTCGCCTCGACCGACGTCGAATCCTACACTGCATTGGCTCTCGGACCGAGCGTGTACGACGCCCGAAACGGCGCACCGCCGGTTTGCGCGGGTCACCAACGTCGCATAGAATCCGACGCGCTCACCAAACGCCCCGAATCCCGGTCTGTCCGGGATCGTCAGGTGCTCAGCCTCAGTCAGGAAGCCGGATGACCAGTAGCAGGAACCCCGCATGCGCCTTGTCGTAACCGGCGCGAACGGCAGCGTCGGCAAGAATCTGCTGGTGCATGCCAGCGAGCACGCCGATATCGAGGTTGTGGCCGCCGTACGCTCCGAGCGTGCCGCCGCCACGCTCCCCGCCCGTGCCAACGTCGACGTCCGCATCGTCTCTGCGGACAACGTGGACGACCTTGCGAAGACGCTGGCGGGCGCGTCGTCGCTCATCCACCTGTCGGGCATCCTGATCGAGAACAAGACCGCGTCGTACGCGCAGGCCAACGTCGCGGCGACAGAGGTCGCGGTCGAGGCCTGTCGGCGGGCGGGTGTCCCGCACATGGTGATCATCAGCGCACTCGGAGCCGATGTGCGGTCATCGAACCGCTACCGCCGGTCGAAGGGCGAAGGCGAGCGGGCCGTCGAGCGCTCGGGCCTTGACGGCACGATCATCAGAACGCCGATCCTGCTCGGGCCCGAGACGGCCGGTGCCGCCGGCATCGTGCGGCCGATCATGTCCGGCACGGTGCGTCTGCTCGGCGGTGGCCGCTACCTGATGCGTCCGCTCGACATCGACGACTTGAGCGCCGCGATCCTCTCGGCGTGCCGGAACCATCCGAAGGGCGTGCGCATCCACGAACTGGCAGGTCCGGAGCCGATTACCTACCGAGCCTTGGTCGAACGGGTTGCCGGCATGATGGGACGTACCGTGACGTTCGGTGGGGTGCCGATCTGGGTGGCAAAACTCGGTGCCGCCATCAACAGTCGACTGAAGGGCGGCGGCGGATTCAACCCCACCGTGATCGACGTGATCACCACCAGCGAGGCCGTGCCGCACAATGCGGACGGCGAACTGGGCATTACGCTCACCCCCCTGTCGACCACCCTCGACAAGATCGTGACCGCTTGGAAAGGAACCAGATGACCACCGCCGCCTCGGCCGACCCCGTCGACGTGCCGAAGCCGAAGAAGCCCGGCCTGCTGCAGCGAGTCCTTTTTCTGGCGATCGCCGTCGGCTGTTTCTACATCATGTACTCGCGCCTGAACGGCGCCGCCGCACGGGAAGGGATGTCGCTCATCCCGTACATGCGAGAGGTGTTCAGCCACGTGGCCTGGGTGCCGTGGCTCGCCCTGATGATCGTCTACTCGTGCTTCTACTTTCTGGTGGATACACGGGTGACGACGAGCGTGCTGAACTGGTTCGTCGACGACAAGATCCGCTACCGCGACATCCTGCCGATTCGCGCCAGTGCCTACATCCTCTCGCTGCTCAGCGAGCAGATCGGCAAGGGGGCGATGGCGCTCTACCTGAATCGCCGAGACGGCGTTCCCGGGTGGGAGGTCGGCTCCGCCATGCTGTTCATCATGTTCGGCGAGGTGTTCTACCTGATGGCGTGGGCCGTGATCGGCTTTGCCGTGGGCGGAAGCGGGCTACCACCGGCGTTCCAGCTCATCCCGTGGATCGGCCTCGGCGGAGCGATCGTACTCACGCTCTGGATCCTCTACTTCAACGGCACGATCCTGCCGAACAACGGCCTGCGGAACCAGCCGATCTTCCACGCCTTCCGGCAGGCGAAGCCGTGGCACTACGGGGCGTTCTTCCTCCTGCGCTCGCCAGCGCTCCTCGGCGCGTGGGTCGTCTACACCATTGCCTTGCGGCTCTTCGGCGTCGACGCCTCCTTCTTCACGCTCTTTCCCTATCTGCCGGTGATCTTCTTCGCGGCAACGGTGCCGACACCGATGCGCGCCGCGGCGATTACGCTGTGGGTGGTCCTGTTCCCGAACAACGTGGGGCAGATGGCCGCGTTCGGCTTCGTCCAGCACAACTTCTTCGTCCTCTTCAACGCGCTGTTCGGGCTGGTCTTCCTGCAACGCGCGCGGCGCGAACTCTTCGGAAGCTGATGGCGCACGCAATCACGGCGTTGCGGTTGCTTGCGGTGGTGCCGGCCGCCTGGGCGTTCTCGCGGCCTGACCATGTATCGGCCTGGGTACTCGCCCTCATCATGCTGGTCGCCATCGTCAGCGATTTGGTGGACGGCAAGGTCGCGCGTCGCACCGGGTCGGCGTCGGCCAGGGGCATGCTGTTCGACCACTCAACAGACTGCCTCTTCGTGACGGCCGGACTCGCCGGCGCGGCAACGGCCGGCGTGCTGCCGGTGATCTTGCCGGTGCTGGTCCCGGTCGCCTTCGGCCAGTACGTGCTCGACTCGTACTTCCTGCATCGCCAGCGGCAACTGCGCATGAGTTCGCTCGGACGCTGGAACGGCGTCTTCTATTTCGCGCCGCTCGTGATGATGGCCATCGCCGCGCTGCACCTGCCGGCATTGAGCGCGCTGGCGCAACTGCTCGTGCGTCCGTGTGCGGTGCTCCTCGCGCTATCAACCGTCGCGTCGATCGTCGACCGCGCCCTCGCCCCGGTGCGGGCCAGCGCTGGCGCCGGCGCTCGTTGACGTGCGCGGCGCACCCCGTGTTCCGTTTGTATCGTGTTGCATGACCCCAGTGACGCTTCGTGACCCGTGGAGGGACGCTCGATGACACAGACAAGACGTGCGGCGATGGCGCTGGGCCTGGCCCTGGTGCTCGGATTCACCTACTACGTGTTCACGGCTCCGTACACGCGCTTCCCCGGCGTGCGCATCGGCGGGCAGTTGACTCCACCGCCAGCCGACTGGAGCACCGTCAATGGCGAGAAGGTCGCGCGGCTGAAACTGGAGGGATTCCCTCCCTTCGTCATCCACGTCTGGAATGTGGGCGAAGCCGGCGGGATCATCACCGCCACCCGTCCAGACGGTGGATATTGGGCCAGCCGGGTCAGGTCCAATCCGAACGGCTGGATACGGCTCGGCGATCGCACCTACGCGGTCGCCGCCAAGGAAGTGGTGGGTGAGGCGCGCATCCCGTACCTGGAGAAATACGGCGCCAAGTACAAGATGCCGATGCGATACGACTTCACGGGAGAGATTATCCCGGGAACCAACGAGCCACTCCACACCTGGGAGGTCTTCTACTGGACCGCACGGTGACGGAACACAGACTCCGGTGGGCCGCACTCCTCGTGCGGGTGGCGCTCGCTGTGCTCGTGGCCGCTGTCCCGCCGGCAGACGCGCAGTCGCTCGACCGCGGCGACGTGGCCGGCACGATTCGCGACCAGACGGGGGCGGCGCTCGCGGGCGTCATCGTCACCCTGCGCGAGAGCACCACTGGCGTCGAGCGCGTGAGGGTCACCGACGACGCGGGCCGGTTCTCGGCACCGCTTCTGTCGCCGGGCGTCTACGTCGTACAGGCGGAGCGGTCCGGCTTTGCGGGCGCGTCGAGTGAGCCACTGCGGTTGGGGGTCGGCCAGGCGCTGGCCGTGAACCTCGTGATGAGCCTCGCCGGGCTCACCGAGACACTGGCCATCACCGCGGCAGGAGATGCCGCGCCCGCGCTGGGCGCCGCCTTCGACACCAGCGCCATTTCGAGTCTCCCCTTGAACGGCCACGACTACCGCGGCTTCGCACTGCTGTCTCCCACCGCAGAAGCGATCACCGGTACACGAGGCACCTTTCGTGTCGCCGGCCAGCCTGGCGACTACCTCGCGCTGAATGTGGACGGGGCCGATTTTACGAACAACTTCTTCGGCGAGTTCTTCGGGTCGATCGAACGGCAGAACTTCACGATCCCTCTCGAGGCGGTGTCGGCGTTCGAGGTCACCGCCGCGGGGCTGGGTGTCCAGTCCGGCAGGTCCACTGGCGGGCTGGTGAACGTGGTGACGAAATCGGGCTCCAACGCGCGGCACGGCTCGGCCAGTTACTCGCTGCGTCATCACACCCTCGCCTCGACCGACGCATTCGGGAATGCGCCGGCCGGTCTCGTGCGGCACCTTGCCGGGGGAAGCCTGGGCGGTCCGCTCGTGACGAACCGGACGTTCTACTTCGGTGCCGTGGACCTGCAGCGCCAGACGACGCCGCTGACGGTGAAGTTTGCGCGGAGTGTTCGCGGTGTCGCGGTGCCGGAACTCGGGATTCCCGATCTCGCGGGGCTCGAAGGCCAGTATCCCCGGCACGACAACGTGACGGCACTGCTCGCGAAACTCGATCACGCGATCACGCCGCGTCAGCGGCTGACCGTCCGTGGGACGTTCTCGCGCGCCTACGGCGACAACACGGCCGGCGGTGGGTTGCTGCTCAGTCAGGCCACCACCAACCTCGAGACCTACCGCAATCAGGGGAGCTCGGTCGTCGCGAGCCTGAGCGGCCCACTGGGCGAGGGACTGCAACTCGAAACCAAGGTGCAGACCTCGCGTGAGACGCGGCCGCGAGACGCGCAATCGAGCGGACCACAGGTGCAGATCTCGGACACCGGTACGTTCGGCAGCGCACTGTTCCTCCCGGGCACCCAGGACATGTACCGCTACCAGGTGTCGGAGAGCGCGGTGCACACACGCGGCAGGCACGACATCCGCTTCGGCGCCGACTACAACGCGTTCAACATGCGCAACAACGCGTTTGCGCTGGGACTGAACGGCGGCTACGTCTTTCCAACGCTCGAGTCGTTCGTCGCGCGCCAGCCGCTTCTCTATGTCCAGAACTTCGGGCTGAACGGCTACACCGCGCAAGGGGCCGCACTCCTCGACAGCTTCTGGCAGCACGAGGCGGCCGCCTACGTGCAGGACCGCATCACCCCGACATCGAGGCTGACGATTGCCGTTGGCCTCCGCTACGACCTGCAGATCAACCCGCAGCCGCAGGCGGGCATTGCCGGCGTGCAGGTGCCGGTTGGCCAACCGACCCGCTCTGGCAACCAGGTTCAGCTGACGTACGCGCCAGTGCCGCAGGGCATTCCGAACGATCGGAACAACTGGGGGCCACGCAGTGAACTGGCCTATCAGTGGCCTGACGGACGCACGCTCGTCAAGGCCTCCGCAGGCCTGTATTACGGACGCACGCCGCTGATCTACTTCCCGATGCGCGGCGCCGGTGTCAGCAACACCACGCTCTTCGTTCCGGTGTCCCGCGTGGGCGTGACATTTCCGGCGGTACTCCCATCGGCGATTGCACCGGGCTCGAACCTTGCGGCGCTGCTTGGACCGCCCGCAATCTCGTATGTCGATCCGGGGTTCCAGAATCCGCGGGTGATGCAGTTCAGCGGCTCGATCACCAGGCAGATGGCCGGTCTGTCGTTCGAAGGCGGCTACATGCAGAGCGACTCACGGAATCTGCGGATCGGCGGGTTCCGCGCGTCGGCGTGGGACCGCAACCTGGCGGTGCCGTCGCGTGTCGATCAGTTCGGCCGGGGCGTGGGCCTTCTGGCCGCAGGCCGGCCTGACTCCACGATTGCGCAGGCGAACGCCCTCGCCAGCTTCGGGCACGGACGCTATCAGGCGCTGACGCTGTCACTCACCAGGCCGCTGAAGAACCGGTGGCAGTTCTACGCGAACTACACCCTTGCGAAGAGCATGGGCAACGGCTCGACCGAGCGCGACACCGAAGCGGTCTTCGGCCCGTCCGATCCGTTCGACCTCGAGGCCGACTACGGCATCAACGAGCTGGATCAGCGTCATCAGTTCAAGTCGTACCTGGTGGCGACGCTGCCTGGTGACATCACGTTCGCCTCGACATGGTCGGCCGGATCGGGGCTCGCGTTTCCGGTCTACAGCGCCACCGATGTCAACGGCGACGGTGTCGTGAACGACGGACTGCAGCCCGATCGGCCAGTCGTCGACGGCCGTCTGCTGCCGCGGTTTCCCTATCATCAGCCGGCGTGGGCCACGTGGGACGTCCGCGCGGCGAAGGGTGTGACGCGGGCCGGAACCCACGTGCAGCTCTTTGTCGAGCTGTTCAACCTGCTGAATGCCGGAAACACCTACGCGGACGCCCGGACGCAGGCCATACTCGGCAGCCCAAACTTCCGGGTGCGCAACAGGACGCTCGGGGCGCGCCTCGGACAACTCGGCATGCGCGTCGAATTCTGAACTCGGCACGCTGTCTACACGTGGAGCAACGACACGGATGAAGAAGCTGATTCTCTCGCTGGTGGTGGTCATTCCCGTGGTTGCGGCCTCCTATTGGGCCTGGTCCTGTCCATGCGGCCAGACACCCGGGGTGTATCTGCGCGGCATCCAGGCGACGGAGAAGGTCACCGACTGGTCGTTCGCCAACCAGGTGCCGCTCTGCCAGGTCCAGGTCGATACGGGCCTCCTGCCGCATGCGCTGAATCTCAACTGCTGGTCCGACAGCGACGGCACGCTGCATCTGAGCTGCGGCAACTGCGACGGCAAGCGCTGGTCGACGGCGGCGGCGGCGCACCCGGACGCCCGCGTCCGTGTGGGGCAGACGGTCTATCCGGTGACCCTCACGCGTGTGGCCGGCGAAGAGCCGCTGAATCGGGCGTGGGCGTCGAGAGCCGTGAAGCTTCCGGGTTCCGATGAGCCGCGATCGGCCGGATGGGGAGTCTTCCGGGTCGCCTCGCGCTAGCGCCGTTTCTACGTAGTGTCCGGCTTTAGCCGGACTTTCTGTAGTGTCCGGCTTTAGCCGGAGGTTCTGTAGTGTCCGGCTTCAGCCGGACGTTCTGGGGTCCGCCTAATGGCGGACACTACACCGATCTCGAAGAGGAATCGCATTGGGTTCACTGTTCCGCGCCCGCCCCTGGTGGATGAACGTCATGTGGCTGTTCTGCCTGTACATGGCGTGCGTCTACCTGCCGTTCGACATGTTCCTCAAGCCCGTGGCCACCGATCGCGAGGTGTGGTTCGGCGTTGCGCTGTCAGGCTGGTGGGCCAAGGCGACCGAGCCGCTTCACTGGATCATCTACGCGCTCGGCGCCTGGGGCTTCTGGGGGATGCGTCGTTGGATGTGGCCGTGGGCGGCGGTCTACACGGCGCAGATCGCCATCGGCATGCTGGTGTGGAACGTCCTCGACCCCAGGGGGCGAGGGTGGCTCGGCGGCGTGCTGGTTGCGGCGATCTTCATGGTGCCGACAGCGGCGCTGTGGCGCGCGAAGCCGCTGTTCGTGGGGCGACCGAGGCGACCAGCCGGGGAGTAGCCCTACGGCTGCCGATCGAACGGAATCTCCGAATGGCCATCAAGAAATCCGACCTCTACTCCTCGATCTGGGCCTCGTGCGACGAGCTCCGCGGCGGCATGGACGCCAGTCAGTACAAGGACTACGTCCTGTTCATGCTGTTCATCAAGTACATCAGCGACAAGTACGGGAACAGCGACGACTTCGCGCCGCCTGTCGTCATCCCGAAGTGGGCGAGCTTCACCGCCATGGTGGCGCTCAAGGGGAAGGCGGACATCGGCGAGAAGATCAACACGCAGATCATCCAGCCGCTCATCGAGGCCAACGCACGCCTCGCCCGCACCGACTTTCCGGACTTCAACGACCCGAACAAGCTCGGCGAAGGGAAGGACATGGTGGAGAAGCTCTCCAACCTTGTCGGCATCTTCCAGAAGCCGGAGCTCGATTTTTCGAAGAACCGCGCCGAGCACGACGACATCCTGGGCGACGCCTACGAATACCTGATGCGCCACTTCGCCACCGAGAGTGGCAAGAGCAAGGGGCAGTTCTACACGCCGTCCGAGGTGAGCCGCGTCATCGCCAAGGTGATCGGCATCTCGCCGCAGAACACGAAGGCGTCCACCACGGCGTACGACCCGACCTGCGGTTCGGGTTCGCTGCTGCTGAAGGTGGCGGCCGAAGCAGGGCGGCACATCACGCTCGAAGGGCAGGAGAAGGACGTCACCACGGCGGGCCTCGCCCGCATGAACATGATCCTGCACGACTTCCCGACAGCGAATATCCTCTCGGGCAACACGCTGGCGTCGCCGAAGTTCAAGGACGGCGAGCAGCTCCGCACCTACGACTACGTGGTGGCCAATCCGCCCTTCTCCGACAAGACGTGGAGCACCGGCCTCACCTCGTCGAACGATCCGTTCCAGCGCTTCGCGTGGGGCGAGCCTCCGGCGAAGCAGGGCGACTACGCGTATCTGCTGCACATCGTCCGCAGCATGAAGAGCAAGGGGAAGGCGGCGTGCATTCTTCCGCACGGCGTGCTGTTCCGCGGCAACGCTGAAGCGGTGATCCGGACACTCGGGCATCCTCAAGGGGATCATCGGCCTGCCGGCGAACCTGTTCTACGGCACCGGCATACCGGCGTGCATCCTGGTGCTCGACAAGGAGAACGCTGCCGCCCGCAAGGGCGTGTTCATGATCGACGCCAGCAAGGGATTCATCAAGGACGGCAACAAGAACCGGCTCCGCGAACAGGATCTGCACCGCATCGTCGACACGTTCATCAGGCAAGCGGACTCGCCGCGCTACGCGCGCCTGGTGCCGTTCGACGAGATCGCCGACGCGAAGAACGACTTCAACCTGAACCTGCCGCGCTACATCGACGCGAGCGAGCCGGAAGACATCCAGGACATCGACGGCCACCTGCGCGGCGGCATCCCTGAGCGCGACCTCGACGCGCTCGACGCCTTCTGGAAGGTGCTGCCCGCTGTGCGTGCGGCGTTGTTCGAGTCGGCCGGACGCCCCGGCTACGCGCGGCTGACGCTGCCGATTGGCGAGGTGAAGAGTGCCATCCTCGGGCACATCGAGTTCGCGGCGTTCAACAGGAAGGCGCGCAAGCGTTTCGCCAAGTGGCGGGAGGCCACTACGCCGCAACTGCTCGCGTTCGGCGAAGGCGGGCATCCGAAGGCGCTCATCGAGTCCATTGCGGAAAGCCTGCTCGAGGAGTTCACGCGTGCGCCGCTGCTCGATGCCTACGACATCTACCAGCACCTGATGGACTACTGGGCCGAGACGATGCAGGACGATTGTTACCTGCTGGCGGCGGACGGCTGGGTGGCGCGCACGACGCGCATTCTGGAGACCGACAAGAAGGGGAAGGCGAGGGACCGGGGCTGGACCTGCGACCTTCTCCTGAAGCCGTTCATCGTGGCGCGCTACTTCGCAAAGGAGCAGGCTGCGCTCGATGCCACGCAGGCGGACCTCGATGCTGCCACCGCCAGCCTCGCCGAACTGGAAGAGGAGCACGGCGGGGACGAGGGTTTCCTCGGTGCGCTCGACAAGGTGGCGAAAGCCGAGGTGAACGCGCGACTCAAGGAAATCAAGGGCGACGCCGATGCGAAGGATGAAGCAGCCGTACTGACGCGCTGGCTGGAACTGTCCGAGAGCGAAGCGGCGCTGAAGCGAGCCGTGCGCGAGCAGGACGCCGCGCTCGACGCCCTGGCCTACGAGAAGTATTCGGCGCTGACCGAGGCCGAGGTGCGGACGCTTGTCGTGGACGACAAGTGGATGACGCGCCTCGAGGCGACGGTGCAAGGGGAACTTGACCGCGTGTCGCAGACACTCACCGGTCGCATCCGCGAGTTGGCTGAGCGATACGCGACGCCGCTGCCGGAGTTGACCGACGAAGTGGCCAGACTCGCCGCGCGCGTGGACGAACACCTGAAGAAGATGGGGGCGTCGTGGAAGTGAAGCCCCGTCATAGGCTGACCGAAGTCGAAGTGGTCCCTCCTGAGTGGGAGCGACGTGGCCTACTTTCGGTCGTGAGCGTTGCGAACGGACAAGTCGATCCGACAAAGGAGCCGTTCAGGTCGATGACTCTAGTTGCGCCCGACCACATCGAGCCTGGCACGGGTCGACTCCTGGAGAAGCGGACAGCCGGAGAGCAACGAGCAATCAGCGGGAAGTACGTTGTCGGTGTGGGAGACGTCGTCTATAGCAAGATTCGCCCGTACCTCAAGAAGGCCATCTTGGCCGACTTCGACGGCTTGTGTAGCGCCGACATGTACCCCATGTGTCCAGCAGAAGGGGTGGTTGGCTCGTACGTCCTGGCTGTTCTTCTAGCGCATGCCTTTACCGCGTACGCAGAGTCCGTTTCGGTCAGAAGCGGCATGCCGAAGATCAATCGCGAAGAGCTCGCGGGCTTCGAGCTAGATCTCCCGCCCCTTCCCGAGCAACGCGCCATCGCGGCGGCGCTGAACGATGTCGATGCGCTGCTGGACGGCCTCGACCGCCTCATCGCCAAGAAGCGCGACCTCAAGCAGGCCGCGATGCAGCAACTCCTCGCCGGCCGAACTCGCCTTCCCGGCTTCGACGGCGAGTGGCACGCCGAGACAATTGGTAACTTGGCAGTCAAGGTCGGCAGCGGGGTCACCCCCACGGGCGGTCAACGCGTTTACCGTAGTAGCGGCCGACCATTCATGCGAAGCCAGAATGTCGGATGGGGAAGCCTCCTGTTGGAAGAAGTGGCTTTCATCGACGAAGTGACGCACTCAACATTTCCAGACACAGAGATTCTGTCGGGCGACGTCTTCCTCAACATCACGGGTGCATCTATCGGCCGAAGTGCCGTTGCCGACGCCAGCCTTGTCGGCGGCAACGTCAACCAGCACGTTTGCATCATTCGCGCGGACGAACGGCGGCTGGCTCCTGCCTTTCTGAACATGTTCCTGCTCTCGGTCGGAGGTCAGCTGCAGATTGATAGCTTTCAGTCCGGCGGAAACAGGCAAGGCTTGAACTTTTCGCAGGTTCGGTCAATCAGCGTTCTGCTTCCACCTACCGTTGAGGAGCAGGCGGCCATCGGCGTCGCCCTCTCCGACATGGACGCTGATCTCGCCGCTCTCGAATCACGCCGCGACAAGACCCGCGCCCTCAAACAGGGGATGATGCAGGAACTGCTCACAGGGAAGACCCGGCTCGTATGACCGACGCGCCGGTCGCCCAGGCCCTCGGCCAATTGTGCAGCAGGCTGTTGCACAATTGCCGCGCGCTGCCTCGGCCGACCTGGCAATCGTGCAAGAGGTGCTTGCACAATTGCTGTGGGCGGTCCGGAAGCCTGGCAGCCAGAGTGGCGGCCAGACTCACGGCCAGAGCCAGACCCGTGTGCCCCACCAGTCACCCCACCAGTCGCCCCACCAGTCAACCTGCCAGTCACCCCACCAGATGTGCCTCGCCGGAGTCACCGGGTCGAACCACGAGGCCATCGACGTTGACCCGCAGCGCATCCGGGCGATACCATCGCGCGCAGCACACCCGCCAAGCCTCTGGCCGTAAGGTCACGCTCACATGGGCGGGTTTTCTTTTTTCAGATATGAGCCGTTCAAGGATGGCAGCCGCGCGCCCGGTATGAAGGAATCGCAGCACACTGAGTGGAAAGAGTCGTGGCGCGACGACCATCTGCGCTGGATCTGCGGGTTTGCAAACGCAGACGGCGGTGTGCTGGTCATCGGACGCAACGACAAAGGGCGCGTCGTCGGTCTGGCCGACGCCGGGAAGCTGCTGGAAGACCTGCCCAACAAGGTCCGCGACCTGCTCGGCATCCTCGTCGAGGTCAACCTCCGGAACGCAGGCGAACTCGAGTACCTCGAGGTGGTGACGCCCGCCTATCTCTCGCCGATCAGTTTCCGCGGTCACTACTATCAACGCGTCGGCAGCACACTCCAGGAACTCAAAGGCGCTGCCCTCGATCGCTTCCTCCTGCGCAGGCAGGGGCGCACCTGGGACGGCGTTCCGGTGCCGGGCGCGACGGTCCGTAACCTCTCCGCGGGTGCGTTGAAGCGTTTCCGAACGCTCGCCAGAGGCAGCGGACGTGTCGAGCCCGGCATCCTTCGCGAATCGGTGCCCGGCCTCCTCGACAAGCTCAGGCTCCGCGAAGGTACCCGCCTCACACGCGCGGCCCTGCTGCTGTTTCACGACGAGCCAGAGCGCTTCGTGAGCGGCGCCTTTGTGAAGATCGGCTTCTTCCGCTCGGAGTCCGACCTGGCGTACCACGACGAAGTGCGCGGCGACCTGTTCGCGCAGGTGGCCACCACGATCGATCTCCTGAGGACGAAGTACCTGAAGGCTGCCATTCGCTATGAGGGCATTCAGCGTGTCGAGGAGTTCCCTGTGCCCGACGCCGCTCTCCGCGAGGCGATACTCAACGCACTGGTTCACCGCGACTATGCCGTCGCGGCACCGGTCCAGATTCGGGTCTTCGACGGCAGGCTGGCGATCTGGAACCCCGCTGTGCTGCCGGAAGGCTGGGGACTGGCTGATCTCCTCCGCGAACATCCGTCGGTCCCCTACAACCCGAATGTGGCCAACGCCTTCTTTCGTGCCGGCGAGATCGAAGCGTGGGGTCGCGGCATCGAGCGCATCTTTGCTGCGTGCAAGGGCGCTGGCGTGCCGCCACCACGTCTCCGGGTCGATGCGGGTCTGTGGACGGAGTTCCCGTTCGGCAGGAAGTATCTGCGCCTCATCCGTGGCACCGGGGAAGTCACCACGGAAGTCACCACGGAAGTCACCACGGAAGTCACCACGGAAGTCAGGCTCCTGCGCCTGATGACGACAGACCTCACTCGACAGGCCATGCAGGCCGGGCTGGGTCTGAAGAACCACGAGCACTTCCGCAAGACGTACCTGCTCCCCGCGCTGGACCGAGGCTTCATCGAGATGACCATTCCCGACAAGCCGACCAGCCGTCTGCAGAAGTATCGAATCACGGACGCGGGACGAGCGCTCCTCCGCGGTGTCGGCAAGGGTGGAGACCAGCCGTGACAGAGCGCCCCCGCCCCGAGCGCACCACCCAGAACCGCGTCGTCGCGCTGTTCACCGACCCGGCACGAACGGACTGCCTCG
>Ga0114970_10002687_pt1 | contig 13293 bp, 6 predicted proteins | sample M_140205_XF_Meta_FD_87030 | JGI IMG/M metagenome (GOLD analysis project Ga0114970, IMG submission 87030) | Freshwater microbial communities from Lake Montjoie, Canada to study carbon cycling - M_140205_XF_MetaG | ecosystem: Environmental > Aquatic > Freshwater > Lake | place: Lake Montjoie... | reverse complement strand
GTCCGTCAGCCTATCCCTCCGGTATGTCCAAGCGATCCTGGCGGCGGGCGGACTGCCGATCATCGCGCCGGCGACGGCCGACCGGGCTTTGCTGGCGGAAAGCGTGCGGCATGCGGACGGCGTGCTGTTCACCGGCGGCGATGATATTAACCCCGACCTTTACGACGCCAAACTTCCGCGCGCGATCCGCAAAACCGTGAGGCAGACGCCGGACAATGGCCAGCGCGACACGGCTGAGTTGATTTTGATTGCAGAAATTTTCCGGCAGCATAAGCCCGTGCTGGCGATCTGCCGCGGCCACCAGTTGCTGAACGTGGCGTTTGGCGGAAAGCTCGTCACGGACATCGCGCTGCAGTTGCCAGGATCCTTGAACCATCGGCGCATGGACCGGGCGTTTGACGTGGTGCACGACGCGGAGGTGATGCCCGGCTCGCTGCTGGCAAAAATCACCAGGAAACATCACTTGGGCGTGAACAGCACGCATCATCAGGCGATAGCCGAGCCGGCGGAACCATTTGTCGCCACGGCGCGCAGCCGTGACGGTCTGGTCGAGGCAATTGAACTGCGTCCGGATCTGGCAGCCCAGATGCCGTTCCTCCTGGGCGTGCAGTTTCATCCTGAACGGCTGGTCCAGAAAGGGGCCTGCTACCGGGCGATTTTCCGCAGCTTTGTGATGGCATGTCAAACCGCTCCGCCGGCAAAAAAATTCAAGCCGGCCAATAATTTTCCCAAGCCGGCAATTTTTTCAAAAGCAAATCTATGAGCGCGAGTTCTCAAGTCCGGTCGGAAGAATTTTTGCAGATCAGCGGCCAGTTCAAACTCGGCGCGCTGGTCACCGAATCGTCGCACCCGGTCACGGCGCATTTGAGCGAGGTGGCGAAAGGCGATATTGCCGCCGCGCTGGATCAGCTGTTTCAAGCCGATGAAGACGTGCTGAAAAAATTCCGCGAGTTCGCGTCATCCGGCCGCGTGGAAAAAATCGCGGCGGTCGTTTTGGCCGCCGTCAAAAGCGGCGGGCGGGTTTTCTTCACCGGCTGCGGTTCGACGGGCCGGTTGAGCATTCTGCTGGATTCCATCTGGCGTGATTTCTGGCAGCAGCGCGGCCATGCTGACTTTGAAAACCGCACCTTCAGCGTGATGGCTGGCGGCGATTACGCGCTCATTAAATCAGTGGAAGGCTTCGAGGATTTCACCGCGTTCGGCCGAAAACAAGTCGCGGACCTCGGCGTGTCGGCCAAGGATGTGGTGTTCGCCATCACGGAAGGCGGCGAAACCTCGTTCGTCATCGGCACGGCCTGGGCGGGCGTGGACGCGGGCGCGAAAGTTTATTTCGTCTATAACAATCCCGATGACATCTTGTGCGAGCGCGTTCAGCGCAGCCGCGAGGTGATCCAGGACGCGCGCATCGAAAAGATCAACCTTACCACCGGGCCGATGAGCATCACCGGCTCGACGCGGATGCAGGCGACTTCAATCCAGCTGTGCGTCTTGCTGGCGATTTTGGAAATCGTCGCCCGCGAACTCTCCGGCCAGAAATCGGCGGGGGCCGCGGCGCACTTTCTCGCCACGCTGGAAGAACTGTTCAAAAACCTGCGCGCGCCAAAGCTGCTGGAGGCGCTGGCAAAAATCGTCGCGCTGGAGGAATCCGTTTATCGCAGCGGACACCGGAACAGCTATTTTGCCGATCGCCTGGGCATTGATGTTTTAACGGACACGACCGAGCGTTCGCCCACCTATTGCACGCCGCCGTTCCGCAAATTTGACGACGCCACGGCCGCCGAATCCTGGGCATTTTTATTTTTGCCCGGCGAGCGGACGGCGGATGCCTGGCGCAACATTCTCAAACGCGAACCGCGCTGCGTGGCGTGGACTGAAGCGGAAATCCGCGGGCTGGTAGAGGCGGCGAAAGTGGAACGCACGCTGGAAATCGTCGGTAAAATCAGGGCGACGGAGTTGATGCGCTACAAAATTGACCACCACGGCCTCCGGCATCGGTCGCTGGGATTGAAGGACAGCGCGATTGCCGTGATGGCGGCGGGGGAGAAGCCGTCGGCGCGGCAATTTCAACTGAACCAACTCGCTACGGCGCAAAAGAACCAGGCGCAGACCGGCTTGATTTATTTTGGCGCGGAACGGGCGGGCGATCTTCCGTCGGCCGCCGGGATTTCAGTTCTGGTATCCGTGCCCGAAGCGAATTTGCTGCTCGATGGCGTGACGCGTGTGGCGGTGAAGCTGGTGATGAACGCCGTTTCCACCTGCACGATGGTGCGGCTCGGCCGCGTGATGGGCAATTACATGATTTGGGTGGTGCCGAGCAATCTGAAGTTGATTGACCGTGCGACGCGTTACATCGCCCAGCTGACGCGCTTGGATTATGTGGCGGCCAACGCGCTGCTGTTTGAGATCATCGAATACGTGGAGCCACGCATGAAGGCGGATCAGGCGTATCCGCCGGTGGTGGGCATGGCGGTGTTGCGTGCGAAGGAAACGCTGACCAACCAACAGGCGGAGGAGCGGTTGCGGCAGAACCTCGCGCCGTAATCAAGCCGCCGGGCGACGGCCGATATTCCCCGTCCCAAAGCTAATCGCGGCCGGCTTCATGCACTTGGATTTGCTTGCGGAAAAGAAAGGCCCCCACCGGTGTGATCAGGGCCATGCATCCAATGATAAACCACATGATTTCCGAATGGCGCGGGCCATCGGCGGGGCAAAAAACGGAAAGCATCCAGCCGGAGATGCCGCCGACGGCAAATTTGGCGATGAACATCGGCAGCAATGAAAGCGCCATGTAGGAAGCTTCATGGCCTTTCGGCGCAATGGCGGCGGCATATTCATAGAGGCGCGGCGACCACAGGGCTTCGCCCACCGAGAGCATCACCACAAAAAAGAAAATGGAAACGTAAAGCGGGTTGACCGGCCCCGGCACTTCCAGCCATTGATGCACGATGAGGTCGCCCAGCCAGCCGTCGGCCAGCGGCTTGAACCAGGCCGGCGGCAGCGCAATGAAAAAAACCGACAGCGCGGAGATCAGGCTGCCAACCGTCACCATGCGGTAGGCGGCAATTCTCTGCGTCAGCACGCCGCAGATCGGCACCAATACCACGATTAACAGCGAATTCAACATGCCACTCAAATGGGCGAACGGCGCGCCGCTGCCGAGTTCGCGGATGCCGTATTTGGGAAAGGTGAAGGCCAGATGATAAAAAATCATCCGCACCCCAACCACGATGGTCATGAAAACCAGAAAGCTGTAAAACTCCGGCCGCTGCCACAGGCTCTTGAAAATGGCTGCGCTCTTCACCGCCGTTTCACCGCAACTCCGCCACAGCGCCACGACCGGATTGTCGCCGGTTTTTACCACCGCTTTGGACGGGGTGACAATCACGCCCGTTTCGGTCATTTCCACACCTTCGCGCACAAACAACCAGACCGTGATCAAGCCGGGAATCGTGAAGGCCACGCCCAACAAAATTAAAACCCGATAGGTGGTCAGCTCGATGCCCAAGCCCGGCAGGGTCCAATGCCCGATTTCGCCCATGCCTTGAGCGCCGCGCAGGTGGTCAAAGATTTTATCGCCCAGCGCATAGCCCAGATTCATCAGCGCGTAATAGAGGGAGAAGGCGACGGAACGTTGCGCGGCGTTGGTGTAGCGTTTGCACGCCACCGTCATCACCGGAATCAGCAGGGCGATACCCACCGCATCCAAATAAAGGCCGAACGGCAGAACCACCCACTTGGAAACCGTCAGCGCCATCACGCTGCGCGCAATCAGGCAGACCCAGAAGCCCAGCATGAAAGTTTTGCGCACCCCCAGCACATCCGCCAGCGAACCGACCATCACCGTCACCAGCGTCATGACCGCCGACCAGGTCGCAATCATCGCGCCCGCCTTTACATCGCTGTATCCCAAATCCGAAGAGAGCCACAGCGGCAGCACGCCCTGCGAGCCGAGCTTGTAAGCCAGATTTTCAAGGAGGTAAGCGGCGTAAATGATCCACAGTTCACGCGGGGCGCTGCCCATCACGTGAAATTTCCGCAGAAACCTTATAATGCGGTCGCGCATCGGCGATGTGTTGGATGGCATAAATAGGTTTTTCCCGCTCTCCCCTTTGAAACTCAAAATCTCTCAATCTTCGAGGACTTGAAGATGGCGGAAGCGGGGGATTGGAACCCGCGGGACTATTGCGGCTCCCACAAAATGGTCTTATTAGGCATTGGCTTTTTTGACGCACGCGACGTTGTGCCGCAGCGATTTCCCACGATGTCGAGCCTTCACATAGCCAAAGGCAAGCCGAACCGGTTTTTGCGCTTTCTGCGATCTCGAAGGTTTTCGGCGGTTCCGGCTGGAGCCGAGAGCGCAACCATCGCGCACGTCATTTGTGTAAACATAGAGGGTGCTTCCAAACTCGCACAAGATAAAACTCTCAAACGAAAAGGGGGCTGAAGCTTAGGGGTGACAGCTGGCCAGCCATTGAGCAATCCAACCGGCGACCCTGAGCCGATGAGGAATTGAAAAAGATTTTGAAGGCGGCGAATTTCTCCGATTGCGCATACGCTGAGAGCCGGATTCATGCCGTCATTAACGGAAGCCCTCACACGGAACGTACCCGGCGCTAATTTATGCGCCCCGCTAATTGGATCGCCAATGGATCCCCCAACCGTGAGGAAATCCAGCTGCAATGCCGCGGGATTTGGTTCTGCAAGCGGTTCCTCATGCTTCGCGGGGTGAGGGGAGGACCTGCGCGAGAGCCTGACCCGCCTTATTCGGCAGGTGAAAGTTTTAATTTCAAACTCAATTCTAAAGTTAAGATGGGAATGCAACGGCAAGGCGTCGCTGCCTTCACTCAGGGCCGCGAGAGGCTGGCCCACTTCGGAAGTCGGGTTAAATTCAGCCGGCGTTGCAACTCAACCGCAGGGTTCCGGTTAAGCCCGAATTCCGAACTGGGATAAGGATGGCGCGCGGCATCCTGCAAGGAACGTCTGGCACCGGATCTCGTGCGTCCGGGGCTTCGCCCCTCACCTTGCCGGGCCGGGGGTTGCCGCGGCCGGCACGTCAGCCGGGGAGCACAGGCGCTGGAACACCAGCAATCCGGCAAATACGGCGATCGCCCCGCAGATCACGTAGGGAAGTACGGCCATCTGGACATACAGCGTCGCGGCAAAAATGGGGCCAAGGATGCGCGCCAGGGCGCCGATGCTTTGAGCGATGCCGAGGGTGGCTCCCTGCTCGTTCGGCGGGGTGAGATTCGAAAGCAGCCCGAAGAGCGGCGCGCGGGTGAGGCTGGAGCCGACGGCCAGGAGTGCCAGCGCCAGCAGCATGCGAATCCACGGCCCATCGGTGCCGCGCAACACGGCCGACCATTGCAACGGGCCTTCGCCCTTCAGGAAGGGCAGCAGCACGAGACTGAGGCCGGTCATGAAGAGGCTGGCGGCGATCAGCTTGGGCTCGCCAAACTTCTTCACCAGCCGCCCAATTGCCCCGCCCTGGATCACGGCCCCAATGAGCCCGCAGAACACAAACAGGGAAATGACGGTGGTTGCGGATTTTGTTTCATCCATGCTGACGCCGAGGTTGAAATTATCACTCACCAGCAGCGGCAGAGTGCTTTCAAAACAGCTGAAGGCAAAGGTGGCGAGAAAAAAAACCAGGATCAACAGGCCGGTTTTGGGCTGGGACAGCGTGCGCGTCCATTGTGCGAAACGCGGACGGTGCGGGACGGGGGTGGAATCAGGCTTCCAGCTTTCGGCCAGGATGAAATAGGCCAGGAAAAAGTTCAACGCGCACAGCGCCGCCGCCGTCCAGCCCGGCGCGGTGGCCCCCCCCAGTTTCAGCGCGACCCCGCTGATGACCGGACCAAAGATAAAGCCGAGCCCGAAGGCCATGCCGATCAGCCCCATCCGCTTGGACCGGTTTTCCGGCGGCGTGATGTCCGCAATGTAGGCCTGGGCGACGGTGATGTTCCCGCCGCAGGCGCCGGCGAACATGCGGGAGACGAGCAGCGCCCCGAGTGCCAGCGTGTGGTTTTCCAATCCGGAGGCGAGGGCGAATAGCACATAGGAAACGGCCGCGCCGGCGGTGCTGATAAGGAGCATCGGACGGCGGCCGTGCCGGTCCGAGAGTTTCCCCCAGAGGGGCGAGAAGAGAAACTGCATCGCCGAGAAGGAGGCGATGATGACGCCGATGACGAAGCCGCTGGCGCCGTAATGCCGGCTGAAAAGCGGCACCAGCGGCACCACAATGCCAAAGCCGATGAGGTCGATGAAGACCGTCAGGAAAACAACCAGAATGGAGGGCTTGCGGTTCATAGTGGCAACAGGCGCGCAGTTTACTGACCAGAGGCGGAATTGACAGGATTTTCAACAGAACCCCGATACGACTCAAATGAAATAGCGCCCGGGATGTCAGACGGGCCGGGGGGCCTCTTGGGATCCGGTCGCGGCGCTTCTTCCCCCTTTCTGGGGCGCATCGGTCCCCGTGAGGGATGGGGGGGGCGGGGGGCGCGGCGAATAACTTCGTGAACAAGAAAAACAACTTTATCTTGCCGCCGATTCGATCAGCGGGTCTCCTATGGGCATGAATGTTGACCCCGTTTCCGACCCGGCGCGCGCCGATGCCAGCGCGAGTCCGGCAGCTGACCTGAAGCAGTCGCGACGGCAGAAGCCGTCGAGGGCCGACGCCCGGCCCGGCATCGACCGGCTGCCGCCCCATTCGTCGGAGGCCGAGCAGGGAGTGCTGGGCTGCGTGCTGCTCTCGCCCAACGAGTGCATGGGCCAGTGCATCGAGAAGCTCAAGGGCGATGGCCATCAGGTTTTTTACGATCTCCGGCATCAGACCCTCTATGAAAACTTGGCGCTGATGTATGACGCGCGCGAGGCGATTGATGTCATCACCCTCCAGCAGCGGTTGAAGGATCAGCAGCTGCTCGACCAGATCGGCGGCATCGCGTATCTGGGGCAGCTGCAGGACGCCGTCCCCAGCGCGGCGAACCTGAGCTTCTATCTGGAGATCCTCCAGGAGAAATTCCTGCTGCGCCGCATGATCGCCACCTGCACCGGGGTGGTAGGGCGCGTTTATGATTACCAGGGCGACGTGGAGACGCTGCTGGACGAGGTGGAGAAGGAGATTTTGCGGATCAACGAATCGCGGGCGCAAAGCAGCACGTCCTCGATCAAGGAGCTGGTGGGCAAGGCGATCCTGACGGTGGAAAACTATTTCGACCGCAAGGGCACGCTGAACGGGCTGGGCACGGGCTTCACGGATCTGGACCGGATGACCGACGGGCTGCACGGCGCGGAAATGATTGTGATCGCGGCGCGGCCTTCGATGGGCAAAACATCGCTGGCCATGAACATCGTCGAACACGTCGTGCTGGAACTCAATCAGCCGGTGGGCGTCTTCAGCCTGGAAATGAGCGCTGAATCGCTGATTCTGCGCATGCTCTGCTCGATCGCGCGGGTGAACCTGCGGAGCATCCGCGAAGGGTTCATGCATGAGACAGATTTTCCCAAGCTGACCAACGCGGCGGGTAAGCTGGCCAAGTCCAAGCTGTTGATCGACGATTCGGCGGGGCTTTCCATCCTGGACCTGCGGGCGCGGGCGCGGCGGATGCACCAGCAGCACGGCGTGAAGCTTTTCGTGATTGACTACCTGCAATTGCTGCATTCTACTGCGAGACGATCGCAGGACAACCGCCAGCAGGAAATTGCCGATATTTCCAGCGGCATCAAGGCGCTGGCCAAGGAACTGAACGTGCCGGTGATCGTCCTGGCGCAGCTGAACCGCGAACTAGAGAAGGACAAGAGCCGCAAGCCTCGGCTGTCGGATTTGCGCGAGTCCGGCGCGATCGAACAGGATGCGGATTTGGTGGGCCTGCTGTACAAACCGAGCTCGGGCGACGAGGAAGACGGCGCGCCCGCCGACGAAGCCGACGGGCTGCCGGTCAATCTGCTGGTCGCCAAGCAGCGCAACGGTCCGACGGGCGATGTGAATTTAACGTTCCTGAAATCTTATACGCGATTTGAAAACGCCGCCAAAGTCAGCGACGAAGACATCCCGGGCCGATAAACGATGAACTCATTTCACCGCCTCTTGGCTGCCGCGCTTGGGCTCGGGCTTGTCGCCGCCGCCGCCGCGCAGACTGCGGGCACCAAAATCAACCGGGTCAACATCAAGTTTGTCGGACCGGCGACGGTCAGCGAGCAGTTCATCCGCGTCAACATCCGCGCCAAAGCCGAAGACCCCTACCGGCCCAGCTCCACTCAGGACGACGTCCGCTCGCTGTACGGCACAGGCCAGTTCTACAACATCCGTGTTGCAGCCGATCCCTCCACCAACGGCGGCGTGGTTCTGACCTACATCGTGCAGGCGCGCCCGCGGGTGACGGAGGTGAAGCTGGAGGGCAACCAGAAACTCAGCGACCGCAAACTGAAGAAAAAAATCACGGTCAAGGTGGGCGACCCGCTGGACGAGCAAAAGCTGTTTTCCAATGTCCAGGAGATTAAGAAGCTCTACGAGAAATACGGCTACCCGGACACCCAGGCCAAATACGTCCTGAATATCGACGAAAATGCCGGCACCGGGCGGGTCACCTTCCAGATGGTGGAAAGCCCGAAAATCCGGATCGTCGGCGTGGATTTCATCGGCGCGGCAGCTTTCACCCCCAAGGAATTGAGCAAGCAGGTCAAGACCCGGAAGCACTGGATGTGGTCGTGGCTGACCGGCAGCGGCACCTTCAAACAGGACGAGTTTGACGATGACAAGGAAAAGCTCTCTGGATTTTACCGGGAACACGGCTACCTCGACTTCGAGATTAAGGACGTTCAATTCACCAACCCGGCGACCAACCGCCTGGTCATCGCCTTCTATCTCTATGAAGGCCGGCAATACAAGGTGGGTTCCGTTAAATTTTCGGGCAACAAACTCTTCAGCAACGCCCAGATCATCGCCGGAATGAAGGCCAACCATGCCTATCAGCGGGTGAAGGGCCCCACCGGCCCGAACGGGCTGGGAATGGATGTGGGCGATACGTACACACCGGAGGGGTTGAAGAAGGATACCACCGCAGTGCAGGATTTTTACGGCGGCAAGGGGTACATCGACGTGCAGCCGGGGGCCACCCTGCGGGTCGTCCAGATTCCCAACGTGGACACCGGCACGATGGATTTGGAATTCCAGATCGACGAGGGTCGGAAAACCTATGTCGAAAAAATCAACATCACCGGCAACCTCAAGACCAAGGACAAGGTCATCCGCCGCGAGCTGGCCATTGCGCCGGGCGACGTGTTTGACATGGTGCATGTGAAGATCAGCAAGCAGCGGCTGGAGGGTTTGAATTACTTTGAAAAGGTGGAGACCGACCCCGCCCCGCTCGATCCGCCGATTCCCGGCCGCAAAAACCTGAATCTGGCGGTGACGGAAAAAAATACGGGAAACCTAACCTTCGGGGCGGGCTTCAGCTCGGTGGATTCGCTCGTCGGCTACGTGGAAATGACGCAGGGCAATTTTGATCTGTTCCATCCGCCGAGCTTCACCGGCGGCGGCCAGAAACTACGTCTGAAAGCCCAGCTGGGCACCCAGCGGCAGGACTATGAGATATCTTTCATTGAGCCGTGGTTTTTGAACCGCAAACTCTCTCTGGGAGTAGACCTCTACCGGCATCAGCTGAACTTTGAAAGCCCCAACAACATGTTTGATGAAACCCGCTCGGGCATGCGGGTCAGCCTCACCCGGGCCTTGTGGACGGACTTCTTCATCGGCAGCGTCAGCTACACCCTCGAGCAGGTGGGGATTTCTTTGAACAGCCCCTACGACCAGTCCACGTTCCTGCCCGGACCGCAGGTGCCCCCTGTGATCGACCCCAATTCCGGCAAGGCCGAGGTGCCCCAGGCCATCTTGGATCAAACCGGGGCCCAGTTGTTCAACCGCTTTAATGCCAGCCTCGCCTACGACACGCGCAACAGCACCCAGCTTCCCAACCACGGCCAGCGCACCGAAATCAATCCCGAGCTCAGCGTCGGCAGCGCCACCACCTTTTTGAAGATCCAGCTGCGCACCGCCTGGTATTTCCCCGGCCTGGCCAAGGGCCATGTCATCGAAGTGGTCGGCCGCACCGGCATCGCCTCCAGCCTGACCGGCCCGGACGTCCCCTTCTACGACCGCTACTATCTGGGCGGCCTGTACTCCCTCCGCGGTTTCAAATTCCGCAACGTCGCCCCGCGGGAAGCCCCCACGGCGACCTACCCCAATGTCAAAGACGAGCCCATTGGCGGAGATAGCTTCTACTTCGGCTCGGTGGAATACAGCATTCCGCTGCTGGAAAAGGACAACGGGCTGGGCGTGCGCATCGCCACTTTTTATGACATCGGCTCCGTCGGCGCGGGCAGCACCACCTTCACGGGGAACTTTGATGACGATGTGGGATTGGGCTTCCGGCTGAACATCCCCCATCTGGGCCCGTTGCGCCTCGACTACGGCATTCCCATCACCCACGACAAATACAATGGCAGCAGCGGCCAGTTCCAGTTCGGGGCCGGCTACACCCGAGAATTTTAAAAATGAAGCCGTATCCCTCTATAAAAAATATCGCCAGACGGCTTGGTGGGCTCACGTTCGCTCTGGCCGCAGCGGCCGCCGCCCAGGCCGCCGGCTCCTTTGGCAACCTGCCACTTTATTTTGAGGCCGGCTCTCCGGCAGGCTTTACCGCCCAGGGCCGCGACGCCCAATTTTCAATCGGCGCCACCGGGGCCCAGCTCGTGCTGCACAAAGACGGCCTAACCCGAACGGTCCAACTCCAGTTCACCGGCGCCAATTCCCAGGCCCAGGTCCGAGGCGACGGCGTCCTGTCCGGCACGATCAATCACCTTACCGGCAGCCAGCCCGCACAATGGCGGACCGGCATCCCCACCTTTGCCCGGGTGCAGGTCGCGGAGGTCTATCCCGGCATCTCCCTGCTGTACTACGGCAACCAGCAGCGTTTGGAATATGATTTCACCGTGGCGCCGGGCGCCTCTCCCGAAGCGATCACCCTCCACTTTACGGGTGCCGACCGCATCGCCCTCAACGCCCAAGGCGGCTTGGTGCTCCACCTGGGTCAGGACGAAATCCTCCAGCCCGCGCCGTTCATTTATCAAACCGTGGAGGGCGTGCGCCGGGAAATCAGCGGCGGCTATAAACTGCTCGGAGCGCACGAGGTCGCTTTTACGGTGGGCCGATACAATCCCTCCCTGCCGCTGGTGATCGACCCGGTGCTGGCCTACTCGACTTATTTTGGCGGGACCCTGGTGGAGGCGGCCTGGTCGGTGGCGGTGGATGCGGCGGACGGGTCGGTGTTTCTTGCTGGCCAGACCCTCTCTAAAAAAGCCATCAGCAACACGAAATACGCGAACGATGATTTCAACACCAGCTCGCCCTTCTCCACCCCGGGTGCGGTTCAGGAGGATTTTGGCGGCGGAAAAATCACCGGGGACGGATTTGTCGCCCGTTTTGATCAGACCGGCACGAATCTGATTTACCTGACCTACTTGGGGGGCAGCGCCGATGATTTTGTTTCCAGCGTGACCGTGGATACGAATGGGAATGCGTTCATGACCGGATTCACCGACTCGCCAGATTTCCCGACCGCCAACGCCCTGTATCCCCAGATCAGTGGCGTCATCAACCAGAAGACCAAGGCGTATCCCGGCGATGCGTTCATTGCGCAGCTGGATGCGAGCGGATCCAATTTGGTCTATTCCACCTATCTGGGGGGCGCGGGGCTGGACGTGGCCAACAGCATCGCCCTGGACGCCTCCGGCAACGCCTATGTGGCCGGCACCACCACCTCGAGCAACTTCCCCACCCTCAATCCCGTGGTTTTCCGGCTGGCCGGCTCGACCAATCCGGTGTTGAACCAGCTGGCAGGCACCAACAACGCCTTCGTGACCGAACTCAGCGCGGGCGGATCGAATCTGATCTTTTCAACTTATCTGGGCGGCAAGAATTATGACGTGGCGGAAGGCGTCGCCGTCGACAGCGGCGGCAATATCTATGTGACCGGCTTCACCCTATCCACTAATTTCCCGACCACCAACGCCCTCTCCGCAGCTCTGAACCAAAACGTGAAGGATAAAAATAAATCCGTCCCGTATGACGGCTTTGTCTCCCAGCTCGAACCAGGCGGCAGCCACCTGGTTTATTCCACTTACCTCGGCGGCACCAACAACGACGTCGCCTATAAAATCGCCTGCGACACCGATGGCAATGCCTATGTGACCGGCTTCTCAGGATCCCCGGATTTCCCGAACACCACCACCAATGTGCTGGGGCTCTATTCCATGGTGTCCAGCAACAAAAACAATAGCGGGGATGTGGATGCCTTCCTGACCAAGCTGGACCCTGCTGGGGCGGTGATCTATTCCGCCTTCTTCGGCGGCAAGAAAGGCGACATCAGTTACGGGGTTGCCGTGGACCCTTTGGGCAACGCCTTCGTCACCGGCACCACCTTTTCAAACGATTTCCCCACCAACAACACCGCGGACGCCCTCAGAACGAAACTCTCAGGCAGCAGCGACCTGTTTGTGACGGGGTTTAACACCAACGCCTCTGCCCTGATTTATTCGGGTTATTTCGGCGGTAAAAGCTCCGACAGCGGCTATGGCATTGCCGTAGACTCGGCCAGCAGCGTCTACCTCACCGGCCAGTCGTCCTCCAAGGACTTTACCCTGACCAATGATTTTCAACCCTTCCGCAACGGGCAGCGCGACGCCATCCTGACCAAAATAACCCTGCCCTGACCCGCACTGACCCGAGTCAGGCCGCCGCCGCGTGAAGGCATCAAACCCAAATGGGCCCGGAACGAAAAATTCGAACACTCCGTTGAATCCTCCTTTTGACGCATGCTTCATTTGAAATCCACAACGGGAAGCAGTCCCCGGAAGTCGGCCGCTCCGCGCCGTCCGAGCCTGGTCCGAGCACGGGTGCGCCGGCTCCACGCCTACGTGCCCGGCGAACAGCCTAAAATCAAAGGGTTGATCAAGCTCAACACCAACGAGAATCCCTACCCGCCCTCGCCGAAAGTGCTGGCAGCCATGCGGGCGGCGGTGGACGGGCGATTGCGGCTGTATCCGGATCCCTCGGCGCAGGCGTTGCGCGAAAAGCTCGCGCGGCTGCACGGCTGCCGGCCGGAGAACCTGATGGTGGGGAACGGCTCGGACGAGGTGCTAGCTCTGGCCGTGCGGGCGTTCACCGAGCCTCAGGCGGGGATGGAAAAGGGAAGCCGGAAGGCAGCAAAGGCGACCGTCCAGTATTTTACGCCG
>Ga0114970_10002685_pt1 | contig 13297 bp, 16 predicted proteins | sample M_140205_XF_Meta_FD_87030 | JGI IMG/M metagenome (GOLD analysis project Ga0114970, IMG submission 87030) | Freshwater microbial communities from Lake Montjoie, Canada to study carbon cycling - M_140205_XF_MetaG | ecosystem: Environmental > Aquatic > Freshwater > Lake | place: Lake Montjoie... | reverse complement strand
TGGGGATTCAATACCCGAATCCGATCCCCCGTCTCTACACCAAGCTGAAGCGCCAACCCTTCCCCTAAAAGAATGCCTGGCACCGCACTGGTTTTAGCCAAAAGTTCCGCCATAGCTCCTTGATGAAGCGCCTCGGAAAACCCCCAAAGAGCGCCGCCTCGCAACGGATCCACCCCAAACAACACCATCGGGAAAATATTTTTTCCGTTCTTTACCACAACATCCGCTTTGGTAAAGGGCTCGATTCCTACCGCGTCTGGAAGAGCTCGATCAAACTCCCCCAGTGGATGATCATCTAAACTAAATCCTGCTGCCGCATGCTCAGCCAACAACTCAATATGCGGCAACCCTCGAAACATTTTTTGCTTCAAATCATCGGCAAATCCCCCCATTACGGAGAGAACCACCACCAAAGCCGCAACACCTACGGCAACGCCCAAAATGGAAATCCACGTCATCACTGACAAATTTTTCCCCCGCTTGGAAACGACTTGTCTCCATGCCAACCAAAAGAAAAATTGTCGTCCTATGATCTGCATCCACTCTCCCGCTGAGACAGCCTCCCAGATGGGCACCCCAGCCCTATGCCGTACCCAAAAATCCTTATTTCACTGAATCTACAAGATTTTGTATCACATTCGCCACATATTCCCCATCTTCAAGTCCATGGATGGCTCCAAAACTCACTCGCAAGGAATGGGTGGCCTCCCAAGAATCCCGCCCCATGGCGAGCAACACGGGGCTAGGGGTAGAAGACCCCGAACTACAGGCACTGCCAGCGGAAACACATACACCCGCCTTTTCAAAGGCGACCAGCATTCGTTCCCGAGAAATGCCGCGGACACAAAAGTTGGTCACCGTCCCAACACTCTCCCCGCACAAAACATGAATCCGACAACCCGGGATTTTTGAAATTCTCTCCTGAAGTTGTGCCGTTGCCTCTCTCGCCCCTTTCAGCCATCCAGGATTTTCGAGCAAAAAAGCCGCCCGAAGCCCAAACGACAAAATACCAGAAACATTATGGGTACCGCTCCGCACTCCTCCCTCTTGCCCTCCGCCAATCAGGAAAGGGGGCAAGGGACGAGGCGCCTTCTTGTACAAACACCCAACCCCTTGCAACCCTCCAATTTTATGCGCAGAAAAAGAAGCAGAGTCGATGACAGAAGCGCCATATCCCTCAAGCGAACATTTCCCTAACGCCTGCACCGCATCCACATGGAACCAAAGATGGGGGTTTTTTTCCTTTACCTCTTGAGCCAGCCTTTCAACATCATTACAGCTGCCCACCTCATTTTGTACATGAATGATCGATACGCAAAAGCAAGTCTCATCTACCGCACGAAGCAGGGCTTCTCGATCGATAAGACCTTGAGAAGATACCCCCACAGTAACCAGCTCACACAGACCCAGCCCCGCCAATTCCAAAGCTTTTTTACGGACGGAGGAGTGCTCGCTGGCAGAAATGACCAACTTTCTCTTCTCAGAAGAAGGGGGCAGTTGATGCGCCAGTACATGGAGCACCCAGTTGTTGGATTCCGTGGCACAAGAGGTGAAAATAATTTCTGTAGCCTTGGCCCCCAAACATTGGGAAATGGAACGCCGTGCCTGTTCTACCAACCGTCGGGATTTCCGGCCCGAAGCATGAATACTCGATGGATTTCCTTGGGAGTCTTGCAACTCACTCCATACTGCTTGCAAATGAGAAGGCGAACATGGATGCGTCGCATTCACATCGGCATATACCAATTTCAACACATACCCCTTTATTGGGATTGATTTTTTACCAACAAAAACAGCTCCCCCAAGGTTCGACGTCTTGCCGCCTTGAACTGGGCTCTTTTGTACCGGAAATGAGAAGCCTCTCCCTCTAAGATCTCCTTCGCAGACTCTTTATCCATGATCTGGATTTCATATGGGAAAAATGCGCTTTGTTCTCTTTCTCGATTGGCAAGATGCATCCTACCATACTGGAGCAATCCCTCAAGAACAGGTTTACGCGAAGCCTCGCAAATCGGCAATAGCGTATCTAATCGATCAAAAAAGCGGCTTAAAGGATCCACTCGTTCCACACGCAAGCGCCCTGTAAGCTGTAACGATCTGTAAGTAGAAGAAGAATAGGGATTGTGCAGATTATTTTTGGCCTCCACCCTCTCGATTTGATCAATTTTTTCTCGAAATTCGGATGGGCTTACCTCCCCTCGTGCCAACTGTTCCCGCAATGCCTCACAATGAACCTGAAAATGCTCTACATCGAGCAAATTATTCCGTACCCTTGCAGGATTGACACTGGCAAAGGATACCAAATTGAATTTTCGCAAAAATTTCAATACGATCATGGCATCGCTTACCCGTGTCGTGATAATGCGCAATCCGGTAAGGTCATATATGGTTTCCGCGACGTTAGCTGGCTTATGGAGGAGTTTCAAAATGATCGACTCTCTACTTTTTGCCGTCTTCCAGCGAAACCCTTCAATCTCTAAAAATTCCTGAGAAGAACCCAAATACAAACGGTTATCCGCATCCTTCCACAGGTACGGCTCAAAGCGAGCCCGTAATTTATCGTGAGCCGCCTGCATCAGCGTGAGCCGCTGAAGACCGTCGATATGCACAATCGTGTGCATAACACGCAGAATGGCACAGGACCACGCTTGGCATAGACGAGAGCCAGGATCTCTGCCCCTTTTGGAGGCCCACAGCAACAATTGTTGCACATCCACGCAAAGCAAAATCTCCTGAGGAGGTCGAATGCCTTGCTTCCACTCCGTAGGCATCAAGTATTTTTGGATAAAAAAGATGGCTTCAATAAAAATGGCATGAACCAATCGCTGGTCCTTGCTGCTATGGACATCAAATCCATACGCTAATGTAAAAGCATCCGCATCTTTCCAATCATCTACAGGCAATTTCTTCAAGTCGATGGTAGAGGATTTCCCCGTGAGCACCTGAATGACGTGCCACGGAAATTCCCATCGATGAAACAAAGCGGCTTTTTCTTCTTCTAGGGCATCCATCACGCCTCTCCCTCTCTTCCAACAGCAAGACGGGTAGCATACTACTTTTATATCGCTTTTTATACAGATAGGGGGAAAGGCGTAGAAGGAGGAGCGCCATCCACATGCTACAATGAGCCTGTGGGTGAACCCAAACACAGCAAATCACCATTCTACAGGGAGGAAATCGATATGAAGGGAATCTGGGTCGCGATGATGGTTTTTTACACGGCATCAGGAATTTCCGCCCCTCCAGCCGGGGGAAAGCCTGGCTCTAAGGGGGGCCAAACGGTAATTGACTTGGAGGGGGATGACATCACGGGAAAACGGCGAGACCCTCTGGGGAGCATCGGCAATCGGACTCAGCTGGAGAATAAAACGGAGCTGATTCAGATTCGCGTGAATTGGAATGAGGAGATTGAGGACTCTTGGGAAAAAATCGACTCGAGTGCGCCTTTTCCTGTTCCCTAGTGTAGCGGACCTTTGCTACTTATATGTGCTATTTTGTGGAGGGCGCCCCCCCTCCACACCTCCCCCTTGGGCATACGTTGGATCCGAGTACTTCATGCTAGTGGCCAAAAATCTTTCCCATACTTTCCACCGACACCCTGTGTTTGGCCCTCTTTCCTTTTCCATCGCTCCCGGAAGCCTGGTCCGGCTCCAAGGACCGAATGGCAGTGGAAAAACCACCTTGATGAAATTGCTCGTAGGTCTGTATCCTCTTCATCAAGGTACGTTGGAAGTGGTGGGCGGACAATCCTCTCTGAAGAAGAGCATGGAATACCTGCCCTCAGAGGGAAATGGACTTTTTGCGCCCCTCGATGCCATCACGAATCTGTATTTTTGGTCTACGCTACGGGGTGAAACCCACACCAAAGAGAAGATCACCTCCGTACTAGAAAAGTGGAAAATTCCTCGCACCTTATTGAAACTACAGTTTCCCGTGGGGCACATGTCCACAGGAATGCGCCGGCGACTTTCCCTCGCTCGATTGTCTCTATCCTCCGCCCCATACTGGATATTGGATGAGCCCACCCTAGGCCTTGATACAGAAGGGCAGCAGGCATTTATTGCCCTACTTACCTCCCATCTCGCAAGAAACGGCGCCATACTGCTCGTTAGCCATGACGCAGGCCTGCTACAGCATCTCCCCCATACCACCTTGGATATCGCCTATGCACATGGCTAAGCAAACCTGGTTCCTGCTGCAACACAGCCTCAAAATGGATTGGGCTTCCAAAGAGCGATGGGTATCTCCTCTGCTCTTTTCCCTTCTTTTGCTCACCATTTTTTCTTTCACTGCAGGAGAAATCCCCTCCTCCTATGCCCAGCAGCTTCTTGTGTCCCAAACTTTTTTGGTATTGGTTTTTGCATTACAGAATGCTTTCTCTCGCATATTAGACCCAGAACAGAAAGATCAAGTGGCCGATCTCTTACAGACCTACCCCCTCTCCATGACAGCTTGGTATGTAGCTAAATTCCTATTGGCCTGCTTCCATGGCCTTTGGATTCTGGCGCCCTCCCTCTTGGTAGCCAGCCTATTTCACGGTGCCCAAGGCGGACCTCCCGCCTTCTATTTCGGATTTTTTGGGATTTTATGCCTCTGCCTATTGGGTCTATCCGCTCTTGGCACGTTGGCCACAGCCATGACCCTACGGGCCAAAGGAAAGGACTTGCTTCAACCTCTGTTGTATTTCACCTTAGCCGTTCCCATTTTGTTGGCAGGGAGCCAAGCTTCGCTTGCCCTCGTACAAGGACGACCTCTTGAAGACTTCTCCCATTGGATATATCTTCTGTTGGGTTTTGATGTGATTTGCCTCACCATGGGCATCCTCTTTTTTGAAACCGTAGTGTCAGACTTGTCCTAAGGGGGATTTTTTGGGATATATATGCCTAGCCTGTATGGTTGCAACGTGGGGGTATGGACTATGGTTCGCGCCCACAGAGGTATTTCAAGGGGAGGTATATCGCATCCTTTACCTGCATGTACCCTGCGCCTTATCTACTTTTCTCGCCGCATTTTGGCTTTTTTTGGCGAGCCTCCATGTTTTGATTAAGAAAACACCCCAAAAAAGCATTTGGATGGCTCGTGCCGCAGCGGAAGTAGGATTTTTGTATACCCTCCTCACGCTTTTCACTGGCTCTGTCTGGGGATATCCTACCTGGGGCGTCTGGTGGACCTGGGATGCTCGATTAACGACGACCCTCATCTTGGCCTTTCTCTATGGATGCTACCTGTTGTTGTGGAGCTCCCTTGAGTCTCACAGCCTTCGATGCAAAGTTTGCTCCGTGTTAGGCATTTTAATTTTTCTCGATGTCCCCGTCATTTACAAAAGTGTCACCTGGTGGAGGACCTTGCATCAACCGCCCAGTTTGCTGTCCGCAGATGCCCCTATGTCTGCAGGCATTCTTTATCCACTCATCGCGTCTATCTTAGCCATGGTGGGAGTCTCCCTCTGGCTCATTCGACTCCGCAGTCAGACCCTCCAGCTAGAAAATGAAGTGGAAGAAGCCCTCTATCGCTCCGCTCATCAAAGGATCTCTCCATGAATGCACTCCCGTTTTTGTCTGCTTGTTATGGAGTAGGTGCCACCCTTCTCTTCGGATATACGTACCTACAGCTGTGCAATCGGAAGAAGCAACTGGCCACCCTCTCCCAATTAACCCAAGAGGATTCCAATGAAAAGTAAATGGCTCATTGGAGCTCTCTTCATTGGAGGGGCTCTTCTCGCAATTTCTGTTATCACGATGAAGCAGTATTCCGTATATTTTTACACTCCAAAAGAAGCCAAAGATCAGGCTATAACCTTAAGTGAAAAAGAAATCAAGGTAGGAGGTATGGTACAATCAGGCTCTCTTAAATGGGATTCCGCTTCTCTATCCCTTTCCTTTGTGCTGACGGATTTGCAAGGCACCGATATCCAAGTGCGATACCATGGGAGCCCTCCCGATTTGCTAAAGGAAAGCGCAGGGGTGGTGGCACAAGGACGCATCCTCCAAACGGGGACATTGATTCAAGCCACAAAGCTCATGGTCAAACACTCGGAGGAATACAAAGTCCCCAAAGATCAGCATGCCATCAACCCCGAGTTATTGAAAAAATCTCTCTTCATGGAATGAAAAAAATGAGTCGCAATCATACCGTCGGCGTTGGTGTTTTGATCCTGTTACTCGTATCTCTATTTTTCTTGCTCGGAAAAGGACTGGGGCTTGACCCCAACCGAAAGCCCTCGAGCCAAACCCACCACAAGGCCACTGAGTTCACACTAGAGTGGCTTCAAGGACAAGATACTTTCGCCCCTCATGGAGAAAATTTGTCTCTTTCCCTCTTCAAAGGGAAAAAGGTAGTTCTCAATTTTTGGGCCAGTTGGTGTGCCAGCTGTGGAGAAGAAGCCCAAGAAATTGAATCGTTCTGGAAGGAATACCAGAATAAAGACGTGGTGGTATTGGGGGTTGCCGTGCATGACGATAAAGAGGCGGCACAAAAATTCCTTGCCAAATTTGGAGGCAGTTTCCCCATCGGACTAGACACGAAGGGAACTGTAAGCTTAGATTATGGAGTATCCGGAGTGCCCGAGACCTTTTTACTCGATGAAAACGGAATCATTCTTGATCGAATCACCGGACCGATTACCCGAGAGATGCTAAAACAGAAATTGCACCTTCCATAGGAGACCTTCATGCGCATCATGCCGAAAAAATCCTTTGACCTACCCGGAGACTTGAAAATTGAAAGCTTTCCCGATTTTTTGGGGTTCCTTGTGGTGCTCCCCTTTCTTGGACTGGTGCTTCCCTTTTTAGGCGCTGCCTATGGGTTGGGATTTTTGCTGGATATTACGGGTTGGTTGGACACCTAGGGGGAACGTCCTCCAGGAAAACGCTATTTATCTAAATCCTCAAATCCATATCCAATAAACGCCCACCCTGGCCCCCGAGTAATGGGAAATCCTCGGCTATTCTTAAAAGCATGACATTCGATGGCTTCGTGAGACAGGAATGCCTCTTCTCCCACCGCAGGGAGCACAACATCCTTTAAAAACCGCTGATCGTCCCCATACACTTCCTTCTCATCACCAATAAATTCCTTGTAGAGTGCCTGCATGGAAGATTTCCCTGTTTTCTTCAGAAGCTTCTCCCGCAAGAGTTTACTTTTAGCCCCCCACATTCCCCCGAGCACAGGATCCTTATGGGATGTGGTGTCTCGCATGCCATGCAAAATCGCCCAGTCATGTCGTATCCAGTCCGCAACAGCCGCGACTTCTCGCAACATCAATCGAGAGTCTGCATCTCGTACCACAAAGCGATCGTATTCCGGTAAATCAGCGGCATAGAAACGCGCAGAGGCATGATGATACTCGGGGCTTAGTTTCAGCACAGCACCGGCAGCACGAGCTCGATCAATGATATCTTGGGGAACTGTCGCTGAATCCATATAGACCACCACATCCCAATTGGCATACATATCCTTTGCAGTAGCCAAATTACGCAGCAGTCCTTCTGTATATCTCTTCTTACTTCCATAGAGTCCAAAGACTAGAGCCCGTTTCTCTTTCCCCTCGCTCACAATTTTTCGAGATTCGCTTACAATTTGTGCCACAGACTTCTTGGCATATTCTTCGGGTGCACTACAATATTTGGAGCCAGACACCCGCGTAGTGCTACAGCTCAGCAAAAAAAGAATTCCCCCCATTATGCAATATCCACCCATCCATCGCATCATAAGCTCCATCCAACTTGCAGTTCATAGGAAACACACAGGTTTTTGCTTTCAAACTCCTGGGCATGAAACCGAATCACACTCGACACCGACCAGCGCTTGCTGAGCTCATAGGACACAATCGGTCCCGCTTGGATATTAAATGTAAACTCATCGTGAATGGTTTCCGTGTAAAAAGGTTTGTAATAATGCCTCCAATACTCTCCTTCCAATCCTAAGACACCACCCACTTTCCAATTATTGGCTATCGTATAAAGAAAGCGTACGTTGGGGATGAGTAAAAAAGACTCGTTGGCAAAGACCCCTTTTTTGTCCTGAGAATAGACAAATTCAGCTCCAAATCCAATTTCTGTACGCTTCTCCCTTTCATGGAACAGGCTTTGCTTTTCGAAAAGGTAATAGTACCCCGCGATCGCTCCATACCCACCTCCATGCAACGCACGCAGATGCCCCTCATATTGCAAATAGGACGCTCCCGCATAAATATGCGATGACCCTCGATCTGCTTCCCCCGCTCCAAACAGACCGTTTGATACGATGAAGTTCACGAAACAAACTCCAAAATACCCCACCCATTTTTTCATACCCACTCCTATGGTTGACAGGTATATGACAAATAATAACTTCGAAACAACCACTCATAGTGAGCTGGGCTACAAAGCGAACAACCCTCACCGGACTCTAGCATAGCAGAGTCGTACGCCTCAAAGAGTCGCATTTTCTTCCCCTGATTTCCTGGGGATAAATTCGGTGTTTTATATCGTATCCGATAATCCTCAAACGCATGAAGTAAGCAACGAGACCGAGAGAGGGGAGACAATGCAGCTCTTGCAATCTGCGCAGAGGCAAAATGATCACTATGTCCAAAATTCTTTTTGGTACCTGAATCTAATAGGTAAAAAGAAAAATTGGCATTTCCCACTGCCTCGGTTTCAATCAAGGTCCGAAGGGTATTCTGCAAATCAGCTAAACTATACGTATTGACACCATCGAGACTTGTGATGGAAGGAATATTTCCCTCCCATAGTTTAAGCAAAGACTCCTGATGCCCGGATGGATAGCCGCCTCCTTTCAGGCCTCCATCTGGCAATCGAAAGAAATAGCTAGCCGTATTCTTCATGCGTACCACAGGCACATTGTAGGTTAAAAGTGAGACAGACTCTGAGATCTCTCCCGCATTTGGCGTAAAAAAATCCCATCCAAACAACGATCGAATGGAAGCCAAACTCCCTTTTTCTCTGGCTTGCCAGTATGCCGTGCCCCGATCCTCATCTCCCGCATCGAGCATGACGATCACCACTTTGTTCGTTTTGGATAAAATCACATCCGAAGCATATTCCCCCATAAAAAGTTGCCAATCATCGGGGTGAGCCACGATAAAAAAATGAACCGCATTCACATCAAACGAAGTAGAAAACTTGAGAGGCGCTGTCATTTGAGAATGATCGGAACACCCCATTAGCGCAGAGAGCAGCGCAAAAATCCACACCATATAGATTGTCACTGTCTCGCTCCTGAAAAAGCGTATCCCACGCGAATGCCAAGTTCAGTCAGCCCACTGTTCACACCCATTTCTGGCGCAGTGACGCGAATATATCCTTCTACTTCACAATGAGTATCGAAATGAAATGTGTGCGCCCATTCCCCATAGGATCCAAAAGAAATCCCATTTTTGGGAGCCCATTGGAGAGAAGAATCTTTCGTCACCAACACCCATCGACTCATCATACCCCCAAAAGACACCCGAGAGGTGTACCAAGAAAGAAAAGGGATGTCATATCCCATCCCTCCATAGTGGCTGATCAAATCGAGGGCATAAGCCCCCATTCCTTCATCGCTACCCAATCGGGTATAAGATATGCCCGCGGGAAACACCCAAGGTGAGAGAGTGTCTCTCTGCAAAACACCTTCGAGGGAAAAAAACCAAGAGGGAACAAAATAATTATACAATTGGCCTGATACAAACGCATATCCGCTTCCCGCGCGCACCGAACGAACAGAAGACGATTCTGCAAGGAGCGAAGAAGAGAGGAAAAGAAAGAGAAAAGACCCCAAAAAAACAGTGCCATATTTGCGGCTTTGATTCATTCCATCCATCCAGAGAAGTTTTCTATAGTATACTATACCTCATTATTTTTCTTATAAATTGTTTGAAAAGAGTAGCAGCCTCAAAGTCGCCTGAGTATATTGAATAGCCTCAACTCTAATGGTCGATGTCGCGCCGCTTGCTTACAAGAAGTGATGCAGTTTCTTTCGCCGAATGACATTATCATCTTGGATAATTCGGATCGGATGCGCTACCAACATACGATTCATCAAACAAAATGTAAGGCTCAACGATTTCCCGGCTGGGTAACGGCTTCACCCGTGAAGAGTGAGACATCAATTTTATCTAGGTTATGACTATTTTGCTTTCTTCTGTAAGGAAATCGTCTTGTCATCACTTGACTGAATAGTCCAGAAAGCAGCGACTGCGGCTTGAAATTTTGGATCATTCTCCATGGCAATTCGTCGAGGTTCTGAATCAAAATGTAATTTAATGTTCATACTTTTTAGAGAGATTACTGCTTTGCGAAAAACAACCTCATTTTGATAATTGCCTTCTTGCTCTTCTGTATACTCAGTGGAAAAATCTTTTGCCAATACTCCTTTAACTCGATCAGGCGCGCTACCTTCCGCCACTTCATCCGCAGGATTTGGGGTGTAATCTCCGGCGGGAAATCGCTGCCCCCAATACTTGTAATATTCTGAAGCAACAGTATAATCATCGCGATCCGCCAGAAGACGTAGGTCTAGCTCAATCACAACAACATTGCTGTTTTTTTGCAATGAAGCCCTATAACCAGCATTGAGATTCATTTTGTTCACAACTTGAGTAAAAATGACTTCTGTCCAGTCCGACTTCCAATCATAGACTGGATTATTCCAAGATGACTTACCCCCTTTTAAAAAGTCTGCACCACTGCGGATTTCCCCTACTTCCAAAACAGGCGTTATATTCGTTTCTGGTGTAGAGTGAACCAAAGTCATTTGCTGCCAATTGGAACATAGGCTGCAAGACATTGATCTAGTTCAATAGCAGCTGTGGAGTTAACTTCAGACTTTTTCGCTTCAGGTAGAGTTTGCATCTCGCTTGCTTCAGGTAGAGTCGGCTCTTGGTGCGATTGGGTTGATTGGCAATTAAACTGGAGGAACGATAAAAATAAGATCAGCGCCGCTAATGGAATCCTCTTTTTTACAAAAACCACCTTAATCCCCAATCTTACGAAGTAGATAAAACTAGTATAACGTTACGTACACGTAAATTAAAAACCGTTAGAATTATTATATCATGGAAAAAACGCCTCGCGAATCTTCTCCAAAAAACAGATGGTCCGTTTTTTGGAGGAGATTCAGATACTGGACATGCTCGTGAGAAATTTTTTGAGTGGATCGAAGTATTTTATAACCGACAGCGGATGCATTCCTCTTTAGGGTAGATGTCTCCCGCTTGATTTGAACAAAAAAATATGGCAAAAGCTGCCTAAATCCACTGTCCATTTTTTGCGGGGAAGCTTAAAAGGGGGGAGGCTATTTTTCGTGTTTTCTAGGGAAAAAAACCTCTACCGCGCTCCATAGGTCAGAAAGGATAATATTTTCGGTTGGGCGTTGGTCCTGTTGAATTTTCACTACACCGATTTCCTTCGCATGCGCCGCCAAGCAAGCCACAAGGGGAGCAAGTTTTTGATTCTCCAGCTTGAATTCCCAAGATTTTGGAAACTCAAATGCCATCATTGCAAAGAATATCCCCGCAGGAGAGGCGAGCTTTTCCCGAGGAAGGGTTTCACATGCGTTTATAGCAATGTGCAATGCTCCTTCTTTGCCTTCTTTAAGGAGAAAAATTTCATTTCTTGCCTCATGCACATAGTAGCTCAACTCAAATAGCTTTTCATAAGGAGCCGCTAGCGTAATCTGCTTCAGGAGAGAAAATCGATCCAAACCTCCATTTGCTACATGCTGAACCAGCAGGGGCATGAGACCTGCTTGCTGTTCTAGAGAGAGAGTTTTTGATGGTTCTCTCAATAGAGCCTCTATCTTTTCGCGCAACCTCGGCTTCCACTTTGCCATCTCAGATCGTGCCCCCTCTATGGAAGCAGAGGGAAAACCCTCTGGCGGGTGGGCCAAAAATTTTTCCACTTGTTCGAGGCTTTTTTCTAAAAAAGGGGCCTCGTATGCCGAATAAGTCTTCCGAAATAAATCCTGCACGAGCTCCCAATCCTGAAGAATGCCTGCACGCAAGGGAGAATAATTAGAGCCAAAGGAGAGGTAGGGCCTTTCCTGTAAAACCGAAGCGAAAAATGCAGGGTATTCTATATTTTCTTGCAAAGAAGAAGAGAAGGAGATGTCAAAAATCGACTGGGTCACGTGGGGATTCTTGCTGAAAGACAGGGCATACTGAGGATGACGGAGGCTCATCCAGTGATCCACCTCCTGCCCCACAGATCGCGACTTTGGATAGTATACTACCTTCATATTTCGACAGGCCGATTGGATTGCCGTATCCCCTTCTGGAACAAATAGGTAGGAGATCTCTCCCCCCTCACATAGGTTTACATCCCCCAAGACGACCGTGTTGGTCGTACTGATATTGATGATAGCGGGTATCAATTTTCGAAAAGGGGTCACGACAGCATAAGGGGCGTCCTCTATCATCGTGCCTAAATCTAGCTCTGTGGAAATAGCCGCCCCTAACGTCCAATAGGTCACGGGCCGAAAAATATCCTTTCGAGTCAATACGCTTCCCCTTGCGATTCCCTTCCCATCCATGACCCGAACGGCGTATACATTCTCAATAAACTCTTTTCGCTGATCGGGAGAAGATGCATAGAGAAGTGACTCTACCCCCAGATACAAAAAAAAGGCCCCTATCCATTGTCTTAACATCTCCACTCTCCATTGTGATTTAACAAGATCGCTAAGCTCGATTATACACCCAAGTAAGTTCGTGCTTATTGGCAGTCAGATGCACGAGAGAACTCCCGGGGATTTTTTGAAAGGCATCGATAACGCCATAGTGATCTCGTCCTTGGAATTTCAAGGTACATACGGCATATCGAATGGAAGAAGGGAGCACATGGGAGATGACCCACTCGTATAGTTTTTCCGGATAGCAAATCACATCGCAAAAAAGCCAGGTGGCCTCTGGATATAACCCCAGATCCACCCGAAAGGCATCGGCTTCGATATACTCCACCCGAGAAGAAGTTTGCAAATCCTCCCGCAACGGACTACGGTCAAAGGCCTTGATGTGCGCCCCCAATTCATGGAGCACCCATGTCCAGCCCCCAGGGGAAGCGCCCAAATCTAAACAAATCTCGCCTGACTTTGGATAGACTCCCATTCGGGTAAAAGTTTCCCATAGTTTCAGGTACGCTCGGTTGGGAGGACGTACCCGATCTTCCTCAAAATTCCACTCCCCATTAGGACGAGGGCTTGTGCATCGAGAAGAAAACAAAGCATGACGATCATCAAGCAACATCCAAGCCCCCAAAGGCGGATACTCTTTCTTGGGACCTGCCGCAAAAACCAAAGGCTTTGCAGAAACATGGGG
>Ga0114970_10002683_pt1 | contig 13300 bp, 21 predicted proteins | sample M_140205_XF_Meta_FD_87030 | JGI IMG/M metagenome (GOLD analysis project Ga0114970, IMG submission 87030) | Freshwater microbial communities from Lake Montjoie, Canada to study carbon cycling - M_140205_XF_MetaG | ecosystem: Environmental > Aquatic > Freshwater > Lake | place: Lake Montjoie... | reverse complement strand
TTTTGATATACTTTATAAAAATTACAAGCATCATATTCAATTGGAAAAGAATATTTATTATCATTTTCAAATTTTTCTATTAACCCGTTATACATATTCTTTTTTGCACATCTAAAATATAGAAAATTTTTTTCTTCATTTTTCTTTACATCACATGGTATTCTACACTTACATAATGGTAATTCTTTAATATATTCATTAATAGGATATTTATCATTTGTATTAAATTTTACATATTTACCTCCTCTAAATTTATTCCAATTTTCTTCATTATTCAACATTAAACATTCAACAATATTATTTTCACATTCTAAAAATCTACATTTTATAATTTCTTTATCCGTATCTTCATCATATATACTATTATAGTTATCAAAATTATATAATGACCATTTATCATATTCACACCCATTTAATGCATTTATAACATTTTTATTATAATTTATAAAATTTTCTATATATGGTACCTTATATATTGCAACAAGTGTTTCAGGTTCCCAATTTAATGTATTATCACCACCATATCCTGTAATATGTTCTTTAATTCTTCTAAATAATCGTCTTGTTTCACCAATATACATATGATCATCTTGACATCTTAATATATATATCCAGTGCATTTATCATATTTAATAATAAATATTTATATTCAATAAAGTATAATTACTAATACATATTTTACTAAAATAATCGCAACTGTTTTCTAATTGGTTTGTTAGAAATACCAGTCAAGTACCCCGCAATAATAGTATTAACATCATCATTAAGTATATCACTATTTTGAAGTGACTTTACTTCTACAAATGTTTTAATTTTAGCACAAATTTTTAACATTTTTATTTGATGTTCTACTACCTGATATTTTAATTCTTTTAGATAGTCTAATTCATCACACATTTCCAAATAACAATTACAATCCTGATTATATTCATCAACTTCATTATTAGTAAGTTGACGCGGATATCCATTTGGATATGGATTATAATAGTAATTGCCATATGCACCTTCTTCAACGTCACCATATCTATTATCTAACATATTTTGTTGACAAATAATATCAGTTTCAAGTTGCGTAATGGCACTCGTAAGTTCTTTAATTCTATTCATTTTTCGTAGTCAAATAATTGTAATAAACATATTATAATAATATTTTTTCAATTTTTATAAAAAAATTACAAATTCTTTAATTCATTAATTATTGTATTAATTTTTGTTGATACATTTTCAGGTACAGACAGTGGTACATGAATGATATGATATACATTCCAATTATTAGTAGGTGCATTATCTTCTGGTTCAAACGTAATAAGATTATATTGTGATGATTCCGATATTAATGATAAGAATATCGGAATTACATCTCGATAATTATCATCAAACACTATAATATTTGAACTAATTAATTTATATAATGTATTCTTTACTTGATCAGATAAATTATATAAATCACATATATCATCAATACGATATTTAACACCATCTCTAATCCAATCAATATGCCACGTAAAAATATTATCAACTAATTTACCATATGGAAAAGATTCAACTTCAAATGTTTGGTCAATATCTAAATTTTTAACTTTAATAAATTTATCCGACTCATTTTGTATGTTTATATTTTGTTCTGTAATAAAAAATTTATATTTTAATGATAAATCTCGAAGGATTTTATACTCATCTTTAAAAGATAAGATAAAATTCATTACTTGCTCATCAAACGATGTAAAAGTAGTTGACGATACCATTTGAAACGATTTACTTAATTAATAGTATATAATAGATAATTAAATTTTCAATTTTTACATACTATAAATTAAAAGTCACCAATATGTATAAATAAAAATTAATTATACATATATTTATCATAAAAACAAATATCACATAAATCTGAATATAACATATTAACTTTTAAATTACATCTTATACATATAGGCACTGATAACCACCATTGTTGAATTTTAATTGCAGCAGAATTTTCTTGCAACTTATGTAATTTATCATACAGATCTTTTATTATCATATATATGATGGATATTGTTCTTTTACTATATAATAATAAAAATTGAAAAATTAATTGATTAGTATGTTTATTAAATTATGGCATCTCAATACTTCTCTCAATAACCTCTCTCAATACCTCTAAGATGTCAACTCAGAACGGAGGGGGCAACATCTTTGGTCAGGGCAGCAAGCCATTTGATTATTTCGGTGGCCACTCTCAGAAGGTCATCGCTTCTTCTGCTTTTTGGGCTGCGGCTGCTCCCGTCAGCTGGACTCCTTCTGTCGTGCCTGGGAACTTTGGCGGTGTGTACCCCGTACAAATCAATGGGGTTCCAACTTCAACAGGAAATAGTTACTTTACCAATACGAAGTAATTTTGACTAATCTATTTTTTTAACAATATTTAATAATTTTTAGAAATTAAATTATATATATCTAAATTAAATATATATAATGGACTATCAAAAATATTTTTACTTTCTCTTTCCAATTATTTCTGTCTATGTTGTTTCACTCTTTTATCCTGTAGGACAAAATGCTGGTGTACAAGTTTCATTTAGACCACCACCTTATGTATTTGCTATTGCATGGCCAATATTATTAATATTAGTTGGTTATTCGTGGAATTTACGACCTGAACTCACTAATTTATATTTTATCTTAACACTTCTTATAGCAGGTTGGTGTGTAGTATATTATTATTCTGTGCGAATGGCTTTGTATGAGATTGTATTAACAGAAATATGTACATTATTTTTAATTTTTTACAAATTCGAACAATTATCTTCCTATCTATTAGTTCCATTGGCAATGTGGTTAGCTTTTGCAAGTTCTCTCAATTATTATTCTATACCAAAAAATTGAAAAATATATTGTCTTAATACTTCATTAAGTATGTAACTTGAGCTAGTGAGAATGTCATTCCTCTCTATCTCTGCAACTCCCTTGAGCTATGCACCAACTGTCTACTCAGGACCAGGTATTCCCTCTAGACGGGGTAATTTTGCCTTGTCAGATGACAAGGCATTTTTTGGGTCGCTGGAACGGTTTCAAAATCCTCCGCGTGTCTCGTTTGGAAACGAAGCAACTACGGCAACATACTACCGCAGTAAAGCTCCAATCCAAAGCATTTCCTCGTCTACGGTAGTACAAACCAAGCGATGACCTTCATTTATAAACGAATGCAGGTAATTTAATTGTTATTATTAAATTAATAATAACAATTATATATCAATCATATCAATTATATATCAATCAAATCAATTATATATCAATCAAATCAATTATATATAAATCAAATCAATTATATATCAATCAAATCAATATCATTTCTTTTATTTACCAGTATGAATTTTTTAAGTTTAAAAAAATTCGTATTACTATATAATTTAGTATGTTCATATATAATCATATTTGAATGTTCTTTTAATTTGTCTTCTACATATTTGGCATATTGAAGAACCATCATATAAATATCTCTTTTAGATTTAGAAACCATGTACTTAATAATAATTTTTTGATCAATATCTGGATTCATTATTCGAAGTTGTAAATACATTAAACTATATGTTAAACACATACCAAAATAAGCATCTGATTTTCGTTGAACACCAATTACTGGTGATATATCAATTGGTGATATATATGTATAATTATTAAGACCAATATATGATAATAATTCTTTATTAAATTTATTATCAATATTCTTTGACATTTTTTTTTGTTTATCAAAACTCATTGCTTTACCATGTGGTTCATAACGTTCAATTGTATGATTATCATTATCAATTATAATCATATTTACATGACTAGTGTCTCTTTGTTCCCAGAATAACATTAAATTAAGATAAATAAATCGTTTATTTTTGTTACATTTTTTTATTTCATTCAGTACATCAAATGGAAGTATTAATTCATCTCTAGTTATATTATATCCAATTGTATTTCTAATAATATATTTATCACCATTTTTTAATGAAAATGTAGGCATACATACAATTTTATTAAATCCAATTTCATTCATTAAAATTTTTATATAATCATTAATATTTTCAAAATTTGTATGAGAATATACTATTTTTCCAGGATCTGCATTTGGACCTAAACTTGTTTCATTTGCTAAAAAATCATTAATTGTTATAAATGAATCAAGATCAGGACTAGCTCTACGTAATCTTAATATTTTTTTAGAGTATTTATATATTAGTTTCATTTTTGCATTTTTATATGTATCAGACATTCTATATAAAATAAAATTATAAAAATATGTGATAAAAATTGAAATATATATAGTATATTACAAGTTAAAAACAATTATATTTAACTATGGAAAAATTCTCTGTAACCATTTACAAAGGTACTATTGCACCAACTACTATATCCTATTTTACTACATATCTTGATGCGTATGCATTTGCATACAAATATGTAAACACATACTTTAAAAATCCATTAATTACACCATATCATGACGTATATAAAAACATGTGTTCAAATCCAGCACCTATTATTCGTATAAATTATCCACATCAATCAACATCATTTAGTATAGTTATTACACGTGGTCACAATGTATTAACAGAGAAAGATTATTTTTGGAATATTATTAAACCAACAGAAGCATTAACATTATCACCAGTTGGACATATTAATGATAAATTATTAGATTATAGTAATAAATCTAATTTATTATTACCAAAATATTTTAATGGTATATAAAATTATTATAATTAAAGTAATACAATTAAATCATTAATCCATTCAAAATTATTTCGAAATAGTAAATACATTTTATTTTTTTTATGTGATATTTCTATTTTATCTAATAAATTTAATTCTGATTTGGTTAATTTCTTGTTTATTTTCTTTTGATATATTTCTGTACATAATTTTTCATTAAGCATTATAATTTTTTGAAATACATCATCTACCGAATTTTGATATGTTTCAAAAAATTTTAGTTTTGTTAAGTTTTCTTTTAGATTATCAATATTAAATTTATGTGAATGAGGATTTTTACTAGTTGACAATGCAGATTTGAAATATTGTTCGATTTTATTTAATAATTGTCCAATTTTTTTATATGGAAACATATTATCAAACTTGATATTACTATTGATATCTGCAAATAGTTCTTCTAATTCATCTACATTATGACATTCGTATAATTTATATGTAAACATTGTATCTACATTATCAGTAAATAATAATTGTCTCATTGTTTCGTAACGATGTTGACCATCTACCAAAACATATTCATCTTTTTCATATTCTTTATCAACAATGTGTGCAATAATTAAAGCAGGAAAATCAATTGGTTTAGTTTTATATTTTTGATACATAACATTTACTCTATTAGCATCAATTAAACGATTACCATGATATAATTTAATAAAATTAGATTTAGACACAAAAATATCATAAAATTCACCTTTGATATTTTCATGTTTTTTACCAAGATTTATTTTATTATTTTGATATGCATCATTCTCATCAAAAGAAGTAATAAATATATTTGCATTTGCATTTATATTTAATTCATCGCATAAAATATCAAATGGATTTATAGTATCATTATTTACTTGCATTTTTATTATATAAATATATTATATCTAATTTATATTTATATATTTCAATTTTATATAATAATATAATATATAATATATGTATGGGCAATAAATGTATATCAAATGTTAATAATCCAATTATTTTAGATAATCAACAAGCTACATGTTATATATATTTTGTATCTGAACATTATCTAATTTATTTTCCAACACTCACAGAAGCATATAAATTCAGTGAATCATTTATAGATTCACCTATATTTACATCTAGTCCACGTGTAGGTTCAATGGTATTCTCAAAAACATCATATCCAGATGTATGTTCTATATTAGAAAAAGATAAAAATGAAATAGTTAGAGTTGATGATGATGCATTTATAAAAATATCTGTATATTTAACAAATACAATACATGAAAGTTTAAAAAAAAATAATCCATCAATTGAAAATCCATATAGTTTATTATATAAATTAAATAAGTTATAAAAATGTATTTATATTTACACTACATATTTGTGTATTTTCAGGGAAATTATTGCAATTATGATCAAATTGGAATGTTGAATTATTTAAAAAAGTATACATAAATAATCCATGAGTATAGACAAAAACATTATATATATTAGGTTTATCTTTAATATATGTAATCATATCATTAAACCATAGTTGACCACGATTTATTACATCTTGTTCACTTTCTATAGGTCTTTCATTTATAGGTATAGTAGCATAATAATTATTATAATTACATGGATGACCATTTTTAATCTCACTTATACGATTGTCAACCATAATTGGAGTATTTTTTATATTTAATAATGCTAAAGAATAATACAAAGTTGCAAATGTTCTACGAAAAGGTGATGTATATACTAAATCAGGTTTAATATTAATAGTTTGTAATTTTTTAGCTTGTATAATTCCTGTTGATGATAATTCGGCATCAAACCATTTTTCAGAATTATACTCTTTTAGGTTTCGATCACCTGCTTCATTTGCAGTAGATTGCGCATGTCGTATAAAATGTACTATAACATTTCTACCTCCAGTTTGAATTAAACTATGTTTTTGTATATTATAAATAAAATAATTAGATTTATCTATATATTTTTGTAATTTGTTATTATACATATAATAAAAAATTGAAATATATTTATATAATAAGTATTATAAATAGGTGTAAATTAGAAATGGGTAATACAATATGTTTATTACCAGACAATACCAATCTATTTGATATGGATCAACCAGTTACTTGCTTTGTTAGTACACGTAGTATTGATGCAATTATTCATTACAATAATATAATAGATGCATATAATTTTGCTTCAACTGTATTAGAAACATATGTTGGTAGAAAACGTGATGAAATTAAACCAGTATTATCAATAAATGAATTGTGTAGTATATTAGAAAAAAATTCAAATACATATGTAGTAGTAGATAATAATATTATTGGAATGATATATATATATTTAGGTCATGAAATACACGATGATATTGCGTTATATAATCCTGAAATATATAGAGAAAAAGATTTAATTCGACATTTTCAAAGAGTTGGAAAAATTGAAAATTTATTTAATTAATTATTTGATTTACATAATATAATTAAATATAATGCGACTAAATATAATTCGATACCATGATATTTCGAATCAAAAACTTTATACACTTCCTAATATTCCTTACGGTGTTACTCATCTTAATTTTAGTAATAACTATATATCGTCTATTACTGCAGATCAATTACCATCTACATTAATTGAAATTATTGGGAATAACAATAATTTGTATCAAATTGAAGATTTAACAAAATGTAGTCAATTAAAAACCGTAAATCTAAATAACAATGAGTTATGTTATATATCATCTCTTCCAGATAGTCTAATACATCTATATATTAATAAGAATTTAATATCTGTTATTAATAAATTACCACCATATTTGTATGAGTTTGATTGCAGTCATAATGTGTTGGAATATTTACCTAATATGTCATCAACATTAAATACACTTAAATGTAATAATAATTATATAACTCATTTACCTAAATTAAATCATACATCATTAGAAAATTTAGATTGTAGTAATAATAATTTACAATTTATTCCTGAATTATCATCAAGTGTTAAAATGTATTGTGTAGATAACAATAATAATTTGAATAAAGAATTTTATAAATTGGATAGAGTAAATGAATATTGGCATGTCACACAATTTATACATAAAAGTATAAGATGTGTAGATGGGTTATAATACTATTATATTTACTTTATAAATTGAAAAGTAAATATTATAATAATAGAATTTAGTATAATATATTAATTAAAATGAATCCATATATACGGGAAATAGTTAAAATTGCAATTGTAAAAGAACAAATACCTAAATTAGAAAATGCACTCGATTTATTATATATTAATTATTGTATAAAACCAATTCAGTATGCATGGAGAAAGAATAAATATATAATTAAAAAAAGAAAACGTATTGCAAATTATCATGGATGTATATATCATATGAAAATTTGTGAAATATGTAAATATACAATGGTACATATTCCTGGATTTAGTGAATTAAATATTCGTGAATATATAAATTGTGGTTGTGAATTTTATGGTAATAAATTACATTTTATGAAAAATGATATGGATGCACATATTGAATATAATCTTAGATATAGTAATTTACTAAGATAATTAATTTAAGAATATTTTATTAATAAAATATTATATTATGCCAGAAATAAATGAAGTAAGAAGATATGCTGATTTTTTAAATGAAAAATTAAAAAACAAAAAAATAACAGAAATTAATATATTAAATGGTAGATATAAAAAACATGGTCCATTTGAATTATATTCAGAATTAAAAAATCACCTGCCTCTTAAAATATTAAATGTTCAAACAAAAGGTAAATTTCTATATTTTACATTAGAAAATAATTATTTTATTTTTAGTACATTAGGACTTTCTGGTGGATGGGTTTTCTTGAATAATTCGACACACGAGTATAAGAAGTATCAACACCCAGATATGTTAGAATATTTGAAAAAAGAAGAAATGGATACATATCTAGCAACATCGTTAAAACATTTAAATGTTGAATTTAAAATGGATCATAGCGCAGTATATTTTTATGATACATTATCATTTGGAACATTAAAAGTTATAAAAGATCAAAAAGAATTAGATAAAAAATTAAATACAATTGGACCAGATATTATGGAAACAACAACAACTTTTGAAGTGTTTCAAGAACGAATGAATAAAAAAGTAAATAGTGATAAACCAATTGGAAATGTATTAATGAATCAGAAAATTATTTCAGGAATAGGTAATTATTTACGAGCTGATATTTTATGGTTATCAAAAATATCACCATTTAGGAAAGTAAAGACTTTAACAGAAGATGAATTAAAAAGTATATATAAAAATGCTAGATTATTAACATGGGGTAGTTATGATTACAAAGAAGCAGTTAAATTAAAAATAATAGATAAATCAAGTAAATTACCGTCTGATTATAAAAGAGATTTTTTTGTATATTATGAGGATAAAGATATATATGGTAATCCGGTAACAAAAGAAGAATTATTTGAAGGTAAACAAAAGAGATTTATATATTGGGTAAAATCACGTCAAAAGTAAATTATCTTCGTCTAGATCTAGATCCGGAACCTTTACTTGTCATAGTAAGTGCAGCAAAACCAGATAAACCAATTAAAAGTAAACAACAACATATTAATCCTCCAATGACAAATGGATTATTTAATATTGACCCTATATCACTTGAGTCATATTTGGGTATTATTAAACTAGAACTATTCGGTTTATACTTACAATCTAGACTTGAATATATTACATTTATAGCTGGTGGCGTAGGTTCAAAATTTAAGCAAAATTTTGATGTATCTGGATTAGGACCTAAATCATAAATTCCTTTCCAAAGAAATGATAAATTATTCCATGCAGTTTGATCAAATGATTTAAGATAATTTATATTATCATCATTTTGTGGAAGAGAATTTAAAAAATCTTTCGAATTTTTACAAACTAAATATAATTTATATTGAAGTTTTAAATTTTTATTAATATCTGTATCATATGGTAATTTACTATATACTCCATCATCTTTAGGTTCATATGTTTGTTTTCCATTTAATGTAAATAACACAATAAAATAAAATAAAAAATCAGGAATTGGAAATTTATATTTAATTAGTGAATATAATATTGGATATAAAAATGATAATGTTTTATCATTAGGAATTTCTGATAAAAATATATATTTGCTATCTCTCGACATTATTATCATTTGTGTTGGAATATTCGGTGATATTAATCCCCAATCATTTTTTATTGCACGTAAATAAACTGTATTTGTAATAGTAGGAAAAGGTGGAATAGATGATGATGGTGAATTTGTATCAGATTTACCAATTGTATTAAGTGTACATGAATATCTATCTGATAGCAGTGGGTTATCTGTAACAAGTGTATAAGTATCTACATATCCACATTTATTTGTAAGTACATTACCCATTAAATATATTATTATAATATAAAATTATAATAATATATTTAATTATAATAATATATTTAATTATAATAATATATTTAATTATAATAATGAATAGTGACGAACAATCATATTTAAATTTAATAAAAAATGTTATTGAAAAAGGTGAAATACGTAATACTAGAAATAGTATAACTAAAAGTTTATTTGCTGAAAAATTAGAATTTGATATTTCTAATTCTATACCTTTTATAACGACTAAAAAATTAGCATGGAAAACAGTTATTAAAGAATTGTTATGGTTTTTATCAGGTTCAACAAATAATAAAATACTTTTGGATCAAAATGTAAAAATATGGGAAGGCAATGCAAGAAAAGAATATATGGATAAAATTGGAATTTATAATAGAGAAGAAAATGACCTGGGACCAATATATGGTCATCAATGGAGACATTTTAATGCTAACTATAAAGATCATAATACATGTTATATAAATAAAGGTATAGATCAAATTAGTAATATAATTAATTTATTAAAGAATGATCCTATGTCAAGAAGAATTATATTATCTGCATGGAACCCATGTCAAATTGATGAAATGAATTTACCACCATGTCATATATTAGCACAATTTTATGTATCAACAAATAAAGAATTATCATGTCAAATGTATCAAAGATCTGCAGATATTGGATTAGGATTGCCATTTAATATTGCGAGTTATGCAGTACTGACTTATATATTAGCAAAATTAACAGGATTAAAACCAAAGAAATTAATTATCGTAATAGGTGATGCACATATATATCAAGAACATGAACAAGTATTACAAGTACAAATTAATCGTATGCCATATGCATTTCCTAAATTACATATAAATAATAATAAAGAATATACCAATGTAAGTGATTTTAATATAGATGATTTTTGTGTGGATGAATATAGTTTTCACGAATCTATTAAGATGAATATGGTTGCATAATATATATTTTACAATATATAATACTTGAAAAAAATATTTAGTAATAATTTGAATTAATTATCTAGTATTAATGTATAAACAATAAAATGGCTCACGAATTAGAATCAACTGCGTTAGCTATAGTAGTTTTCGCATTAATCTCTTCCCCATTTATGTATGGTATTACAAATAGTATATTAGGTAAAGTTGTTGCAACAACAGATGTAAATAATGTACCTACAATTGCTGGATTAATTTTACACAGTATCGTATTTGGTGGTATTGTTTTTGGATTAATGCAAGTATTATTTAAACAATAAATTAATTTATATATACATATATATAAATTAATTACTTATTTTAGTAAAAATAAATATTTAGTGTTATTTAAATGTCCAACCATCTCATCTCGGATATTTAATAAATCAGAATCATTTTCATTAATTAATTTGGGTAATTCATTAATTAAAAAATCAATGTATTCTTGTAATTTAAGAAAAGCATCTGCATCATTCATACTTGCTAATTCTAATTTTTCAACAAGCATTTCTGTAGGTCTACTAGACTTGCCAAAAAGTACTTCTAAAAAATTATCAATTAATTCATCAAATTTTTCTAATAAATTTGCAACAGCTACGTGTCTAGCATAATTTGTTGTTGTTAAATGATAAAGATATAAATTGTTTCTTAAACTAAAAAAAAATGTAATAAATACCTTTTTTGAATTTTCAGTAATCATGTATATATTATATATATAATTAAATTTATATTAAATAATTATCATATCATATATTATTACTTAATTGTATCAATTTTATGATTTTTAATATGTGTAGACATATTATATGGTGTACATGCAACATAAGTACAATTAATATATGAACATCTATATATTTTTTTTTCTTCTTTTAGTTTAGGTGTAATAGGATCATAATGGATTTTTTTAAATTGAATACTATCATATTCGTGTTGTTCATTACGAGTACGTTTCATTTTTAATATAATATATATGTGAAAATTACCTTATATTTATAACTATTATATATATTATAATTATCTTTATATTAGACAACATTTATTACATCTTCGTGTGAGATATCTGCATATTCATTCCTGTCATTTCTAGTAACACATGATAAATATATATTGTATGTCAATGTTACTACTATTCCAACATATGTAATAATTAAATAAGTAAAACAGATTAACATAATTATTTATAAAAATTAATATTTATATATTGTATGTTAAAGCTTGAGGATGAAATAAGTGCTATATTTTTATGGTTAGGGGTATGGGGTATTAAAGAAAATATATTTACTTTATCCGTAATAAATGAGAATAAAATATTTATTTATATATTATTAATATTAATTGGAATTTATCTTAAAATATAAAATAATTTATCGTAATGAATAACCTTTACCTGGAAATTTCTTTTGATCATATGTTTCGTTATTCGTTTCATTAATAATAATAGCTGTCGTATTTTCTATTGGTACTATAGGTACTGCTGGTACTGCAGGTGTAGTATTAATTTCTTCTATTTCTACCTCTAATTCAACACCACGAATACATATCGGTGCATTTGCAGTATGTGTATCTAAAATATCTACATACAAAATTCGGTTTTCTATCATAAGAGGAATAGTCGTATTTTTAACTAGAACAGAATATTTTTCAAATGCATTTCGTAATGCTTCCACAGGATCAGGTAAATATGCATAAAAATCAGAATGTGGTTTAATTTTAATTTTATTGCCTTCTTGGGGGCATATTTGCATATGATTGACATTTTCATCATCTTCTGTACATTTTAAATATTGATAAATCCATAAAGGTACATACATAATATTATCATCATCATAATGAGATGCGTCTATATCTACAAAAATTTTAATATCATTTCGAAAGAGTGCAAGAAGTAACATATTTGTTGAATATATGTTATTATTAATAATATTTTCAAAAAATGTATGTGATGCAATTATAGAATTAGATGTTTCATATTTTTGTATTTCTTCATCGGATAAAAATGAATTTAATGTAATTGGTTTAAGTATAATATTTGGATTATTCTCATGATCCATCTTTTAATATATATTGTTATTTATACCTATATAGATATATTATTTCAATTTTACAAAAAATTGAAATAATATGTGTATAAATGATTAATTACATATACTAATTAATTGTAAGATGCTTTATATTTACAGAAATAATAAATTAGAAGATAACCCATCT
>Ga0114970_10002682_pt1 | contig 13302 bp, 13 predicted proteins | sample M_140205_XF_Meta_FD_87030 | JGI IMG/M metagenome (GOLD analysis project Ga0114970, IMG submission 87030) | Freshwater microbial communities from Lake Montjoie, Canada to study carbon cycling - M_140205_XF_MetaG | ecosystem: Environmental > Aquatic > Freshwater > Lake | place: Lake Montjoie... | reverse complement strand
TTCATCGCGGTCGGGCGGCAGCGAAAGCAGACGGGCGAGCCCGTGGCGGTCGAGGACGAAGGTCTGGGGCGGCAGGCGCGGCACTTCCACGGCATCCTGCAGATAATCGTAGAGAAAATTCTGGATGCGGTGGTCGACCGGGCACAGGTGCTTGGCGAGCAGGCGATCTTTCTCCCGATTGAGCGCCATGAGGCCGCCGACGAGGTCGGCGAACTCCGGGTCTAGCTGGATCGGAAAAGTCGGGCAACCGAGGTCGCGCAGCTTGAGGTTCGCGTAGTAAATGCGCCGGCGCAGCGTCTCCGGATCTTCCCCGCCTCCCGGCGCGCCGCGTAGAACTCCTATTGTTTTGATCTGCTCGAGATTGTCCATAACGTCCGCCAAAATGTGCAGCAGGTTTAGGGCCATGCCAGTCTGCGCGCAAGCCGCGCAGCACGATAAGGCTGCGACCGGGGGACAACGCGGTTGACTTTAGACTGCCAAGCACCTTGTCATCGCGGAATGGGAGAGCATCTGCCTGCGCCGACCGGAGCCGCGGAAAAACTGCGAGCCATGACTATGTCGGTCGGGGCCGGTATCCTCCTGCTGGGGCTGAAGGCCCTCGCATACTGGTGGACCGGTTCGACCGCGATCCTCAGCGACCTCGGGGAAAGTGTCGCCCATCTCGCTGCCGTAGGATTCGCGGCCTACAGCCTCTGGCTGAGTCTGCAGCCCGCCGACGACAATCACCTCTACGGTCACACCAAGATCGGCTTTTTTTCGGCCGGCTTCGAGGGGGCCATGATTATGGCGGCCGCGATCTACATCCTTTACGAGGCGTGGGGGGCGGCGTGGAACGGGCCGCAATTGGATCATATCTCGGTCGGATTGGTCCTCACGGCGGGCGCCGCTGTGCTCAATGGCGCGCTCGGCTGGCACCTGGTCCGCACCGGCCGCCTCCGGGGTTCGATCATTCTCGAGGCAAACGGCCACCACGTCCTAACCGATTGCTGGACGAGTCTCGGCGTCTTGATTGCGCTGGGCTTGGTCAAGCTCACCGGCTGGCTTTATTGGGATCCGCTGTTCGCCGCGATGGCCGCCATCAACATACTCGTGGCTGGCTTCCGCCTGGTCAGGCGCAGCGTGAGCGGGCTGATGGATGCGGCCGACCCGGAGATGCATGAACTGATCGAGCAGACCGTTTCCGCAGAGACAGGCCGCCGCGGCATCTCGCACCACAACCTCCGCCACCGCAACGTAGGCGACGCCCATCTCGTCGAGTTGCATTTGGTTTTTCCCGCCGAGGCGCTCCTGCGCGATGCCCACCGCATCGCCACCGAGATTGAGGAAGCAGTGGAGGCGAAAATCCACCCCGCGGGGCATGTCATCACCCACCTCGAGTGTGAGGGCGACCACGCCGGCGGACGCCGGGCCTAGCCCGGGCCGGCAGGAGCGCGGAGGGAGAGATACTCGCGGGACAGGCGGACGTAGCGCAGCGCCCACATTTTGATTTCATCCTGTTCCTCCGGCGTAAGCGGACGGACGACCTTGGCGGGCGTTCCCAGCACGAGGGAGCCGGGCGGGATCTCCATGCCCTGCTTGACGGTGGCGTTGGCGCCGATGATCGAGCGCGTGCCGACACGGGCGCCGTCCAGAATGATGGAACCCATGCCGACGAGCACCTCGTCCTCAATCGTGCAGGCGTGGACAATCGCCTTGTGACCCACCGTGACCAGCTCGCCGATCAGGGCCGGTGAGTTGTCGGCTACATGGACGACGGCTCCGTCCTGCACGTTGGACTGGGCCCCGAGCACAATCGGGGCGACGTCTCCTCGCAGCACAGCCTGGTGCCAGACGCTGGCCTCCGGGCCGATCTCAACATTGGCCACCACGCTGGCATCCGCCGCGAGGTAGGCGTCGGGGGCGATCCGTGGGGCTGTTCTGATATTGCGGGCGATGGTCCGGGCGAACTCGTCCATGGCTACGAAGGTCGGCTTGCTCACCACTCCACTCGGACCGCAACGGGGGTGATGGTCAAACCAAAACGAACAGAATTTTTTTGCCGGGTGGGCCTGCAATCGCCGTTGACAGGGGCACGCTATCGAAGAAAATCCACTCCTCGCTGGCGACATCCAGCCGCTGGAATCCCCACTCAACAAACATGAACAAAATCAGACTGATCGAAACCGTCCAAAAAGATCTGAAGGGCACCAAGGCCGACGCCGAGCGCGCGGTCAACGCGGTGATCAATGGCATCAAGTCACATCTCAAAAAAAACCGGTGCATGCAGCTCGTCGGCTTCGGCACCTTCAAGGTCGTGCACCGCAAGGCGCGCTTGGGAGTGAATCCCAAAACGAAAGAGCGCATCCAGATCAAGGCCTCGAAAGCCGTGAAGTTCAGCACGGGCAAAGACCTCAAGAGCCGCCTCTAAACCATTTCCCCCCACACCGAGGAAACCCGTTTCGCCGTCGTGCGAAACGGGTTTCCTTATTTTTTGGTCGAGCGAGAGCCGTGAGTTGCGCATCATGGCGGGACGATGAAAAAAACTATCCGCGTAGCCGTGACCGGAGCAGCCGGCCAGATCGGTTACTCCATACTCCCCCGCATCGCCAGCGGGCAGGTCTTCGGCGAAGACCAGCCCGTCGTGCTGCAGATGATCGAGATCGAACCCGCCCTCCCCGCGCTGCAGGGGGTGGCGATGGAACTGCAGGATGGAGCCTTTCCCCTTCTCGAGGGTATCGAGACGACGGCCGATCTCGACCGCGGATTTGACGGTGTCAACTGGGCTCTCCTCATCGGCAGCGTGCCGCGCAAGGCGGGCATGGAGCGCAAGGATCTCCTCGGCATCAACGGCAAGATCTTCGTGGGGCAGGGCCGCGCGATCGAGAAGAATGCCGCGTCGGATGTCCGCATCCTCGTCGTGGGCAACCCATGCAACACGAACTGCCTCATCGCGATGAACAATGCGCGGGCCATCCCGTCGGACCGCTGGTTTGCCATGATGCGCCTGGATGAAAACCGCGCCAAGTCGCAGCTGGCGCAGATGGCTGGCGTGCCCTGGCGCGAAGTGACCAACGTGGCGATCTGGGGCAACCACTCCAACACGCAGTTTCCGGACTTCTTCAACGCCCGCATCGGCGGAAAACCCGCCCCCGAAGTGATCCATGACACACCTTGGCTCGAGGGAGATTTCATCAAGACGGTGCAGGAGCGCGGGGCCGCCATCATCAAGGCGCGCGGCCTCTCATCGGCCTTTTCCGCCGCGCACGCCGCGATCGAGACGGTGCGCAGCCTCAGCCATGACACGCCGCCCGGCGACTGGCACAGCGTGGCTCTTTGCTCCGACGGATCCTACGGGATCGCCGAGGGCTTGATCTGCGGGTTCCCCGTGTCCACCTCCGGCGGACGCGCCACCATTGTGCCGGGCGTGCCGATCAATGACTTTGCGAGGGGGCGCATCGACAAATCGGTCGGCGAACTCGCCGAGGAACGCGTGATGGTCGCGGACCTGCTCCCGAAATAGCGCTCAGGCCGCAGCGCCGACGGATTTCCGCGACTTATGGCGCGGCTTTTTGCGCAGCGTGATCTCGGATTTGTGGAAGGCCAAGATGAACATCGGCGGGATGTTCTTGATATAATATTGCGACTCGCAGTGCTGGAACATCCGAGCATGACCCTTCAACTCCATCGAAACCTGATAGACGATGAAGAGGCCATGGGTCGTCAGTCCGTCATGGACGGAGTGGAGGATGGTCTTCTTCGCGGGGGGCTCGATATAGCTGAAAGGAATGCCGGAGATGACGTAGTCTGCATGGGTCAGGCCGAGCTTGTGCAGTTCATCGCGGAAGAACGCAGCATCCGACTCGTAAATGAGCACACGCTCGTCGTGGCGAAATTGTTCGCGCAGATGCTCGGCGAGGTGCGGGTCGAGTTCGAAGACCAGCAGGCAGGCCTCGGGTGACATCCGCTTGGCGATCTCGCGCGTGTAGCACCCCTCACCGCCGCCGAATTCGACGAAAGTGCGGGCCTTGGCGAAATCCATGTAGCCGAGGATGCGGGCAACCATGCCCTTGGAGCTCGGCACGACGTAGGCGATTTTCATCGGGTCGGCGAGAAAGCGGCGAAACAGCAGGGTGGCGCTCATGCGGGGCGGCATGCTAGGAGTCGGACCGATGAAGAAGCAAGCCCCAAGCTGGAAGGAGCCGGCATGAGCGGCCCGGCTCGGATAGGCTTTTCCTCCTGTGCGGCGCTGGTGGTGGCCAACATGGTGGGCACCGGAGTTTTTACCAGTCTCGGGTTCCAGGTGGCGGAGATCCCGTCGCCGTCCGCCATCATGCTGCTCTGGCTCCTCGGGGGCATCCTTGCGCTCTGCGGGGCGCTCTGCTACGCGGAGCTCGCGTCGGCGCTGCCGCGGTCCGGCGGCGAATACAACTTTCTCGGACAAATCTACCACCCAGCGGCCGGGTTCATGGCAGGAATCGTTTCCATCGTCGTGGGGTTCGCCGCGCCGGTGGCGCTGAGCGCGATGGCCTTCGGCTCCTACCTCCACGGGGTTTTCCCGCGCCTCGCGCCCCAGGCATCGGCGGTCGCGGCCGTGATCATCGTCACTCTCGTCCACCTGCGCAGTCTGCGCACGAGCAGCATCTTCCAGATTTCTTTCACCATGCTCAAGGTGGCGCTCGTCATTTTTCTCTCGCTCGCGTTGCTCGGGGCGGCGCCCGCGCAAGCCGCGCCTGCCGGCGTGTGGTCATCTTATGTTTTCACCGGGCCGTTCGCCGTCTCGCTGATGTACACACTCTACGCATACTCGGGTTGGAACGCCGCGACCTACGTCCTGGGCGAGGTAAAAAATCCCGGACGCAGCGTTCCGCTCGCCTTGGCCGCGGGCACGATTCTTGTGACCGTTCTCTATCTCTCGCTGAACTACGCCTTCCTGCGCAGCACGCCAGCGGGGAAAATGGCCGGCGAGATGAATGTCGCGCAAATCGCCGCGGAGTCGGCCTTCGGTCCGGCCGGCGGGAGGGCGGTGGCCGGACTGATCGCGCTGGGACTGATCTCGGCCTTGAGCGCGATGGTCTGGGCGGGTCCTCGCGTGGCCATGGTGCTGGCCGAAGACCACCCGCGATTGCTCGGCGCGTTGGCGAAGAGGAATGCGGCCGGCATCCCGGCGCGCGCCGTGATCGCCCAGGGGGCTCTGGCGACCGCGCTGCTACTCAGTTCGACGTTTGAGCACGTGCTGGTTTACGCGCAGTTCGCGCTCCTCGCCTGCGGCTTCCTGACTGTGGCGGGGGTGTTCGTTCTGCGTCGCCGGCAGCCGGACCTGCCTCGCCCCTTCCGTGTCCCGCTGTATCCTCTCACCCCGTTGCTGTTCATGGCCATCAGCGGCTTTGCCATGGTTTACACTTTCCTCTCGCGCCCGTTGGAGGCTGGTTGCGGCATACTGACTCTGCTGGCAAGCTTGGGAGTTTACTTTGTGGCGACGCTGACCGCAAAAGAGTCGCATCCATAATGCGTGCGGCTCTTCTATTTTTAATTTTTGCTGCGGCGAACGCCAGCGCGCTCTCACCGACGGAACTGGGGGCTTTTCTCGCGGGTCGCGAACTCCCGCCGAACAGCCCGCTCGCGGCCCTACAGCAGTCCGAGGGATATCGGGAACACGCGAGGAAATACGCCGCGCAATGGTTCCGTTACGACGAAAAATATTTTGCGCCGATGCGCGCGTGGTCCGCGGCAGAACTCGTTCCGCGCATCGGCCCCTCCACGCGTGTCACGTATCTGTTCGGAGGACCCGACCTCATCAGCGCCCTGGCACTTTTTCCGTCGGCGGAGAGCTATGCTTTGGGCGGATTGGAACCTGTCGGGCGTCTGGAGGATCCGCTCCAACTCACCGAGGAGCAACTTCTGGCGAGCCTCGCGGCGCTGCGCAAATCAACCGAAGTCATCCTGAACTTCAGCCACTTCATCACGGCGGACATGAAGACCGAACTCAACTCGTCCGCTTTCCAGGGCGTGTTTCCCATCATGCTCGTCTTTCTCTCCTTCACCGACACGCGCATCGACTCGGCGGAGCGCCTCACCCTGCGCGAGGACGGCACGCTCGCCCCGGGAGAGTCAGCCGAAGGACAGCCCGCGCTGCGCATTGTGTTTCGCCCTACACCGCTCTCACCGCCAACCGAGGTATTCTATTTCCAGGCCAACGTGGCGGACAGCGCATTGAAGGAAAACGCGGCCGTCCTTAACTGGCTGGCCATGCGCAGCCCGGCCACATGCTACCTCAAGGCCGCATCCTACCTTCCCCAGTCGGGGGCATTTTCACGCGTGAGCGAATTCCTTCTGCACAACAGCACGGCCATCGTGCAGGACGACTCGGGGATCCCGCTGTCGGTCTTCCGCGGTCAGGGCTGGCACGTGATGTTTTTCGGCAGCTACACGAAGCCTCTCGATATTTTTGCGAAGAATGACCAGCCCGAGCTGCGGGAGGTCTATGCGCTGGGCGACGCGTTCCCGCTGCCGTTCGGCTTCGGCTACCGCTGGCAATTGGGTGAATCGACTTTGCTGCTGGCGCTTCCGCCGCAAGAGGCGCCACGCGCCTTGCCGGGCATACCACCCGCGCCGTAGCCGGCTCAGGAGCCGAAGAATTTCCCGAGGAACTCGCCGTCGGAGAAACCCGCGCCGCGACCGAGCCGGACGATGACCAGCTGACGTGAGGGCAGGGCATAAACGCGCTGGCCATCGGTGCCGATCATGGCGAGCAGATCGGGCGGTGCCGCGCGGGAAAGACAACCGCGACGCCAGAACGCCGGGGATTTGGGTTGCGCGAGGGAATTTTCCACCTCGATTTCGACGGCATCCGGTTGCCCCGCCGCACGATTGAGCCAGAAGCCGAGGGCATACATGGCGTTCTGCTCGGTGCCGCTGGCCAGCAGTTGCCTGACCTGCGCCGGCCAGCGACCCGCGCCATTGCCCATGCCGCGCAGGACTTCGCGGCCGGCCGGCAAAAGTTCGCGGGAGTTCATGCGCGCACCGGTGGAAAAGAAGAACCGTCCGGCGCCATCGCGCCGCCACCGGGCCGCGGCGCCGCGGTCGATGCCGGGCACAAACTTGCACAGCCAAGCCTGCACGCTCGGCCCGCGGCAAAGTTCAATTTCCCCAGCCAGCACCTCCCAATGCGAGGCGCCGTAGACAAATCCTCCGCCCGCCTTGCGGCCCGACCCGAGGGTGCGGAGGACGAGCGACTTGTCACGCAGGCCGGTGGAGTAAAACTCGTCGGAGCGCGGGGGCAGCCCCGAGGTCTGGTTGAGCAGGTCGCACAAGCGAATTCCTTGGGCCGGCCCGCGCGATACCGGTTGATCCAGGGTGAGACCGCCGCGGAGCATGTCGCGGAACACGCCAATCGAAACGAGGCTCTTGGTGACGCTAAAGATACGGCGAGGGGCAGCCTCCGGTGCGCCGCGCTCGAAGATCACGCGGCCGTTTTGCCACACGAGCAAAGCTTCCTCGCCGCGGGATGCGGAGTAGGCCGAGGCTTTTCCCACGTCGGCGCGCGCCACGGCCAACAAAAGCAAAAGCCATCCCAGCGCCCAGCGTGTCATCTGCCGCCTGCGCCCGCCCGGTGGCGCCCGGACAAGGCGCGGGCCAAGGTGAGTTCATCCGCGCTCTCGAGCCCGCCACCCGCCGGCATACCTTGGGCCAAGCGCGTCAGACGCAGACCCCGCGGCGCGAGAATCTCGACGAGATAGTTGGCCGTGGCCTCGCCCTCGACATCGGTGCTCAGCGCGAGGATGACCTCGGTGAACAGTCCGCGTTCGATGCGGGCGACCAGTTCGCTCAGGCGCAAATCCTCCGGCCCGACGTGCTCGAGCGGGGAGAGCCTTCCCCCGAGTGCATGGTAGCGACCCCGGAAAGCCCCGGAGCGCTCCAGCGGCAGGATATCCGTCGCGCGCTCCACCACGCAGAGCAGCGGTTCGCGGTCGGCGTCGGCGCAGATTTCACAGATGTTTTCCAAGCTGAAAAAACCGCAGTCGGCACACTGCATCAAGCCACGGCGTGCGGCCTCGAGCGCCTCGCCCAGCGCGGCCGGACGCTCCGTGTCTTCCACCAGCCAAAGCGCGATGCGCTCGGCTCCGCGCGGTCCTACGCCGGGCAAACGGCGCAGCTCGCGCACCAGAGCACGAAAGGGCTCCGGATAATCCGCCCGCTTCACGACTCAGCCCCGGCACGGCGGGCGGCCTGACTACGCAGCGCGAAGACCCGTGCGGCGGCATCGTCGCGCTCTCTCGCCAACGCCGCGAATCCGTTTTCCGCCGCCATCCAGTCGCCGTTCCAGAACGCCTCCCAAGCGTATTCCCAACGGCGCAGATCGTCTGCCGCCCCCGGCGCGGCCTCCGCCGACGGAGCGGTCACCTCGTGCAATAGCAAGCGCGCTCCCTCGAAGTCCCACCAGGCGATGCGGCGGAGATGCCATTCCTCGGCAAGATCAGCCGCCACGGCGTCCTCGACGATGACGCCGGCGGCGTAGCCACGCGCGGCGGCGGCCATGCGCGCCGCGCGGCGTAGCGGCGCACCGCTCACCGTCCATCGCGGTCCGCTCGGCAAATCGCCCACACCCGTCACGCATTCGCCCCGGGTGAGCGCCGCGCATCCTCCAGCCTCCCTCACCCAAGTCCACAGCGCCTGCACCAGCGCGGCGGGGGGAGCGTCCTGTCCCCATGATCCGAAAACAAAACGCGCACCCTCCGCGTCGCAGCGCTCGAGGTAGCCGCCGGATTTTTGAAAGTGTCGCGCGGCGCGATTGGCGCACTCCGCAAATTCTTTCCACACCTTCTGCTCGTCGCCCGCCGATCCGGGCCAGAGCACCTCCGCGACGGCGAGCACCGTGGTGCGAGGCGCTTCGTCGAGGTGCCTCTCATCGATGCGGGAGCGGAGAAACTCGGGCGCGACCCTCGGTCCGACCAACGATTGCCAGCGCACCCGGCGGGACCCGAGCGGGGTGAAGGAAAAGACCAGGCCGCAGAGTCCGGCGAAAACCGTGGCGGTGAGCGGCACCAGCGAGCTGGAATAGTATCCGTAGAGCCCGGCCAGCCAGATTCCGCTGGCGAGCAGCCAGACGGTGCCGAGCCAGATCAGCACCTTGAGCCAGCGCCGGGGGATATCGACCACGCACCACGCAACCCAGAGGGCCATGATGAACGCAATGATCGCCTCGGCGCGCGGGTTGACCACAGGCGGACGCCACCCCTGCCATCCCGGCAGCAAGGGCGCCCAGAGCAGCGGCAGCGCGAGCGTCACGCCGAGCAACGCGCAGATGAGCGCGGCTTTGAGATGAAGGACCGAGGGTTTTTTCATCGGAGGATTTCCCCACGATAGGCGGGGGCGACAAGCCTGCTCAAGAACTTGTCGGTCCATCCGGTTGCGAAGAAAGGCGTGTCGATCACGCCACCATACTACGCGGTGAACTGCCGGGGGCCAATATTCTACGGCGCCGCCAGCCTTTGGGCCAAACGGCGGTAGGCCTCCCAATACGGGACGCTCTGGACCGGAGGTGCATCGAGAAATTTCTGAAGAAGCCCGCGCGCGGCCTCCTTCTCGCCGAGCGAGAAGTCCGCAATGCCGGCGAAGAGATAAACCAGCGCGCCGGGGCCTGATGCCGGGTATTTCTTCAAATCATCGATGTGCAGGGCCGATCCGCGCAGGGCGAATGCGGACGCGTCGACAAACATGTTGGCCAGCGCACTGTCTTCCGGGCGATCCGAAAAAAGGGCGGCCAGCTCGACTTTTTTCCACTCCTCGCGCGCCTGATCGGGCTGGCCGCCTAGAGCCAGCGCCACGGCGAGGTTCGACCGAGCCCATTGGGCCCGCGCGCCCCGCGCATCCCCCGCCGCGCCCGCCTCGGCGAAAAGTTGGCGTGCCTTTTCCCAGTCCCCCGCGGCCAGCACATCCGCACCGGCCTGCATCGGATCGATGGCGGCCGCAGCGTCGGCGGGTCTCAGACTTTCGCGGAGGTTCTTGATCTCGGCCCGCTCGCTGGTGAGCAGGATCCAGCCGCCCGCACCCAGCATCACGAGCATGGCGAGCAGGGAGATGAGGGCAATGTAGAGCTTGGTGCGGCTGGTCTCGACCATGACCACTTCGCGGCGGGCGCCGAGCGGACGCCCTGCGCGCTCGAGCACCTTGGCCCGCGCGAATTCCAGATGTTCGACCAGCTCCGTATAGGACCCGTAGCGGTCCTCCGGATTTTTCTTGAGCATGCAGTCGATCACCGCCGCGGTCTCCGGCGCCACATCCGGGGCGAAGGCCTCGAGGCTCACAGGCTTACTCTTGATCTGCTTGAGCGCGACAAGGCTGGCGCTCTCCGCCTCGAAGGGCGGGCGCCCCGCGATCGCATGGAAAAGCGTTCCGCCGAGGCTGTAGATATCGCTGCGAAAATCCTCTGCTTCGTAGTTCAGCCGCTCGGGGGCGATGTAGTAGGGCGTACCCCAGATTTCCCCCCGCGCTTCTGCCTCATCGGCCAGCACCCGAGCGAGACCGAAATCGACGATCTTCGCGGTGTGCGCGTCCGCGAAAAGAATATTGCCCGGCTTGACGTCGCGATGGATCAGACCCTTCTCCGCCGCGGCCTCGAGGCCCTGCGCAACCTGCATACCGATCTCCAGCATCTGCGCCTCCGAAACGCGGGTCTGGATGCTCATCAGGTCGTCGAGCGAACCCTTCTCCACAAGTTCCATGGCGAGGTAAAATTGCCCGCCGGCCTCGCCGAAAGAATAGACTCGGACCACATGCGGGTGGTTGACCGAGGCGGTCACGCGCGCCTCCTGCTCGAGCTTGGCCCGCTCGTCCTGCCTCGCGCTCACCTCGCGCCGCAGGACTTTGAGCGCAACCATGCGCTCGAGCGTGTGGTCGTAGGCCTTGAAGACCGATCCCATACCTCCCTCGCCGATCAGCTCCACCAGCTCGAAGTTGTTGAACATCCGCCGCGCCCTCATCCCCTCGCCGCAATGCGGGCAGTAAATCTGCGCGAAGGGCAGTTCGTCAGTCACGTCGATCCCCCCCCCGCAGGAGGGACAGGTGTCGATGATTCCGGGAGGGGCCTCGTCCACGCGCTACATCGTAAGACCAATCGCCGCATCACGGCAAACCTTGCGCGGCGGCGCAATGCCGTCCAACGTTCGCACCGTGGATCCTGCGGAGACAAAATTACTATCGGTGGAAGTCGGTGCGGAGCGGCTCGACCGCTGGCTGGCGACGGCTTGTCCGGAGTTGAGCCGCGGACGTTGGCAGGAAGCAATCACCGCAGGTCTGGTGCTGATCAACGGCGAGCGCGCCCGCCCTTCCGAACGCCTAAGGGCGGGCGACAAGGTCACTGCCCAAGCCCCTCCCCCGCGGGAAGCGCCGGCCGGGGCGGAGCCGGAGAATATTCCTCTCGAAATCCTCTACGAAGACGCGGACCTGATCTGCCTCAACAAGCCGGCAGGACTTGTCGTGCATCCGGCCACGGGGCATTGGAGCGGCACGCTGGTCAATGCCGTGATGCACCATGCGGCAGAGCTCTCCGCAGGCGCGCACCCGCTGCGCCCCGGCATTGTCCACCGCTTGGACAAGGACACAAGCGGCTGCATTCTCGTCGCGAAAACCGATGCCGCGCATGCCGCGCTCGCCGCGCAGTTCGCCGACCGCACCGCCCGCAAAACCTACCTCGCCGTCGTGCGCGGCCATCCCCGAGCCAACGCCGGCGTGGTCAATGCCGCCATCGCGCGTCATCCGACGCACCGGCAGAAAATGACCGTCACGCGACGCGACACCGGCAGGCCTGCAGAGACATCCTGGAAGGTCCTGGTCGCGCAAGACGCCCTCACCTTGCTCGAATGCCGTCCCCGGACCGGCCGCACCCACCAGATTCGCGTCCACCTCAAGCACCTCGGACACCCCGTGGCGGGCGACCGCGTCTACGGCGGGGGCGCCGATTTTCCGCGCCAACTGCTGCACGCGTGGCAAATCGCCATCCGACACCCTCGGACGGGGGAAGAGTTGGTCTTTACTGCACCGGTTCCGGCGGATTTTCCTCTCCGACCGACCCCCGAAGCTGACTGAAGGTTGCTCTTTCCGGAATCTGTGGGAGGTTGACCGAACCATTATGCGCCCGGTTGCTGCCCGCAAACATACCTACGCCAAGCGTACGCATCATCCGATCAGTCTGGGTGATTTGGCCCAGGCGCTCGACCATTCGGACGAAGGCTTCGCCCTCACCGACCCGGATGGCAAGTACCTCTACCTCAACGAGGCCCACCTCCGCATCTACGGTTACGAGCGGCCGCAGGATTTGCTTGGACGCAGTTGGCGGACGCTTTACACGCCGGAATGGATCCAGCACTTCGAAGAAGGCGTCTTTCCCGGGCTGCCGCGCGACCGGGTCTGGCGAGGTCGGGTGATAGGCAGGCGCCGCGACGGATCGACCTTCCCCTGCGGCGTCACGCTCACCCTTCTTCCCGACGGAAAAATCACCTGCAACTGCTGGGACGAGTCGAGGCAAAATGAGCGTGGCGAAACGAACGATGCAGCTCTCGTACTTGGCACTCGCCTCGTCGCCGGACTTCCAGCGAGACTCCGCCGCCCTCTCGAAATACTCACCGCATACTCCTCTTTCTTTCTTTGCGAGCTCGAGGCATGCCGCCCGCTGTCCGCGCAGTCGCTGCTCGAGGGATTAACGGAGATCGAGCGCGCTGGGAAAAATTTGGCCGCGCAAACTCGCCGGCTCCAGATTCTGGCCGCGATGACGGCACAAGGACGCCGCGGTGCGGAACAGACCTGCGCCGACTGGCTCCGACCCCTAGCTGACGCCTGCCGGGCCATGGCCGGTGAAGCCGGCCGCGGAGAGGATCTGACTGTCGATCTCCTCCCGGCCAAGCTGGCCACCAGCTACCAGTCTCTCGAATGCGCAGTGCTCGAACTCTTGGACAACGCGCTGCAGTCCTCGCGAGCCGGTCAGGCGATTCGCATCATCGGATGCAATCGCGGCCGCAAGTATGAGCTCTGCATGCATGATGAGGGTGTGGGTCTGCCGCCGGACGGACTGGCCTCCCTGCACTCCCGCTCGCTGGGGCAGACAACCCCCTCCGGCTTCGGCCTCGCCCTGGTGCGATGCATGCTCAATCAATGCGGCGGCACGATCGAGGCCTGCCGCGAAATTCCATACGCAACCAGCCTGCGCATGACCGTGCCCCTCAGCGGCTAGGAGCGGGTCCGCCAGCGTCCAGCGCCACGCGCGCGCGGCAGATCGGACAGACCAGCCAGTCGCTCCTGCTCGTCGCGGCTCAGGCTCTCGATCCCCTC
>Ga0114970_10002680_pt1 | contig 13304 bp, 10 predicted proteins | sample M_140205_XF_Meta_FD_87030 | JGI IMG/M metagenome (GOLD analysis project Ga0114970, IMG submission 87030) | Freshwater microbial communities from Lake Montjoie, Canada to study carbon cycling - M_140205_XF_MetaG | ecosystem: Environmental > Aquatic > Freshwater > Lake | place: Lake Montjoie... | reverse complement strand
TCGCCGGCTGATGTGGGCGCGGCCGACCTGCGCCCGCTCATCGAGTTCGGCGCCTCGCCGCGCGCCACGATTGCACTCGCCCAAGCAGCCCGCGCTCATGCCTTCTTGCGCGGCCGGGCGTTCGTCACGCCCGATGACGTCAAGAGCATTGCCCCCGACGTGCTGCGACACCGCGTGCTCACGTCGTTCGAAGCCGATGCCGAAGGCGTCACCAGCGATACCATCGTTTCGCGCCTGCTCGCTGTCGTCGAAGCACCCTGATCGCCGTGGCGAAGTCCGACGTCGCTCCGCAGGCCGCCGCTCCGCACGCCGTCTCACCGCTTTCGGTGTCACCGCTTTCGGTGTCACCGCTTTCGGTGGCACCGGCCGAGGTGCTGCGGCAGGTGCGTCGCATCGAAGTGCGTACGAGGCGGCTGGTCGACTCGCGCTTCGCCGGGGAGTATCGCTCGCTCTTCAAGGGGCAGGGCATGGAGTTCGCGGAAGTCCGCGAGTACCAGCCCGGCGACGAGGTCCGCTCGATCGACTGGAACGTCTCGGCGCGCATGGGACGTCCGTTCGTCAAGCGCTACGTCGAGGAGCGCGAGCTCACGATCATGCTCGTGGTCGACATGTCGGGCTCGTCGCGCTTCGGCACGCGCGCCCACTTCAAGCACGAACTGGCCATCGAAATGGCCGGCGTCCTGGCCCTCGCTGCCACGCGCAACAACGATCGCGTCGGGCTGCTCATGTTCTCCGATCGCGTCGAGCACGCCCTCCCGGCACGCAAGGGACGCAAGCACGCGCTGCGCCTCATTCGTGACCTCCTCACCACCAAGCCGGTTGGTCGCGGCACGTCGGTGGCGGTGGCCGTCGATCGCCTGATGCGCCTGCTGCCGCATCGCTCGGTCGTCTTCTTCGCGTCGGACTTCCTCGCCGATGATCTGGAGAAGCCGCTGGCACGACTCGCGCAACGGCACGACGTGATCGCGGTGACGCTTGAAGACCCGTCGGAGCGCGTGCTCCCCGACATCGGTCCCGCACGACTGCAAGACCCCGAGTCGGGCGCGGTCATCGAGATCGACACGTCACACCCCGCGGTGCGCGCGGCCTTCGCCACGCAGGTCACGGCCGATGACACTGTGCGCCGCAAACTGTTCGGCCGACTCGGACTCGACGAAATCGTGGTGCACACGGAGCACGGCTACGTCGATGCGCTGCTGTCGTTCTTCCGCGCACGCACCCGTCGCCCACATGGTGCGGTACGCACCGGGCCGCGGGGCGCGATGGGCGATGCCGCCGGCTCGGCCGCGCCGGTGCGCGCGCCGAATGCGCCGGTGTCCGTGGCCGACCAGCGGAGCCGCTGATGTCGCGCGTCTTCTCCGTGCGCCGCTGGGCGGCCCTGATCGCCGTCGGCGCCGGCTCGCTGTCCACGATGTGGCAATCGACCGCCGGCGCGCAGGCTACGCCGTCGCGCGTGCCGGCGGCGTCGCGTGGCGTGCTTACGCCACCCGCCGGATCGCGAGTCCAGGCCGGCTTTGTGGTACGCCCCGATACCGTCGCGGTGGGTGATCCCTTCACGCTCATCGTGACGGTCGTGGTGCCCATCGGCGCGCGCATCGAGTGGCCCACGCTCGACGACACCACGGCCATGGTCGTCAGTCGCGAGCCCACGAAGGTGACCGAGGAATCGCTGCGCGCTGGTGGGCGCACCGAACGTGCCGAGTATGCATTGGCCGCGTGGAATGTCGGCGCGCTCCCCATCGGTCTCAATGACGCGGTCGTACGCGTTGGAGCGACCACGCTCAAAGTGCCGCTCCGCGACGCCCGTGTGTTCGTCACGTCGGTGTTGCCGGGCGATTCGTCAATGCACAAACCCAAGCCGCCGCGCGATCTCTTTCCGCGGGTCGTGCCTTGGTGGCAACGCTGGTGGCCCGCGCTGTTGCTGCTGGCGGCCCTCGGCGTGCTCTGGTGGCTGTTCAAGCGGCGCCGCACCCGTATCGGCGCCACCACCAACGCCGCGCTCGATCCCTATGCGCGGGCGGTACACGACTTCGAGCGGCTCGACCGACTGGCCCTGTCCGACGCCGGTGAGCGTGGACGCTACGTCGCGCTGGCCATCGACGTCGTGCGTAGTTATCTCGCCCGGCGGAATCCGCAAGCGGTGCTGTCGCTCACCGGCGCCGAACTGATCGGGGTCGTCGCGGATGACGCGCGCATTCCGCGCGACCGACTCATCTCGCTGATGGCCGACGGGGATGGCATCAAGTTCGCCCGTCGCGTGGTGTCGGGCGTGCGCGCGCGCGAGCTCGCCACCGAGGCGCGCGCCGTCGTCGATCACGTCGAAGCGGCGGAACGCGCCCAACGGGCGGCCGAGGAAGCCGCCCGTGCCGCCGCCGCGAAAGCCGAGCGCGACGCGAAGCAGACCGATGAAGACGAGGCGCGCCGCAAGTCGCGCCGCCCCAAGGCGGGGGCCACATGACGCGCGTCTTCGATGGTTTGGCCGAGCGGCTCAGCCAGTTCAGCGGCGCCCTCAGCCCAGACGAGTGGTCGATCTTCGGCATCAACTTCGCGCACCCGGCACTCCTGCTGCTGTTGCTGCTGCTGCCCATCTGGTCCTGGTGGCGCCGGCGCGCCGCACCGCAGCGCGCCATTCCGTTTTCGCGCGTCGCTGTGCTTGGCCGCGGACCGCAACCGTCGCGCTCGTGGCTGCGCTGGTTGCCGTGGCTGCGGATGCTTGCGCTAGCCGGGTTTATCGTCTCGGCGGCGCAACCGCGCTCCGGCGCACGGGCGGAACGCGTCTCCAGCGACGGCATCGATATCGCGCTGGTCGTCGATATCTCGAGCTCCATGCTCGCCGAAGACTTCCAGCCGCAGAATCGCATCGAAGTCGCCAAAGAAAAAGTGAAGCGCTTCGTCGTTGGCCGGAAATCGGACCGCGTGGGTCTCGTGGCGTTCTCCGGCGAGGCGCTCACTCAGGTCCCGCTCACTACCGACTATCCGGTGGTGCTCGCCGCGATCGACAATCTGCAAGTTGGTCAGCTGGAAGACGGCACCGCCATCGGCACCGCTATCGCCACCGCCGCCAATCGGCTGCGCACCGCGCCGGGGCGCTCACGCGTGATGGTGCTGCTGACCGATGGGGAGAACAATCGCGGCGCCATCGATCCGCGCACCGCCGCACAGGCGGCGGGTGCCTTCGGTATTCGCATCTACTCGATTGGCGTCGGTAGTGAGGGAATGGCACCGACGCCCGTCGGGCGAGGCCTGTTTGGCCTGCGCTACGAGAATCGACCGGTCAAGATCGACGAGGCCCTGCTCACCGAGATCGCAACGAACACCGGCGGTCGCTACTTCCGCGCCAAGGACGCCGAGGCGCTGCAAGGCATCTATGAGCAGATCGACGCGCTCGAGCGCTCGATCGTCGAGGCGCGCGCGTACATCCGCTATACCGAGCGGTTCCGCTGGCCGCTGCTGTTGGGGCTCGCCGCGCTGCTCGGCGAACTCGCGTTGCGCGCGCGTCGCGGCGTGCTGCCATGAACCTCGGCACCCTCCCGCCGCTCATCTTCGACGTGCCGTGGCTGCTGCTCGCGGCCGTGGCGCTTCCGGTCGTCGTGTGGTGGATGCGGTCGGTCCGCACGCGGCAGCGTCGCGTGCGCCTCGCGCGCTTCGCCGAGGCGTCGGCGCTGCGTCGTCTGGTCATGGTGACCGACCCCGATGAACGGGGACGCACCGTGCGGCTCGTACTCATCGCGATGCTCGCGGGGCTCGCCCTCTCGGGGCCGCGGTGGGGACTCGCCCACGGGCCCGTCAGTGCGCGTGGGATCGATATGGCGATCGCCATCGATGCGTCGCTCTCCATGATGGCGCCTGACGAGCGTCCCTCACGCCTCGAACGCGTGAAGCAGGAGGTACGCCGGTTACGCGCCATGTCGCAGGCCGATCGCGTGGCTCTGATCGCCTTCGCCGGCCGCAGCTACATTCTCACGCCGCTCACCAGCGACGACGGGGCCATCGAACTCTTCCTCGACAATCTCGATCCGTCGGTGGTAGGGCAGGCCGGCAGCTCGATCGCGCGAGCGATACGTCAGGGCACCGAACTGCTGCTCGCCAGCGATGGCAGTGCCGATCGCGCGCTCGTCCTCATGACTGACGGTGAAGCATTCGAGCCGGCGGAAGACGTGAAGGCCGCCGCCACCGAAGCGGGCGTCAAGGGCGTGAGCCTGGTGACCGTCGGATTCGGCACCACACAGGGCAGTACGATTCCGATCCAGGATGGCTCCGTCACGCGGGAGAAGCGCGACGACGACGGAAAGATCGTGATCACGCGCTACGCGCCGGACCTGTTGGAGGCGGCCGCCAAAGCCGCCGGCGGCACCTTCATTCCGGCTGAAGCGTCCGATAAGGCCACGCGCGTGCGCGGTGCCCTCCGCTCGCTGCGCACGGCGAAGCGCAAGGTCGACTCGCGCGAGGATCACGTGCCGCGGTACCTCTGGCTGCTGCTCCCCGCGTTGGCACTGCTCGCCTACGATTCGTGGTTGCTCACCCGTCGTCGGTCGGCGAACGATACGACCTCGACGATGCCATCCACGGTGCCGTCCACGCTGCCGCCGGTGGCACTCCTCATCCTGTTCGTCGCGCTCCCCGTCGCGCTCATGTCGTGCAAGCAGGCACCCGATCCGGCCGCCCTGTTTGCCGAAGGCAACGTGCAGGCGGCCATTGCCGGGTACCGCGCGCAGATCGCCAACGGCGACACCACCGTGCGTACGCGCTACAATCTTGGCACCGCGCTCATTGGCGCCGATTCGCTCGAGGCAGCCGCCGAGCTGCTCGAATTGGTCCGTCGCGAAGGCGATGGCGAAACGCGTATGCGGGGCCGGTTCAACGCCGGCTACGCATCGCTCGTGATGGGTCGTACGCCGCAAAATCCTGAGGCCGAGGCGGCCTTCGCGTCCGCCCGTGCCGCGTATCGCGCGCTGCTCTCCGAGCGCCCCGCTGATGCCGATGCCAAGTGGAACTACGAACTCGCGCTCCGGAAGATGCCGCCGCCGCAGGGCGGGGGGGGAGGCGGCGGCGGCGACTCACAGAACGACCAGCAGGATGAGCAGCCGCAGAATCAAGGCGGCCTCGATCAAAAGCAGGCGGAGGCGCTCCTCAACAGCGCTGCGCGTGAAGAGCGCGATGTGCAGGGACGCAAACAGCGACAGGGACGGAAGCCACCGGGAGGAAAGGACTGGTGAGGCCGCGCCTGCGCTGTCATTCCCGGTGGCTCTGTCGACTGACGTTGTTCGGCGCACTGGCCACCCAAGCCGTCTCGGCCGTGCTGCACGCGCAACCGTCACCGACGGCGATCCTCGATCGGCTGCAGGCCAAGAGCAATCGACCGATCGACTTCCACGCGGCCGCGTTTCCCGACACAGTGTACGTGGGGCAACAGGTCACCTATCAGGTGGCGGTGCTGCTCAGTGAGTCGGCACGCGCACGCCTGCGTCGCAACCCGGAGTTTCTGCCTCCTGAGTTGCGCGGCCTCCTCGCGTACGAGCTCGGCGCCCCGCGTCGTGTCGCCCCGCGCAGCTACGGTGGTGCCCCCTTCGAGGCGCACGTGTTTCAGCGCGCGCTGTTCGCCGTGGCGCCAGGCACGCTCATGGTGCCGTCACCGCAACTCAGCTACACCTTACCGCAGTCGTCCAGCTACTTCAGCCGCGAAGAACGTTTCCTGGTACGGGCCGAGAGTGCGCAGCTCGTCGTCAAGCCGCTCCCCGAGGCCGGCCGACCGCAGGACTACACCGGCGCCGTCGGTGTCCTGCGCGCCTTGGTCACCGTCGATTCCTCCACCGCGCGCGTCGGCGATCCGCTGGTGCTCACCATGCGCGTCGACGGCGTCGGCAACGTGAAGCTGTTGCCGCGCCCGCTGCTCGAAGTGTCGTGGGCCTCGGCCGTTCCGGGCACCGAGCGCGTTCGCGTGGACACCAGCGGCGCCTTCGTGCGCGGTTACAAGGAATTCGATTGGATTCTCACTCCGTCGCAGGCGGGGCGGGTCGAATTGCCGACGCTACGCTACAGTTACTTCGATCCGTATCGCGGCGCGTACGCGTATGCGGAAACGGCACCGAGCGCGCTCACGGTCGACGATGGTGCGCTGGCCACGGCGGCTGAGGGGGACAACGTGTCCGTGGTACCGCTCCGCGTTTGGCGTGGCGCCTCCACCTCGTCGCTCGCCGACCAGCTGGCCACGTGGCGTGCGCCGTTCCTCGTCCTCCTGCTGTTGGCGCCGCTCCCCTGGCTCGTGTTCGCGATCGGCGCGCGCGTAGGCGCACGCGTCGGCGGCCCCCGTCGGTCCCGCGCTGCGGCGACCGTGAGCGCCGCACGCACGGCCTCGCCGCGCGTCAGCGGCGATGACGCCGGCGATCATGCGCGCGACACCCGACGCACCCTGCTCGGCGCGCTCGCGCAGCGACTGAGCGTGTCGCCGCAGGAACTCGTGTCGCGGCGCGACGTGGAACGCACGGTCCGCCGCCGTGGCGTAAGGCGCGACACCACCGCGGCGTTGCTCACGCTGCTCGACGCGCTGGCGGAGCAGGGGTTCAGCGCCGCGCCGGCGCACGTGGCCGGTCGCGATGACCTCACCGCACGGGCCAACGCGCTGCTCGCCCGCATCGACGCCGAGGCGGTCACGCACGCGCGTGCGATCCGGGCGGCTAGACATGCGCAGGCACGCTTCGCGCTGTACCTGGCGCTGGGTGCTGCGGCCATCGCCGCCCAGCCACGCACCATCGCCGCCCTGCCGATTTCGACGGTTCAAGCGCCGGTCCAAGTGCTGGGGAAAGCGCCGGGGAAAGCGCCGGGGCAAGCCACGCCGGACGTCGATCGCGACGACCTCGAGGTCGCGGTCGCGCGCGCGACGGCGTTGTACGAGCAGCGGCAGTATTCGCGCTCGGCTGAGCTCTTTGCCGAAGCGGCCATCGCACGTCCCGCCGACGCCGACCTCCTGACCAACTTGGGCGCTGCCGCATGGGCCGCCGGCGATACCGTCTCGGCGGTGATCGCGTGGCAGCGTGCGGCCCGTCTCGAGCCCGTTGCCGTCGATCTGCAGGAACGACTCACGTTGCTCCCCGCCGGCGCGCGCGGTGGGGTGGCCGAAGTGCCCATGATTCCGGTGCCCGCCCTCGTGCTCGCGGCCCTCGTCGCCTGGCTGCTGGGCTGGACGCTGCTCACCGTCGTGCGCGTGCGTCGCCGCCGGGGAAACACCGCGGCGTGGATGCCATTCGCCTCGACCGCGGCCGTCTTCGCGCTGCTGCTCGCCGTGGCGACCGGGGCCGCCGCCGCGTGGGGCGATCGTGAGCTCGATGCCACTGCTCTCCGCGTCGTTCGACGTCCGGACACCATGCGCACCGCACCGGGCAATGACGCGAATGCGATGGGTGGTGTCGCTACGGGGGATGTCGTGCGCGTGGAAACGGCCCGTGACGGGTGGTTACACATCGTGCACGCCGATGGGCGTCGCGGCTGGCTCCCGGCGGCACGGACCATCCCGCTCGTCTCGCCTGCCGTGATTCGGTAGCTTGTCGTATGTCCCGTATCGCCATTCTCTCCAGTGCGGTTGCCGACCAGATCGCGGCCGGTGAGGTCGTGGAACGACCCGCGTCGGTCGTCAAGGAACTGGTGGAGAATGCGCTCGACGCTGGCGCCACCACGGTCGACGTCACCATCGAGGAAGGCGGCCGCGCCCTGATCCGTATCGCCGACGACGGCAGTGGTATGGATCGCGAGGATGCCGTGCTCTGTCTTTCGCGGCATGCAACGTCGAAGATCACGGCCGCCGAACAGCTCGTGGGAGTGCGGAGTTACGGCTTTCGCGGCGAAGCGTTGCCGGCCATCGCGTCGGTGTCCGAACTCATGATCGAAACCGCGTCGGAAGATGGCGCCGGGACACAGGTGCGCGCCGCCGCCGGCGCCGTGCTCGACACAGGCGAGGTGACGCGTCGTCGCGGCACCACGGTGTCGGTGCAGCGGCTCTTCTACAACACGCCCGCGCGGCAGAAATTCCTGCGCGGCGCCCGATCGGAATGGCGCGGCATCGTCGATACCATGCACGCTATCGGCGCCCTGCGCCGCGATGTGCATTTCACCGTGCGCCACGATGGCAAAGTTGCCCTCGACTGGCCCGCCGTCCCCACGCTGCGCGCACGGCTCGCTGAGTTGTGGGGGCCGCGCGATGTGCAGCGGTTCGTCGATCTCGACGACGTGCAGGGGCCCATTCATATCACCGGCATGGTGGAACGACCCGCCGATGTCGGCACCGCCACGCGCCGCGTGCTGCTCATCATCAACGGGCGCGTTGTCCGCGATCACGGCATCGTGCGCGCCGCCGAAGCCGCCTATCGCTCCACGTTGCCCTCTGGTGTGCGCCCCTCGCTCGTGCTGTCGCTGCACGTGCCCGGCGGGGATGTCGATGTGAATGTGCACCCGGCCAAGTCCGAGGTGCGTCTGCGCGATCGATGGCCCCTCGAGCGGGCGGTCGAGAATACCGTCCGTCGTGCACTCGGCTTGTTTGACGCCAGTGCCGGCATCGGCTGGCGCACCTGGACGCCCGCTGCTGCCCCCTCGTGGCGCGATGACGTGCACGCCATGGAGCCCGCGGCCCTGCGAGCCACCCCCGTCGCCGAAGGACTGTTCGCCACGCCGGACGCGCCCCGGCACCCCGACGCCACCGGGCACGCCGAGTCCGTCGCGGCCGACACGTCGCCCGGATACGACGCGCCCATCGCGGTGCCCCCGCTGCTGCAACTGCGTCGCATGTATCTCATGTTTGAGCACGAGGACGGTGTGATCCTCATTGATCAGCATTCGGCCCATGAGCGCGTGCTCTACGAAGAGTTCCTCGGCGTGCTTGAACGCGGCGAAGCGCCGTCCCAGCGATTGCTCTTCCCGATGACGCTGCACCTCGGACCCGAGGAGGCCGACGCCTTCGACGCGCATCGCGCAGCCTTCGAAAAGCTCGGCTTTGAGATGGAAGGGTTCGGCGGCCATTCGCTGCTCGTGAACGCCGTGCCCATGCCGCATCCGCGCTTCGATGCCGAACGGTGTCTGCGCGAAACGTTGGCGGCGCTCACCGGTGATCGTGCCGCCGGCGAGGCCAAGCGACATGAGCGGCTCGCCGCCACCTTCGCGTGCAAGGCCGCCATCAAAGCCGGCGACGCCATGTCGCCGGGCGAGATGCGCGCGCTCTATCTCGCGCTGGCCAACACCAAGTTGCCGGCGCACGACGTGCACGGTCGCTCCACCATTGTCCGTTTGTCGTGGGACGAACTCGACCGACGTTTCGGTCGCACATGACCGTCGTGCGCTCCGGCGATCCCATGCCGCCGTCGACCACGGTGCGTCGCATCATCGTGGGCCCTACGGCCGCCGGGAAGTCGGCCCTCGCCATGCATCTCGCACGAACACGCGGCCTGGCCATCGTGAGCGCAGACTCACGGCACGTGTATCATGGCTTCGACATCGGGACCGCGAAGCCCTCGCTCGCCGACCGTCAGGCGGTTCCGCACTTCGGGGTGGACGTCGTGCCACCCACCGACCGCTACTCGGCCCATCGCTGGGCGGCCGATGCCGTGCACTGGTGCGACGAGGCCGAGACGGCCGGAACGCCTCCCCTGATCGTCGGCGGGACGGGGCTCTACGTGAAGGCGCTGGTGTCGCCCCTGGACGCCGTGCCGGCACTCGATCCTGACCGGCGTCATGCGGTGGCCGTCTGGCTGGCCACGTGCCCGCTCGACGAACTCACGCGTTGGTGCCGTCGGCTTGATCCGCTCCGCGCCCATCTGGGACGCACGCAGCTGCTGCGGGCGGTCGAAACGGCTCTGCTCGCCGGCACGCGTCTCAGCGAGGCGCTCCATACGGGCTCCGGCCCCGATGTCTCGACGTCGGCATCCGTGCGGTATCTTGTAGTGGATCCGGGGCCGGTGCTGGCCGAACGGATTGCTCACCGCGTGCATCAGATGATCGCTGACGGATTTGTCCAGGAAGTCGAACGATTGCGGCAGTCGATCGCCCACGATGCGCCGGCGTGGTCGGCGAGTGGCTATCGCGTCGTGCGCGACGCGCTTGAGGGCGCCGGCGGCGCACGCGCGCTGGATGCCGCCATCGAACGGGTGATCATCGAAACGCGGCAATACGCGAAGCGGCAGCGCACCTGGTTCCGGCACCAGCTGCCGGCGCTGCAGGTCACGCGCATCGACCCCGGCGCGCCCGACGCGCTCGATCAGGCACGTGCATGGTGGGATCACGAGGAATCCGTCGCGGATCACGCGATGCAGACGAGGACCGCATGAAGATCGGGATCACCTGCTATCCGACGTACGGTGGATCGGGCGCCGTGGCCACTGAACTTGGCATCGCGCTCGCCGCGCGTGGCCACGAAGTGCACTTCATCACCTATCAGCAACCGTTCCGTCTGCCGAGTTTCCTGCCGCGGGTCTGGTTTCACGAGGTGGACGTCGGACGCTATCCGCTCTTCGAGTATCCGCCGTACGATCTGGCGCTCGCGGTGCGGATGCACGAAGTCGTGCGCGATCATCAGCTCGACATCCTGCATTGCCATTACGCCATTCCGCATGCGACCAGTGCCTGGATTGCGCGTGAGATGCTGCGCGAGGGGAATTCCGATGTGCGTGTCGTGACCACGCTGCACGGCACTGATATCACCATCGTCGGGCAGGATCGCTCGTTCTACACGATTACGCGCTTCTCCATTGAGAAGTCGGACAGCGTGACCGCCGTGTCCGAGTATCTGCGTGACGAGACCTATCGCGCCTTCGGCTGCGTGGGATGCGACGTCGAAGTGATTCCGAATTTCATCAATCCGGAACTGTACGATCGCCGTCGTCACCAGTTCCCGATTCCCGCCGACGTGACCACCGGGCGAAAGGTCCTGATGCACATTTCGAACTTCCGGCCGGTGAAGCGCGTGCGCGATGTCGTCCGAGTGTTCGCCGGCGTGAACAAGGAGGTCCCTGCGGTGCTGGTGATGATCGGTGATGGCCCGGAGCGTGTCGAAGCCGAAGCGGAGGCGCGCGATCTCGGCGTCGCCGAGCACGTGTTGTTCCTTGGCAAAATCGATGCGATCGCGCCGCTGCTGGCCGGTGCCGATCTGTTTCTGCTCACCAGCGATCAGGAATCGTTCGGGCTCAGTGCCCTCGAAGCCCTCGCGTCTGGCGTGCCGGTGATCGGCGCGCGGGCTGGTGGTCTCCCCGAAGTCGTCATCGATGGCGAAACCGGATTCCTGTGCGAGGTCGGTGACGTGGAGGCCATGGCGGCCGCCGGCGTACGGCTCCTCACGGATCCCGAGCTGTGGCAGCAGATGAGCACGGCCGCCGCCGCCGATGCGCGGAAGCGCTTCTCCGAAGAGGCCGTGGTGGCGCAGTACGAGGCCCTCTATGAGCGCACCATGGCATCGGCGGTCGCCGGTCGATGAGCTCAGTACTTTTCCGTGAATGGATGACCGCGTGACGATTTTTCAAGCAGTAGTCCTTGGTATTGTGCAGGGACTCGCCGAGTTGCTGCCGATCTCGAGCTCGGCACATCTGGCGCTCACTCCGTACTTCTTTGGCTGGACCGATCCGGGACTCGCCTTCGATGTCGCGCTCCATCTGGGCACACTCATCGCGCTGGTGTGGTACTTCCGCGCCGAGTGGATCGACATGACCAAGAGCGCGTGGCGCATCGCGTCCACGCGGCGCATCGAAACCGTGCATGACCGTCGGCTCGTGTTTCTGGTTGTGGCCACGATTCCCGCCGGCGTCGGCGGCCTGCTCCTCAACGATTTGGCCGAAACCACCTTTCGCTCGCCGGTGATCATCGGCACCACGCTCATCGTGATGGGCGTGTTGCTCTGGGCCGTCGATCGCTGGAGCGCTCGCGCCCGCATGATCGAGGAAGTCACCATGCGCGACGCCATCATTGTCGGATGTGCGCAGGTGTTGGCCCTCATCCCCGGCGTGTCCCGCTCCGGCTCCACAATTACCGCGGGGCGTTTGCTCAAGTTGGATCGCCCCAGCGCCGCGCGCTTCAGCTTTCTTATGAGCATGCCGATCACGCTCGCGGCCGTGGTGCTGAAAGTGCCGGAAGCGGTACGCGCCGAAGGGATCTCGGCGCCGCTGGTCGCCGGGGTCATTGCGGCCGCGATCAGCAGCTGGTTGGCTATCACCGTGCTCCTGCGCTACGTGAGCAAGCACAGCTTCGGTGTCTTTGCCGTGTATCGTGTCATCCTCGCCGCGGTGGTCTTTGCGACGATCGCCACCCGCGCCTGATGATCGCCCCCTCGCCGACGCTCGCGGCCGAGTGCGGCCTGGTGCGTCTCGAACATCATGCGCTGCTCGGATCAACCATGGACGAGGCGCACCGTCTGGCGCAGGCCGGCGCGCAGGCCGGGACACTCGTGCTCGCGGAGGCGCAGGATGGCGGCCGTGGTCGCGGTGGCCGGAGCTGGGCGTCGGAGCCGGGGGCCGGCATCTGGATGACGCTCATCGAACGCCCGCGTGATCAGCGCGCGCTCGACGTGCTCGCGCTGCGCACCGGCCTGGCGCTCGCGGACGCCCTCGAACCATTCTGCGACAGCCGGATCACGCTCAAGTGGCCGAACGATCTGTTCGTCGGAGCGGGGAAGCTGGCCGGCATTCTCATCGAGGCGCGCTGGCGCGACGCGCTCCCGGAGTGGGTCGCGATCGGTGTCGGTGTGAATCGCCGCGTGCCAACCGCATTCCCCGGTGCCGCGTCGGTTCGTGAGGACTCGGCGCGTGATGCGCTGCTGCGCGCGATGCTACCGGCCATGCGCAAGGCGGCCGCGCAGGCGGGCAGTCTCACGGAGGCGGAGTGTGCGCAGTGGGCCGAGCGCGATCTGGCCTACGGGCGCGAAATTACCGAGCCGCGGCTAGGGCGCGCCATGGGGATCGACCCCACGGGCGCCCTCCGCATCGCCGAGCCACGCGGCGCCATCTACGCCGCGCGAAGCGGCTCACTTGTATTCGCCACGGAGGCGCCGTGAGAGCCTCGTCATGTTGATTGTCTTCGACGTCGGCAACACCGAAACCACCATCGGGTTGTTCGAGGGCGACATCCTGCGCGCCGACTGGCGGATCATGACCGCCCTGCCGCGAACGTCCGACGAATTCGGGATCGTGCTGCGCAGCCTCCTTCATGCGTCGAACGTGGAGCTCAGCGCGGTCACGGCCGCCGCCATCGGCTCGGTGGTGCCGCCCATCACCGATCCGCTGGCGAAAGCCTGCGAGACCTACTTCGGGGTCACCCCGATTCTCGTCGACGCCAGGGCC
>Ga0114970_10002678_pt1 | contig 13316 bp, 16 predicted proteins | sample M_140205_XF_Meta_FD_87030 | JGI IMG/M metagenome (GOLD analysis project Ga0114970, IMG submission 87030) | Freshwater microbial communities from Lake Montjoie, Canada to study carbon cycling - M_140205_XF_MetaG | ecosystem: Environmental > Aquatic > Freshwater > Lake | place: Lake Montjoie... | reverse complement strand
CGGGGCGATCCAAGGTTTCGCCAACAAAGTCCTTGTTCGACAGTGAAACCAACACCGGCCATCCGGTCTGCACCATGTCGTTGAGCTGGGCGGTGGCTTGCAGGGAATGGCGAGTGTTCTTTGCAAAATCATGTCCGGGGTCGATCAATATGGAATCACGCGCGACTCCTAACCCTGCGGCCCGTTCGGCGAGCCCGACCGTGGTGTCGATGATGTCGCTCATGACGTCGTCGTAAGTGACGCGGTGTGGGCGAGTACGGGGTTGCTGACCGCCGGCATGCGTGCACACCAGTCCCACCTTGAATCGAGCAGCAACTTCCGCAAGTTGCGGATCAACCCCACCCCACGCGTCGTTGAGGATGTCGGCGCCTGCCTCACAGACCTTTTCGCCGACTTCATGACGCCAGGTGTCAACACTGATGATGATCGCATCGTGTTTCGCCCGTACTGCTTCAACAAAGTTGACCGTGCGTCGAATTTCCTCTTCCGCATCAACAAATTCACCAGGCCCGGCTTTGACTCCACCGATGTCAATGATGTCCGCCCCTTCATCAATCGCGCGGTCGACCGCGGCCATCGCCGTATCATCGCTGAAGGTGGCCCCACTGTCATAAAACGAATCGGGCGTGCGATTGACGATGGCCATGATGAGCAAGTCAGTGGACTCAAAAGTGGTGTTTCCCAGGGTCAGTGACACACACGGCTCCGAGTCTGTGAGTGGGTGGGCAATGGCACTACGCACTATTGTGAAGCATCAGCGTTGCACGTAGGAGGCGAAGTGGCTATTGCATTGGTTGTGCTGGCGATGGCGATCGTGGCGGCAGCAGCCGCATTCGGTGCCAGCACTCGCGGGCGGATGAGCTCGGCCGATCCTGATGTGCCTCCTGTCGCTCTTCCAGAGGATCGGTGGACGGTCGGCGCGGACTTAGATCGCACGCGTTTTGGGGTTGGGCTGCGCGGATATCGCATGGCGCAGGTCGACGAGGTCCTTGATCGGGTTTCGCGTGACCTGGTGCAGCGTGAGGATTACATGGACGATCTCGCGGCCGCATTAACGCGCGCTGGGATGGCTGTTCCAGAGCGTCCCGCGCCGATTGTCATTGCGCAAGACCGCGACGACAGTGGTGACGAGGTTGAGGCTTTGGACGAGGCGACCGTCGAGGCTTCTGTTACTTCTGATCAGGACTAGGACAGGTCATGGTCAATGTGACGGTTGACATCATCATTGACGCCCCATGTGAGGCCGTCTGGGATGTGGTCTTTGACTGGACTCGACAAGGTGAATGGATTCTTGGAACCAAAGTCAGTGTGGCTAGTGGCGACGGCGCTAGCCAGGGCAGCGTGATCGAGGCGTGGAGCGGGGTTGGCAAGGTCGGTTTTCTCGACACGTTCGTCATCAGCGTGTGGGACCGCGCGCGCATCTGTGAAGTCGTGCACACCGGCAACGTGGTGGTGGGTACCGGCACGTTTGAGTTCTTTGAACTTCCCAATAACCGTACGCGATTTGTCTGGGCCGAAGATCTCGAGCTGCCACTAGGCAAACTCGGTCAACTGGGTTGGCCCATCGCCAAGCCGTTCTTTAGTTTTGGCGTGCAGAAGTCGTTAGAAAAACTAGCGCGCGTGGTGGAAAGCTAGGCGTTAGTGGTTAGGCGTAGGTGCGACGCAGTTGCTCGGCAGCTTGGCTCATCGCCGAGATCTTGTCGAAGCACACATCGCGCGGTAAGAACCACATGCCACAGTCTGAAGCCAATTCCAAACGATCAGGACCCACGACCTCCACGGCGGCTGATGCCATGTCCACGATTTGTTGCACCGTTTCGACAGGCGCTTCGGTATCCATGTTCAGCACACCCAAGATGACCGCCTTGTCGCCAGCACTTTCCAACAAGTCCGGAGTTTCTTGCGGCTGGGCGTATTCCAACGAGATCGCGTCGGCCGTGGTCTGGGACAACAGCTTGATGGCGGCTGGATAAACTGGTGTGGCCCGCTTTTCAGCAATGTTCTTGCTGTATCCGTAACACACGTGCAGGGCTTTGCGGGCCTTGATGCCAGCAAATGCGCGGTCGATGGCCTCGACAGCAAAGCCGTCGAGTTGGCTGTACCGGAAGTGCACCTCGGGCTCGTCCAACTGGATGAGGTCAATGCCGAGGGCATCGAGAGCGCGGAGCTCTTGGTTCAACGCATCGGCAACGGCAAAGGCAACCTTGTCAATGGAGCCATAGTGCTCATCGACTAGGCGAAGCGCCAACGATGCGGGACCGATCACCGTGACTTTGGACTGTGCGGTCTTGGTGGTGCTTTGCAGGAAGCGCGCAGCATCCACGACCAGGGGGCGCTCCCACGTGATGGGTCCGACCACGCGTGGCTGACGAAACTCTGGTGGCGCGGTGGGCTTTTGGTTTTCATCAGAAGTCACCGCACGCTGCTTCATTGTGAGGTATTCCAAAACATCGCCACTGAAGTTGGTGACCAGGCCCTGCTCGTCGGAGTCAATGCCACCGAGCGCATAGAAGTGGCCAGAGAAAGTTTGGCGACGCTCTTCACCGTCGGTGGCGTAAGTGAGCCCAGCGCGCTCTTGATCAAAGACCGCCAAGCGCACGGCGTCGTCTTGAGCAGTCTCGAGGAATTCAGGAGCTACGCGCCACCACACGCCTTCTTTGGCGTAGACCAGTTCGTGATCGGCAAGCCACTGGGGCTTGTAGTAACTACCAACGATTTGGGTGGCAAAGCGCTCATTTGTGGTCATGGGCGATCAGCGTAGAGGTCGAGGTGCCCTGGGCGCAGGCAACCCTGCGCGATGGGCGATAATAGGGGACTGATCCTCAAGCTTGGGGATCACAGACACGTTGAAAGGGGTGTGCGATGGCCGCCATGAAGCCACGCACGGGCGATGGACCACTCGAGGTCACCAAGGAGACCCGTGGGGGAATTGTCATGCGCATCCCACTCGAAGGTGGCGGACGACTCGTCGTTGAGATCTCTGCCGGCGAGGCCAGCGCACTGGCCGAAGAACTTAAAGGCGTGGTCTAAGACCCCACGGTGATTTCAGATTTGATCCGCAGCGGACGTCCCCTCCTACCAGGAGCGGGGCGTCTTTTGTGTTGTGTCCACGTTGCGGAACTGAAAGGGTGGGGGATATGAGCGCGCCGCTGCTGGATATCCGCACCTCGAAGCGCACCCATGATGAAGCAGCCGACCTGCACGTGATCGTTGCCCACGATCGGTCCACTCGTAAGGGCCGGATGTCTAAGGCCGATAGCGAGCTAGCCCGCGAGCACGGAATTGGTCTGCATCAACGACTCGAACGCGAAGACTTCACCGGCGCCACCGGCTCGCTTGTCAGCATTGACATTGAAGCTAGCCCGACGAAACTGAAAACCTTTGTCGTGGTGGGGGTGGGTGCGGGCACGGCCAATGATCTGCGTATTGCTGCGTCAGTTCTGAGCCGTCGGATGGCCCGCCCAGAGGCTAAATCGGTCTTTGTATCCGGTTTGGCTGTTGCCAGCGATGATGCGTTCCGTGCCTGGATAGAAGGGCTCTACATCGGCGGTTATCGATTTGTCGGCTATGGAAGCGATGCGAAAAAGCCAACCAAGACCGTGGTGATCGTGGGATCGGCTACTGGCCATGCTCAACCTGTGGCCGACGGCACCGCCAGTGGTCTGGCGGTCTGTTTGGGCCGCGATCTGGCTAATACTCCGTCGAACGTGAAGTCTCCGCAGTGGCTGGTCAATCAAGCCCGCACCGTGGCTCGGAAAAACGACCTGGCCATCGTGGTGCGCAATCGCGCGCAATTGGTGCGCGAAGGTTTCGGTGGCATCGTGGCGGTCGGACAAGGATCGGACCATCCTCCGGCTTTGGTGGAATTGACCTATCAACCTAAGCGACGTTCCGCAAAAACTCGTCGCATTGTTTTGGTGGGCAAGGGCATCACCTTTGACACGGGTGGGCTGTCCTTGAAACCGTCGGATGCAATGGTTCCGATGAAAACGGACATGAGCGGGTCGGCAGCCGTGCTCGCGGCGATGCAAGCAATCGCTCAACTTAAGCCCAACGTGGAAGTAATTGGCCTTCTCGCAATTGCCGAAAATGCGATCAGTGGAAGCGCGATGCGGCCAGGCGATGTCATCACCCACTTTGGTGGCACCACGGTGGAGGTGCGCAACACTGATGCGGAAGGTCGACTCGTTCTCGCTGATGCACTGGCGTACGCGGACCAGGAATTGAATCCCGATGTCATTGTTGACCTCGCTACTTTGACGGGGGCTGCGAGTTTGGGGCTCGGCCGGATTCATGGCGCGATGTATGCGACGTCAGACAGTGCAGCCACACGTTGGCTCAAGGCCGCTGACGCGGCTGGTGAACCGGTGTGGCGGCTACCTCTGGTTGATGAATACGAGCACGCGCTGGACAGCGACATTGCGGATGTGTGCCACATTTCCACCGATCCCCATGTAGGCGCCGGCTCAATCACGGCCGCCCTTTTCCTCCGGCGCTTCGTGGGTAGGCGTACCTGGCTGCATCTAGATATCGCCGGTCCCGCACGATCTGATGCTGACCGCCGCTTGATTACCCGAGGCGGAACCGCTTATGGAACAGCAAGCCTGATTCGGTGGGTTGAATCCTTCGGTGTCTGACGCGCGGATGACTAGTTGACGATGGCCGCGAGCAGCCCATCACCAACAGGAAGCAGCACTTGGACCAATCGCTCGTCATCACGCACTGCATCAACGAGTGTGCGTCGCTCAATGGTTTCGGGATCACGTTGAGCGGGATCTGGGACAAGATCGTTGCCGAAGGCACTCGCAAAAACGATGATGCCGTGCTGGTGGACTAAGCGAATGGCTTGTTCAAGGCAGTGCAGGTATTCGTCCGGCGTTCCGTCAATGAGGACCAGGTCATACGCCCCGTCAGCCAGACGTGGCATTACATCGAGTGCGCGGCCAGTGATTAGGCGAGTGCGATTCGGGCGAATGCCGTCCTCGGCAAAGGCCTCGCGCGCTTGGCGCAAGTGTTCGCCTTCAATGTCGATGCTGGTCAAAATCCCGTCGCTGGTCATTCCTCGAAGCAGCCAGAGCCCCGAGACGCCGGTACCCGTGCCGATTTCCACCACATTGCGGGCGTGGACCGAAGCAGCCAAAAAGCGCAAGGCAGCCCCTGCGCCGGGGCTGACGCAGGCAATGTTGAGTTCTTCGGCGCGAGCTCGAGCCGCAACAATGACAAAGTCCTCGCCTACATAGTCCTCGGCAAATTGCCAGGAACCTTCCCGAGAAGTGATGGGAACCTCCAGCGACTCAAACCGGTCTAAGGACCAGTTGGTAATGATCAGAGCAGGTTCACAGGCCGTGAACTTGTTGATGATCAGCCTACCGGCGTACAGTTCTAATTCGCGCACGTATGTGCGAGGCACTAGGAGGCATTCGGTGAGTCAGTGGCAAGGATCAACCCCAGACCCTGTTTCAGGACAGCCCCTAGGGCTCGACGATAGTCCAGCTCCCGTAGCCAGCGCCGTCACTCCACAGGTCAGTGAGACTGCAGTGGACTCACCCTTTGCTAGCCCCACGCAGGCTGCTGCTCCATCGCCCGAGGCCTCGGTTCCGCCGCCGCAGTTCCCCAATGCGGTACCGGTTGGCTACACACCGGGCGCACCGGGATACGCCACACCACGGCAGCGAGCCAAGGGTTTGCGAGCAGGACCGGTTATTGCCATCGCGGTCATCTTGGCTTTGCTTGCCGGCATCGTGGGCGGAGCTTTGGGATTTGCTTTCGCTAATCGTGTCTTCACCAACGATGGTGTGAACCCATCCATCTCACTGGGTACTGTGCCGGCCACTGGTACGAGTGATCGACCTGCGGATTCAATCGCGGGAGTGGCTGCCAAGGTGTTGCCAACCGTTGTCTCGCTTGATGTGGTGGGCCCTTCGCAATCCGACACGGGTTCAGGTTTCATCATCCGAAGTGATGGCTACATCTTGACTAACAATCACGTTATTGAAGCTGCGGCTTCACAGGGCACGGTGACCGCCGGATTTAACGATGGATCAAAGGCCACCGCCACCATCGTTGGCCGCGACCCGGCCTATGACTTGGCCGTGATCAAGGTGGACAAAAAGGACTTGCCCGCGCTGCCGTTGGGAAATTCCGATGATCTGGTCGTAGGCGACGCCGTGCTTGCTGTCGGTTCGCCGTTGGGCCTGACCGGAACGGTCACCACCGGAATCGTGAGTGCTTTGAACCGTCCGGTGACCGCTGGTGGTTCGGGGACTAACGACACGTCCTTCATTAATGCGATTCAAACCGATGCTGCGATTAACCCGGGTAACTCTGGTGGACCGTTGGTCAACTCGGCGGGCTCTGCCATTGGTATTAACAGCGCGATTGCGACCTTGGGTGGCGCCTCAAGTGCCACCGGCAGCATCGGGGTGGGATTTGCCATTCCGATCAATCAAGCTCGACGTACCGCTGAGGAAATCATCAGAACGGGTAAGTCCACCAAGCCAGTGATTGGCGTGACACTCGATGTTCGCTACACCGGACCTGGGGCCAAGATCGCCGAAAATTCAATTGATGGTGGCGAACCGATTACTCCCGGCGGTGCAGCGGACAAGGCTGGACTCAAGCCTGGTGATGTCGTCCTGTCGGTCAATGGCCGCACGATCAACTCAGCTGATGAATTGATTGTGGCGATCCGATCTTCGCAGCCTGGCGATACTGTGACACTTAAGGTGCAACGCGGAGGAAGTACTCAGGAATTCAAGGTAGTCCTGGGTAGCCAATCCACCACGGAATAGTTCTTGAGCTCAGATGAGGCGGGTTAACAGTGTTTGACATTGGCTTTGGCGAGTTCCTCGTGCTCGCAGTCTTGGCCTTGTTTGTCTTTGGCCCAGACAAGTTGCCTAAGGCCATCGCTGATGTCACGCGCATGCTCAAGAATCTGCGTCAGATGGCACAAGGTGCCAAGACCGAAATCACCTCGGCCCTTGATCCGCAGTTGCAAGGTTTGGACCTGGCTGATTTGAATCCGCGCACTTTTGTTGAGCGCACCTTGAATGGGACTGCCGATCCCGGAGTCAGGCCGGCAGCGACGTTGCCCAAGGGAACGCCAGCTCCGTGGGATCCAGACACCACGTAGGTCTTACTTGGCAGTGGGTGAAAGCCCGAGTGGGCGACCAACGAGTCCGCGCTCGCGTTGACCCAATCGTTTGGCAACAGCGGTGAGGGCTTGTGCCGCGGGTGAATCCGGCGAGTGCAAGACGATCGGTGTTCCCTCGTCGCCACATTCGCGCAATGCAGGTTCAAGCGGAATCTGCGCGAGAACTTCCACCGGCGAACCGGTGATCTTGGTCAATGCTTCTGCAACCGCCTGACCACCGCCCGAGCCGAATACCTCCATGCGCGTGCCATCGGGCAGTTCGAGCCACGCCATGTTTTCAATAACTCCGGCGATGTTTTGATGCGTTTGCTGGGCGATGGTTCCGGCGCGCTCAGCAACTTCAGCCGATGCCAGTTGTGGGGTAGTAACGATCAAGATTTCGGCGTTAGGTAGCAGTTGCGCCATAGAGATGGCGATGTCACCAGTGCCAGGCGGCAAGTCCAAGAGCAAGATGTCCAGATCGCCCCAGTACACGTCGGCCAAGAACTGTTGCAGGGCACGGTGCAGCATCGGTCCACGCCACACCACCGGTGAGTTGCCGGGAGTAAACATTCCCACCGAGATCACCGCGACTCCGTGTGAGGACGGCGGCATGATCATGGACTCGACTTGAGTGGGCAAGCCTGCAACGCCAAGCATCCGCGGAATGGAGTGACCGTAGATATCCGCGTCCACCACACCAACCTTGAGTCCGTCGCGTGCCATCGCTGCGGCCAGGTTCACGGTCACTGATGACTTGCCGACGCCACCCTTTCCGGATGCCACTGCGTAAACACGGGTCAGCGAATTGGGCTGAGTGAAGGTAATTTCACGCTCGGCTTGTCCACCACGAAGTTGCGAAGCCAAGCCTTTGCGCTGTTCGTCGCTCATGACGTCGAGGACGACGTTAACTCCGGTAATTCCCTCGACCGCGAGAACAGCAGCAGTGACGTTGGTGGTGATGGTTTCGCGCAACGGACAAGCAGCGATCGTGAGGTAAATGGTGACTTCGGCGATGCCGTCGTCGCTGACCTCAACGGACTTGACCATGCCCAATTCGGTGATGGGCTTGCGGATCTCGGGGTCTTCAACGCTGGCTAGTGCACGTTGGATGGCCTCAATACGATCGCTAGACATGACCCTGAGCGTAGAACGCCAGGCTTACGCCTCGTTGCTCGGCTCTGGGCTAGGTGCGGATGCCTGTTCGTTGACCGCTTTTTGCAAGTCTTCGAGCAGGTCCTTGAGCTCATTGCGGATGAAGTCGCGAGTCGTAACATCGTTGAGCGCGATGCGAAGGGCGGCTACCTCGCGGCTGAGGTAGTCAGCATCGGCGAGCAGGCGCTCGGTGCTGGCCCGGTCTTCTTGGTACTGCACGCGATCGCGGTCAGACTGGCGGTTTTGGGCCAGCAAGATCAAGGGCGCGGCATAGGAAGCCTGCAACGACAAAACCAAGGTCAGGCCGATGAACTGCCAGGGGTCAAAACGCCACGATTCTGGTCCGACGGTGTTAAACACCACCCACGCAACAACGAAGATCGTCATGTACGCGATGAAGCGCCATGAACCAATGAAGCGCGCTACGCGTTCGGAGGCGCGACCGAATACTTCCGGGTCCACAGATGGACGCAGGCTACGAGAACGGTCGAGCGGCTGATCCAGCCTGCTACGCCGTGTTTCACGAGCCATGATTGAACTCCGTTGCAGTGTCGGTGCTTTCGCGCCAGTCTTCGGGAAGCATGTGGTCAATCACGTCGTCAACCGTGACTGCGCCAAGTAGGCGTTGGTGTTCGTCAACAACAGGAAGGGCAACCAAGTTGTACGTGGCGAACATGCGAGTGACCTCGTTCAGCGGTGCGTCGGGCGAGATCCCCTCGAGTTCGGTGTCGATGAGGCCCGAAACTAACGCTGATGGAGGCTCGCGCAGTAGGCGCTGGAAGTGCGCTACACCGAGATAGCGACCAGTGGGGGTTTCAAGAGGTGGTCGCACCACGTAAACCTGCGCAGCCATGGCGGGGTTGAGGGTCGGATTGCGCACGTGAGCCAAGGCTTGAGCAACGGTGGCATCCGGGGAAAGAATGACCGGTTCAGAGGTCATCATTCCGCCCGCGGTGTAATCGCCATAGGCCAAGAGCCGGCGCACGTCATCGGCTTCTTCGGGATCCATGAGTTGAAGCAGTCGCTCTTGGTCTTCTTCAGACAATTCGCTGAGCAAGTCAGCGGCATCGTCGGGGTCCATTTCCTCAAGAACGTCAGCGGCTCGTTCGCTTTCCAATGCTTTAAGGATTTCGACCTGGTCGTCATCAGGAAGTTCCTCAAGAACCTCAGCCAACTTCTTGTCATCAAGTGCTGCCGCTACTTCAGCGCGACGCTTGGGGGACAGCTCGTGCAATACACCGGCAAGGTCGGCCGGACGCAACTTGTCAAAAGTCGCGAGCAAGTGGGCCGCGCCTTGACCTTCTTCATTCAGTGAGAAGCCGCTGACGAAGTCCCAATCAACAACCAAAGTTTCGCCGCGTCGACGAATTCCACTACCGCTCTTGCGGATGTACACCTTGCTGATCAGCCAATCGCCGGTGCGAGAGGCTTCGATAGCAACGTCCAGGACGGTGACTTGAGTGTCATCAGCGACCAAGTCCACCTTGCGATCCAAAAGCTCACCCAGGACCAATGTCTCCGACGGACGCTGTTGGAAGGTACGCAGGTTGACCACGCCGGTAGTAATGACTTGACCAACGTCAATAGTGGTCACGCGCGTGATGGGGACGAAAATTCGACGGCGCCCGGTGACTTCAACGACGAGGCCCAGAACCCGTGGCTGGGCACCAATGCGCAGCGTGACGACGACGTCACGCACGCGGCCGACCTGGTCGCCGTTGGGGGCGAAGACCGGCACGCCGGAAAGCCGCGCAATAAAGACGCGGGAAGTCTGGGTGCTCATGGGCTTCAGGGTACCCTCTGACCACTAAAACAAAGGGTTACCGCGAGTCCACGGGGGCTAGGTAGTCTTGGTTCACGCGCTAATCGCGCTTCACCTACGAGCTCTTGTGAAGGATTTGGCTGTGCGAAGTAAAACTCTTGGCTCTGTTGTCCTGGTGATCTCCTGCGCGCTGATCGCCTCGGGTTGCTCGTCACCCAAGTCGGAAAAGCCCAATGGCGTTCAAGATCTCAAGCCCATTGCCGCTTTCCAGCGAGCCGTTAACGCGATGCAGGAAGCCACTGACGTCACAGCCCGAGGGGCACTGCCGGTCAATGGCAAAGCAGCCGTCGTCGAAACGCGTTTTTCCGGTCCGAACGCTGGAGCAACGGTGAAAAGCGACGATTCGACCTTTCAAGTAGTGCGCACTGGTCAGTTCATCTACGTGCGCGCAAGCGTTGCCTTTTGGACCCCGTACGTGGGTCGACCACAAGCTGTGTCGATTAACACCCGCTGGGCTCAATCCCTAGTCGATGGTCCGCTGGCGCAATTTAATTTCTTCGTTGACAAGAACACCTTCTTTAAGGCGAGTGGTCGCATCAAGACGGGCACTGTCGTTGATCTCAATGGCAAGCAAGCTGTCACCTTGATTGATCCACCAAGTAACACTGACTCCACCTGGTGGGTGTCTACCACCGGTGAGCCGGTCATGCTGAAGTGGACTAGCGGAAAGAACACCAAGTACACGTTTAGTTATGACGATGTCAATGTGGTGACTGCTCCACCGGCCGATCAGACCGTCAACATCAACGACGTCAAGATTGCTGGGTCCACACCGGAGCCCGTCAAGACACAGGGGCCGTAGCCGCTGTGAGTTTGTCGCGCGCTGCTCGACGTTCGTGTCTGGCTGTTCCTGGCAGTAGCGAACGCATGATCGCTAAGGCTCAAACCTTGGCGAGCGACATGTTCTTCCTCGATCTTGAGGATGCGGTGGCGCCGTCGGCCAAGGTGGAGGCTCGACAAGCCGTGGCTCGCGCCCTCACCCAAGGCGATTGGGGCACCCGTATTCGTTCGGTTCGCGTCAATGCGTTTGGCACCCCATGGTGTGCCGATGATGTCACCACGGTGGTGCAGTTAGCGGGCTCGCACCTTGACACGATCATGTTGCCCAAGTGTTCAAGCCCCGATCAGGTGGTCTGGCTCGATGGTGCGCTCACTGAACTGGAGTCCAGTCTTGGATTGGACAGCGGCTCTATCGGTATCGAAGTGCAGATTGAGGACGCGAAAGGTTTGACCTACGTCGATGCCATTTCGGCGGCCTCGACACGTACCCAAGCGCTGCACTTCGGTCCTGGTGACTTCCAGGCCAGCATGGGCATGCCGTCAGTGGCTCTTGGCCAACTCAATCCTGATTACCCCGGCGATGTGTTGCATCACGTGTATGGCCGGTTGTTGGTGTCGGCGCGTGCGCATGACCTGCAGGTTCTCGATGGCCCGTACTTGGCCATTAAGGACCTCGCCGGCTTGTCGGCGGCGGCTAAACGCGTTGCAGCCATGGGTTTTGACGGCAAGTGGGTGTTGCACCCCGATCAAATCGATGTGGTCAACGAAACATTTTCACCATCACAAGAACATTTCGACCGTGCTGAGTTGATCTTGGACGCGTATGACTATTACCTCTCTGATGCCGGCGGTGCGCGCGGCGCTGCGATGTTGGAGGGCGAAATGATTGATGAAGCCTCACGTGCCATGGCGTTAGTAGTGACCGCTCGCGGCCGCGTGGCTGGCATGACGCGCACGAGAACCTTCACCCCGCCGAATTAGCCCACGTTTTTTTGTTCCTCTCATTCAAGGAGTTCTCATGTCGCAGTCCACACCAGCTCAAGACAATGCCCAGGTCGTTCTTGCGACCTATGGAACGTATGCGCAGGCCCAGCGTGCAGTTGACTTCCTCTCTGATGAGAAGTTTCCGGTTCAGCACCTACGCGTCATCGGCACCGACCTGCGCATGATCGAAACCATCACGGGCCGCTTGACCTGGGCCCGCGCTGCCGCTGGAAGCGCGGTGGCGGGGATGTGGTTTGGCCTGTTCATCACCTTGCTGATTGGCCTATTTGCCGGTGGCCCGTCCCAGTGGGCGCAGTTGGTCATCGGCGGCGTGGCTTACGGAGCCTTGTTTGGCTTGGTGTTCGGCGTGGTCTCCTATGCCGCCTCGGGCGGTCGCCGCGATTTCACTTCCACGAGCCAAACAGTGGCTACGGCTTATGAGGTCACGTGCACCAGCACTCGTTCCGATGAAGCCGCGATCATTTTGAACCGCTTGCCTTAAGCACTCGCCGTTTCGTGAGTGAACTCCACCCAAATCGTTTTACTGTGTTCATCTACTTCCCAACCCCACGAACTGCTCAGTAGCGCTACCAGCATCAAGCCTCGACCTGTTTCAGCTAGTGCAGCTTGCGGTGGTGGCGGTGGCAGCAAGTCGGGAGAGTGGTCGTTGACTTCAATGCGCACAGTGTCGTCGTCAACATTGACTTCAATGGTCAGTGGAGCCTTGGCGTAAAAGATCGCATTAGCTAAAAGCTCGCCAGTGACTAACTCGATGTCGTCATACTTTTCCTCTGGTGCACCATCCCAAAACTGCTCCAGTGCATTACGAACCAAGCGACGAGCCGACGGCACGAGTTCACTACCCGGCTCGGTCCAACTCTCGCGAAACAGCAGCGTCATGGAGTTCTCGAATCCATGGGCTGTTTCATTGAGTCAGGATACGCAGGGTGGGGCTCGTGCCCGCATTTTTCGCCAGACCAACTGCGAGCGGATGTGAGTGGCTTCCCTATTGCCCACTAAGGGAAAATGGGCAATACTAATACTGTACGGGTGCGGACTCGCACAAGGGTGCCTGTCCACATAAGCGCAGATCACGAGGGCAAGGGGAACTACTCATGAGCACAGTGGTGCAAACCGACCAGCGAAGTCGACTCGTACTTCCAGGTCACAGCAACGAACGGTTCATCGTGCACGAGCTCGAGGATGGGAGCATCTTGTTGGAACCCGCGCGCGTCATTTCCCAAGCCCAATATGAGTACGACACGAACCCTGAACTTCAGGATTTGCTGTCCAAGGCATTGGCTTCGCCCACGGTGAAGCACACCTTCACACGTCGTAGTGAGTAGTTTTAAAGGCGCCGTTTCACGCGTTGCACAGCAACAACTTCTTGAGCTGGAATCGGGCGATGATGTGGACTTGTTTAACGCGGTCGTGGATGTATGT
>Ga0114970_10002677_pt1 | contig 13316 bp, 14 predicted proteins | sample M_140205_XF_Meta_FD_87030 | JGI IMG/M metagenome (GOLD analysis project Ga0114970, IMG submission 87030) | Freshwater microbial communities from Lake Montjoie, Canada to study carbon cycling - M_140205_XF_MetaG | ecosystem: Environmental > Aquatic > Freshwater > Lake | place: Lake Montjoie... | reverse complement strand
AGCAGCAGCAGCAGCAGAAGCAGCAGCAGAAGCAGCAGCAGCAGCAGCAGCAGCAGCAGCAGCAGCAGGAGCAGCAGCAGGAGCAGCAGCAGCAGCAGGAGCAGCAGCAGCAGCAGCAGCAGATCCACCAATGTATAACCCAGTGGCCCAAGACCACAACTGGGACGTACAGACTGCAGGCATGCCGGCATTCGTTGCCGCGAGGCTGCACCAGTATGCCTCAAACGCAGTCATGTTCACCAGGGATGGATTCAAGGAAGCGATGAAAACTGATTGGGTCCAGAAACAATTTGAAGAGACTATCAACGGATATGCCATCTACAGGGCGTTTGCCAAAGTTACATGGAACCGTTGGGAAACGCTGGGTTTCATTGCTCCTACCTATGAGGACAATACTACAATGCCCCTGGAATTTGCGCTGAAGACCCCTGGCTTCCTTGGAGAAAAGGAGCACACTGAGAAGGTAATCGCAAAATTCAGGCCAGGTTACGTACATTGGCGCATTCCAGCCATGCCTGCGACCAAGACCGACATGCAGATGTGCAAGGACTGCTTCATTGCCGAGATCCGAGCGTACGTGGCTGCTGCTAAAGCCGCTGCCCCCGCGGCGGGAGGCGCCTGAACGGGGCCACTGGCCTGTCCAGCGCGCATTGTCGCGCTAGCGCGTTTGGCGCGCATGGCGGGGTTCCTATCCCCGCACGCATAAATTGAACCTAATCGTATTTATTCCAAGTCCGCGCGGGCATCATGCAATGCGTCTCGCGCTCTGTCTGGTCGCGCTCTCGTGCGCCTCCGCCACGCCGCCCTACTTTGCCAGCGTGGCCAACGGGGCCCTGCGCATCAAGGGCGACGCCGTTCTGGGGCCGCTGGACACCGTGCCGATCGATCGTCTCGAGCAGCAGGTGAAGCGCGTGATGGGAGCAGACCCCTCGCTGCCGCTCAACATGTCACAGGTGGCTGGCCTGCCCGAGCAGGCCCTCCTGCGAATCCTGCTCCTGGCGGTGATTGGCAACTTCACGTCGTCGGCGGCAGCGGCCTGGCAGCAGCCGTGCTCCCTTGTCGTCGACCCCTCGGACGGCAGCTTCGTGCTGGACGGCGGGCCCGGCCGGGACGCGCAGGCGATCAAGGCGGTCGTGATCCTGCTGCTGATCGTGCAGTTTGCGGTGTGGGCGCAGACGGCCCTGCGCGAGGCGACCAAGACAGGGCAGGCCCCCCAAAAGGCCGCGTGAGAAAAAAAGGCCGGCGCGAAGCAGGGCGCGCGCATCCCGACAGCGAGGCGCCAGGCACATGGATCCGCTGACTGCAGAGGAGAAGGACGAGAAGGACCTGCGAGAGACCGAGGGCCGGCTGGAGGAGGTCCTCAAGCTGCTCACCCAGCGCAGGACCCGGGAGACGGCACAGGCCCAGCTGACGGAGCTGCGCGAGCGGCGGGACGAGCACGCGAGCAACGGGCAGCCGGTGGCCCACATCCACGGCGGGCATCACGCCCCGACCACGATGCGAACCAAGGCGAGTCTGGACCTCGGGGAGAGCCTCAAGGAGAACCTGGTGTTCCAGCGATACGCGCGCGAGCTGGAGACCTCGCTGCGGTCCCTGAGCGAGCGGCGCGTCGCGGTGCTGGAGCGGATGTACGCGCGCGGCCCGCAGCCCTGACAGCTCGATCACGTTCATTCCGATCAAACGTTGAGGGCGACACGCGCGATGTGCGCGACCAACTCTGGGTCGAGCGAGTGCAAGGGCGAGTCCTGGCCCAGCCTGGGATGGCAGGCCATGGCCAGGCAGAGCGCGACCTGTGCGAGTTCGGCGTGCAACGACGGGATGAGGACGTTCTGGATCAGGCATCGCATGCCCGTGAGCTTGCACTCCAGGGCCTGACTGACATGCGCCACCGAGTCCGAGTGGAAGCGGGGGCTGAGATAATAGCCTGAGAGTCCGCGTGGGTCAAGCAGGCGACTGTATCTGTGTACGATTTGAACAGTTTCCTCGGTTACGCCAGTGAAAGGACTGGCCAAGAGCCTGCCGGCGTACGGGTTCAAGATTTGCAGGATTTCGTACGGGTTGGCCATGCTCTTGCGTGTTTCCCAGGAATGGCAGGCTTACGAGCCGATAGCGCTGGTTTTTTTGGACGCGTTTGAGCACAGTCAGGCCGTTGTTGTTGGTTCGGCGCTCGTGGATCTCAGCATCAAAGGCAGGCAATCTGCATAAGGGCAATCACGGGCCCGTCCTGCATTTAAGCTGCAGGGGGCGGGGGAGGCCTGCGGAATGAAGATCCTCCTTACCCCTGGCCAGGCGGTGTGCCTGCACGGCTGGTGGCGCGCGCGGCCCTCCCTGACCTGGCCCGACGTGCTGGCCGACGAGGCGCTCACGTTTGGCCGGCTCTTTGACGTCAACCTGCGGGAGCAGGACCTGTTCCTGCTGCAGCCGGACCTGCAGGCCTGGATCAAGCTGTCGCGGGTGTCGCTGGCCGACTGCCCGCGCATGCGGCCGTGGGACGCGCACCCCGTGCGGGACTTCAGGGCGGACCTGGCGGACCTGATCGCTATGCGCTGGTCGGCGGACACGCTGGCGCGGATGGGCGTGTCGTACACGGACCTGCAGTCGCTCGGGGTGACGGCGGACACGATGGCGCTCTTCAACTTCACCCTCATGATGTGGTCGAGCCTGGGGTTCCAGCGGGCGCACGCGGTGGAGGTGCCGCACAACACGCTCTACCGCCTGTTCAACATGTCCAAACAGGACGTGCTCGCCTGCCTCAAGTAGGCCGCCGGTCACGTCGGGCCACGTCCGAGCGTGCTGGCGTGCCTCAAGCAGGCCGCCGGTCACGTCCGAGCGTGCTGGCGTGCCTCAAGCAGGCCGCCGGTCACGACTGCCTCAAGCAGACCGCCGGTCACGCCGGGCGAGGCCCCAGCATCGCCACGGCCTCGTGGAGCGGGTGGCCCGAGAGCAGGCCGAGCAAGGGGTGCGGGCTCTCCCCGCCGAAATCCTCGTTGGACAGCCGGCCAGCAAAGTCCGCGACGGGCGCGTGCAGGGCCTCGCGGGCCAGCGGGTGGCCGGCGGCGGCGAAGAGGCTGAGCACGAGCCCCTCCTCGTAGAAGCTGAACAGGCCCACGCCCTCCTGGAACACCGCGGCGTCGAGCCCCCCCTTGCGGTTCCGAACGATGCGCAGGCCCAGGCCGAGCTGCTCCAGCACGCGGCGCAGCGGGCCCTCGCTCAGGAAGCGGCGCTGGGCGACACGCACGGGCAGGACGGCCATGGGCCTGAGCCCGAGCAGCACGCGCTCCACCAGCATGGCCGCCCGGTCCTTCCCGGGCCAGGCCTCGCAGGCGGCGTTGATCCTGCAGCTCTCGGCGTCCAGGCGGGTCGGGTGCCTCGGGCGCCTGTCCCCGACGAGCAGGCTCTGCATCGCGCGCCCGGCGCATCCCCACTTGCGAGGGGCAGGCCGTTTCGGGGGAGGCGGCGGCGGGCGTGGGCGCAGGGTGGGCGGCATCAGAGGCCCAGCCCCACGAGCGGGGGGCCCGCCCTGCCCGATGGCGCCTGCCTTTTTTTCTCGCTCACATGCTCTGCCGCGAGATCTTGATGTCGACCATCTCGTTGGGCCGGGCGCTCGCGATGGCGGTCCCGAAGACCCGGACCCAGTCGTGGAACCGCGGGTTCTCGTCGTCTGGGATGTAGGACTTGATCTTGGCCACGAGCTTCTGCTTGTCCTTCTTCTGGCCGTAGGACAGCTCGTGGTTGGCCTGGCGGATCCGGGAGTCCTTGGTGCCCGACCAGTCCCGCTTCCGGGTCTGGCTCTCCTCCGTGCTGGGGTCCAGGTTGCCGATGGACCCGTCCTCCATGAAGACGTCGAGGAAGGGCTTGCGCCGGCCGTTGGGCTGGAAGTCCTGCATCTCGAAGCACCAGTAGAACTGCACGAGGTCGCCAGAGAAGATCTCGAAGTCGCCGTTCATCACCGTGATGAGCCCCCCGATCAGGACCGAGGTCATGGTGTCGCCCGTGTTGGGGTGCGCGAAGCCCAGGGTGGTGGCGTACCCGACAGGGAAGAAGTCGTGCATCATGGGCATGAACTCCTTGGTGCCCAGCTTGTTGCCCGAGCCCTTCTTGAAGAGCGCGAAGGTGTCGCCCGGCTGCACCGCGACCCCCCCGCTCATGTAGCCTGGCTCGGTGTACTCGCCGCTGTCGAAGAACTCGACGATCATGCGCTTCTCGTACATCGTGCGGGCGAAGTGGTTCATGAAGCGGATCATGTTGATGGCCCCGCGGGTCCGCTCGTCGTCGTTGAGGGCGCCCAGGTTGCTCACGACGCGCGGGTAGGCGTTGTTGGTCTTCTTGACGACCCTGGTGTTCCACGGCCGGCCCACGCCGACCACCAGCTCGTCCTTGTGCACGCAGTAGCGGTACTTGTTGCGCTGCAGCTCCTCGCTGTCCTGGCCCACGAGCCGCATCATGTCGTCGGTCGAGACCCGGCACTGCTGCATGTGACGGGCCGCGGTGTCGAGCCGCGTGTTGGTGGCGGAGGCCAGGCTGGGCTGGAACGGGAGCAAGTGTTCAGCCATCTGGCCGCGTCCGCCCGGGCCTGTCTTTATATACGGCCGGATCGCTCACGGAGAAACGACCAGTAGGGCCAGAGCATGTAGAGGCAGCACGCCAGCACGCACCCGATGACGACGTGCCAGACCCACTCGCGCCCGCCGTCCGTCACCTCGAAGCGCACGACGAAGCCGGAGAGGCTGCTCCTGCTGGCGCGGATGCTCACGCACAGCTCGGGGCAGACGGCGGTGAGGGCGTGCGTCCACTCCCCGTTCCATTCCATGCAGTCGAAGAGCTCGAGCACGCGCCCGGCCCCCGCCACGATGCGCCCGCCTCGCCGGTCGGCGCTGCTCAGGGACATGATCCGGGCCCGGAGCTCCTCCAGCATGTCACCCCTCCCGGATGGACTGGCGGTAAAATAGGCCCCCGGTATAAAACGCGCCGTCCACGCGGCAGGGCATAATGCAGGGCCGCTTCCGGTCCAGGACGCCATCCCCGCGAAAGCGCCCCGGCCGGCTGGAGACGGACTGGCGGGCCGTTCTCGCCCCCATCCCTATGGGGCACGCCACTGCGCCCCCCTCGCCAGGGAGCGACGACAGCGACGACGGGGGAGGGGGCTCGCCCGCCTCGCCGGGGTCTCTCGCCAGCGGCTCCTCCGGCTCGTCCAGCGCCCCCAGGCCTGCAGCGGCGGGAGCTGGAGGGGTAGTGCCAGCGCCAGGCGCGGCCGGCGCGGTTCCGCCCGTGCCAGTGCCAGCGGGCGGCGTCCCGGTTCCGGCGGGCGGCGGGCCACCAGGCGGGGCCGGGCCACCAGGCGGGGCCGGGCCACCAGGCGGGACCGGGCCACCAGGCGGGGCCGGGCCACCAGGCGGGGCCGGGCCACCAGGCGGGGCCGGGCCGGCTCCCAGGCCGCCAACGGGCCCGATACATCCGCCGTTTCCGCGCTTCGTCTGCAAGGGCATCACCTTCTTTGTCATCCCCGACAGCCGGGCCCGCGCGCAACTGCTCACGTCGCCCCGTTACCTCACCCCGTACGTGCTGGAGACGCTGGCGGACGGCGATCGCGCGACGCCGTACCCGCCCGCCTCGGGACGCAACCCGTCCCCCGTGGTGGTCGCTGGGGGAGACGGGCCCGCTCCACATCCCGTGAACAGCTTGCACGGGGTGGACTACGTCACGGCCAAGGACGAAGGGTACATGGAGGTCGGGGCGCTGGCCCTGCAGCAGGCCCTCGAGACCGCCGAGCGACTGGACCTGCGCTTCGCCAAGCGCATGGAGGGGCTTAACAACGTGGCCGCGGCCGTGTGCTGGGACTGCCTGGACCAGGACTTCAACCCGGCCGACCGCCAGGCCGTCGTGCAGCAGTTCATGTCCAAGTACCTGGACCGGTACTACTCGAAGCTCGGGCTGGGCGCGGGGGCCGAGTCGTTCCTCTCGGAGGGCCTGAGGCGGCACAAGGAGTTCTGCAAGGAGTGGGTCCGCCTGCACTACAAGACGCTCACGCCCTACCTCTTCGGGCCGGCGGAGGTGCTGACCAACTCCTTCTTCCTCGGCCTCTCCGCCCACTTTTCCTCCAAGAGGGGCCTGACCTGCCAGGAGCTGGCCCGCCTGCTCATCCGACACGAGCGCACGAGCGTCAGCTTTGCCTACTGCCTGCAGTTCTTCACCGCGTCCATCGAGCAGTCGCGGGGCAACCGCAACGCGAGCTACAAGCAGATGAACACCGTCACGTCGGCCCGCAACACGGAGGTGCGCAACTTCGGGGAGGGCCTGCAGCGTCACATCTCCGTCCTGCGCACGGCCTTCCGGACGATGGACGACCCGCACGACTGGTTCTTCGGCGAGCTCACGGCGGACTGGTACGACATCCTGGGCCAGATCCCGCAGGCGCACCGGGCCTTCGACGACATGGCGGCGATGGGCGTGCCGGCCCAGCGGGACGTTGGTGCCCGTGACCGCGAGCCGCCCTGGCGGGTCGGCAGGTAGGCGCCCGGAGGGGGCGGGCCTGCACGCGGTCGGCAGGCAGGCGGCCGGAGGGGGCGGGCCTGCACGCCCCGGTGTATTTAGTCCCGCCCGCCGCCAGAGGGCCCAGAATGTGCGGCAGCATCTGCCGCGTCATGGACTGCATGTTCGACGACAAGCGGGTGTCGGTCTGCGTCCTCATGCTCTGGCTGGTGATTGTCATGACGCTGTTCAAGGACATCGGGCTCCTGGACACGACCTTCATGTCGTTTGGCCCGTCCTCGACGGCCAAGTTCATGGGGGTGCCGCTCGACACGTGGTACAAGTGGAACATGGTGGCGTGGTTCACCCTGATCAACACGTCCATCAACGACTTCATGTCGGACGCCATCTCGCCCTGGATCCTCAACACCATCACGGACCACAAGAGCAAGTACATCCCTTACCCCCGCTACGTGTGCCTGTGCATCTCGCAGCTGTGGGCCATCTACTGCAACCTGATGAGCGTGTTCGGCATGTTCCTGGCCATGACGCAGATCGACTTCGTGCTGATCCGCATGCTCGCGGACCTCGTGGTGAACACCTACACGAACCTCAAGTTCATGCGCCTCAAGGAGTACTCACCCGACAAGTACTACGACATCGAGATGCAGACCGTCACGCTCAAGCCCCCGGCGCACGCCGACTGCTTCACCATCGGCGACGAGCCCGGCGATTAGACCCGCTTTATTTAAACCGGCCGCCCGCCCCGCTCGCGAATGGCGTCGCTCTCGTTCGGCTGGCACGCGGCGGTGGTGGCCCTGCACGCCTCGGGCGCCATCAGCGCGCTGGCGGCGGGGCTGATCTGCCACTTTGGCAGGGCCCAGCAGGTCCCCATCGCCCCCTACGCGCTGAACCTGTCCGTCGCGGCGTCGCCCGCGCAGCAGTTCCGGGCCGCCGCGCCGTGGGCCCAGGACGGCCAGCTCCCCCTGCTGGCGCTCAACCCGTACATGCTGATCATGGTCTTCGAGTGGCTGACGGCGGGGTTCGCCATGCTGTACATCGAGGGCCGCCTCGTGCGCATCCTGTGCCCGGCCTGGCTCGGGCTCGGGGTCGCCATGACGGCGCTCTGGATCGGGCTCACGCGCGACAACCTCTGCCCGCTCCAGGACGCCCTCGTCTTCGCCCTCTTCGCCCGCGCCATCTCGCTGTGCGTGTGGCCCAACATCCGGTTCGCAGCCCCGCGCGGCCCGCACGCCCCCAGCGAGGAGGCCCAGCTGTCGTCGTGCCAGCTGGGCGGGCGCCTGTGGGTGGTGCCCGCCGTGGCGAGGCTGTCGGGCCACGCGGCCGCGCACGCCCCGGACCCCCACGCGGCGGACGGCCAGATCATGGCGCGCTACGACGAGTACGCCCTCACGGCACCGCCCCTGTTCCTGTCCGTGGTCGCGCTCCTGCTGCCCGGCGCCCCCGCCTGGCTCGTGCTGTCGGGCCTCTTCCTCATCGCCGCCTGCAACCTGTGGGGCATCCAGGTCCACCTGGCGTTCCTGGCCCGCTGGCACCACCCGTCCCGCCACCCCCCGCTGGACTGGGGCCACTGGGCGAGGGTGGTGCTCTTCGTGCCGCCCTGGCACGGCCCGCGCGGCCAGTCCACGACGGTGTTCGAGCTGTCGTGGCTGTGCCTGGCCACGCCGGTGGCGGGCCTGCTCTACCTGACGTGGCCCGTCTGGGTGTCGCCCGACGTGCCCGCCATCGCGCGGTTCATGCTGTGGAACCTGCTGGCCACCTACTGCCTGTTCGGGCTGCTGCCGTCGTGGGTCTACCTCACGCACGGCCGCTCCGTCCCGCGGCTGATCGACTGGATCCGGCGGGACAACCTGGGCGTGTGGCTGGACCGCCTGAACCTCATGGCCAAGCTGCCGATGCCCATCCTCATCTTCGCTGGGCTGGCCATGCGCCCCTCCGGCTGGGCCTCCTGCTCGCTGACGTGAGGCCCGGCCCGTCAGGCCAGCAGCGCGTCCCGGCACGCCAGCCCCGTCAGGAGCACGTTGCCCGCCACGAGCGCCGCCAGGACCTGGCACGTCGCAAGCCCCTGCCGCGGCGGGCCCCCGGGCGGGTCGAAGATGCGCCTCGCGTCCACGGCGCACACCACGCCGATGGCCAGCAGCAGGGCGAGCAGGATCCACGGCCAGGCCTTGGAGAGCAGGTAGGGGGAGTCGGGGTCGAAGTAGACCACGCTCACCGCCAGCAGGTGCATCCAGTGCGCGCCGAGGCAGACGAGGCTCGAGTTGTACACGGCGCCCTTGGTGCTGTCCCAGAAGGAGTCCTGCTCGCCGCCAAGGAGCCTCTCGCTCTCGCCGGTCCGGGTGCGGGCCCCCAGCCTCAGGCCCTGCAGGCCCACGCCGATGAAGAGCCCCAGCGCCATGCTGGTCCCGCACGCCCCGGCGTCCCGCGCGAAGCCGGCCACGGACGCGAGCAGGGCATAGGCGGGCAGGAGCTGCGGGAGCAGCGCGTAGCTGCAGATCTCCAGCTCGTCGGTCACCGCCCGCCCGCTCCCGGCCTCCCGCTCGTAGTGCAGGCCCAGCAGGACGCTTCCGAGCGACACGACCAGGGTCGGCAGGACCAGCACCTGCCCCGTCGCCTGGTACACGAGCAGCACGCTGACGAGGGCGCACAGCACGCCCATGACGGCCCCGATCCAGAAGGTCGGCATCCCGACGTGGAAGAAGAGCAGGAAGCTCGCGGTGGCCAGGAAGACCACGCCGTTGCAGTAGAGGGCCACGCCCGTCGGCAGCACCCCCGCGAGCAGGTCCCCAATCCGGAAGGTCTGGTACGGGGGGGTCAGGCCCATGCAGCCCACCACCTGCCCCGCGGACTGGGAAAGGGCCTCCGGGCTGGGCCTGCCCGCCAGCTGGCCCGCCTGGGCGCAGGCGGCCTGCACGAGCCCGTCCCACGCGGCGGTCACGCAGGCGCACGCCGCCGACCGGTTCGTGGGCGCGAGGCCGCTGGGCCAGAAGCCGGCCGTGCACCAGGCGGCGTCCAGGAGGGGCTGGAGGCCCGACGCGTTCCTGGGCCAGCCCGTCGCGTTGGAGCACGACACGTTCCCCGTGGCCCGCAGCATGGTGGCGAGGCTGCCCCAGCCGGTGAAGGGGCTGGACGAATAGATGGACAGGCCGGGGTCGGGCCCCATGTGGAAGCGCAGGACCAGCACGCAGGCCAGGGACGCGACGCAGCACCCCATGACCGCCCAACGGACGTTGCGATCCATCTCGCTCGGCCGGCGCGCTCCCCCGCATTTATACTCGCCGCCCTGGCCGGCATGCTCTGGATTGGATGATGTGCGACTTGCGCGCCGCCGGGCGGGGGCGGGCCGCGTCAGGCGCACTGGGGGGCCGCCAGGATGATGTACGACATGCCCAGGAACACGTTGCCCATGATGGCGGCCACGGCCCCGTGCATGTACATGGACTCCTGCCGGAGCAGCTCGTTGCAAATCATGCCCATCTCGGCCAGGCACGTCCACATCCCGAGGAACACGTAGCCGCAGCCCCAGTTGAAGCTGGTCAGCAGGCGGGCCACCCCGACGAGCACCAGCATGTAGGCCATCATCCGGTACCCCAGGTCGTGCACCAGGTCGCTCACCGGCCGGATCACGGTCTCCGCCTCGGGGTCGGCCGACACCTCCCGCAGGGGCTTGAACAGCGCGGGGTACAGGGTCGCCACCTCCCGCAGCATCGCGAGCCGCGGCGGGGCCAGCATGCACGCGCCCAGGCACATGTACACCACCCCGTCCAGCCCCATGATCACGGACGCCAGAAGGGCCATTACTGCCCCGCGCGCGACGGCTCGCATTAATACGGGGTTATGCAGTTTATTCAGTTTTCGTCCAGCTGGTCTGCTTACTTAATTGCTCTTGGATGGGTTGCCGCTTCGTGTGGCAGCTTGCAAAACCGTGGACTGGGCACCGGTAGAGGCAGTAAGCAGCACGAAGTCGTTCTCCACCTTGTCCATCCGCGTGGCGGCGCCGATGATGTCGAGGGCCATGGTCCGCGCGGTCCTGCGCACCGATTCCAGGCCCTCAAGGCACGAGCGCGACTGTTTTCCGACCTGGGTCAGGGTGGCCCCAAACAGGACCAGCCCCCCGCAGGCCAGCGTGACCGCCCCGCTGAGGCCGACCATCCAGCCGGTGTACTTGTCCTCCAGGTCTTTGACACTGGCGGCGATCTTGCCGTCGAACTTGCCCAACCGCTCGCCAAAGTCTTTGGCGCTGGCGGCGATCTTGCCGTCGACCTCGCCCATCCGTTCTGCAAAGCCGGTCACGGAGGTGTGGGCCTTCTCCACCACGCCGAGCCGTTTCGCAAGGACGTCAGCGGCGGACAGCGTGTCGCGGAGAGCGGCGCGGTGCCTGCTGGCCTCGTCCGATGCGTGCGACTCCAGCTGCACGGACATCCTCTGCACGGTGTCAGCGAACCTCTCGTTGACGGCGGCCTCGCTGGCCTGATGCCGGTCGGCAAGGCCCGTGAGCGAGGCGCCGTGCGTCTTGAGCTTCGAGTCCATGGCGGCCAGGGTGCGGGTCTGCGCTTTGAGCTCGTCCTTGAGGGCGCTCACGCCGGCCGCGTGGGTCCTGCTCGCTTCATCGAGCCTCTTCTGCATGGCGTCCATGGAGGCGGCGTGGGCCGCGTTCGCCTTGTCCTGCGCCTCCTTGATCTTTTCCTCGCAGCAGGGCCGGGCGGCGCTGGCCGCCCAGCTGGCGGCAGAGATGGCGCTCGCGATGCCGCTGAACGGCGTGAGCGCGAGCGCGAAGGCCCCGCCCACAAACCAGCCCAGCCCGGACAGCACGCGGCAGCTCTCGCCCACCCCCGCAAGGCACAGCAGAGACACGCACAGCATCCACACAACGGCCAGACCACCAATCCCGTAAAGGATCCGGGTAGGCGTCGGGATGCCTCGGCTCCTGCCTTGCCCTGGAGGGGCGGCGTATGCAAAAGGACCCGTTTGACAGGCGGGAGGGGCTGCGTCGAGAAACTGTCTGGCCCTAGCCGCTGACACGCCCAGCGACATAATCGCCATTTCCGAAGAATTATCCTGGGATCCCTCGGTAATCTGCTTGTAAATATCACGTGAACGGCTCATGATCGAACGGGGTTCTTGGCATGCCATGCCAGCATATCCTTAAATAGGTTTATTCAATTCGGTTTTTGCAAACCCGGGCCCTCATGGGGCCCTCGGGGCAGAGGCGTGCTCATAGAGCAGCCACGCTAACCGACATTGCAGCAAATCCTGTTTCAATCGCACTAACCTCAGGAATTACTTCAGCTGATGCAGACTGAGCTGGTGCATTGACCACAACAATGATATCATCTACGGCAGGAGAGGCTGTAGCTGGAAGAAAAGCACTACATTCCGCGTTCAAGGATACTGCTGGAGCAGATTCAGCTGCAGATGCAAGGCTACCATCTGACACAACAGAGACGCTGCCGCCTGCTGCTGGAATAACCTCTGCTTCTGCAGGGATATCCCCGGACCGAACAGGGACGCTAGAACACCCCATATAATACTTGGCCTCACATGCGTCCATTCTGTTCTGCTCAATAAACCAGTTGATATACCCGTTCTCAACAATGAGACCATTCAAATACTTGATCCCATTGGATATGCTGTCCAATCTAAAAATAACCAAGACAACACTATGGGCATAGGAATTGAGATTCTTGATATCCAGCCCTGCGTTATTGACAAGTTTGGTCAGCGATGCTTGTTCAACGTCGTCAGGAATGGCCCTTGCATTCAACATGCCGTTAACGATCAGAGGTGCTGAACTGTCATAAGCATATTCAGAATCGAACGGTCTGGACAGGGCCAGCATGCGTTTGAGCTCTCTGATTAATACTGGTCGCCTGCGACCATCATGTGCGTCGAGACCATCAGTAAATAGACCTATGAACCAGTCCATCCCTTTCTGGATGGGCTCACATTGACTAACAGCAAACCCAGACAGGAACATGACAGTGCTAGTGTCCTGTGATGTCATGAGTTGCACCCGAGTTTCAGATGCGGCTGCTTGCTGCTGTTTCAAAGTTTCACCGGCACTTTCCGCTACAGCAAGCATTCTTGCAAGTTCTGTTTCCAATTCTCTGCAACGCCGACCCGAAATTGATGCATTCTCTTCGAGCGATGCAATTTCCTGCCTGTATCTGACAAGTTCCGACTGCAACATCGCGATGCTCTTTTCTGATAAGCGAGCGGCCAAAACCTTGCTTTCAGCGACGTCTTGCAAATCTATCACAAGCTGGCGCTTTTCTTCAATGAAACCTTGCATGGCTGAACTGCTGCTGACTTGCAGGGCTTCCACTTGACACTTGAGGCTAGCAACTTCGGTCTTGAGGCTAGCGTTTCCAGTCATTTCAATCTGCAAGGACGCTGCAAGCGAAATCTTTTCCTTTTCAACATCTCCAAACCTTTGTGCCAGCAAGTTCCGTTCAGTCGTTAAATCAGCATATTCTTTATTGCGGGCACGTAAAGCACTGGTATTCTCTGCACTCACCCCAGCGAGCTGGGCAAGTTCTGTCTCTGTCTTATGATGCAGTTCTTTTAGGCCTGCTAGCTCCTTTCCACGAAGTGCATGTTCCGTCTGCAGCCTTTTAAGGATGGCTTGGGTAACCCCTTCTGCATACCTGTCTTCCTCTTGCTTGTCTTGGGCAGGCTTCGAAAAACACTGTCTAGACGACAACGTGGGTACCTTGATAGCAATCGTTTTTCCGTTACATTCCCTCTCAACAAACCCATCTTGAGGGGTCTGTATCCAGCGCGCATTCCCTTGATCACGCGGGCCGGCCTCTTTCGGTTGGGATCTT
>Ga0114970_10002675_pt1 | contig 13320 bp, 12 predicted proteins | sample M_140205_XF_Meta_FD_87030 | JGI IMG/M metagenome (GOLD analysis project Ga0114970, IMG submission 87030) | Freshwater microbial communities from Lake Montjoie, Canada to study carbon cycling - M_140205_XF_MetaG | ecosystem: Environmental > Aquatic > Freshwater > Lake | place: Lake Montjoie... | reverse complement strand
GATTACTGCCCGAGCACGATCGCAAATACGAGCGGCGCCACGATGCTCGCGTCGCTCTCGATGATGTACTTCGGCGTGTCGATGCCGAGCTTGCCCCACGTGATCTTTTCGTTGGGCACGGCGCCGGAGTAGCCGCCGTACGATGTGGTCGAATCACTGATCTGACAGAAGTAGCCCCAGAGCGGCACTTCCGTGCGCTGCAGATCCTGATGCAGCATCGGCACGACGCAGATCGGGAAGTCGCCCGCGATGCCGCCACCGATCTGGAAGAAGCCCAGTGACGCGCTCTTGGTGACTTCGGTGTAGTGATCGGCGAGATACATCATGTACTGAATGCCGCCCTTCACCGTGTGCACGTTCTTGATGTTGCCATCGATCACGTGCGACGCGAAGATGTTGCCGGTGGTCGAGTCTTCCCACCCCGGCACGATGATCGGCAGGTTCTTCTGCGCCGCGGCCAGCATCCACGAGTTCTTCGGATCGATCTGATAGAACTGCTCGAGCTTACCGCTGAGGAGAATCCGGTACATGAACTCGTGCGGGAAGTAGCTCTCACCGGCCTGATCGGCGGCGGTCCACTCGTCAAGAATCGCCTTCTCGATGCGACGGATCGCTTCCGCTTCCGGAATGCACGTGTCGGTCACGCGGTTGAAGTGCTTCTCGAGTAGCGCCTGTTCATCCTGCGGCGTGAGGTCGCGGTAGTTCGGCACGCGCGCGTAGTGATCGTGCGCGACGAGGTTGTAGATGTCCTCTTCGAGATTCGCGCCCGTGCAGGTGATCGCGTGGACCTTGTCCTGCCGGATCATCTCGGCCAGCGAGAGCCCAAGCTCCGCGGTGCTCATCGCGCCGGCCAGCGTGATCATCATTTTGTTGCCGGCTTCGAGATGGCGCACATAGCCATCGGCGGCGTCGATCAGCGCGGCCGCGTTGAAGTGGCGGTAGTGATGACGGAGAAACGCCGTAACGGGCGCGGACGTGGACTGGGCCATGGGATGAACGACTCTGTTCTGAATGGGACAGCGACGACGGCGCGCCGAGGCGCGGCCAATGGGGCGTCGCCAACCGGTGGACGGACGACGCCGGTGACAATCTAATCGGCCCGGGTCGTGTCGCGGTCACGGTCGTGCCTCAGCCCCCCACTCGACGAAGCCCGAGCCACGTCGCCCGCCGCGTTCCCTTAGACCAAGGCTCCGATCAGCGCGGCCTCGTGATCCATGCGGCTGTATCCGCCGATCTCCTCGAACCACCGATAGGCGCCCCCGTCGCGATCGAGGGCAATCTGTCGACGGGTCGTGTGGTATTCGTACAGCCGAAGCTCACCCACGTCAGCCGGTCCATGGACGAAGCCAATGAACCAGAAAGAGGCGGTGGCGTCGATGGCGGCGGCCCCGAAGACCAGCGCGAGGGCGCGCTGCAACGGGTACCAGTCCGGCGGTCGATAGGCGGGGAAGATGTCTGAGTTGCTCACGGTCATTGCGTGCTGGACGCCTCGAGGCGCGCGGCGTCACGATCCGTCACAGCACGAGACACCGATGTTCCAACGTGAGAAGGGAGCCTGCTGCAACGAGCACAAACATGACGCCATGCTCATGCGCTAGGGACGCGGCATATGCGCAAACACAAAGCGCGTGGCGGCGGCGAGCGACGCACGCGCTTCCGGCAGCACTGCCGCGAACACCTGCCACACATGCGGCACATGCGGCCAGAGCTGCAACTCTACGTCAACGCCGGCCTGCCGGGCCGCCTCCGCCACGCGAACCGCGTCATCGCGTAAGACTTCATTTTCGCTGGCGTGCACCAGCATCGGCGGCAGCCCGCGGAAATCGCCGTAGAGCGGTGAGATCAACGGCAAAGTAGGGTCGGCATCACCCACATAAAAACGCGCGGCGCGTCGGATCGTGTCGCCCGCGAACATGGCGCACCGCTCGCCGTTTTCCTCCAGCGAGCCACCGGTGGCGGCGAGATCAGTCCACGGGCAGAAGGCCACCAGCGCGGCTGGATTCGGCCAGTGCGCATCGCGAATGGCCAACGCCAACGCCAACGCGAGTCCGCCGCCGGCCGAATCACCGGCAATCACGATCTGCCCGGGCGCGATGCACTCCACCTCGAGGAGATAGCAGTAGGCGGCCAACACGTCGTCGAGCGCCGCCGGAAACGGATGCTCCGGCGCCAGCCGGTAGCGCGGCACGAAGGCTCGTCCGCGAAGGCGACGGACCAGCGAGGAGACCAGCGAACGGTGCGTCTCCGGCGAGCAGGCGATGTAGCCACCACCGTGCAGGTACAGCAGCACCGGGGCTCCCGCCTCGTGCCCGGGCCAGGACACCACTTCCCCGCCCGGCCACCCGCGGCCGGCGTCGCGCCGCTCCATCGTGGCGCCGGTGGAGCGCGCCATCCAGCGACGCGCCGCACGTGGCTTACCCATTTCCCGCCGCAACCACACCGGGTTGATCGGCTCGTGCGCGTGCGGACGCATCCGCGCGCGCACCAGCAGATGCGCGATCCGGGACTGCCAACTGATCAAGGGGTCGGACGGGACGGTCGACATCAATTACACTCGAGCTCGCATGAACACACTAATCCGTGGTGTGTACCCCATCGCACACGACGCAGGAGGCCTTACACCCCGACCTGCTTCTCCACGCGATCGCGGTAATGACGACTGAGACGCAATCGCGTGCCGTCCTCGAGAATGACCACGTAGTCGCCCGAGAACCACTGCTGCATTTCGCGCACGCGGTTGAGATTCACGATCGTGGACCGGTGAATCCGCGCGAACAGGCGCGGGTCGAGCGTTTCTTCGAGATGACCGATGCGCTCACGGATCGTGTGCGACGCCTTGCCGACGTGGAGTCGCACGTAGTTGCGATCGGCTTCGATCCAGTCGATTTCCGCGGTCTTCACGAAAAACATGCGACCGTCTTGCTTGACCAGAATCCGGCTGGCGAAACGCCCGCCGGCGCTCCCCCCGCCGTTCGCCCCCGGCGCCGCGTTCGCGCTTGCAGTCTCGGATTCGTTCGCGAGTCCACTCCGCATGGCCCCACCGCCGCCTTCGTCGCGCGCCTCGGCCATGGCCGCGCTTCCGCCGGCGAGACGCCGCACCGTTTCCAGCAATTCGCCGAGGCGCACGGCGGCCACGGCGTTCGCGCGCTGCTTGCGCGCCTTGTCGAAGGCCGCCCTGAAGCGGTCTTCGTCGACCGGCTTGAGCACGTAGTCCACCGCGTGCACGTCGAAGGCGCGCTGCGCGTGCTCATCGTAGGCGGTAACGAACAGTACCATCGGCACGTGACCGCCGTCGAGTTCACGGAGCACGCCGAACCCATCAAGCCCCGGCATCTGCACGTCGAGACAGACCAGATCCGGCCGGAGTTCACGAATCAGCGCTACCGCCTCGTGTCCACTCTCGGCTTCACCGACCACCTCGACATCCGCCTCACTCTGCAGGAGCCGGCGAACGCGCTGCCGCGCCAAACTTTCATCATCAACAATCAGCACTCGCACACACGCTCTCCGCCCCCTCTCGACGTGCCGACGACCAGTGAACAGCGCGCCGGAAGGTGCAGCGCGCGTGACGTCGATCGGCAACTCCCTGACAGTCCCCGGTCCAGCAGCGTCGCCGGCAAGGAAAGTGATGCCCCAAAGCGGCACGTTCCGCCTCATGAAGTGTACTACGTTTCCTTGGAGCTGAAGTTCCAGCGGGATCGCAGAGCCCGCTTCGCCTTCGTCGACCATTCCCCTCCGCCGCCGCTTCCTGGTGTCTTCGGTTCAGCCCGTCACGATTGCCGACGAAGGCGTTCGCTTACGCCGCATGACGCGCCTGCTCTTTGCCGTGGTCTGGGTCGTTCCCGCCGTCCTCGCGGCCCTGCAGCTCACGCTGGTCGGCGACGCCTCGGGGACCCATTACAGCATGACTACCGCCCTGTTCTGGCAGGGCGCCTCATGGATGATGTGGGGGCTCTGGTCGCAGGTGGTGTTGACCCTGGTCGAGCGGGTCAAGCTGGACACCACCCGGATTGTCCCGTGGATCGCCATGCATGTGGCGGTCAGCGCGGTCATCTGCGCGGCAGACGTGTTCGCCATCGCGTGGCTTGACCACAAGTTCGGGGCCATCGGCCAGGTCACCAGCTATGCCTTCGCGGTGCGCCTGGTGCTGGTGAACCATCTCGATTTCCAGGTCGTGCTGTACTGGGCGGTGCTGGGGTCGGCCTACATGGTGGAATTCGTGCGGCGCTATCGGGAGCGCGACCGGGCCGCCATGGCCCTTGAACAGAAGCTCGCGAGCACGCAGCTCGAAGCACTGCGTATGCAGCTCAACCCGCACTTCCTCTTCAACGCCCTCAACTCCGTCGCCGAACTGATGGAGATGGACGTGAAGGAAGCCCAGCGGACGCTCACGCGCGTGGCCGATCTGCTGCGGCTGTCCCTCCGCAGTGCGGGGTCGTCGCTGATTCCGGTGTGGCAGGAGATCGAATTGGTCGAACTCTACCTGCAGATCGCCCGCGTGCGATACGGGCAAGGGCTCGACGCCGACATCACGATCGATCCATCGGTCGTGGACGAGATGCTCCCCAGCTTTCTGCTCCAGCCGCTGGTCGAGAACGCCCTGAAGCACGGACTCGCACCAGGGCACCCCGACCAGAGCATCGACGTGCACCTGAGACGCACTGGCGCTATGCTGGAGATCATCGTGGAAGACAATGGCCGCGGCCTCGACGGGCTATTAACCACCAGCGGGCGTTTTCTCGCCGCCGCGCCATCGGTGGACGGACTCGGCATCGGCCTGACGAACACCCGGATGCGACTCACCATGCTGTACGGCGACCGGTACGCCTTTCGCATGAGCAATCAGGCATCCGGCGGGTGCCGTGTCGAGATTCGCATTCCGCTCGACGATCGCTGATCCCCTACCACGACTTCCCCCCTCGGAGGTGAGTCTCCGGGCGTTCTCAGCGCAGCATACGTGTACCGTGGGCGCTTAGCCATGCGAAACGCTGATGGCATCTCTCATCTTTTGCTTACCGTATCGTTCGTATCTGACCGTCATGGCGATCACCATCATGATGCTCAATCCCATGGGAAACCAACCTCCATCGGAAAATTTCAAACTGTTTGATGCGAAAAATGTCACATCCATCAGAATGAACAAAACCCCGCCAAGCATCACGGGCAAAGGTTTCCAATTCCAAACGGTCATCGCCACAGAGATCGCCAAAAAGTCGGTCAACAGCATGGTGCCCGTCACCGCAATCCCATAGGCGCCCGCAAGCGCACTTGAACTCTGGAATAAGAGCACTGCCAGTACGACCATCACGAACAGCATAAAATTGATCGCCGGAATGTAGATCTGGCCGAGTTCATGGGCCGAGGTTTGAACAATGCGAAACTCAGGCAGCCAACCAAGATCAATCGCTTGCTTGGTTAGAGAGTACGCTCCGGTAAGTACCGCCTGTGATGCAATCACCGTGGCAATGGTCGCAATCACCACCAGATACAGCCGCCACTGCTCTGGCGCCATGAGATAAAACAGGCTCTCGAGCTCTACGCTGGACAGTTCGGCGGCGGACTCGAGCAAAACAGCGCCCTGACCCAAGTAGTTCAACAGCAGCGCGGGCAATACAAGCCGAAGCCAGCCAAGCCGAATCGGCTTCGTTCCAAAGTGCCCCATGTCGGCGTACAGCGCTTCGGCCCCCGTGACACACAGCACAATCGCCCCCATGGCAAAGAAGGGCAGAATGCCATTCGTGGCTAAAAACGCGAAGGCGTAGGTTGGCTTGATGGCCAGGAGTACGTGGGGGGCTCGACTGACATTGTACGCACCCAAGGCTGCCAGTAAACCGAACCACACCAGCATGGCCGGTCCAAACAAAAAACCAATTTTCCCGGTGCCGTATCTTTGCCCCCAAAACAACAGGGCCAGGATCAGCAGCGTTGCCGGAACGACATAGCTCTTCAAGGCTGGCGATACAACTTCAAGCCCCTCCACAGCAGACAATACCGAAATTGCCGGCGTGATGACCCCATCCCCATAGAAAAACGCAGCCCCAATCAGTCCAGCAAAAACAAGAACGGTGACGTTTCTCGGTTTGTCGTGAACGCGTTCCAACAGCAGTCTCGTCAATGCAATGATTCCGCCTTCACCTGCATGACTCGCACGCATCACGATGCTGACGTACTTCACCGTCACGACCATCACCAAACACCAAAAAAACAACGATAACACACCAAGAATGTTGGCTTCCGATTGGCCGACGGAGTGTATGCCGTTGTTGAATACTGTTTCAAAGGCGTACAAAGGACTCGTACCGATATCTCCGTACACAATTCCAAGCGCCGCTAAGGAGAGTGTGTACAGCGTAGACTTTGATTGCGCGGTATTCACGACTGTGGACTTGCCCCCGAAAAAGTAGACGCGCTGGTAAAAGGAAGTCCGATTACACGAACGCAGAGTAGCCGGTGACGGCGCGCCCCACGATCATGGCGTTGATCTCGTTCGATCCTTCGTACGAGTAGATCGCCTCAGCGTCAGCGAACAGCCGCGCCACGTGATACTCCAGCAAAATACCGTTGCCGCCCATCGACTCGCGCGCCAGCTGCACCACTTCGCGGCACTTGGCGGCGCAGAACTGCTTGGCCAGCGCCGACAGCTCGTCCTTCGGCCCCAGCTGGTCCTGCAACTCCGACGCACGCAGCGCGAGGCCGATCATGGCGGTGAGATTGCCGAGCATGGTGACCATCATCATCTGCACCAGCTGAAAGCTGCCGATCGGTTTCCCGAACTGCGTGCGCTCCTGCGCGTATTTCAGTGAGTGCTCATAGGCTCCCATCGCACACCCCACCCCCTGCCACGCCGTGCCGCAGCGCGCCGTTACCAGCACGCGCTGCGTATCCGCAAAGCTATTCGCGCGCTGCAACCGATCCTGCTCCGCCACCCGCACGTTGGTCAGCGTGATCAGCCCGTTGTGCACCGTGCGCTGCGCGATCTTCCCCTGCATCATCTCGGCCGAGTATCCCGGCAACGACGTGCGCACGATGAACCCCTTCACCGACTGGTCGGCCTCGTCGCGCGCCCAGACGATCACGATGTCGCACCAGGTGGCGTTGCCGATCCACTTCTTCTGTCCGTTCAACAGCCACGTATCGCCCTCGCGACGGCAGGTGGTGGTGAGACCACGCGCCACGCCGGATCCGACATCGGGCTCGGTGAGACCGAAGGCGCCGACCATATCCCACCGACGCAGCGGCGGCAGCCACTCGGCCTGCTGCTCGTCGGAGCCGCACAGGGCGATCGAGCCCATACACAGGCCGGCGTGCACCCCGAAGAAGGTGGCCAGCGACGGATCGACCCGCGAGAACTCCATAGAGAGCAGCCCGTCCATCACGGTGGCGATCCCGGCCCGCTCGGGCGTGTATGCACCGTGCAGCAGGTCGAGCTCCTTCATCTTCCCCACCAGATACTCCCGCGGAAACTCAGCGCGCTCCCAGTAGTGATTCGCCTGCGGCTCCCATTCGCCGCTCATGAAGCCACGCAGCTTGAGTCGCGCCGTGTTCACCTCGTCGGGGAGCGTGGAGAACCAGTCGTAGAAGTCGCCCGTGATCGGCGGACGCGGGCGGGAGGAGGAAGCGCTCATTGGAGTCGGCGAGGAGAAAGTAGGGCGATGTGCATTATACTCTCGTGTACGGCGCATGCGCCGCCGGCTGAACACCCCTCGTCCACCGCCCCATCCCTGCCCCTGTGTCACTCACGCTGTCCCGCTATCTCGTGGCTCTCGGCTACGGCACCCGCAAGGAGGCCGAGCGGATCGTGCGGCAGCGTCGCGTAACCACCGCGGCAGGCGCCGTGCTGCGTGACACCGATGCGTACGACCACCACGATGTGTTCGTGGACCGGACGCCGCTCGAGGCGCCGCCGGGCTCGGTCATTCTGCTGCACAAGCCGGTGGGCTATGTCTGCTCGGTGAGCGATCGGCCGCCGATGATCTACGAGCTGCTCCCGGCGACGTATCCCAAGCGGACGCCGATCATGGCGTCGATTGGCCGGCTCGATGCGGATACGTCGGGGCTGCTGCTCGTGACCGATGACGGCCCGCTCAATCATCTGCTGGCCTCACCGAAGTCGCACGTGCCCAAGCGCTACGCCATGACACTCGCCGAGCCGCTGCGCGGTGACGAGGGCGATCTGGTGGCCAGCGGCGCACTCATGCTCAAGGGCGAAACCACGCCGTTGCTGCCCGCGGAGTTCACCGCGACCGGCGAACGCAGCGGCGAGATCACGGTGCGTGAAGGGCGCTACCACCAGGTGCGGCGCATGATGGCCGCCATTGGCAACCACGTGCACACGTTGCAGCGCGTGGCCCTCGGTCCGCTCGTGCTAGGCGACCTCGCCGAACGCACATCGCGCCTACTCGACGCCGGTGAGATCGACGCCCTGCGCACCGCGGCGCTAGCGTACAAGGCCGTCGCCAAAGCGACCAAGGGCTAAGGCGACCGCTGCGACAACGCATTGCCCACGCCCGCTATCGCGTGGCGCCAAGCACCTTGAAGCGTCGGCCGTCGTGCAACGTGCGCACCTCGCCAAAACGCTCGGCGATCACCTGCTCGTAGGGGAGCGTGCGGTTGGCCACCAGCATCAGGCGGCCACCGACTTTCAAGTGCGTGTATGCGTCGGCGATGAACTGCCGTGGCACCATGAGATCGGTGGCCTTCCCCTGATGGAACGGCGGGTTGGAGACGACCACATCGAACAGCTCGGCGCCAACCGCGCCGCCGACATCACTGGCCCGCACTTCGGCGTTCCCGAGTTCGGCCTTCGCAATTCCACGCACCACGCAGCGCACCGCTTCGGCGTCGGCATCGACCATCAGTACTCGGCCCGTGCCCGACAGCGACGCGGCCGCGAGCCCCAGCGCCCCTGCGCCACAGCCGAGATCGAGCACCGACTCACCGGCCCGGATGTCCATCAGGTCGCCGAGGAGCTGCGTGGCCTCGTCGAGATGCTCCCACGAAAACACCCCGGGGCGCGAGAACAGCGTGTGATCGACGCCCTTGAGCGTCACCGCCACCTCACGGAAGTGATCCGGATCGAGATACGGCGACGTGCCGTCGGTCAGCGACGACGGGGCGATCTGCGTCTTGGTGGCCACCGCCATCCGATGCCCGCTGTGCTGCGCATCCAAACGCGCCATGCCGAAGATGGACTCCAGCAACCGCACCGCCGGCTTCACCCCTTCGTCGTTCGCGCCAGCGATGAAACACTTCCCACCAATACGAAGCGCATGAAACGCCTCCCAGATCATCTGCTGCAGCGCCAGCTTGTCGGTAGACACGCGAATGGTGACCACGTCAGCCGCGAGCGCCAGCGGGAAAGCATGCGTACCATGCGCATGCACCACGTGCGACCCGGCGACGCCGTTGGCCGCCATGGTGCGCTCCGTGGCCTGCACTGACGGCAGCGAACGATCCGAGCACCAGAGCACCGAGGCACCGCCCGCTACCGCCGCCGCGGCCGGCACCAAGCCGTTGCCGCAATTCAGATGCACCGACGTGCTCTTGCCCAGCGACGCCACGGCCTCGGCCAGCATCATCGAGGCGGGATCGACCGTGCCGTGCGAGAACACCCCCGGCTTGGTGGCCACCAGCACCCGAGAGCCCGCGATCGAGAGCGGGGCGTTCTGCCAGTAGGCGTAGCGATCGGGGGCGGTTTCGGTGGGTGTCGTCATTCCTGCATTCTAGCGGGTGCCGACAGCCTCCCCTACTCCTCGAGCAGGAGATCTCCGCAGGCTACGATCTTGGACATCGAGGCCGCCGACTCGTGAATGTTCACGTAGTAGCTGCCGCTATCGGGGAGCGCGAGGCGCAACGTCGCTGTCCCCTCGGCGGCGCCCTTGGCGTTCACGCGCAACGCGGGATACGCCGCTGCCGCTCCTAGCACGGGGCCGCCCTTCGCACAGCTGCCCACGTGCACATGCCACGGACGGAGCGCGCCCGCCGCGTCACGGGCGTAGCTGACTTCGACCGCAGTGGTCCCGGCCACTTTTCCGGCGACCATCTCGACCTCGCCGCGGATCTTTGACCCTCCGACGCCCTGCACCATGCCGTCCCACGCCACGTGCCGACGCGCGGCAACCGTGAGCGCGACGGCGAGCACCAGCACTCCTGTGGTCTTCATCACTTGAGCTCCTTGAGCACGAGATATGCACCACCGGTCTTCAGCGTGATCGTAATCGGCTGATCCGTGCGATTGCGCCAGAACCATCCATGCACGCCGTCGAAGGCGGCCACCAGTTCGCCCGACTCGGCAGCAGACGTGCCCTTGCCGTACCGATGCGCCGCGTAGTCTTGGGGCGCATTGGGCGGTTCGCCGTGCATGTTGAAGTACACCTCGCCACCGTCGGTCGTCCAGTCAAAGAACGCCTTCTCCGCGGTCCGCATGGACATCTTGACCTCGATGCCTTGGCTGGGCTGCAACGTCACCGTCATCGAGTCACGCCAGCGCGACCCGGCCAGTGGCGTCGTCGCAGAGCTGTTGGCACGAACGCTACCCTCTGCGTCGGCCGCCGCCTCGGTGGCGAGGGCCACCTTGATGCGACCCATCTCCGCGATCCCGAGTACCCGCCCAAAACCAGTCGGATCGCGATCCGTTTCGGCCGGCATCACGACCGCAACGGCGATCACGGCCGCGACCAGCAGCGCGCACACTGAGAGCCATGCGAGCAGGCGCACGGACGGCTGCTGCTCTGGACGATCATACGGCGGTTGCATGCATGCCTCCTAGGCGGGCAACGCGGTGACGTAGCCCGCTAGCTGATAGATCACCAGCGCGACGCCGCTGATCAGCAGCAACACATTCGCTGCGGTCGCGTAGCGCATGAAGCTGGTGCTCCGGCGCCAGGCGCTCATGGCGAGCAGAATCACGCACAACGCGAGGAACTGCCCGATCTCTACGCCGACATTGAATGCAAGCAAGTTGGCCACCAGTCCGTCGTTCGCCAACTCGAAGTCGAGCATCTTGGTGGCCAGCCCGAGTCCGTGACACAGCCCGAACAGCATCGTGGTGCTGCGGGGATCAGGCTGATACGTCAGCCAACGGGAAAACACACCAAGGTTGTCGAGCGCCTTGTACATCACCGACGCGCCGATGATGGCGTCGATCACAAAGGCGTTCACGTGCACGCCTGTGAGCACCCCGGCCATGAGCGTGATCGAATGCCCCACCGCGAACAGCGTGACGTACACGCCGATGTCCTTCAGTCGATACAGATAGAAAATCACGCCGAACAGAAACAGCAGATGGTCGTAGCCGGTGACCATGTGCTTCGCGCCGAGGTACATGAACGGCACGATGCGCGTGCCGAACGTTTCCATGATGTACCCCTTGTCGCCGGCGGTCACGCCATGCGCGTAGGCCACCGACGGCAGCGCCAAGGCGAGGAGCATCGCGCGCCAGAGCGCGTGATGGCGCATGCTAACGCCGGAAGGCATACTGCAGCTTCACCAGCAGCTGATTGGAGGCGAATCCCCAGTTCTGCGGGTAGCGCATGGTCGGATCGGCCTGCACCCCCGTACCGTACGGCAGCCCGGTGTCGCCGTTGATGTCGTGACGCAGGTTGTGGTTGTACACGATGAACAGGTCGCCGAGCGGTGAGAAGGTCCAGCGGATACGCGTGTTGGCGCCGAAGGTGTCGCTCTGATTGTCGTACTGCGCGTAGCTGTTCAGCTGCAAGTTCGGTGACACGTTGATGCGCACGCGGGTGCCCACCAAGTCCTGCGTGAAGCCGCCTTCGCGCAGCCGTCCGATGTTACGCGTGCCATTCACTTCGACGTTGATCAGCGAGGACGGCTTCCACGCGGTCGTCACCGTGATTTCGTCGAGCGTGCCGGTGTAGAACGACCCGAACCACCAGGTGGCCTGCCCGCTGAAGCGACGCTTGGCCGCCAAGCCGCCCTCCACGCGATAGCGATACCAGTGATATGCACCCACGGGAATCGTGACGCCCGGCGCGATCGTGAACGGCGCTGCCAGGCGCTCGCCGGTGGGATTCACATTGAGCTCGAAGCGGTCGCCGCTCTCCAAGCGCCAGTTCACCGGCGCCATGAAAATGCGATAGCTCTCCCACTTGCCATTCAAGTCCGTCACCACGCGCGGCTGGAACTCGTTGACCATCTGCCGTACGCGCAACCCGGCGACCCGCCCGCGCGGTCGCGGCACGAAGTTGCTGGTGAACGTGATGATCTGGGCGGCCGTGCGTGGTACGAACCCGAGTGAGGGATCGAAGCCGTCGCCGATGCGCTTGTACGTGGCCGAGATCTGCCAGAGATCGTTGGGATAGTCGATCTTGGCGCCCCACGCCGTCTTCTCGCCGGTGAGCCCCGCGCGGTCGGTCTGCAGTCCCCACACGCCCATGAGCAAATTCTTGTTTCCGTGGAAGCGCGACGTTTGATACGTGGCATCGAGGCCGGCCATCCAACTGTCGGCACGTCCGGTGGGATCACCAAGCGTGCCGATCATGCCGACGGTGGATTCACGGCCGAGATTCTGCTTGTAACGCAGCACGCCAAGCGTGTTCGCCGTCATCGTCGCCCCGTCGATCTCGCCGGTACGCAGCGCGATGGCCCCCACGTTGGCGCCGCTGGCGCGTCCAGTCACTTTCACCCCACCGCGAATGGGCACTTCGTTGCCATTCAGCAAGCCAATGCGGCGGCTGAAGAACGGCCGCACGTCGTCGCCCAGACTGAGACCGAAATCGAAGATGTCGGCACCCTGCAGGAAGAACGTGCGCTTCTCGGGGAACACGATCGGGAAGCGCGTAAGATTCGTGCGCCGCGTGTCGACTTCGGTTTCCGCGAAGTCCGTGTTGACCGTGAGTGCGGCCAACGTGCTCGCACCAAGCGTCTGCGTGACATCGAGACTCATGTCACGGACATCGCGACGCGGCGCCCTCGGCGACGGCACACCGGAACTCCCCATGAGCGACGGACGGACGCTGAGGCCGAGCCCTAGCGCGAACGCCGGCAGGTCGGTGAGGCGGCCGGCACGAAACGTCTGCGTGATCTTGAAGTCGCGCACCGGACTCGCCCAGCGGTCGTTCTCCAACAGCCGTTGCACGCGACGCTGTACGTTGAAGCCCCAGGTGGTGAGCCCGCTGGCGAATTGCAGGCTGCGAACAGGGATCACGATCTCGGCCGACCACCCCGTTGCCGTACGCACCGTCGCCGCGTCCCACACCGCATCCCAGTTGGCGTTCTCGCCATCGCCCGAGATCAGGGCGTCGTAGCGGGCCCCATTCGGATTCACCGCGAACACGTAGCCCGAGCGCCCGTCGAGAT
>Ga0114970_10002673_pt1 | contig 13333 bp, 28 predicted proteins | sample M_140205_XF_Meta_FD_87030 | JGI IMG/M metagenome (GOLD analysis project Ga0114970, IMG submission 87030) | Freshwater microbial communities from Lake Montjoie, Canada to study carbon cycling - M_140205_XF_MetaG | ecosystem: Environmental > Aquatic > Freshwater > Lake | place: Lake Montjoie... | reverse complement strand
TTTTGCCGTTTTTTGTGCTGCTGTCATTATTTTTTCTTTTTTAATATTGTAAATAGTCCTAGTCCAATTCCTAAATATAATAATAAACTGCTAGTGCTTTTAGTAACATTACTTAAAATATTACTTGCCGCATTTACTGGGTTAGCATTATAATTTATTTCTGCATTTGTAAACATTGCCCTTTGAGAATCAGCATAAAAATTATTTCCAGGTGGCTGTGTTCTAACTCCAGTAGCTAAAAAATTATTATAATATTCTTTATCTTGTGGTAATAATGTTTGATAATCGTTAGGATAATTTAACCTATACCATACAAAAAGTTTTTCTGCCATTACATCTCTTGCATCTGGACTAATTTTTTGAGCTGCCGCTAATACTAATCCTAATCTATCTCTTGGCTGACTACTTGCTAATTGTGGCTTTATATTATCAATTATTTTTATTGCGTCTCTTGCTGGGTGTTTAAAAGCATTACTTATCCAGGGTATAATTGCTGGTAGTAATTGTAATGCACCATCAATTACCAATGCAATAGGAAATACGCCAATTTGTTTATTAGTATGTCTATATTGTATATAATTATTATTATACATTTATTTTTTCAATATTAAATATAAAACAAGTCCACCAGCACCAGCAAGTAATAAAATATTTGTATAACTTATTTTATTAGCATCTTTAGGTGGCAATGGTTCTTTTTGTGTTGGCAATTTATAAAAATCTTTAGGATTAATTCCACTGCCATCATAACCTTCTCCTTGTCGTGGTGCATACTTACCAGCGGTATCAATTAATTTACCAAAAATATTATTCCAATCTATTGCGCCAATTTCAGCAGATATACCACCAATTCCAGTAATACTTGCATCCTGGATTGCTTTAGTAACTTTATTAATAGCAACTTTAAATTCAAGTTCTTTACTACTGCCGTAAGTTAATACACCAGCGTTTAAATACTTATCACGCATATTAACTAATTTATCCCTATACCTTTTCATTTCTTGTAGTGATGCTGCTGGTTGTGTTGCCGTTCCCGACATTGCAATTAGTGCCATTTTTATTTTTTTATCTTTTATAAATACTGGTTCTTTTCTTTGGTCAAACTTGGCAAGTACAGGATCAACCCAAACTTCATTTTTTGTTCCTGGATATAATACTGCAAATACGTGTTGCGGTTCTTTTGTATCATACCTATAACTTGCAAACCTATACGCCAATGGTACCCTAAAAATCCCTTTTCTATTTAAGCTATTCATTATGCCGTTAATAAAACTTGCATAACTTTTGCAATCTGCTCCTTGCTTCATTGACAAAATTGCGCTAGGGGAACGCAATGTTTGTTTTTCAATAGGTTCAACGTAGTACGGCACATTTTGTTTTAAAAAATCAAAAACATTCCTTGCCGTTTCAACTTCATTATCCCCTATAAACATTTCGCTAATCTTATCATATTCATTTTGATAATTTTCGTGATTATCTAAAATGCCCTGGACAATGTCGCTAGTGTTTTGGTCATCAATTAATACCTTTTTAAAATTTGTAAATGGTGCTAGTTTTTGTAACACCGAATTTTTACTTATCATAAATTATATTCAAATTCTAATGGTAATGTAATTAAGTCAATCATTATAGTACCACTAAAAGCTAAATTTATTCCACCAGTATTAAAATTTTTAATTAATTCCGCTACGCCAGGATAAGACAAAGTAACTGGTATTTTTAAAATTGAACTACCAGTTTGCAAAATTGTTGGCGTAATACCAATAACATATCCAACTTTTACATTTTTTAAAAATAAATCTCCACGTATATTTTGAACATCTGCCGTAATATCCGTTGGGTTATTTACTTGCACTACTAAATTTAATGTAGGGTTTAAAAAGGACATAGAACTAAAATCTATTGTCTTAAAAAAAACTGAAAAAGTTTTTGATAAAACATATTTTTTATAAACTATGTACGTAACTATTGTAGCTGGTATTATCCACCAATTTTTACCCATAAATTGTAATTGCCATAAAATTACGGCAAATAACTAAAAAAACAAATTTTTTGTTGCCTACGGCTATTTTGCTACTCAAAATGACGTTTTTTACTACTCAATATGCCTTGAAATGTTAAATTTTAGGCATTGTGGAAAAGAAATTTGGGTAAATGTACATTCTTGTTTTATTTTTATTTAATTTTGCTATCGCTTCGCCTTTAGCGAACGACTAGAAAATTAAATAAAATAGAAATACCCCTAGAAACACTAATTTTTAACTTTTTAGACATTTAAAAATAAATATTATTGGTAATATCAATAATGTTTCATTATTTTATATCGTTATTCTATTTTACTGACTATAAAATTTTAAAAATGATGCACTACCACCACTTAAGTAGTACCAACGCCGTATTACTTGAAATCCAAAAAATTGTAAGAAAAAGGGAAACGCTGGAACAAATTTATCAGCTAACGCCCTATCGTAATGTTGCTATCCTATTATCAGCAACCAGTAAAGCTGGTGTTGAACAAATGATATGGATAACTAATGATATGCTGCCGTTTCATCTACCTAATGAAATTGCAAACATATTAGAAGATAGTATTGACCAGTATAATAAAGATATTGCTAGTTTAAATCAACATTTAAAAACTTTATAATGAGAAAAATATATTACCAGGACTACATTATTTTAGTGGACGATAAAAAAAGCATATACATAGTTGCGCTTGATATGTCCGAACACTTAACCCTAGTTTCTGCACAACATCACATTGATTACTTAACAAAATAAAGCTATGCAAAGAATTATTGAACAAATTAAATACATTGAAGAAAATATAAGTGATTACGAAAATAGTCCTACTTATAAAGATTTATTAGATGAATATAATAATCTAAAAGTATTATCATATTACGAAAGAAATATGTTAAATAATATAGACAAAATTAGCAGCGCATTATCTATGATTGCCTTGCATATACAACGAGCAAATAACAAAAAATAAACCTATGAACAATTTAACCCAACCAGCGTACCCAGTAGTACCACTCCAAGACAATTTTAAACGTTTAATTGTGCCAATTCCAGGGCTATCTAAATTAGAGCATTTTGCCATTGAAATTTATAAAGCTAAATTGTCAAATAGATTAAAATACGAAGCCAATCATCAAATAATGGATTTTTGCATAAACGACGCTATAACATTTTTGGAAAAATTAGATGAAAAACTTAAAACTTTAAACAATGACAAAAACAATGAAATGGCTATTTTTGACCGCTAACGGCCAAGCCGTAGTAATATTAATTACTGCTTTTTTAATATGTGCTTTACTTCAAAATTATTAATGTGGAAAATAATGACTATAAAATAAACATTGATGAACTACTGGAGAAAAGAAAATACAACCCCGATTATATTCCTACAAAGGAAAATATTATTTTTTCAATCCAGGATAAGCACATTGGCAGTTTGCAAAGTTTCATAATTTTTAGTGGACTTCCCAAGGCTGGCAAATCTACTTTTATTTGCGCTATGATTAGTAGCGTATTTAATACCTATGAGATTTTTACAATGAAATTGCGAACGCCACCAGGACGCAGAAAGGTTTGTTTGATTGATACGGAAAGCTCCGATTATGATTTTTACCGCACTATTAATAAAATAAAAGGATTTGCAGAACTTAATGAGCTGCCGCCATATTTTGATGCTTACCAGGTGCGTGAAGATAGTAGTAAAGCAATTTGTAAAATGATTGAACGATACCTTGAACTTAACCAAGACTGCGCTATTTTAATTGTGGACGGCTTACTAGACTTACTGGTAAATCTAAATGATGAAAAAGAAAGTAGCTTATTAACTAAATGGTTAAAAAAAATAACCAAACAGCATAACATTTTATTAATATCAGTATTGCACCAGTCAAAAAGCAATTTGGCCACTACTGGGCATATTGGTAGTGCTTGCGATCGTTTTGCACAAAGTACCCTGGATATTACAAAGGACAAAGAAAAAAACACATACGTACTATCAAGCCGTTTTATGCGTTCCGATAGTGATTTTGAACCAGTTACATTAATGAATTTTCAAGGCGTATTTCAGCAAGTAGAAACCGAGCAAGAAAAAGCCGCACCAGGTAAAAAAGCTACTGACCTAGATGAAATGGATAGCAAACGCCTATTGCAGCAAATTGTAACTATTCCTATGCCCTACGCTGACATATCTAGCGAAATCATTGAACGTACCGCCACCAGTAAAGCATTTGCTAAAAACCTAATTAAAATATGGATAAGCAGAAACTACATAGTAAAAGACCACCAAAACAATTATAAAATACTCTAACTTTTACCTTTATGAAAATACTATTAACTATCATTATTTGGGAAATTGCTAAAATTATATTCTATAAAATTGTAAATAATGATAATACTTAAAGAAAACCAAACAATAAGAAATGGTAAAATAATTACTATTGCAGATAAAAGTATAAAAAAAGTATCTGCAAAAGCAAAGAAAAAAGTAACTAAATTTTTTAAACAAATTAAAAATATATAAAATGACATTTTTAAAACGCTTTTATCTAATTTTTGTATTATTTCCTTGTGCTATTTTATATGCTAGTGCCGTTGTAATAATAACAATAGTTCAACATATTATAGACCAGTCTAAAATACCAAAATACTAATGGTTAGTTTGTAGTCAAAAAAAAACCAGGTAATGCTTTTTAGGGCGTTACCTGGCTGACTATAAAATAGACAAATGATTGCCTACTCTAACTTTTTTCACTACAAAAATACTAAATATGACCAATAGAACAAAAATTTATTTTATCATATCACAACGCAAAGTAGTTAGCTTGAAAGATTTGCAAGATATTACTAACTGGAAACCAATAACTATATTACGTGCCGTTGCGCCATTAATCATTAAACGCAAAATAAAAGCACTTACCCAAGAACATACTAGATATTTCACAATTATAAATAAACCCCTTAAAAATGGCTAAAACCCTCTATTCCGCTATTGTTTTTATGGCTGATAATACCCCAGTTAGGAAATACCGCAATATTGGAAATATTGCTAATTTCACAAATTTCGCTAGATCTATTAATGCCGACTATTTTAACCTATACGAAAAAGCTACTAGGAAATTCCAGGAACGTATATATATAAAAAAAGGGACGTAGAAACGTCCCTTGACCTTTACTCTAAACTATGCAATAAAACCACCTTATGATAAAAATAGTTGTTTTTCGGCCTTTCTGCGCCCTTCTAACCCCTTATTTACTTTACCACCAGCATTTACCCACCTATCAAACTCTTTTGCTACTATAACTTTATTAATACCAGAATTAAGATACTTTAATAGGTCACTTTTTGCAAAAGCCGTTTCTCCAACATTATACGTAAAACTAGCTAAAGCTAATAATTGGTTATCCGTTACGGGAACCCTAACTTTTGACATAACAAAATCGTACTTATCCTGGGACTCTAACAATAACCAACGCTTTGCCGTTGCTAAATCAATATAATCAGTTTTTATAACTGGTCGCTTTGCGTCCCAATTATATCCACTTCCATATCCTACCGAATATTGCATATAGTCCCAAGTTGGAACGGCTTGATATTTACCTTCCCAGCTAGATATAAAATTCAATAGCCGATTGCTAATTGATTCAAATGGCGTATTATTTAAAGCCGTAGCTATTTTTTTACGTAGCATAAGTAAAACGATTGTAGTTATAACTATACCAGTCAATATTTTTTTATCCCTGGTCATAATATTTTAATTATCTTTTTTGCTATCTGCTGCGGCATTACCTAATAAAAATGTAGATAAACCAGCTATTGCTTGTGCAATAACTTGTACTTTACCAGTTCCAGCCGTTGCAAAGTAACCGCTAATGGCGGCTAATAAACCAAAGATTGTAGTTTTACGATTTTTCATTTTTCTTTTTTTTTGATTGATAAATAGTAATAATAGTATAAATAGAACTTGCTCCAGATAATAAACCAAAAACTAGCGTCATATAGGCGTTAATTTGGTTGATACTTAATAAGTAAGTACTTATACTGGCTATACTTCCACCTATACTATTATTATGATTCATACTAAACGATTTCAGCATCTACTGACGCTGGTTTTTGCAATTCGTTCACGATTGTTTGAAATGCCTCGGCTACCGCTACCGCAGTATCTACATTTTGAAATAGACCGCCCTTAATAGCCTGGTCAATTACTTGTTTAATTAATTCTAGTGCCTTTTGCTTTTCCATAGTTTATATTTAAAGGTTAAAAAAAAGTTACACTAATGTTACACCTAATGCAGTAGCCGTCCACTGGTAGATATATTCGTTTCCGTCAGTACTGGTATTATATGCTTCATAGTCAAATCCATTTAAAGATAAATTACCAGCTTGTAATTGTTGACTTGCTTCGCTTAATAGTTGATAATAAATAGTAACGCTTGTACTAAAGTTATCACTACCTACGCAATTTAATATAGTTGCCGTTCCTAGATTTAGTGGAAATACCACTGGTTGAATATTTTTCATATTAATTATTTTTTAAAGCGTCTATTTCAGCTTTTAGTTCTTGTATTGCTTTTATATATACGGCGTGTAATTGATCGTAGTTAATACCCATTTTGCCAGTTGAAGGCGTAATAAATACTGCTTCTGGTATAATAGATTCCATTTCTTGCGCTATATTACCATTTTGTCTGCCTTCTCCGTAGTTTTTGTATTCATTAATATAATCAAACCATACTGGATTCATTTTAAGTATTTCATTTAAACCATATCCAATAGTATTTATATTTTCTTTTACTGATATGTCCGATACTGGTGCGGATAAATTACCGCTAGCATCTGCCAATACTGCCCTACTGCCAGTACCAGCTAAATTTGAAATAGTTGTAACACCAGTTGAAGCTATATTTAATCTTGTAACTCCGTTTGTATCTATTGTTACAACCTCTACTGAACCATCAATTTTTATATTAGAACTTGATGTACCGCCACATAATTGTAAAGTATTACTACTCATTCCTCTAAATAAAGTAGAGCCATACATTCTAATTTCTCCATTTACTTGCAATTTAGCAGTAGTATCGTCAGTAGTAGTTCCAATTAGGACATTTCCAGTTGATGCAACCATTAATTTAGTATTACCATCAATAAACCATCTATATCCAGCTGTGTTAGAATTTGAAAAACATAAGTCCGCAGATGATATAATTGTATTAACTCCAATAGTATGTTCATAAGCAGTACCAAAAGTTCCAGCAATTTTTATTCCGCAATCTTCACTTGAATTATTATTTTTAACTCTTAAAAATACATTATTTGATGTAGGACTTAAATTTTGAATATCTACTGAAATTGTTGAATCTATTGTAGTTACTCCAAAACCTACTTGATTACTACTTGTTATTGTAATTGCATTACTACTAGTTGTAAGATTAAAAATATTAAAACTATTAGCGCCAGCGTTATAAGTATTTCCAATGCGCCACTTACCTACACCAGCACTTGAAAAGGCTTGATAAGCATTATTTGTTGTAGTACCATTTAATACTAATGCGTATGTTTGAGTAGTGTGTATATCTAATTGACCGCCTGGCGTTCCAACAGCTTGCCCGATCCCTATTAAGCCGTTAGGGTCCGAAAATAATCTAACATTACCAGCGCCGTCCGATAAAACAATATTGTTTGCTAATGTTGTAGTGCCGCCATAGTTTCCTATTATAGTATTATTACTACCAGTTGTAATTGAACCGCCAGCAGTATAACCAATAGCTGTATTTAATGTGCCAGTTGTACTACTACCTAATGCACTTACACCAATAGCAGTATTACTATTTGCACTTGTATTTGATTGTAAAGCACCAGCACCAATAGCTGTATTTGCTTGACCAGATATATTTGCACTTAAAACAGAATTACCAACACCAGTATTTGTTTGACCAGTAGTGTTAACTAATAAAGTTTGTTGACCAATAGCAACATTATATGAACCAGTGGTATTAGCAGCTAATGTACTAATACCTAATGAAGCATTATAACTACCAGTAAGATTAGCACCTAGTGAACTATGCCCTATGGCTGTATTACTTGTTCCAGTTGTATTATTTTGTAAAGAACCAGAACCAATAGCAGTTTGACTAGCACCAGTAGTATTTAAATATAAAGATTGATAACCTATTGCAGTATTAAAACTTGCTGTTGTATTACCATTTAATGCTGAACTACCAATAGCAGTATTACTAGCACCAGTAGTATTTGCAGATAATGAAGCGTTACCAACAGCAGTATTATTACTAGCTGTTGTATTTAAAGCCAATGCGCCTTGACCTAATGCTGTATTATTAGCACCAGTTGTATTATTATACAACGATTGCATACCTAATGCTGTATTATAATTACCAGTAGTATTAGCTGGTAATGATAAACTACCAACAGCCGTATTACTAAAACCAGTAGTATTTAAACTTAATGCCGTTGAACCAATAGCTATATTATTTGCACCAGTACCAGCGCCGTCATTAATATCAATACCTTGTACTTGTATTCCTAATGTAGTTGTATTTCCGTTTGTTGTAACTTGTTGTAAAGTTCCAGTAGTACCAGCACCAGCGTCCGCTATTAGCGTCCAGCTAGTTCCAGTATCTTCATATATTGCGCCAGTATCAGTACTAATAAATACCCTACCAGCATAACCAAAGGCGGGACGATTAGCGAATATATCACTATAAAACGCTGGTGTACCCTTTTGATTAATAATTCCATTATTAATAGGCATTATAAGTAATTTTTCTGTATTGTAAGTAATTGATTAGTACCAGCACCAGTAAACGTAGCTAAAAATTGCTTATTCATAATTTCGCCAGCGTTTCCGTCTATTGAAAAACTTTGTCCTTGCTGTAAAGGTATTTGTTCAATCGTAACTACATTACTTCCTAAATTGTAAAAAGTAATTGTATTACAGCTACTAGTAACAAATCCATTTTGGTCGTATGTAATAAAATTTACATCATATTCTATATATCCAGCTTTTATATTAAAATTTGCCATTGTATTATTTTTAAAGGTATTAAATAGTGATAAAAAGATTAATGGTAAAAAAAGTTAGCAAGTTGTAGGAACTTTAACATTATTACCACTCATACTTCCGTAATATGTTTGATAAGTGTTAGGTTGATAATCTAATTCAGCTGTTTTTACCTTATCTACTAAAAACTGATTTGGTACATTAGTTACACTAATAACGTCATCAATAGGACGTACAATGTCATTTAGTACTGGACTTGTAAATCCTGGCGTTTTAATAACATTATTATTAGATTTTTTAGCATACATTTTATAAAAAAAGTAATACGCCAACCCAACTCCAACCAATAACATTAAATTTTTATTTTTCATAGTTCTTTTTTTTAATCTTGATAATCTGGTACGTTATAGTCATCCGGTAAAAATTCTCCTTTATCTAATGGCTCGGCTTTAACTGATCCCTTGAGTTTTTTAGGTGGCATAAAAGCTACGCCAACTATACCGACTATTAAAGCAATTATTAATATTAGATTTTTATTCTTGTTCATTTCTTTACATTTTTATATATCGCCGGAAATACAAACGCCACTACAACTGCTCCTACAATCCACGGCAAATACTTTTGTAGGTAATAATTAACTGCGCCCTTTTCCTCTATTTGTTTATTAATATTCTCATCCTTAATCTTGGCTATTATATCATTAAGACCGGGTAAACTTAAATTAGTATCGTGCTTTACATAATAAGGAACGCCATAAGCATTGTAAAACTGCCAATAAATATCCCCATTTCTTAAAAGATAAGAATCAACAACGCCGATTAAACCGCCGTTATTAATTACCCTGGCTACTGCGCCACCAGGTACATTATATACATTAACTACGCCCTTTGCGTACAAACTTTTACCAATAACCCTATCTGCTGTAATTGTAGCCATTATAACATTATTAATAAATTTTGCAACTTGCTATCAGTCATAGAATTTAGTTTTTTTAAATGTTCTATGCTTACGCCTTTTTTCATTAAACTATCTAGTATTGTAATTGCTTCCTCATTAATACTACCAATACCAGCTACGCCGCTCATTGGCTTACCGCCGTTTAACATATTACCAACTACACCAAGTAAACCGCTAATTAATGCCTCTTGCACTTGTGGGTTAGCTAACATACTATTAATAGGACTTTGTGGTGGCATTTCAACCTCGTCAAATTCTTCTGCCGCTGCTAATCTGCTTTCAAGCATATTTAACTTATCCATTATTTTTTCCATTGCGTAACTATGGCTATTATTACCGCCACCAGTATAAGCACCTACGCCATAAACTGGCTGCTCCAATTCTGCTGGTCTAAATTTTAACATAGCGTGGCTTGGCGTGTTCATAGTTATATATCCAGTCTTATCCTTTTTAGGGTGTAAGATTAAAGCATATAACGTATTAACTCCGTTTTGTTCAAACGCTGATATATTTTCTTCTAGTATGCGCCTAGCGTTATCCACACTATCCTCGTTGCACGAAAATAATAACTCCTTTTTTGTAGGACTGATAATTTCACAAACGGAATAGTAAGGACTGGTTGCATTTCTATCAAACCAGTCCATTACTCCGTTAGTTCCAGTTGTCATTGCCTTTTGAACTCCCATAATAAACTATATTATAAATAATAATAAATACCGAAACTATATGTTACTCCAGTTGTTCCTAATGCAGCCGCCGTTGTTACGCTTGACTTTGTCCAACTAATATCAATATCATTCATTTCTGGTAATTCAAAAACGTAAGGACTTGTTAAATCCGAAATATTGTTTAATGCTAATAGTGGTAACCTATATAAAATTTGTAAATCACCTTGGTACAATGTCAAATACGATTGCTTAAGGTCGGCCAATGTTGTTGGCGTTGCTCCGCTTAAAGGCGTCTTTGTAATTGCAGTAGGCGTATAAACTTGAATACCTTGTATTTTAGCGTTACGTAGTTGCGGCTGGTCAGGTATAGAAAAGAAAGTCAAAGTGCTACCACTTGGTACTGGCACCTCAATTACTTGAAATCTTTTGATACGCATATCTTTATTTTTAAAAATTTAAAAAATAGCGGTATGTACTGACCGCTGGCAGTAGCGTTTAGCTTCGCCAAAGCATATTGTTAATTACTTAATCGTGGTGACATTTTGTAATAAAATGCCTCGTTGAATTACGCAAATAAAACTATTAGCTAAAATTGTAGCTGGTGCGCCGTTCGCTGTTAATTGGAAATTAATATTAGCAGCACCATTAAATACGATACCTGGTTCTACTGGATAAAATCCATTAGAGCTTGCATCATTTTGATCTACTGGGAAAATAGTTTGAGCAGTAATACCAACGCCGCCTTGTGTTTGCGGAACGTAGTAATGACGATAAACGTCCCAAGCTGGTAATACTTGTTGATTATTAATAGTAAGATTTAAACTACCATTATAAATGCTTAACAAATCATCATCAGTTGCGGCCGTAAAAATTACTCCATTAGGATAAGTATATAAAGGAGCTTTTGTATTTGTTGCTGAACCTACTCCAATTAAAACTGATATTTCACTTGCCACAAAAATATCCTGTAAATTTAAGCGACGCTCATTTACTCGGACGGCTCCATTTTGACTATCATTAACCAATACTGGTAAATGATAACTTGCGATTGAAGTAGATAATGCTACTTCACTACGTAAATATGATTGCGTTAAAACTGCCTGGTCAACGCTATATCCTAGACCACGAACCAATGATTTTGCATTTTCAAAAACCATTCTTTGACCCATTTGACTTGCCATTGTATTAAATTTTATTTTTTATTAAATGTTGAAAAAGTTAGTATTAACAATTATCCTCGTCCATACCAGCTATTGCGGGCGTCATATAACTTGTGTCTATCATTCCGTTTGTATTGTAAGCCGCTGCAATTTGTGGCACTTGATAACCAGCATAAGCACCGATACCATTAAGGATACCAAATGATTGTACTAATTTAAGACCACCAGCCGCGACCATACCAGCACCAATACCAGCACCAATATTACCTTTTAAATACTTTGGTAACATAATACCAACCACTACTGGAACTGCTGCTTTTAGCTTGTCGTTCATAATACTTGGTAAAAATTTAGCTACTGCACCAGCGGCAACCGCACCAGCGATTGTATATACTGCATTAGTAACTTGACTACCCATTGCACCTACACCAGACATTCTGCGTCTAGTTGTGCGTCTTTTAGTTGCTCTTTTTCTTCTTGCCATTTTGTTTGATTTTTAATTATTGTGAAAATTGTTAATTTAAATTTTTGAATTCTATTAAACCACTTTTTAATCCTTCTTGCACTTCTTTACTATTCATATTTAAAAACCTATTTAAATATTTGCTAGTTGTTTTTGAATATTTATAATATACTGGGTCTAAAAATATTTTACCTTTTTCTACGCAAGCAATCATACTATTATAAGATTGAAAAAAAATTTTATTATCAGTTTCAATAACAAATTGATTTGCTACTTTATTGCCGCTACTACTTAACAAATTATTTACTTTCATATTTTATTTTTTTAATCTATTGTATTTATCTAATGTAAATCCTATTCCTAATAACTTGCCACGATCACTACGATTTGGTCGGCTTTCATAATAAACGTTACCAGTTTCGTATGCTACTCTTTTACCTGGACGCATAGCTTGGTATCGTTTATCATAATCTCTAGGCGTTAATTTTTTCTTTGCAACTTTTTTAGGTGCTGCTTTTTTAAGTAATTTACGAACTACTTTTTTAGCTGCTTTCTTTTTAGGTGCGGCTTTTTTCTTTACTGCTCCTACTTTTTTTCCGTATATATGTGCAAACGCTTCTTTTAAAGAAACGCCAGTTTTTTGTCTATACGCAATGGCTTGCTTAAATTTAGCTTTTGCCGTTTTTTGTGCTGCCGTCATTATTTTTTCTTTTTTAATATTAAAAATAGTCCTAGTCCAATTCCTAAATAAAGCAATAAACTGCTAGTGCTTTTAGTAACATTAGTTAAAATATTACTTGCTGCATCTACTGGGTTAGCATTATAATTTATTTCTGCACTTGTAAACATTGCCCTTTGTGAATCAGCATAAAAATTATTTCCTGGTGGTTGTGTTCGTACACCAGTAGCTAAAAAATTATTATAATATTCTTTATCTTCTGGTAATAAAGTTTGATAATCGTTAGGATAATTTAACCTATACCATACAAAAAGTTTTTCTGCCATTACATCTCTTGCATCTGGACTAATTTTTTGAGCTGCCGC
>Ga0114970_10002672_pt1 | contig 13335 bp, 19 predicted proteins | sample M_140205_XF_Meta_FD_87030 | JGI IMG/M metagenome (GOLD analysis project Ga0114970, IMG submission 87030) | Freshwater microbial communities from Lake Montjoie, Canada to study carbon cycling - M_140205_XF_MetaG | ecosystem: Environmental > Aquatic > Freshwater > Lake | place: Lake Montjoie... | reverse complement strand
AGGGTATTTGCTCAATGCTCCTCCCATTAATTCAAGTTCGTACTTAATCTCAAAACCCTCTTCAGTGTATAAGGTTTTGCCATCACACTTTACAAATGTTAATTTGTCTAATCCGTTTAAAAAGTCTTGTGTTTCCATGTCTATTGGTTTTAAATTATTAATATCTACAAATTGCTATACTCTCTAATCCATTTTTATAGGTATAACTATAACCTTGCATATCTGTTTGGTCATCATAGTCTATATCTATATATGCAGGAAACATTTCCTTTAATATGCCATACAATTCCAAGTCGTGTATCCCGTTGATTGATTCAATAATACACTCTTGCTTTCTTGATTTAAACACTAATATTACCCTAATTAATTTCATCTTTATTTATTTTAAATTGTGGTTTCTAATCTGTTTACTTCTCTCTTTATGCAGTCCCATTTAATGCTTTTTTTAGCCTCACTAAACGACACTTTCTCTATTCTGGAGGTAATGTATACCAAATCTTTTCTGACTTGAATACGTCTCTCTATTTCCTTTGTGAATTCTTCCACATTAACGGGAGTTTGTTCCCTTACAATTCTCTTTCTCATTGCTTTTTAGATTTGATTAATTAGTGCCTCGATCAATGCCAGTACACCCACTAATGCGATTAAAATAATTGCAATTCCTACGATTGCCTCTCTGTGTTTCCAATAAAATTTTGCTCTGTTCTTCATCTTTACTTTGTTTTTAAAAATCAAATCCTATTACTACTAATGTTCCTTTTTTCTTGTATGTCCATTTGGATATATCACTCCAGGCTTGACCCACATACTTTTTATTAATACGGCAGTACTCCTCTTTTAAGTACACTTCTTTTCCCTTTAGCAATCTAAAAAAATCGCCTTTCTTTACTTGTTCAATCGTTACTATTTGTTCCATTTTTATTTGTTTTTAAATTAGTTCTAAGGTGAGAATCGAACTCACTTTTATACCATACTTAGACCATACCAATTTTAGGGAGTCTCGCCCTATGCTTTGTACTTACACATCTATTTAGTTTATATAAAAAATCCCTCACTACTTTACGCAATGAGGGATTGAATTTGTCTTTTGCCTTACTTAAAAAGCTACTTATTTTTTTATCCTTTGACTTTTGACTTTTTTACTATAAAGGACGCACACGTTTGAACATAAAATGTCCCTCGTTCCCTTATGTGTTAACTTTGGCGAATTTCCCCTATTTAACCCTATATTGAATACCAATAAATCAATACGTAATTTTAGAATGATTAATCATTCAAGGCTTAAAATACCTTTGCAATAAACAAAGTTTTGTCCTACTTTGTTAGTGGTTTATTTTTCAAAATGTCAAGGAATAGAGTAAGTTTAAGCCTAAAATAAGGCAATAAAAACTTAAACAATTAAGGCTAAAATAAGCCTTTGAGAGTGGCAAAAATTCGATTTTTACATTTGTCTATTTTCAACAAATTAAGCCACTCGGTCAATAGTTAAAACCTACTTTTTAAGTAAAGGCTTAAGAAACTTGTTGACTGACAAACCTAAAGCGTAAACCGAAAATCTTTTAGTATCAATACAACGATTAGAAACGTTTGCAAGTAAATTATCATAAGTCAACGCTTCACTTATTAGATTGGTATCAATACCTCTATAAGTATCATTCAATTCGATTTGTGCCTTTAGCCTTTTCAACGCACCCGATAAAGAACAATTTTCTAATTTGTCTAATTTGTTACATTCTAGCAATGCCTTGTGCAAACCGTTACTCACTACTTTTTTAGATACAGCCTTTAAAATAGATTTTTCAGTTACTACTTTTTCGGATTTTTTAATTTTGACAATTTCGTTAATAGTCTTTTCAACTTTCTTTTTTTGTGTTGCGTTCAAAAATTCAAAATTCTTTGCGAATAATTCATTTGATACAATGTTGATTTTTTTTGTTGCGTTAACTCTTTGCGTTGCGTTCATGGTATATGGTATAAAATTTTTGTTTTGCCTTTCCTCTATTACGATTGTTTGACAGCGCAATACTATATATAATAAATTGAATAATCTAAAAATTAACAAAAATTTAACTAAATTTAGCCAAATTTGATGAATTGTAAGGTAAAATTCTTACAAAAGTAGGACTAAAATTGCGCTCATTTTGTAGGAAATAAATATCAACTTTGTAGGAAAAAAACAGCTAAAATGTAGGTAAAAAATACGTATATTTTTAAGGTATTTCATACAAAAAATAGGTTGCATTATATCGGATGAATAACCCACATACCACACATAACCCACAAAAATACCTACAAAAATACTACAATAAACAAAGGCTTTGCATGTATATCCCTACAAATTAGGCTACAAAAAGACAAAAAGTTGTAGGGAAAAGATTACAAATGGGATAGGGGTGGTCGAAAAAAAAGGAGTTTCGGGGGAGGGGTTGGTCCGTCGGGTGGGGGGGTAGCCCTTTACCTATAGCAGTCTAATTGCGGGTTGAGGGGAGTATTGAGGTTTCCACAAACCGAAATATGTACTGATATAAAAAATGTGCATACCTTATCAATGACTAGAATTATAAACAAGTGATTGCAAAGTGTATACATTTTAGTATTATGTATATAGTTAGTTGCAGGTGTGACATTTTATATGTATATTTGCTGTATGATAAAGTTTAAGATATTAGAGGATAAGTACAATCGAATTGAGTTCGAACATTTATATGTTTGGGAGGGTGGTTATGATTGTGTTGATGCCAGGTATGTGAATATAACATCGTCTAGGGATGTGGCTTTATATAATTTCAAGATATATATTTATAAGTTGATGTATCTTAATTCAAGTTGTGTTGAGGATGACTTTGTGTTTCATGGTTTAAATGTTTTGCATGAGACAATGAATACTTATGGTATTTACTTATTGGATAAGGATGTGTATAGAATTTGTTCTGAATTGTTTAATGGTGGTTTTAATAATGAGTTGTATTCAAAGATTAAGACCAGGAAGAGGATTGAGTGGAAGTCAAACTTATCTGGATTGATAGGTGGTATTGAAATGGGTAAGGATTATAGGAAGGAAATAAAGAATATAAAGATAAGGGAAAGTTTAAAATGTTTAAATAGTTTAAAAATGGATAAGACAAAGAAGATTATATTGAATTCAATTGTTACTATAAAGGAAGAGAATGGATCTTGTTCTGTATCGGATGTGTCTAAAGCAACTGGTATCTCTTATAATACAGTTAAGAGGCACTATGAGGATTATATGGAGGAGTTTACTTTAGACGAGTACTACTTTGTAGTGAATAAGAATAGTAGCTTAAAAGATGAAAAGATATCTCTAATGACTGAGGCTATATCTAAACTAAAGAGTCTAGACTTAAAGGTTAGTAAGGTAAGTGTTAGCCAGTATAGTGGAGTGTCCAGGAATACAGTTAATAAAAGATGGGAGGAGTTGTCTAAACTACTCTAATAAATTCTCCATTACTATTGTAAACTACTGTAAGATTAAACTTGTGGTCCAAGAAGTCAAGCATATTCTCTATGTTAACGAAATTAATTGCTTGTGCAAATTGATTTATATCTACATTCTTTCCGCCATTCTCTCTAAAGTATTTATAAAACCAGTTCACATCGTACTGTCTGGTATTCCTTATCTTGATATATTCCTCTTTCATACTATTTTAGGTTAAATTACACAGCAAATATAATGAAAATATTTCATAGATTTGTAAAAAGAAACTTATGAAATTCAACAACAACCCATATCTCTTTATAAACAACTTAAATGCAGATATAGAAGGTACTCCAAATCCATTGTTATTGTCACTTATAATAGCTTGCAAGTTTAAGGGAGAGTTATATACTGATGGTGAAAACTTTGTAACAATTATAGGAGATAAATGTTACAGTCACGATGGAGAGATAGATATGGTAGACCACAAAGAGTACTTTAGGTTTGATAAATTGTCATTGCTTCATGTGTCTGAATTGTATGAGAATCTAAAGTGGTTTTTCATAGATGCAGCTGCGGAAGAAACTTTTGAGGATTTTTATTTGAACTAAATTCGTAACTTTGTAACCTACAAGAAAGAAACTTGCATTAGACAAGTGGAATTGCTAAAACAAACAAAACAAAAATAAACCATGAAATTCGAAGCGTCAAAGAAAAGAACTAACAGTTCAACACATAATGAGAAGACTCCTACCAAATCATTCAACGGTAGCAATGTATCTAAATTCATTAACGATTTAAAACCAGTGAAGAAAACTGCAGCTGTATCTAAAGCTAAAGTTAGACCAGTTGTAAGTCCTTCTCCTAAAAAGAAATAATCGTACTTGCACTGCTTACCGTAAGAACAGCACGCATGTCTTTTTTCAGGCGCATCGTAATTGTTGCGCCTTTTTTATATCTTTGTGTCTCTAAATTAAATCCATGAGAGTATCGTTTGATTATGATAAAACTATAAGTAGGAGAGACGTACAAGATTACGCTTTATACTTAAAAAGCAAAGGTGTTAAAGTATCTATATTAACATCAAGACCAGAGTATAAAATAAAAGAAGTTTATGATTTGGCTGATGAACTTGGTATTGATGATGTTAGATATACAAACTATGAAAGTAAATCATTGTTCTTAAGTGGGTATGATTTGCATATAGATGACGATGATAAAGAACTAAGAGACATAGAACATTATTCAACCTGTGAAGGAGTAAATGTGAACTTAAGTAATTGGAGAGAAATAACAAATGAATTATTAAATATATAAAATGGGAAAGACACAAAGTTATTATGATAAGAATCCAGTAGCTAAAGCAAAAAAGGATGCTTACAATAAAGAGTTCAATACGAAACCAGAACAACGTGCTAAACGATCTGAATTAGTTAAGGCTAATAGAAGCAAAGGAACTTATGGAAATGGAGATGGTAAAGACTTATCTCACACATCTAAAGGATTGGTCTCTAAAAAACAATCAGTGAATAGAGGGTCTAAGTCAGATGCTCCAGGAGATAAAAGAGCAAGAGGTTGCAAGTGCCATAAATAAAGTTGTCAAAAATTTAGGGTATAATTGTGACAAGTTTTAAGCGCAAAATACTTGACAATATAAGTTCGGCACAAATCGTTACTTTGTGCCACAATATAGACCCCAATAATTGGGGTTTATCTATTCATAAAAAGTAATCAAATGGCAAAGAAAGAAGTTGAAGAAGGATTGTCATATAAAGAATGGGCATTCCAACAAAAGTTAAAGAAGGTAAAAGATGAACCTTTAAATAAAATTCAAGCTAGGAAAGAATATTATAGTTTTAAAAAAACACAAGCATACAAAGATAAGATACAAGCTGAGGTTGAAGAGAAAATAACATTAAGGAACAACAGAAAGTTAAACTACGAAACAAAAGAAAAAAGACCAGTAGTGACAACTTGTAAAGGAGAGTTTGATTTCCTAAAGTATTACAGATTGGTATTATACTGGGCATCAAAGCAGTATGGAATTAATAGGGCTGATTTAGAATTACTGTTTTATTTTTATAATGAAAAGCCATTCACTAAGGATCAATTTGAGGATGCTTGTTATGTTATGATGTGGGATAAGGATAGACTTAGAAAGTTTTTAGAAGATGGTACTATAGAGGAGTATGCTGTTAAAGGAGAAACTGGAAGAGCCAACTCAGTAGCAATATATAAGTTATCATTAAAGACCAAAAGAAGAATAACATCTATATACGATAGGCTTACATTAAAGTATTTAATATCAGAAGAAAATAAGAATAGTAAAATATTTAGATTGAACTCTGGTTACAGCGACAAGCAATATGCTAAAGCAATTGTAAAGATGAATATAAAAGCTAGGGAGTTAAGGAATGGGGAGTCTGATTATTATTTAGATGAAGATTTAAAATACGTTTAAATGTTCATTTTAATTGTTTGTTCATGAACAATGAACATAGACATAAAGTGAACACAAAAGAAAAAGCCTCAATTAAGAGGCTTTAACTTTAAGTACTATTCCCGTCGCTGAACTATTTATTCTTTCGTCTAAGATAAGGCGTTGCCCCTCCTTATCGCGCTGGTACGGATAGTACTTATTCCACAATAACAATAGCTCCGTATTCAGCAGCTACTAACGATTCTCCTTGATATGTAATCTTATTGCTTCGGTGCATATCGTATATAACAACATCCCCTTCTTTTATGCCTTCACAAAGTTCACCAGCGCTTAATACAGTACCCCTCTTGAATTTCTCATTCTTGGTATCTGCAGTAATCGTAAAACCATAAGAGTTTTCTTTCTCTTCCTTAATCTCTCTCAAAACCACACACGTTAATATAGCTTTCATATTATGCTCTTTTAAAATTAATTGTACAACCTAATTGTGTCACTTGACCAGCCACAGATACTGCATTCTCTAATGCACATCTAACAACTCTTGTCGGGTCTATAATACCAGCATCAATCATATTGGTATATTCATATCTCTTAACGTCATATCCAATACCACTATTAGCTTCTATAACAACTTCTTCTACTTCCATAGAATCTATATCTGCATTATCTAGAATTTGTCTAAATGGAGACTTAATACTTTCTTGCAATACGTGGTATCCTATAGACCTAGAATCATTTGGTATTACTAATTGAAATGAGGCATCATAAAGAGCCAAACCTCCACCAGAAACAACGCCTTCTTTTATAGCAGAATTAACAGCGTGAATAGCATCATCAACCCTATCAAGCTTCTCACTCAACTCAACTTCAGTAGCACCTCCAATTTTAACAATACTAATGCTTGAAGATAATTTAGCTATACGGTCTTTTAATATTCCAATAGCCAAATCTGAAGTCTGGTCTTCTATTGATTTATTGATCTCAACAACTCTTGCTTCAATTGCCTCTGCGGTCGATTCTAATAGCTCTAAAACGGTCTCTTCTTTACCAACGGTACATTTACCTATCTGACCTAAAATCTCTAATCCTAGACTCTCTAAATGCGTTGCAGATAATGAGTCAATATATGTAGCCCCAGTAGCAATTGCCAAATCCTCCATATATCTTTTTCTCTTGTCCGTGAACTCATGTTCTGGTGGTGTTAAATGAGACACCTTGATTTTGCCCTGAATTGAGTTAACTAAAAGGATTTGCTTTAGGTCGTTACTCAAGTCAGCAATAAGTAATAACTCTTTTCCCTCTGTAGCGATGTGTTTAATTATAAAGTCAATCTCATTAAAAGATTTAATCTCTCTATTACAAACAAATACATAAGGATTATTTAAAAGTTTATTGGTAAATCTTTCGTCTGAATAACCTCTTTCGATAGGCATACCAGAAGTAGTCTTTACATAGCTCTCTATTTTTTCTGATGGCTCATAAGTAACAACTCCATTAACACCAGCTTTTAAGAAAGCATCTGCAATTAAAGCTCCTAACTCTTCATCGTTATTTGCTGATATGTTTGCAATATCAAAAAAGAATTCATTCTCTACTGGCTTACTTTGTTTTTTAAGTATTTCAATAACTTGTTTAGTAGCTTCATCAATACCATTCTTTACATCAATAGGAGATGCTCCTTTCTTAATAGCTAAGTCAGCTCCCCTAATTATACTTCTTGCTAATACAGTAGTAGTTGTTGTTCCGTCTCCAGCTTGGTCAACTGTTTTTTGAGATGCTTGTTTTATTAATTCAGCACCACAACTTTCAATAGCATTGTCTAAGAATATTGCTTTAGCTACTGAAACACCATCCTTTGTAACTGACGGCAAACCTCCAGAACCTTCAATCAAAACAGTTCTTCCTCTATATCCAAGTGTAGACCCAACGGCATCGGCAACAATATCAATACCTTTTAATACTTTTTCTTTGGCTTCATCACCAAATGTAATCTCTTTAACAACCATAGTTTTTAAATTTAAGTTTAAATTATATGGCAAATATACAAATAATAGAATATAATTGCTTGTTATATTTTTAATATCTTTGCATAAACCAAAATGGTATAATTATAATTATATAAATAGATGATTAAGCAATACATAAACAATCATATACTTCCAATACTATTGGTAATTGGAGGTGTTATAGATCAGTCTACAGACTTGCTAGCTCAATTGCTTGTTGATATTAAAGCACCTTCTTGGAGTCCTACGATTTTAAGAATAATAATAATATCTTCTGGTGCGTTTAAATTATACTATATGAAACCACCGTTGAAAAATAAAAAATGATGACTTCAGAAGAAAAAGAAAGATTAGACAGAATGGAGCAACAGTTGAGACTTATACAAGAAGATCTTCAAAATATATCTGCTGCACTAATAGGTAGTTCAGTAAATGGCAACAAAGGACTTGTTAATGATTTTAAGGAATTAAAAGAAGAGCAAGACTCTTTAAAATTAAAAGTCCACGAGTTAGAAAAAGACAACGCCAAAAAAGAGGTTGTAATAGATCTACTTAAAGCAGCATCATTCGTATTATTCGGAGGTTTTATAACTTTACTTATAAACGTTTTTCTTAAAAAATAATAATGAAGACTGGTAATAACGGAATAAAATTAATCAAGGATTTTGAGGGATGTTCCCTTAAGGCTTATAGAGACCCAGTTACTGGAAACCTTCCAATAACTATTGGATATGGAAATACATTCTACGAGGATGGTTCTAAAATAAAATTAACTGATACCATAACAAAAGAAGAAGCAGAGGATTTGTTAAATTCATTGCTCCCTAGGTTTGAAAAAATAGTAAATAGTAAGGTCACAGTTAAACTTACTCAAAATCAATTTGACGCTTTGATGTCTCATACTTGGAACACGGGTGGATCTAAGACTTTATTTCACTTTATAAATAGTAATGCTGGAGACAACGCAATAAAAAATTGGTTCTTAACAAAATATATAACTGCTGACGGAAACCCTTCTAGTGGTTTAGAGAGAAGAAGAAAGGCAGAGTCTGAACTATACTTTAAAAAATAAAATAAATGGCTAGAATAAGGACATATGATTTAGACTATAACGTAACTGGTTCAGACTATTGGATTGGTACGGATGGTAACAATAATAATAATACAAAGAATTTTAGTCCTAATTCTGTAGCTCAATATTTAAACGAAAATGAAGTTATTGATTCTTCTAATTCATTAAGATATAGATACGATACAATACAAGGTCTTGACGGAAGAAAGCCTGGTACTCTTTCTTTTCAAACTGAGATAGGAGCTATAGTTCCAATATCTAGTTTATCTACTTTTATATTAAGTAAAAATACTCAAGGAAGTGGAGATGTGAGTTTTTTCTTAAAGGTTCTTCCAGAATCAAAAATACTATTAAAAAAATCCGATAATATAAATATATTTGGAATATTTAATGTTATTGGAGTTATAGATAATGAGTTTGAACCTAGCTTTGTAAATGTCACGCTTCAGTTTGTATCTGGACACGGAAGTTTAGAAGAGGATAAAGACTATATTATATCTATATTAGACAAAGTAATTGGAGGAGGCGGAGGCGGAGGAGCTACAAATTTATTATATACAGCAGCAGCGTCTTATGGTACAGTAGGAAGTGACACTGGAGATGACGCAACAATACCGCTATCCACTAATACAAATGCTGGATTATTTTCTCCAACTGAAAAATCTAAATTAAGTGGGATTGCAATAGGAGCAAACATAGGAGTAATTCCAAATGAAAATATAGTTGCAGGTACTAAAACAAAAATAACCTACGATGCAAAAGGATTAGTTATTGCTGGAGCAGATGCAACTACAAATGATATTCCTAGTTTTACTAATAAAAGATATGTTACCGATTCTGATTTAATTACATTATCAACACCTAAAGAAAATGCACTTGGGAATCCTGGAATAGATGGATATATATTATCATCTACAACTGGAGGTTCTAGAACTTGGATTGCACCACCAACTACAACCCCTACTCTTAGTGAGGTACTTGATGCAAGTGGGTTGCTTGCTGATGGAGATAACTTACTTACTGATTTAGGATCTATAATATCAATAGAATCTATAAGCGGAAACCAAGACCTTGCGTCAGTTCTTGCAAATACAATCGGTGTCACTAACGGTAAAATATCTTTATCTACAGCAAGTGGAATAGCTATTAGAGCTTACAATACAAATGGGGTAGCGGGTGAATTTGAAGTTACTAATGGCGTTGACGATATTGTTAATTTTAAATCATTTGGTGTTGTAAAAGCAAGGATTTCAAAAGATGGTGAATTAACTGCTACAAAAATTATCAAGGAAAATGGTAGTCCATCAGAATATTTAATGGCAGATGGTAATACTACTACATTGGTATCATCTGGATTTGAACAAAACTTTTTATTAATGGGAGCATAAATTATGGCAAATCTTTATAAAATATTAGGGCAACAGAGTCCTACAGCAATAACAGAAACAATATTATACACAGTTCCAGCAGTAACATCTGCAGTATGTAGTTCTATAATAGTATGTAATAGAGGAACTGATCAAACAACATTTAGAGTTAGTATATCTCAAGCTGGTGCTTCAACATCAAGTAAAGACTATCTTTATTATGATATTACACTTGCAGGTAATGATACGTTTATAGCTACTATAGGTGTTACATTAGCAACAACAGATGTAATAAAAGTATACGCTGGAAATACCAATTTAACATTCCAATTGTTTGGAACTCAAATAACATAATTATGGCTCAGAATTATTCAGGTTACAATATAATAAGTAGTGACATTTCATATAAAAACTCTGCTAACATTGATGCATTTGGAAGATTAAGAACTAGTAGTCCTTTTACGTTGTTTGAATCTAGTCATAGATTTTCAGATAATGGATTATGGGTTAATGGAAGTGTCGGAGGTGGGGCAGCAACATTTAACTCTAATCAAGGATTGGTTGATTTAACTATAACGGCTGTTGCTGGTTCTGAAATTATTAGGGAAACCACGAAGGTTTTTTCATATCAACCTGGGAAAAGCCTTCTTATATTATCTACATTTGTAATGAATTCTGCTAAAACAGGACTTAGACAAAGAATAGGATACTATGGCGCTGCAAATGGATATTATTTAGAGCAAAATGATACAACAATAAGTTTTGTAGAAAGAACTTCAGTTAGTGGAACATTAGTAAATACGCCTATTGCAAAAACAAATTGGAATGTAGATAAAATGGATGGTACTGGTCCAAGTGGAGTAACACTTGATTTAACAAAGGCTCAAATTTTATTCATGGATTTAGAATGGTTAGGAGTTGGCACTGTTAGAATGGGTTTTGTTATAAATGGAAATTTCTATGTTTGTCATAAATTCCATCACGCTAACATAATATCAACTACTTACATTACAACAGCTTGTTTGCCATTGAGATATGAAATGACAAATACCGCAGCAACTGGTAGTTCAAGTATATTAAAGCAAATATGTTCCACTATATTATCTGAGGGCGGATACGAACTTAGTGGATTGCAGCAAGCGATTACTATTCCAATTCAAACTCCAAAAACATTAGCTGCTGTTGGAACATTTTATCCAGTAATTAGTTTACGTTTAAAGACTACACGTTTAGAGGCTATTGCAATTTTATCAGCTATTTCTATAATGCCTACAAGTTCAGGGAATTATAATTGGCAAATAATACAGAATGGAACAACTACAGCTGGCAGTTGGTTAGATGCTGGATCAACGTCTTGTGTTGAATATAACACTACAGGAACTTCTTTTACTGGTGGTAGAATAGTTGCAAACGGACATTTTAATGCAACAAGTCAATCTGCAAGTTTGGTCAACATTCCTAAAAGTTCACTATTTAAGTTTCAATTAGAAAGAAACAGTTTTATTCCAACACCGTATGAGTTCACATTAATAGTGTCTTCTGGGACTATTAATAATACAATTGTTGCATCAGTTGATTGGGAAGAAGTAACAAGATAACAATATAATTAAATAAAATGGCACAAGGAACAACAAAGGGAGTACCAATAGATGTAGATCCGTTATTAATTAATAATAGTGATGTATTAGTACCATCTCAAAAAGCTGTAAAAACATATGTAGACACAAAGGTAAATAAGTCTGGAGATACAATGTCTGGTCCTCTTGTACTAAACGCGAATCCAACTGATCCATTTGGAGCGGTTACAAAAAACTATGTAGATACATTAATAAACGGTATAGATTGGAAGGCATCTGTAAATGCAGCCACGACAACAGCGTTACCTACTTACACGGTGAGCGGTGTTGGACAAATATTAACGGGCACGGTAACTATAGGGATAATTGATGGGGTTACTTTAACAACAAATCAAAGATTATTAGTTAAAAACGAAACATCTACATTAACACCTAACAATGGTATATATGTAGTAACACAAGTAAATCCATTTATACTTACAAGGTCAAGTGATGCTAATACACCTGCATTATTAGCAGAAGCAACTATAAGCGTATCAGGTGGTTCTACATTGTCAAATACACAATGGCATTGTAATCCAGCATCTGGTACTTTTACAATCGGCACAACTTATATAACATTTGCTGCTATAGGTGGGGTTACATATAGTTTTGACGCACCATTAGTTACAACTGGTAATGTAATATCAATACCAGCGGCTAATGGAAGTGTTAACGGACATCTAACAAGTGCTGACTGGACACGTTTTGATACAGCCTATGCTGATAGAAATAAATGGGATGGTGGAGCAACTGGATTAAATGCCACTACAGCATTAGGTTCTTTAGGGGCTAATCAATTAGGTTATAATATATTTACAACAGTTAACTATAATGCGATTGGATATTTAAGAGCTAATTCTAATAACACAATATCTTGGCTTACTGGTTCTCAACTTTTAACCGCAATAGGAGGTTTAAGTACCGCTACGCCAACCACTATAGGTTTTAATTTACTTACAACACCAAATCAAGATGCAATTAAATTTTTAAAAGTTAATGCAGACAATTCATTTTCATGGTTAGACGCTTCTGCATTTAGAACTGCAATAGGTGCTAGCGCATATGCGGGCGGACAGTTCTTAGTTGGTAATGGAGTAAGTGCAATGGGTTATGGAGGTACTGCTCCATCTTTATCTGTTGGATATGCTAATGATACTGGCGGAAGTTCTCTTAGTGGTGGTACAATAGATATTAATAATACTGCTACAGCTAATAACATTATAGGTCAATTGCAATTTAGTAATGTTTATATAGGAACTTTATATACTTCTGCTGCCATAAAAGCTTTTGCAAATACAGCCCCAAGTGGTGCAAATAGTGGTGGTGCAAGTTTGACATTTAGTACATCTCCAGGTGGTACTGCATCATCAGTCACGGAAAGAATGCGTATAAGTT
>Ga0114970_10002671_pt1 | contig 13336 bp, 5 predicted proteins | sample M_140205_XF_Meta_FD_87030 | JGI IMG/M metagenome (GOLD analysis project Ga0114970, IMG submission 87030) | Freshwater microbial communities from Lake Montjoie, Canada to study carbon cycling - M_140205_XF_MetaG | ecosystem: Environmental > Aquatic > Freshwater > Lake | place: Lake Montjoie... | reverse complement strand
TACTGTAAGCGCAATAATTTCTGGCACGATTGTGTCTGGAATGACTGTTACTTACTTGTTTAGTGGCAGTTATTTGTCTTTAGGAACCATAACTTTTACCGGCTCAGGTAGTGGTGGAGTTGGTACTTATTCTGTTAGCGCTGGCGTAACAGTTGTATCTCAAGCCATGTCCTCCTCTACCTTGATTAATACATCAGGTACGCAGTCTGGGATACAAGCCATATCTCCTCGCGGAATAGCTTTGTCTGCATTGGCCGGTGCAGATGGTTATACGCCGTTGTACCAAAACACCTTTACGGTATCTGATACGAGCCGGTTTGTGCTTGCGTTTGGCACAAATGACTACGGAAGTACTGTACTTGACCCTATGCTTATCCGCTGGTCAGATCAGGAGTCTTTGACTATATGGTATCCAGCATCTACCAATCAGGCAGGTAGTCTGCGTTTATCGCATGGCTCCAAGATTGTCACTACCCTACAGAGCCGGCAAGAGATTGTGGTGTGGACAGATTCTTCTATCTACTCGCTTCAGTACCTTGGACCTCCTGTGGTGTGGGGTTCGCAGCTTCTTGCGGATAACGTTTCTATTGCTGGCCCCAATGCAGCGGCTATGGCTTCTGGCGTTACCTATTGGATGGGTGTGGACAAGTTCTATAAGTACGATGGTCGCGTCCAAACTCTACGTTGTGACCTACGTCAATACGTTTATAGCGACATCAACGAACAGCAGTTTGACCAAGTATTTGCCAGCACTAACGAGGGTTTTAATGAGGTCTGGTTTTTCTACTGCTCTGAAAACAGCAACACCATTGATAAATACGTAATCTATAACTATTTTGAAGACGTATGGCAATACGGCACAATGGCCCGCACAGCATGGTTAGATACCGGGCTGCGTAACTACCCACTTGCGGCCACCTATAGCTACAACATTGTGAACCATGAGTACGGCGTAGACAACAATGAGACTGGAACTACACAGGCTATTGAGGCAACCATAACTTCAGCGCAATTTGATATTGGGGACGGAGACAAGTTTGCGTTTGTATGGAGAATGTTACCTGACCTGACATTCCGTGGGTCTACGGACGGCACAACTCCCGCGCTCACGATGCAGCTATTGCCGCTACTAAACTCTGGCTCTGGGTATAACGATCCTAAGTCAGTAGGCGGGACAAGTTCTGATGCGGCGCAAGCGGTAACTGCTACTCAAACGTACCCTATAGATTTGGACACCTACAACGGGCAGATTTACATCAGGATTCGTGGTCGGCAGATGGCTATGCGAATTACATCCAACCAAATTGGTACGCAGTGGCAGCTTGGCTCTCCTAGAATTGATTTGCGCCCTGACGGACGTAGGTGATCTATGGCACAGAAAAACGTAGTAGCCCCACGCTTACCTGCCGCAACGCAGGAATACGACCCTGCGCTGATAAACCAGCTAACAAACGTATTGCGGTTGTACTTTAACCAGTTGGACAACGCAGGGCCGATGACAGGTAGCACCCAGTTTAACGGCACAGACATTGTGGCGGGCTTGAGCTTTTTTCCCACCGGGAACGCTATTACACCTAGCCTACCGACACAAGCAGATTTAGCCAATTTGCGGGTAGGGGATATTTATTATGATACTTCGGCAAGTAATGTGCTGAAAGTAAAAACATGAGAGCACTCAACTCAGACTTGTTGAGCACAACAATGGACGCGGACCAAGGGGGGTCTGACTTTATTGATTCTTTGCCAACACCTGAAATCAAAACCACCGAAGATTTGATAGCTGCGGCTACTCCTGCCGTTGAAACCCCCAAGCCAACCCAAGACATGTTGCGGGGCAAGGAAATGTCCCAGACTCAGTTTCCGGGGATGGAGCCTGTTTATGAAAGCTCCCCCCAACTAGCAAGATCAGGGCAACAAGGGGCTTTGTTAGGGTACAAATTTGCAAACTCCCAAGTCCCCGATACAGGACTGGTTGCTTCGTACTCTAAACCTGAATATGGCCCCCATAATAATTTAATAGACCCGGGAGGAAAGTTTCTTGGGTATGTGCCAGACACCTCCCAAAAATACGACGTGCCAAAACCTGAAAACATACTTGCGTATGAGAAACAGTTTGGTACAACAATGGAGCCAATTTATGCAACAACTACCGCACAGTCACGGGGCGCAGATCGGCAGGTAGAGTATGGGCCTCCTGTTGGGTACCGCTTTGACAATGGCAAAAGCCAGTATATAAACTTTGATGCTACTGGTACGTACAAAAATACCGAAACCAGAAGTAGTGGGGGTTTTGGCGAATTTGTGCTATCGGTATTGCCAATGATATACCCACCGGCGGCGCCATTTATTGCAGCGTACAGAACGGTTCAGGCATTAGATCAAGGCGACCCATTGCGGGCTTTGATTGCCGCTACTGGCGCTGGAAAGTTTGTGCCCGGATTAGATGCAAGCACTGTTAAACTTCTTAACGACATATCCACCGGAGCAAAAATAGTTAAGGCAATAGAGAGTAAAGACCCGTTAGCAATAGCTAGTTCGATGGCCACACTGCCCGGGGTATCAACAGACTTAAAAAATACAATTGATATTGTTAATACCGCTAAATCTATAGGCAAGGGTGATATTAATGCGTTAATTGGTGCTGCGCAAAAATACGGAAACAACGTTTCAAAAACGTCAAACACGGTTACGCTTGATGGTACAACGTACGATACGAATACCCTATACGCAGAAAGTAGAGATACTGGCGGCGATGATGATACCGGCGGCAGTGAGGTTTATGCGTTAAATACTTCGCAGGTTAACGCCCTTGGGGGCACGCCTCGGTATGTGCCGTTACAAAGTGTGGACGCAGATAATCCAAATGCAGTAGCTGCATCCGACGCATTAAGCGCTTTAATAGAAAAGAATGGAGTTCAAGAAGGCGCTAACATAAGCCCTGTATATATTAAAACTATAAATGATGATGAGTCTCCGGGAGGTATAACGAGTAGGTGGTACACACAAGTTACGATGACCGCTGACGATGGTAGCTCAACTGGTTATCAAATCGTATACTACCCCGATACAGGCAAAACGTATTACCAAACACTTTATCAAGAAACTGATTCTGATGGGTTGCCACTAAACAGAACCACGTATTCATTTTCCCAAACCCCGCCACCATTTGATGCTGCCTCTGGGCAATTTATAGCCAAAAACGGCACTCCAGCCAGCGTTGACTCCAAAATTACTAGCCAAACTGATGCGCAAGACAAGCAAGACGCTCAAGACGCGCAGGACAAGCAAGACGCTCAAGACAAGCAAGACGCTCAAGACAAGCAAGACGCGCAGACCGTTACGGACGCGCAAGCTGCTAAGGACGCTCAAGACGCGCAAGCTGCTAGGGACGCGCAGACCGTTACGGACGCGCAAGCTGCTAAGGACGCTCAAGACGCGCAAGCTGCTAGGGACGCGCAGACCGTTACGGACGCGCAAGCTGTTAAGGCATTAACCACTACGCCTGTAGCCACATTAACCACTACGCCTGTAGCCACATTAACCACTACGCCTGTAGCCACATTAACCACTACGCCTGTATCCACACTAACCACTACACCTGTAGGCGCACTAACAACTAAAGACTTGGAAGCGCTAAATACTAAGGATATTGCGGCTTTAACGACTACTCCAGTAAGTTCATTAAACACTGCGGGTCCCGCAGCTTTAACAAGCAGTGGGGTGAGCTCGCTAAGTACGGCAAGCACTGCGGCTTTAACCACTGGTAATTTAAATTCGCTAAGTACTTCAGGTACAGGGCTATCAACCCAAACAATAGGTGCGCTTGGGACAAAAGATATATCATCGTTAACTACCAAGGGCGTAGCAACACTAACTACCCAAGATGTAGGCGCACTAACTACCCAAGGTGTAGGCGCACTGACTACTAAAGCCGTAACGGCTCTAACTACCCAAGGTGTGGTAGCACTACCTAAGCTGCCGGTCCTACCGGGTACTTCGACTACGACAACCACACGAAAACCTACTCCATCCCAAGCTCAGCGTTTAGCAGATGCTTTTGCTGTGCCAACATTGGCCAACACTTTTTATGGTAACGCGGATTTCTCAACCAAAAAAATTGAAGTTGATGAGGAAGGCAACATCATAGAAGTACCTTATGAGCCTATCAGTGTTTCAAAACCTGCTGCCAAAAGTTCACTTGCCAACGGCGGGCAAATTACAGACAATAGCACCAATCATCTTATCGCCATGCTTAACCACATAATGAGCGCAAAAGATGAAAATCGCCTTACTGAAGATGACCTACTAAACATAGTACGGAAAGGAATTTGATATGTCATATACCAGAACTATTACTAGTTATAGATATGTAGAAGGAACTCCAGATGAAAATGGAGACATGACTGGGGGTTATTACGAACCGGTTTATGAAAATGTTGAAGACCTAGCCCCCGGAGCAGGTACGGGTGGCGGTGGGGCTCATACTAACCAAGGTGATCCAACTACAATAACCACTCAACCAAATACTAGCGATACTAGCTACTGGACTAATCTTCTTGCTAAATTAAAGGTCAACGGCAGTGCAGAACAATTAGCGGGCATAGCGAGCTTAGCGGGCTTGATGAATCAATCGGGCAACAATGGCCAGCAAGGTGTGTACAAAGGTTACCAAGGCGGTGTCCCAAATTACGTGGCCCAGCGAACCATGAACCCCATACCAACTACTACAACGGTACCCGGTGTGGGCTCAAAACCTGCTACAACTGTTCCTCGCCGACCCGGCCAAGGGGGGATTGATTATTTCTCCCAGATGCAATACAAAAACGCGCCTGTTCAAACCGCAGCCACCACCACTGCTGCCGCTGGCGGTATCATGCACGCAGCATTAGGCGGGTTAACTGGATTGGGCAGTTACTCCGATGGCGGGCGACTCCTGCGTGGCCCGGGCGATGGTGTATCCGACTCAATTCCTGCGACAATAGGGCAGAAGCAGCCCGCTCGGTTGGCTGATGGAGAATTTGTGATCCCTGCCCGCATAGTTTCGGAGATTGGTAACGGTTCAACCGAAGCTGGTGCACGCAAGCTTTACGCAATGATGGATCGCGTGCAAAATGTACGTAAGAAATCGCTTAAAAACGTAGCTGCCAACACTAAGGCAGATAAGTATCTTCCTACTTAAGAGAGATAAAAATGGGAAACACAACAACAACAACTGGAACTCCTGCGGCATCGGGCTCAGCCAATACATCTACCCTGTCGGAATGGGCAGGTCCGTTTGTAACCGACATGCTTGCCAAAGGGCAAGCTCTATCTAACGCGCCCTACGAGACATACGGTGGTCCACTTACCGCAGGGGCTTCTACCCTACAAGACAAAACTTTTCAAGGTTTGGGATCATTGACGGTTCCAAGTTCAATCGGTAACGCAGCCACCACTGCTGGTAATGTAGCCAAAAATTTGTCTGGGATGTCGTATTCCCCTACTACATTTGGTAACCAATACAAAACTCCAGATGCATACCAAGCTTCTAATGTTGCTAATCAATTTAAAGCTCCGCAAGATTACAAAGCGGTAGGGTCTGCGTTTGATTCTACGCAAGCACAGCAGTACATGAACCCGTACTTGCAAATGTCGCTTAACCCCCAGTTGGATGAAGCGCGTAGGCAATCGCAAATTACCCAAATGGGTAACAACGCAAAATTGACCGGCGCTGGTGCATTTGGTGGTAGCCGTCAAGCCATCATGGATGCAGAAACCCAACGTAATCTTGGCACCAATCTAGCCAACATTACTGGACAAGGTTACAACACTGCTTTTGGGCAAGCGCAAAATCAATTTAATGCTGACCAGCAACGTAAGATTCAGGAAGCTCAGTTTGGTGCAAGCCAAGGCATGACGGCAGCGCAACTGCAAGCGCAGTACGGGATGTCTGCTGAGCAAGCGAACGAAATGTCTAGGCAGTTTGGTTCCCAACAAGGTATGACATCCGCACAACTAGCCGCTCAATACGGGTTGTCTGGCCAACAAGCAACTGAAACATCCAAGCAGTTCGGGGCTAACTATGGTCTTAATGCGCAAAACGCTGCTCTTTCTGCCGCACAGGCTCAAGGCCAGCTTGGTAATACCCAAAATCAAGCTACGCTTGCTAATCTTAACGCCCAATTAGCGGGCGGTGCTGCACAGCGCGGTATTGAGTCAGAAGGTGTTGCTGCTGATCTAAATGAGTTTAACGCCCAGCGTGACTACCCACAACAACAAGTAAAATTTTTGAATAGCCTAATACAAGGCTTGCCAATTTCTACTGTAGCTAACGTCCCCCAAGGTCAAACTGGAACACAACAGTTTATGGGGAACATGGCGGATATTACGCAGTTGTTGAAAGACCTAAAAGTTATTACCTAAAGGTAGACTATGCAAACAAATAGTGCCAATGCTGGCTTTATGGACTTGAACAAAGCCTCAGCCGCAATCAACGCCATACCCCTTGTTAAAGAAAGCATCCCTGAACTGATGCAGTTGGCCAACGGGAAAGTACCGGGAATTCCCGGTTATTTGGCCTTGGCCAAGCTACAGCAGATACAGCAGCTTGTGCAGAGCCTTACGCCAAACCAGCCGCCACAAGGGACAATCAAAGACAACATAGAGAAATCTATGGCTACGATGATGACCCAGCAAGGTCAGCAACAACAAGCTCAAAAAGCGCAAATGCCACAAGGCGGGATTGGTGCTTTTGGCCCCGTGCCGCCCAACACGCCGCAGCCCCCGATGCAGGCAGAAGCAGCGCCAGAAATGGGGCCCGAACAAGGCGCTGAGCCACCTATGCAAGCTGCACATGGCGGCATCATGAACGCACATGTTGATCCACGCATGTTTAACTTTGACGGCGGCGGGATTGTTTCGTTTGCGGACGGTGGTACACCCGCAACCAAAATGACTGAAGCAGAATTAAAAGACGCTCTCGAACGTGTGGCTAAAAAACGTGCGCTTGAAGATAAAGGGTACAAATATTACGAACCAAAAACATTTAACCCAGCGGAAGCAGAAGGCGCAGCCGCAGAGGGCGCAGCAGCAGAGGGCGAAGGGCTGTTAACAAGAATGGGTCGAGGGCTTGGCCGAGTAGTTGGGGGTGCCGCTAGAAACGCGGGTACCGTACTTTCTGAAGGACTCCTTAGTGGCCCCGGCGCTGCCGCCGCTGCTAGGCTTGCTGGTCCCGCTGGAGCGGCTTATACTGGTTACCAAATAGGCAAAGAAATTGATGAACGTACTGGTATAGGTAAGGATATAGTTGATAAAAGTGGGATTGGTAGTCTCATAGATTACATATATGGGCAACCCGGGGTTAAGTTAACCCCCGAGGCACAGCAACGTGCGGATGCTATGAAAGCAAATCCCCCCGCGCCTGAGCCAGCACCCACTAGCCGTCCCGGGCAAATGACGACGGCCAATGATCCACGAACGACATTCGCAAACGCGCCTGTTTCTGCTCCTAAACCCGCTCCTAGGCCCGCTCCGGGGCCCGCGCCTGTACCAACGTCAGGGCCCATGGCTGGCGGCCCAGCACCAATTTCACAAGCTCCACAAGCTCCACAAGCTCCACAAGTCCCGCAAACAAGCGATGATGCTATTGTTGCTTTGGCTAAAAAACTTACGTTGGCTAACCCTGATGCAGCACAAGCAAAAGCTGATCGCGAGGCAGCAGTGCCCGCAGACTTTGATCAAGCTAAAGCTATTGCGGATCAGCAAAAATTAAACGAAGCGCTTGGTATTGGTACTTATGCCAAAAACCGTAGAGAGCAATTAGCACAGTTAAAGAAAGAATTTGAAGCCAATCAACCTACTAACATTGATAGGCTACTTGCTTCAGCAAGGGCGTTTAGCCGCCCCGGCGCTCGTGCTGGCGATATGTCCGAAGCGTCCTACAAAATGATAGACGCCGAACGCGCAGCTCGGCTTGAGTTTGCCAAAGCCCAAGACTTGGCTAATGACGCGATTGAAAGGGCTGATGAAGCCGTGCGTACTGGTGATGCCGTTGCAATTCGATCTGCAAAAGCAGAAGCAGTTAAAGCCAAACAAGCAGCGATGGAGAAGAAAGCAGAGTTGTCCCAAAGAGTGGCTGACAATACCTCTGCTTCACAACGGCAAGGTATTTCTTCAGCAGCTCAAATTACTGATGCACGCGAGCGTGATGCGACTATGCTAACAACAGCTAGAATGAATAACGTTAGTGCTGAAAAAGTAGCAGGTATGCACTACGCGGCTACTAAATATGCGGCAGACAAACCCGACGCAGGTGAACGCATATTGAATAGGTACATAGAAATAAAAAATAAAAATGGCGAAGCTGCGGCTGAGTCGTTCTTGGCTGATACAACTAAAGTACGCGAAATTGCTATGGGCTACAAGTACTCTGGGCCTGATAAGAGTGTTCAAGATGAGGCAAAGGTTTTGGCCGAAGTACGCGCTCGTACCGATATCATAGATAGAAAGCTGCAAAACGCTAAACTGCCACAAGCAGAACGTGATGCGCTCATGCAACAGCGTAGGGCAATAGAGAAAGAAATACGGTCAAGTCCGGGGTTTGGTGGCACGCAAATCAATGATCCATTTAAGAAATAATGCCTACATTACAGGAATTCTTAACAGCGGCTAAACCGCAGAATCCGGGTGTTTCTGACGCAGAGTTAACAAACTACTACAGCAGAACGTACGCGGAGCAACCTGCTGCAACCACATCGCCCACGTTGCAAGAATTCCTCGCGGCTGCTAAACCCAAAAACCCGGGGGTTGCAGATAGTGCGTTAACCGACTACTACAACCAAACCTACGCTAAGCCGTCAACTGAACCTACCCAATACGGTGGGTTCTTTGGTTCAGCGGGCGCGGCTTTAAAAGAACGTGCGGCGACTGCCTTACCTGCGGCAAAGTTGTACACGGGCCTAGGCGACCAAAAAGCCGCTACCGATGAGCTTGCCAAGCATAAAGAAGATGCCAACAACGCCTACAAGCAAGTAGAGTTTGGTGATATCGGTGATGCTTTTAAGCAAGGTAACTACGGCGATGCGTTAGGTAAAACCGTTGAGAAGTTTAAAGAAGTAGCAGGTTCGTCATTGGGTACGATGGCTCCTGCTATGGGAGCGGGCGCGGTTGCAAGTCTTGCCGCAGGAACCGTTGCTGGGGGTGCTGCCGCTGCAACCATTGGTATACCCGCCGCTGCGGTAGGTACTGTGGCTTTCGGTCTTACTGCCCTAGGTTCTTACATTGCTGACGGAATCTCCCGGCAAAAAGAAGAACAAGCTAAAGCAGGCAAGCCCTACGAAGACATTAACCGGGTGTCTGCAACTGTTGCAGCCGCTGGCGAAACAGCCTTGGATGTCTTTGGGTTTAAGTTCTTTAAACCCCTAGGTCGTTTGGTTGGTATCAACGGAAAAGAAGCCGCTGAGGGCATGACCAAGGAGATCATCCAAGCTGCCACACAACCTAAAGCCTATGCCAAAGCCGTTGCCGCTGGCACAGCTAAAGGTATAGCGTTTGAAATCCCCCAAGAAGTAACGCAACAAGTTCTTGAGCGTTGGCAGGCAGGGTTACCGCTTAATCCGTTTGATGACCCCGGCGCAGCCAAAGAGTACTTGGAAGCAGCGGGCGGTGCCCTCATGTTGGGTGGGCCGTTTGGCGCTTACAGCCAAGTTAGTAAGACTCGTGCAGCACGGGCAACGCCAGAAGGTCAAGCCATACTTACAGATGGATCAGCTCAACGCGGCAATAAACTTACACGCGATCTTGAAGGAGAACCAGATGCTACAGGACTTGTCGGTCAACCAAATGGAGCAGGCATTTCAGTGGTTGGAAAGCCCGATGAAACAGGCACCTCCGCAGGAGCTACAACGGCTCAACGAGGTGGAGTGGATGTTACTGGAACGGATGTTGCAGGGATTGCTGGTGGAAAAGGAACGCAGCCCGGTACACTAGATCAACAAGGAACTACTAATGTCGATGAAACCGCTGAAGCCAAGCAAACAACGGCGCAAGGACAACAAACGTCCACAACCCCTAGGACTGATGAAGAGATTAGCGCTGATATAGCAAACGCTAAAGAAGCCTATGACGATGGGCTTGCGCAAGTAAAAAACTTGCTTGCAATGCCATCGCTTACTAACCCGCAAAAAGATATGCTTTTGCGTTTGACCCAAGAACTGGGGCAAATAGACCCAACTAGCTTAAACGAAGAAGAAATGAATGGTGTGCCTATTAAAGAGGCAGTTACTAAAATTCGATCCCAGCCTCGTGCAATGCAAGGGGAGATGTTTGGTACATCCAAAGCGGTTAGCAAATTCCTTGATATGGCACTGGCTATGGCGGGCCAAGACCCGGCTGTTGCCATTCAGAAGCTACAGGAATCCAAGCAACGCCTGCAAAATCAGTTGGACTCGGATGGGTTTGATAATGTCTGGGCCATGCAGATGGGCCGCTCACTTGGCTTGAACGCCAAAGAAGCCATTGCCCAGAAACAAGATTTAGCTACAGATTACGTTAAGCGTTCGTCTGCGTCTATTGATCAGGCAGTTGACGAGTTGTCGCAGCGGGTAAAGGGTCAACCCCGGGCGATGTCGGTACAAAATCAGTTGTTTAAAAATACAAAAGACAAATACTCTACCGCCGTTAAAGGTATAACGCTAACAGAAAATTTAAACATTCTGCAAGACAACGCTCGCTACCTAGACAATTTGCTAAAGTCTACGCAAGAAAAACTTGCTGATTTGCTTGATCGCCAGCAGCGCCCGGGAGTTGTGCAACGCCCCAAGCCTACAGAAGTACAAGACGTTAGAGATCAAATAGCCGGGCTTGAAAAACAGTTGGCTATGAACCAAACTGATCAAACTACTTTACAAAATAGGGTCGCTGCGGGCGAAACAAATGTATCTGAAGGATGGCAAATAGGTAAGCCACCCTCACCGGAAAAAATTAAGGGTAAGCCAAAAGCCCCAAATATTACCCCTACCGCTGTTCAAGAAAGTTTGTTTGGCGGGACTCCAAAAGTTGAAACCAAAGTTAGAAAAGCTACGCCCGCAACTTCTATTGATGACGCATTAAAAGACTTGTTTGTAGAAGAAAAAACTGCACCTGCTGAGGAAATAACCGAGCCCGAGACGCAAAAAGAAACCATTAAAGCCCCTGAAGTTGACACCGAACATGTAGGAACCACGGGTGCGGGGTCGTTAATTAAAAAGTTTTTTGATGCAATACTGCCTAACTCTGCCAACCCCGATGAACAAACAAAGCATCAGGCTGTTAGAAACATAGCACGGGATTCTTTTCTAGACTACGACATCACTGAGCCGGGGCAGAAATCTTCGCCCGGTATAAATGCAGCGTTTCAATATTTGGCTGACTTGGTGGGAGGTCAACAACGATTTAATGATCTGCTGTCTAAGCTAGAAGGCGCAGACCCAACTACACAACGGGCGTTGCTTCTAAACCGTGGGTTACCTGACCTTACGTCGCGTAAAGCAATGGATAAATTTGCTACCAGCATTGGCAAAGAATTGGAAGAATTACCGGTAATCAAAGCACTGCCACCCGGTACAGAACGTACCGGTGTTTCTGTACCCACACAAAACAAAGTTGCGCCCGCTACAGGCGAGGCCAAAGGAATAATTCCATTCGAAAGCAAAGTTGTTGTAAGTACAAAGAAGGCTGTTGAGTATGGTGCTACCCCAGAAGGTAAACCCCGTCGCCCTAATATTAACGAGGGTGAGAAAGAATATATAGTACAAGACACTAAGTTGCGCTCAGCATGGCGGCATATAAAGCAGCTTATTGCAAACAAGCAAACTCCGTCCATAGAAGCACTAGCGGCTAAAAACTACATGGATAATCCCGGACGCGAAACATTTGGGGATGTTCTCAATGATTTGGCTTATGACTTAGCCTATGAGGAACCAGCTAACCATACGTTCTATGGTGAAGGCGGTAGATACGCGGCTGCGTTTCAAAAATGGATTAATGAGAACCTAGACAAAAGCACAATTGATACGCTTAACAACTTAATTGAAGATCAAAAACAAAACCGTGTTGAACAGGATAAGTACAACGCTGCGGTGACTGTGTACAACGACAAGATCAGCGCTATCAAGACTAAGAATGCGGAAGCAAAGATACAGAAAGCTGAAAAAATTGCCAAGGTAAAGCTTCCACGCCCGCCACGTATTAGCAATCGTATTGCTGAAAGCGAAGATACAGAAGAAACACCGTCAGTGCAGACTTCTAAGAAGGGTCTGCCCCAAGTGCAGATGCTTGCTGAAGTCCATCCGGCAATCTTGCGGATGATCAAAGCTGGAGATTTAAACGGTACGTTAAAACTTTTAGCCGAAGCTAAAGGCAACCCGTACTATGCTGCGCTAGCGGCACGCCTGTTGGAAGCAGACATTACTGCTAAGACAAGCATCGTTAAACAGGACGAGATGATCTCTCTGTCTAACGATCCTAATGTAAAGAAGTCGTTGACATCGCAGCTTAACACCGCTGTAGATATGGTCAATGAGTCCATGCCGGATGCCAATAAAAAAACACTTACTGCGGCACTAAAATCAGACAACCTAAGCGATATAAAAGCGGCGTTGGCTGAGATCGAATCTCAGTTAACCAATGAGTCTCGGAAACAAGTCATTACAAACATCCGTGCGTTTGTAAACGAAGAATACGACTGGCTTGGCAAGTACGATCCAGAGAGCGATACGATCATGTACCGCCAAGGTCGCATAAGTAATCACTTGTTCTTGCATGAAGCTATCCACGCGGCTGCTTTGCACTTGCTTGACAACCCTGATAACCTGACCGGCGTACGCAAAGATGCTTATAAACAACTTGCAGATTTGTACGACCACTCCAAGGGTACCCTATCGTTAGAAGGTATCAATGACGGTAACACTTACGGGCTAACCAACTTGCATGAGTTTGTGTCGGAAGCGATGACAAACCCTGAGTTCCAATACTTGCTGCGTGGCATCCGTTACAAAGCTGCGCCATTTTCGCTGTGGAATGCGTTTACCAATTCCATAGCAAAGTTGTTTGGTGTTAAGCCGGGCTATGAAAGCAATGTCATGGTTGAGGCCATGAGCGCTACCAACATCCTGATGCGCGGTACTTCTTCCTTGGAAGCGGCGGCTATCGAGCCGTCTAATAAAGCAACAGAGGCTATGAATAAAACCATAGCCAAGGAAGCTAAAGCACCACGGGCACTCAAAGCCGTGCCACCCGGAGTGCAGACTAACACCAATACCGTGCGGCATCTAATGACCGCTTCATCATGGGACGAAACAAAAGGTGTTTTGAATAGTCT
>Ga0114970_10002668_pt1 | contig 13348 bp, 13 predicted proteins | sample M_140205_XF_Meta_FD_87030 | JGI IMG/M metagenome (GOLD analysis project Ga0114970, IMG submission 87030) | Freshwater microbial communities from Lake Montjoie, Canada to study carbon cycling - M_140205_XF_MetaG | ecosystem: Environmental > Aquatic > Freshwater > Lake | place: Lake Montjoie... | reverse complement strand
GATCCTATCTTAAATCGTAAGACAGGATTCTTCGGCCTGCGGCCTCAGAATGACGGGTCGGGGAAAGGATTCTTCGGCCTGCGGCCTCAGAATGACGGGTCGGGGAAAGGATTCTTCGGCCTGCGGCCTCAGAATGACGGGTCGGGGAAAGGATTCTTCGGCCTGCGGCCTCAGATTGACTCACGCTCCGCGAAGGTAAGCGCCCAATTGTGCCACGGGTACGGCGTGTGTGGCGGGATCCAGGCGCATCGTTTCAGATCCAGCGTAAACCAGGATCTTTTGGTGAGGCGGCGGGAATACCTTCAGGGCCTCGCGGTCCAGGGCAAAGGATTTCACGTTCTGGACGGCCATCTTGGCCTCGGCAAAAAACATCCGGTCTCCAGATTGAATCACAAAGTCGATTTCGTCTTTCTCTTTGGTGCGCCAGGTAAAGACCTTCCAGTCGAGAAGGAAGTTGTCCCGGGTTTTGACGAGTTCAGAAAAGACAAGACTTTCGAACAGGCCGCCTGCCTGGGGGGAGTTCCACAGTGCGTCCTCCGTCGTGTAGCCTTGCAACCTTGCGCACAGGCCAGTGTCCATGAAGTAAAATTTGGGCATTTTGATGACGCGCTTGCTCAAATTGGTGTGAAACGGCTCGACGGTCGCGCAGATGCCGCTGCGTTCCAGCAGCCCAATCCATGCCCCGACGGTTTTCTGTTCCACGCCGGCGGCGTTGGCAACCTCACTGACATTCAGGAACTGTCCTGTACGTGCAGCCAGAAGTCGCAGGACGTCGTTGAACGCATCCAGTTTTGTGACGCCGGAGGTCAGGGCAACATCCTTTTCCACGTAACTGCGAAGGTAGTCATTGTAGTAGTCACAGGGACTCAACTCGGGGCGCCGATAGAGTTCGGGCATGCCCCCGCGAAAGAGGATCGTCTTCAGCGGCAGGTCCGGAATGGCCTCCCTGATTTCCGCCACGGAGAGGCCGTGTAACACAAACATGCTGCAACGCCCGGCCAGGGATTCCTTCGCCCGGTCGTCCAGCATGATCTTGTTCGAGCCGGTCAGGTAATAGACCGTTTCAGTGGCTGGTGGGGACTCGCTGCGAAGGCGTTCCCGGCGGGCGCGGTCAATGCGCAACTTGATCTCCGGGAAAAGATTGGGAGCATATTGCACTTCGTCGATCAGGCAAGGCAGGCGCACGCCGTCGAGCAACAGGGCGGGATCGTTCTGTGCCCTTTGTCGTGATCCAAGGTCATCAAGAAAAAGTCGGCCCCCGAGGGGCAAAAGGTCAAGCAGAGTGGTCTTGCCGACCTGGCGCGGCCCCCACAAAAGGATGGATTCCATCCGTGACGTGGCCTGTAGAGTTCTGAAAAAATGTCTTTTAACGATCATTTGGCTATTATGGAATTGTATTCCAAATTAGTCAAGAACTGGCTTTGAGTGCCGCTATGATCAGCCATCAGAGAAGGCTGGGAACCCGTCACGGTCGCTGTTGTTATTCACGCCTCGTGAAGCTCCGCGTCAAGGGCGCGAGAGAGTTCATCGGCTGGCATGCTTTTAAATTCTTGAAAGAATTCCTGAGCCTCGTCTTGCGCCAGGTCAACGCGGTCGGCGTACAAGTTTGAAATATGAAATGTTTCCAATTCGCTTGCACCAAGGCTGGCTGCAATCAAGGCCGCTTGCTTTGTGGTCAGATGTTTTTTTTGCGTGGCGCGATGGCGCTCTGTCGTTCGGTAATTGGTCTCGCAGAAAATTTTGTCGACACCGGTAAAGGCATGTTGCAGGCGTGAGAGATTTTCTTGGCTGAAAATAAAATCAGTCAAGTATGCTAATGGCTTGGTTTGAACGCGGTTCAGGATTTTTCCACTTAAATCTCCAGCCTGCCAGGACTTGCCATTGATTTCAAAAATTCTGCCCGTGTCATGATCAGACATGGCCATTTGAAGTTCGCGGATCCACGATCCGGCCTCCAGTCCATGGGCGTCCAGGGCACCCTCCTGGACATAATAGCGACTCGGTGATTGCAGCATATACGCACAAACGGGTGTGCCATGATCGACGACAATCGTTTCCACGCGGGTGCCGTCTTCCAGGATCATCGCGCAGGCGGCCGGTCGTGTGGGAAGGGGCGGATCATCGGGAGATATTTTAAGGGTGTCGCGCCTTTCTGAAACTGGGACGAAACCGTGGTCGCTTGAAATAAGGGCGCTGGTCACCGCGCCAGAGGGATCAACTTCGTGAACCCGAATCTGGATCTGCCCAGGTTCCAGCAGGTTCCAGCAATAGCCGTTCATTTTGCCCTGGACGTTTTTGATCAGCCCCGGTGGCCCACAAAGTTCAAAAGGTTTGAAGTGCGCAACGTTGACGCGCAGCAACCGGTCAAAACCAATGAAGTGGTCCAGATGCGTATGCGACACGGCAATGTGGCGGACCTTCAGGATTTCCTTGTTGCTCAAATTCGAGAGGTCGCCCAAGTCCAAGAGCAGGGCTTCCCCTGTTTTTTGTGACAGGCAGTAAAGGACCGGATCACCGCTCGGTCCGTTCGGGATCTTCGTCTCAAAAATGTGACTGGTGCGGGTCACCGTGCATAAACCCCTGGCCGACGATCAGAAATCGCAGGAAGTTGCGCGCGGTAACGGGCCAGGACTTCATGGCTGACCGGTGCGAAAGCATTTCCAATGCGGTCGCCCGTGTCGCAAATCTTGTGTCCCCACGGGTCTACAATCATCGAATGGCCGTAGCTGTTTTTGCCGGGGGCATGCTCCCCCGTCTGATTTGCAGCAATGAAGTAAGCCTGATGCTCAATGGCGCGCGCGCGGATGAGAACCTCCCAGTGGTCCATCCCCGTACGCTGGGTGAAGGCCGCAGGCATAACGATCGCGTCAAATTGTGCCTTGCGGGCCAGCATGGCAAAAAACTCATGAAAGCGCAGGTCGTAGCAAATCGCCATGGCGACCTTGAATCCGTCGACTTCCAGGACAACGGCCTCGTCGCCCGACAGATAGCCATCAGATTCACAGTAAAGTGGTTTTCCGTCGGGGGTTTTTAAGTTGAAGAGGTGGACCTTGCGGTAGCAGGCGATCTCCCCGCCGTCGCGTCCAAAGACGTAGGCAACATTGTAAACCTTACGCTCGGACGGGGACTTGTCAGGCCGTTCTGCGATCGACCCCCCAAACAAAACAATGCCGAGTTCCTTCGCCAGACCCGACATCATCTGCCAGGCTGGTCCGTGAAAGGGCTCGGCCTCTTCATAAAGGGTGTCGTAGGGGCCTTGGTAGACAAACATTTCTGGCAGAACCACCCAACCCGCGCCCGATTTGGCAGCATCTCGCACCAGCCTTTCGGCCTGCTTTAAATTGGCGGCGCGGTCCCGCGTTGTGGTCATGCTCGTGACGGCAACCAAGATTTGATTCTGGCCCATAAAAATTGATTTCCTCGGTTGAAATGACGTGGCACCCGGCAATTTTTGCCTGATCTCCGTTGATAATCATAGCCTTGTCGGTCCACTGACTAAACTTTTTTCACCGGTTGCCGAAGATCCCTGTGGGAGGACACCATCATGAAAGCATTTATTTTATTGGCTGTTTCAATTTGGAGTGTTCCAGCTGTTGGAATTGCAGCCACTGCTGCTTCCCAGGAACTCGCCCCCCTGCATGTCGAATCATTTCTGACCCCGTCCGGCGGGAGCGCAACAGACATCCTCGTTTCGCTTCGTGGAGAAGGCGTGGCGTCTTTGCTTACCGGTGATTTGTTGGTCTCGGAACGCCCGGTTCTGGACCAGACCGTTGGCCGGGTGCGATTCACGACCGGACACCTTAAGGTTGCCAAGGTAGACGGTGCTCGCGCCTTGGCCACAATTCAGGCCGATGGTGCCGCTGGATCGTCCCAAGTTCTTCGTCATTTCAACAAGGTTATGGCAGGGGATATGGTCCGGGCGGTCGCCGTTGCGATCAAGCCGGCATTGGCCATCACGCCAGAGGTCACAATCGACTACAACACCCTCTTTGCCGATCCAAATGCCGGTTCCGTTGTCCTTGAAATGTCGCCTTCGGGCCGCGAGGCACTGGCGGCTGCGGTTGAATCGATGGGATCAGTTCGGACCAGTCTGGTTGCGGTCGAGGGCTATACCGACCCAAGTGGCGATTCCGAGTCCAATCAAGTTGAGTCTTACGAGCGGGCCATGACTGCCAGAAGGTTTCTCGTTGAAAGCCTCGGGTTCGATCCAGACCGGGTGAAGGCCTTTGGAATGGGCGAGCAAGAGCCCGTCGATACCAGCAATCTGTCAGGTTCTGTCGAGAGAAACCGCCGCATTGTGATAAAGGTCATTCCGGAGTCGCTCAATGCCTTGGGTCTTTAATGCCGGAATTGCCAGAAGTTGAATGCCTTGCCCGTGCCGTCCGCGAAGAAACGCAAGGATGCGGCTTTACGGGCGTGAATTTTTTGCGCCCAGACCTTCGTGAGCCAATGCCATTTGACGCAATAAGATCGGCTCTGGTCGGGGCGAACCTGCGAAGTGTCCGGCGCCGTTCAAAGTACCTTTTAATTGAAACAGATCGTGGCACGGCAATCCTGCACCTTGGGATGAGTGGTCAACTGCTGTCGATGGACAGTCCTGATCCGGTCAAGCCGCATACCCACGTCATTTTTGAGCTTAGAGGCGGCGGAAAGCCCAAGTATCTTCATTTTGTGGATCCGCGCAGGTTTGGCCGGTTGACGGCCGTCCCTGCGGGGACCGACTTGTCGGCACATCCATGGTTGAGCGAACTGGGTCCAGAGCCCCTGGAAACAACAGCCGATGCACTCGCAGAGCACCTGTGGCGCAAAAGCCGCGGCCGCAAAGCTGCGGTAAAGCCTTTCATCATGGATGGCGCAGTGGTTGTCGGCGTTGGAAACATCTATGCGAGTGAATCCCTGTATCTTGCCGGGATCAGGCCAGGACGCGCTGCAGGGCGTGTAACGCGGCATGATTACCGCATTTTGGCCCAGGCCATTCAAACCGTTCTGGGGGCCGCCATTGAGGCGGGCGGGACATCTTTTCGCGATTACCTTCATTCGGATGGTTCAGAAGGCTCGTACGCCTTGCAGCTCAACGTGTACGGTCGCTCTGGCGAAGCCTGTCGAAAATGCCTCAGTCCGGTCAGGGAAACCCGCCATTTAAACCGCGCCACCTACTTCTGTGGCACTTGTCAAAAATGAAAATCTTTTATTTTTGTCCTGTGATTACTATTTTCTATAATATTTTTTAAAATAAATACTAAAGCTTTTTATTAAATAACAAACAACTATTGTCGAAGCACCTCCTGTCAATAGCAGTTGTTTGATTTGTTAACTGTTCCTTGCTTGAGGAACACGAACGAAACGTAAATTGGAGGAATTTGATCATGGGTCTTCGTATTAGAACAAACATTGCGTCCCTTCAGGCTCAACGCGGCGTCGCCACATCGACCAATGCAATGAGCGAAACGGCAGCCCAGTTGTCCAGCGGTTACCGCATCAATAAAGCGGCAGACGACGCAGCAGGGTTGGCGATCAGTACTAACTTGACCGGCAGGGTCCGGAGCCTTGAGCAGGCTTCCCGTAACGCAAGCGACGGTATTTCGCTCGTGCAAGTCGCCGAGTCTGGCATGAACGAAATGTCGAACATCCTGACCCGTCTGCGTGAACTGGCAGTGCAATCTTCATCTGACACCATCGGCAATACGGAGCGCTCCTACGCAAACCGTGAATACACGCAGATGGTCCAGGAACTTGACCGGATCGCCAACAGCACCGAGTTCAACGGCGTGAAGCTGCTCAAAGGCGCCGAAGCAAACGTCGGTGAAAACCTTTTGACGATTCATGTGGGTGCTGGTGACGGCAAGGCCGAAAACACCGACTCCATCAGAATTAATATCGATGATATGAAGTTGGTCCCGGGTGAAGATTTCGCCCTTGGTCAAGGAGCTGAAATTGGGCCGATCGCTGTCGGAGATTCCTTCGACCGCCAGACGGCAGTGGATAAACTCGGTGTTATCGACACCGCCATGCAGCGCCTTGCTTCCACCCGTGCAAACATGGGTGCCCAGCAGAACCGTCTGCAATCAGCCGTGACGAGTTTGAGCTCGCAGGTTGAGAACTACAAAGCAGCCAACAGCCGTATCCGTGACGTTGATTTCGCTTCTGCAAGTGCGACCTTTACCCAGTCCAAGATCCTTCAGCAGGCTGGTGTTTCGGTCCTGTCGCAGGCGAACTCGCAGCCGGAAGCAGCCCTCGCGTTGCTCCGCGGTTAATCTGGCATCGGTTTCAATTATTCCTCAAGCAAGCAAGCCGGGGGGCGTTTTCAAGAGCGCTCCTCGGCCCTTCGCTTACGGTGGCAATGACACCTGCCAAAAATTCATTTAACCTTCGCTTATGACGAACGTCAGGCTGACAAATCAGGAACAGCAAGTGATCGTGGCGGTTATTCGCGCGGCCCTCACTTCTCAATCTATCAGGTCCATTGGTGTCTATGGCTCCCGCGCTGATCTGGTGAAATCGGGCGGTGATATCGATCTTCTGGTCGAGGTGGACGGGGATCCTGGTGACAGGTTTATTGCTATACAAAAAATCCGCTCGGACCTTTGCAGGAATTTGGGCGAACAAAAATTCGATATATTCATGATCTCAGCGGACAGCGCCCGGAACAGTGACCGGGAAAATCAGTTTTATAAACTGATCTCATCTGAAATTAAAATCCTTTGGAGTTCAGGTGGATAATCCATTATTCCCGATTTTGCAGGCTGATATGCTGCTCGCTGAGCGTGCGATTTTCATCCTTGAAAAAAGCGCAAAAAAATCTTCCCGGCTGCTTTTTGAAGCCGAATCAAGAGTATTGACCGATGATGATCGTGAAACCTTTGAAGCGCTGACGTCGCGTTTCGGCCGGGCGTTGGATTTTATGACTCAGAAATTACTGCGCACCATAGACCGTATCGAGCTCACCGACGAAGGAAGTGTTTTGGACCGCGTGAACCGTTTCAAAAAGCGCAAAATTTTGAGAGATGAAATTAATTACGGACTGCTCAAAGATTTAAGAAATCAGATCGTCCACGAGTACATTATCGATGAGACTGATCGTGTGGTTCGCGAGTCGTTGAACCACACGCCCCTTCTCCGCGATATGTTGGACAAGGCAAGAGAATACTGTGAGCGCCGGGGCTTTATTGGGCCCGGGTAATGGCTCAAGGAGTCATGGGGCACTTTCCTCCTGTTGACATCCCAACAGTCATCCGACTATAAAGTGGCGCTCCTAGTGGACATGGGCTTGTAGCTCAGGTGGTTAGAGCGCACGCCTGATAAGCGTGAGGTCGGCAGTTCGAGTCTGCCCAGGCCCACCATGTTCCCCTTCCCCAACCCAATCTTTGGGTAATATATGGATTTCACTGAAGAATTCAGAAAATCGGTCGACCCTGAACTGCTGTTCAAAGGGCGGCCGGGTGATGTCCGCTTGGGCGAATTGGTGTCCACCAAATGGCCTTTGGTCGGTGTCACGACCCGGATTTGCATCGTCGGTGCCCCAGATGATCTTGGCGTCCACCTGAACCGGGGGCGGCGCGGGGCTGCCGGGGGGCCATCTGCCATCCGCCGGGAGCTTTACCGGATGACACCCCCCATGGATAAGGCCTTTGAAGTCGATCCGGGTGTCTTCTGTGATGCCGGCGACATGGTTCCTGGCAGTGACATCACCGCCAACCACCGCCATGCCCAAAACCTTTGCGAATTGGCCCTGAATGCCTCTCGTGCGGTCGTCGCCCTTGGTGGAGGCAATGACTACTCAGCGCCCCACGCAAGAGCCCTGCGTGAAGTTTCAGCCGCTCAAAAAGATGCCACGGGAACGATTGGGATTTTGACCGTGGATCCTCATCTTGATGTCCGCGAACGCGAAAGCAATTTGCCCCACAGTGGGACTCCCTACCGGGACTTGATTGACGGTGCCACGATCGATCCGCGCAATCTGGTGGAATTTGGCGCAAGAAAAAATCGCAATGCAGCGGCTCATTTTGCCTGGTGTCGCGAACGCGGAGTGGTGATTCGGGATTTTTCTGAATTGCGCCGTGCCGAACGTATTGGCGTCAGGATTCCTGATGCCTTTGCCCAGGATCTTGAGCGCCTAGTTGCCCGTTCTGATGATGTGATGGTTTCAATCGATCTAGACGCTTGTGCAGGATTGACCGGCGTCAGTGCCCCGGCAGCTATCGGATTCTCGCCCTCAGATCTATGTGAAATGGCGGCCATTGCTGGCCGCCACAAGAAAGTCAGGCTATTTGAAATTGTCGAGTGTGCGCCAGATTTGGATCCGTCGGGAATGACCGTCAAAGTCGCCGCGGAACTGGTCTACGCATTTATGGAGTCCCGGTTTCCTCTTTCATGACACTCGTGCTGCGGTAGCCAAACGATCCTTTGGCCTTCAGGTCTTCAGCGGCATCCCAAGCATCAGGAGCAGCCATTTCCCACGCCCGCTTGAATGACGGCGGTGGATCGCGGAGCAGTTCTCCTGGCTCCAGATAATCAAAAAGTTCTCCGTAGTGTTTGATGTCAAATGGTCCAATGCGGTGCATCAAATGCCATGGACGCAGTTGCATCGTGTGCTTCAAACCCATGGCTCCCAGAAGTTCTGCGACGGATTCGATGGTTTGTTCGTGAAAGTTACGGACTCGAACCCGCTTGTCCTGGATGTCCAGCCCCTTCATCAGAGTGATATCGTTGGTGGCGACTCCCGTCGGGCAATGGTTGGTGTTGCACCTTAGGGCTTGAATGCAACCAAGGGCCATCATCATGCCGCGGGCCGAGTAGCAGGCATCGGCGCCCATTGCGATTTTCGAAATGATGTCAAAGCCAGTTGTGATTCTTCCTGCGACCAGTACACGAACGTGCTTGCGCACATCAATGCCGACCAGGGCGTTGTGTACCAGAACCAGGGCATCGTTGAGCGGGCATCCCATATGATCTGAAAACTCTGAAGGAGCGGCGCCGGTGCCGCCTTCTCCGCCATCGACGACAATATAGTCGGGCAGGATGTTGGTCTCATGCATGGCCTTCACTACGGCCAGAAATTCCCGGCGCTTGCCGATGCAAAGTTTGAATCCAACTGGTTTTCCGCCGGAAAGGTCGCGTAATTGCTGCACCCATTCCAGAAGACCGCGCGGTGATGAAAAGACAGAATGCCCAGGGGGCGAAAGGCAATCTTTCCCCATCGGGATTCCACGAATCGCAGAAATTTCAGGTGTGATTTTTTTGGCAGGTAGCACCCCGCCATGGCCCGGTTTTGCGCCCTGTGAAAGTTTAATCTCAATCATTTTTACATTTGCGAGCACCGCTCGTTCACGAAATTTTTCTGGATCAAATCTTCCCGATGCATCGCGGCAACTGAAATAACCAGTCCCGATTTCCCAAATGATGTCACCCTCTGGGGCCAAATGGTGCGGTGAAAGTCCGCCTTCACCGGTGTTGTGAGCAAAGCCGCCCAATTTAGCGCCGCCATTCAAGGCTCGAATCGCATTCGAACTCAAGGCCCCGTAGCTCATGGCTGAAATGTTAAAGATGCTGGCTCGGTACGGTTTTTTACACGAGGGTCCGCCGATGGTAACGCGCAGAGCTTCGGGATCGCAGTGCACCGGAGCCAGGGAGTGATTGATGAATTCGTAGCCTTGCTGATAGACGTCCAGCATCGTGCCGAATGGCTTGGTTGCCAGTTCTTTTTTAGCTCGTGCGTAAACGACAGACCTGTTGTTTCTGGAAAATGGCTTTCCGTCCTCGTCTGATTCAACGAAATACTGCTGGATTTCTGGTCGGACCAACTCTGCGAGATACCGAAATCGTCCCAAGACGGGAAAGTTCCGGCGGATGGTCTGCTTCTTTTGAAGGATATCCGCCCAGCCGAGGCCAAAAACGGGCAGGAGGACGGTAAACGCCAGCCAAAGGCCCGGGAAAAACAGATGGGCGAGGATGGCCGTGCCAAGGGGAATGAGGATCGAGGCAGCGATAAATTCCCTGCGCATTTTGGCGTTCTCCTGTTTGTTTCCGATTTTATTCATCTTTTCACGAGTTGGCTGTGGATGCCACCTGGGGGGGCTGATTTTCCTTTAAAGGGATGGCCTCGAATGCCGAAAACAATTGGGATTGTTGGGGGAAATTGTGGAATACAGCCGAAAAGCAGAAAAATTCCTTTATTTTTTTTTCTTTGGGTTGGCTTTTAGCGGGCTCGCCAGCACCTCAGGCTGTAAGAGCGAGGGTCGCAAAAATGAAAGGACTTCGATCCCCCAAGGCGCCGTCAACAGCTATTGCCTTGGGGTGGTCAATGGCATCGTGCAGACGGATATCCCCGCTGTTGTTGCTTTGTCGGACGACGGAGTGGCGGTCACCTGCACGGGAACATTTCTTAGCGACAATGTTGTTTTGACAGCAGCTCATTGTATGGATAACAGCCCGACCGGGGGCTTGGGCTTGATTGGTGGTACCATGCCGAACACGATGGTCCATGGCGGGGTCGTGGGGATAAATGCACCGTCAGTCCGCCCTTTGGCAGATATTGCACTTCTTATTTTTCCTGATGCAACTTCGACATCGTGGCGCAAGATTTCATCTCAACCGCCAGAGGCGGGTGATCTCTTGACTGTCGTCGGATATGGTCAAACTGATTTCATCAACGACAATGAGGTCGACGGTCTGGTCCGATATGGATTTAATTTCATCGACTCAGTGGACCAGGCTCAAGGCACATTGAAATACGATTCACCTGCCTCGACCAGTAATTTGGCAGAGGGGCGAGAGGCGATGAGTGGTCGCGGTGATTCAGGGGGCCCGATTATAAGCGGCGACGGTTTGGTTGCAATAACGAGTGCTGGTGATTATGAAGCGAACAAGCTTTTGGAAGAGGACTTTTATTTGTTTTCTCTGATGGCATTGGACGTGATGGAGCAGGCCGAGGCCGCTGGCGGTCACATCAACGGCGTCAACCACATCCGAAAATCTTTGGGCAAGCCGCTTGTCGACGGGGCCTTGGACACGGACAACGTTCCTAAAAACCTTCCCCCATGTCGGTAGGTCAGAAATGGCTTTCCTTGAATGCCCCAGACATCCGATTTTACGAAGATTAATTAATATTTTTTCGCACTTTTGCCGATAAGGTTTCCATGTTGAGAAAAGACCAAAATAAAACAGTTTTCTCAAAATTGGTCCAGATTTCGCTGACCGTTGCATTGGTGGCTTGCACGAATCAAGTAGTCGAGAAGGCGGGGCGTCCATCGGGTTTAAGAAATTCTTCCAACGGGCAATGTCCCAAGATTTTGAACGGTATCGTGGTCGACAAGGTTCGTGCGGTCGTGAGTTTGATAACAAAGTACCAGGACGGATCGGAGGGTGGGTGCACAGGGACATTCTTAGGGGACAATGTGGTTTTGACGGCATCTCATTGCACGGAGAACACGGCAACTGGAAGTGTGGAGCTCGCTGACGGCACGAAAGCGGTTGCGATGGTGCGGGGTTGGACTGTTGAAGATAAAAAAGAAGACCAAGCGGCCACAGAGAATGGGGTAGAGTTTGAACTTTCATGGGCCAAGCATCTGAATCGAAAGTCGAGGGATATTGCCGTGCTGATTTTTCCATCTGGAACTTCATCGAGTTGGCGCAATATCGCGCCAACTCCGCCAAAAGTTGGGGATACAATAACGATTGCCGGTTACGGTAAGACAAGTTTCAATCAGGACGATAGTCCCGATGGAAACGTTCGCTATGGATCTAATCGTATTGACTTTTTGAAGGACGGACTTTTGATTTTTGAATCAGCGGCGGGGACACACCCAACTGCCGGACAGGACTCAACCAACGGACAAGGCGACTCAGGTGGGCCGGTTCTTTATGAGGAAGGGGTGGTTGGGGTTATTTCCGCAGGTGGCACAACCCTGGCTATTGAAGCTTATTTATTTTCAGAGTTTAACCTTAAAGTTTTGGAAGAAGCCGAAAGTAAAGGCGCCCATATTAACGGCCTGAACAGTGTTCGCAAGGCTCTGGGTAGGCCTGCCAAGCCCGAGATTACCGATCCCACCGATGGTTGCTCTAGGAATTGACTATCGACTATCGTCTAACGACTTTCTACTGCCGCGCGAAACCACGGAATGGCGCGGGCAAGGCCGTCCTTCAGTGCGATTTTGGGTTCCCAGCCTTTCAAGACGGACTTTGTCTTGGTCAAGTCCGGCCTCCTGGTTTTTGGATCGTCTGATGGCAAGGGGCGGTAAACAATTTTCGATTTTGTCGGAATCTGACGGAGGACCTCCTGGGCCAGCTCCATGACGGTGAATTCGCCGTCGTTCCCTAGATTGATCGGACCAGTTTCGCCCTCGGTGGCCGCAAACCGGACGATGCCGTCGACGAGGTCGTCGACAAAGCAGAAGGAACGCGTCTGCTCGCCGTTTCCGTAGATGGTCAGATCCTCGCCGCGCAAGGCCTGGACGATAAAGTTGCTGACCACCCGGCCGTCGTCGATGGCCATTTGGGGGCCATAGGTATTGAAAATCCGGATGACCCGGATGTCGACCCCGTGCTGGCGGTGGTAGTCAAAACAAAGGGTCTCGGCAAGGCGCTTGCCTTCGTCATAGCAACTTCTGATGCCGGTTGGATTCACGTTGCCCCAGTAGGTTTCCCGCTGCGGATGTTCCTTTGGATCGCCGTAAACCTCGGACGTGCTTGCTTGTAAAAACCTTGCGCTGCAACGCTTTGCCAGGCCCAGAAGGTTCATTGTTCCCAGAACATTGGTCTTCACCGTGCGGATCGGATTGTGCTGATAATGAACCGGACTGGCTGGACAGGCAAAGTTGAGGATCAGGTCCACGTCAGCCAAGTAGGGTTCAATGATGTCATGGCGAACCAGCTCGAAGTTCGGATTTGCGAGCAAGTGGAAAACATTTGAACGCCGAGAGGTCATAAAGTTGTCCACGCAGAGGACTTCCCAGCCTTTGGCCAAATAAGCCTCGCATAAATGACTGCCAATGAAACCCGCGCCGCCTGCGATCAAAACTCTTTTTGCCATGTCAGTGCCTCCGGGTACAGATTGTGGCTTTCGGGCATGATTTTGTCCACGACCTTCAATTGCGGGGATGGCCCCTGCCCGGTATAGTCGTCTGGCTGTTCCGGAACAAAGGATGTGATCCAATGAATATTCATGAATATCAGGCGAAAAAACTATTTGCAGACAACGGTGTGGCAGTCCCTGAAGGCTACCTTGCCCGCACACCAATTGAAGCTGAATTTGCCATGCGCCGTCTGGGTGGGCCCGTCGCCGTGGTGAAGGCGCAGGTACACGCCGGTGGCCGCGGCAAGGCGGGTGGCGTAAAGCTCGTTAAATCGCCAG
>Ga0114970_10002666_pt1 | contig 13350 bp, 13 predicted proteins | sample M_140205_XF_Meta_FD_87030 | JGI IMG/M metagenome (GOLD analysis project Ga0114970, IMG submission 87030) | Freshwater microbial communities from Lake Montjoie, Canada to study carbon cycling - M_140205_XF_MetaG | ecosystem: Environmental > Aquatic > Freshwater > Lake | place: Lake Montjoie... | reverse complement strand
TCAATTACGGCTGCCCCCACGGCATGAGCGAACGCGGCATGGGCGCGGCCGTCGGCCAGGTTCCTGAGTATTGCCAGCAGATCACCGCCTGGGTGAAGGAAGTATCAAAGCTCCCCGTGATTGTGAAACTCACGCCCAACGTGACCAATATCGTACTCCCCGCGCGTGCTGCGCTGGCCGGCGGAGCGGACGCGTTGTCGCTCATCAACACCGTGAATTCCATCATCGGCATTGACCTGGACACGCTCGAACTGACTCCCAGCGTGGGCGGTAAGGGGGGCCACGGAGGCTATGCCGGACCGGCCGTAAAGCCCATCGCGCTGAATCTGCTGGTTGCTCTTGCCACGGACCCGGAACTGGCGAAATCGGGCCTCCCCATCTCCGGTATGGGAGGTATCGCCACCTGGCGCGACGCCGCTGAATTTCTGCTGTTGGGTGCGACCAGCCTGCAGGTCTGCACCACCGTGATGCACTACGGTTTTCGTGTCGTTGAAGACCTCATCGACGGCCTTTCGAACTGGATGGACGAAAAGGGTTTCCGCACGATAGAAGACCTTCGCGGAAAGAGCGTCCATCGCATCTCTGACTTCGGCAACTTCGACCTCTCCTTCCGCGCCGTGGCCAGAATCGACCAAAACCGGTGCATCAAATGCAATCTCTGCTACGTCGCCTGCAACGACACCGCGCACCAGTGCATTGACCTGATCGACTCCACTGGAAAACCAGTCCAGCCCCACGCCTGGGACCTGGCCTCCAACGGCAAACACGAAGCCACAGGAACCCGTCCGAGGCCGGAAGTCAGAGAAGCCGACTGTGTCGGCTGCCGCCTCTGCTACAACGTCTGCCCGGTAGAGAAATGCATCGAAATGGTGGAAGTACCCTCAGGCAGGGAATCCATCACCTGGGCCCAGTTGGCTCAGGCTGAACCCGCCGTAGCCGAAGACTGGGACGCGATGAAGAAGTACCGGGACGAGCAGTGTATTCATATCCACTAGAATGCGCTTACCTTGCACCCGCAACCTTCCCAAACAGACGGCAGAAGTTGCCGCCGCCGACCTTCGTTACCTCATCCGGCGTGAATCCGCTTGCCAGCATTTCCTCCGCAACGGCAGGAAACATCCCGCGCGTCTCTCCTTTCCAGATCGCGTTGGTGTAGAGCCTGCGTACATCGGGTTCCAGGTCCGTGTCGGTGCCAATTCCGACGTTCTCGACGCCGGCTGCATCCGCCACCCTTTTGATCTGTTCCACGTACTCCTTCACCGTGTTTGTGCCGTGCCACCAAACTCCGATGACGCCGCCGGGAGCGGTGATATCGCGAACCTCTTCTTTACTCAGCAGACGGGGAGCCATTCGAGGATCTCCAGGCTTATCGCCCGGTCCAGGTACCAGACTTGTGTGTGAAAAAATCATCGGATGCGCTGATATCTTCAGCGCACTCTTTACCGCGTCGTAACTCATATGCGTCAGATCGACCACCACCCCAAGACGATTCGATGCCTTCACCACTTCGGCTCCGAACTCGGTCAGGCCACCGAGATGTGCAGCGCGGGTATAGATGTCGGCCATCGGTTTCACTCGGTCGTCTCGCTCGTGCACTGGTTGCAGAACGCGCAGCCCGCGCTTATGCGCCTCGTCAACGCGTTCGATGTGGCCCTCAAGAAACTGAGCGCCTTCGGCCGCCTGGATGATGACAGGCTGTCGCCGGGCGTGAGCGGCTTCCAGGTCGCGGAGCGTCAGCGCGCGCTTCACTTTGGTTGCCGCCAGCAGGCGGTCTTCGAAATCGAGAGCTTCATGGAAATGTATGTATTCCTGCCCGGTCGCAGAGGGTGGAACGCTGTCCACTTCCCACGTCTGTACGACGGCTGAAAATCCGGTCCGCTTCATCTCGCCGGGAAGGTCGAATTGGGGGAGTGCCGCGTTCGGCTTACCAAACGGGATTCCCACATGGCTGTGCAGATCCACCGAGATAGTGCGGGCGAGTACGCCAGCAAGGCGTGAGTCGGGCTCGGCTGCCCGAAGTGGTGCGATGAGGAGTCCGGAGGCGCTCGAGGCTGCGACGCTCAGGAATTCCCGTCTTGAGCTATTGGAACGCTGCATGGCACGCAGTGTATCAGCACTTAGCCAGCCTTACTACAATGGCCCTTAGCCTCAACATGCCACTCCTCATCCGCAACGCCGACATCGTCAACGCTGACTCCCGCACTCGCGGAGACATCTACATCGAAGACGAAACCATCACCCGCATCGGTCCCAACCTCGAAGCTCCTCCCGGCTCAGAAAGCGCCACCGAAATCATCGACGCTACCGGCAAGCTCGTCTTCCCCGGCTTCATCGACCCCCACGTCCACATCTACCTGCCCTTCATGTCCACGTTCGCGAAGGACACGCATGAAACCGCCAGCATCGCTGCGCTCCTCGGGGGCACCACTACCTTCATCGAAATGTGCTGCCCGTCGCGCCTGGACGACCCCCTCGAAAGCTACCAGCTCTGGAAGTCCAAAGCCGAAGGCAACAGCGCCTGTGACTACACCTTCCACATGTCTGTCACCAACTGGACACCCAATACGGAAGGCCAGCTTCGCGAAATCGTCGCCGACGGCATCAGTTCTTTCAAAATCTTCCTCGCCTACAAGAACTTCTTCGGTGTCGATGATGGCGAAATGTACCAGACTCTGATGCTGGCGAAGCAGCTCGGCGTCATCGTCACCGCCCACTGCGAAAACGCCGAACTCGTCGGTCGCCTCCAGCAGCGTCTGCTCGCCGAAGGCAAGACCGGGCCCGAATGGCATGAGCCCAGTCGCCCTGAATCCGTGGAAGTGGAAGGCACCACCCGCTTCGGCACCTTCCTCGAAAACACCGGAGCCCATGGCTACGTTGTCCATCTCTCCTGCGAAGGCGCGCTCAACGCTGCTATCCGAGCCAAACGCCGCGGTGTCAACCTCGCGGTAGAAGCCGTCATCCCCCACTTCCTCCTCGACAAAACTTACGCCGAACGCCCTGGCGTGGAAGGGCTGAAGTACGTCATATCGCCGCCCCTCCGCCACAAACGCAACAATCGAGTTCTCTGGAAGGCCCTCGCGGACGGCCACATCGACACCGTCGGCACCGACCACTGCCCCTTCGACACGGAACAAAAACTCATGGGAGAGGGCGACTTCACGAAGATTCCCAACGGCATCCCCGGCCTCGAAGAACGCGTCAATCTCCTCTATACGTTCGGGGTGAAGCGTGGAGGCCTCGACATCCACCGCTTCGTAGACGCCGCCAGTACCCAAGCGGCGAAGCTCTTCGGCCTCTACCCCCGCAAGGGTGCCGTGGCCGTAGGCAGCGATGCCGACCTCGTCATCTACGACCCGGACAATATCAGTGTCCTATCAGCTGCCACGCACCACGGCAACTTCAACTACAACGGCTTTGAAGGTACTGAAATCGATGGCCGACCCTCGGTCGTCACTGTGCGCGGCAAGGTGCAGGTTCGCGATGGTGAATTCGTCGGCCAACGGGGTCGAGGCCAGTTCCTGCGTCGCGAAAGGACATACTAATGCCCCTCGACCCCCAACGCACCCTCGCCGAACTCAAAGAACTCCGCCTCCTCACCGAGGACCACAATGGAGCTCAACGTGTCGCCTGGACTGACGTCTGGATCACCACCCGAGCGTGGTTCGAAAAAAAGCTCGCTGACCTCCCTGTCGAGTACCACTTCGATGCGGCGGGTAATCGCTGGATCACGCTCCCCGGAGATTCCCCAAAAGCTCTCATCATTGGCAGCCATCTGGATTCCGTTCCCAACGGCGGCTGGCTCGATGGCTCGCTCGGTGTGATGGCGGGCCTCGAAATCCTGCGTCGTTTTGCCGAACAATACCAATCTGTTGAAGGGGGCCGACCGCCCGTCACCATCCGCCTTGTCGACTTCGCCGATGAAGAGGGCGCACGCTTCGGTCGCAGCCTCCTCGGCTCCTCCGCTGCCGCCGGAACCCACTCTCTCGACGCCGACCGCAACAAGACAGACCGCGACGGAATTCGCCTCGAAGACGCCGTCGCCCGCTGCGGCTTCCCTCTCGACCAATTTCCCGAATCTTCCGCGGAACTAAAGAACGCCGCCGCCTACCTCGAGCTCCATATCGAGCAGGGCCCTGTCCTCGAAGCTCTCGGCCTGCCTCTGGGAGTCGTCCTCGGCACCAAGGGCGTGGAGCGCCACGCCATCACCTTCCACGGTCAGGAAGCCCACTCGGGCTCCACACCGATGAACGCCCGGCGCGATGCCCTCGCCGCCGCAGCGAAACTGGCACTCGAAATCCGCACCATCGCCCGCCGCCACCCCGATGCCGTCTGCACCATGGGCTCCGTGAAAACTTTTCCTGGCATCGTCACGGCCGTTGTGGGGCGCTGTGAAACCACTCTCGACCAGCGCGACCTCGACGCCGGCATCCTCGCTCAAATGTATTCGGAAGCCCAGGAAGCCAGCCACCGCTTCGCTGCAGAAGAAGGCTGCACCGCCGAATGGTCTCGCATCTGGGGCATTGAACCCGTTCCGTTCCACCCCGACCTCATAGAACTTTGCCGCCAGGCGACCGAGGAAATCGCAGGCCAAACCCACGTGCTCCCCTCCGGCCCACTCCACGACGCTGCTGAAATTTCGCGCGCCGGAATCCCGACGGTAATGATGTTCGTCCAGTCCCTGAAAGGCATCAGCCACAACAAGATTGAGGACACGCGCGAAGACCACCTCATCCAGGCCATCCGCGCGCTCGACCGGCTGGCTGATAAGACTGTCGACAGGATTCTCTCCACCATCTAAGCCCGCAGAAACAAAAGGCCGGCACCACGGTCGATGACCCCGGTTCCGGCCTCCCGATTTTTGCCGTGTTGCCCGTCTGAACTACAGTTCGAGAAGCTTGCGGAACTCCGCCGCTGTCTTCAGCAACTCATTGGCCTGCTGTAGAATCTCTGCGGCCCCAGCCGTTACATTAGTGGCCGACGGTGGGTTTTGGCTCACCTGCTTCTCAAGCGCCTCGCCCCACTTCTTCAGCCGGTCCAGGTCCGGCATCTCTTTTTGGAGCGCCCGTTGCTCGCGGCGTTTTGCCGCATTGTCCTTCATCCCGACCGCCGCCGTGATGCGCGGTGACAACACCAATTCCTGGTTCAGGAAGTACATGACAACAGTGCGAAATGCGACTGTGGACCACACCAGATCCTGTCCGGTTGGGGGCGGAGACGGCATTTGTGCCCGTATTGGTTGAACAGCGCCCGCCAGCAGGAGAATAGTTCCGACCATCATTCGCAGGGCAATCACAGTGAGCACCGCTTTGCCGTCGCGTAGTCCGCACCTTCAAGCTTGGCGATACCATCGCTTAGTTGGTCCAGAGTTGCGTCGATTAACCTCTCGGAGGCCGTTACATTGCCCTCCGCCGCCTCGAGCAGAATCTCGATTCCCGCAATGGGATTGTCGCCAGCTTACGGGTGTTCCTTAGTGAGTTTGCGAAAAGCTGCCAAACGCTCCGTCAACTCCGCCGGGCGGGGCTTGATCTTGCTCGCAGCCCGCTTGAATACCTCTACCTGACTCCGCATCACAGCAAGCCCCTTTCGTTCCTCGGCTAGCCAGTCATCGCGCTTCTTCATCGTGCAGGTCGCTCCGACGACGACGGCTGAATCGACATTACCGTCGAGCTTTTGCGTTTCCGCAATCAGCGCCTCACCATCCCTCGCCAGCCCGATCACCGCCTTAACAAGTGCCTGTCCGAGCAACGGCGGCTCACCGGCGGACCCCTGCGTCAGCGCCGATAACGTCGATGCCAGACACAGCAATTTAATGCCGGTTGCCCGGCACATAAAATTGTTCATGCTTAGGGAAGCGAAAAGGTCCCGAAGGCGGGGACGTAGCCCGCCAAAATACTTTTCTCATCCTGTCCGCCCGCGCCCTCGACACGCTTGCTGATAAAACAGTAGCTTGGATTCTTCGGAGCTAAACGAACATGATCGCCATTGAAACAGAAATCAAGACCATCAATCATTTCATCGGCGGACAAGCCATTCCCGCCACTTCCGGGCGTTCCGGCGTTGTCTGGAACCCCGCCACCGGGGAAGCACAGGCCCATGTCGGCTTTGCGAATGAAGCCGACGTCAACGCCGTAGTGGCAAACGCTAAAGCTGCCTGGCCCGCCTGGCGTGACACCCCCGTCTCCAAACGTTCCGAAATTCTCTTCAAACTCCGTGAACTGGTCGACCAGAATCGTCGCCGCATCGCGGAAGCCATCAGCGCAGAACACGGCAAGACCGTGCCCGACGCTCTCGGCGAAGTGGCCCGCGGTCTCGAATGTATCGAATTCGCCTGCGGTATCCCCACCCTGCTCAAAGGTGAGTTTTCCGAACAGGTCAGCCGCGGCGTTGACGTGCTCCAGCTCCGCCAGGCTCATGGCGTCGTCGCCGGCATCACGCCCTTCAATTTCCCGGCCATGGTCCCGATGTGGATGTTCCCCAACGCCATCGCCTGCGGCAACGCCTTCATCCTGAAGCCCTCCGAAAAGGACCCCTCCGCAGGTCTCATTCTCGCCGAACTCTGCCTGAAAGCCGGCGTTCCTCCCGGCATTTTCAACGTTTTGCAGGGTGACAAAGTCGCGGTTGATGGCCTCCTGAACCACCCCGACGTCAAGGCCATCAGCTTCGTCGGCTCCACCCCGATCGCGAAGTACATCTACGAAACCGGCACCAGGAACGGCAAGCGTGTTCAGGCTCTCGGCGGCGCGAAGAACCACATGGTCGTCCTCCCCGACGCCGACATCAACATGGCTGCCGATGCCGCCGTCTCCGCAGGTTTCGGCTCCGCCGGTGAACGCTGCATGGCCATCTCCGTGCTGGTCGCCGTCGATTCCGTCGCCGACCCCCTCATCGCCGCCATCCGCGAGCGCATGGAAAAGATCAAAGTCGGCCCTGGCAGTGATCCGACGAGTGAAATGGGCCCGCTCATCTCCCGCGAGCACCGCGACAAGGTCGCCGGGTACATGGATTCCGCGAAGGAAGACGGAGCCACCGTTACCGTTGATGGCCGCGAACATCCGATTTCAAACAGCCCCGGCTTCTTCCTCGGCACTTCGCTCATCGACAACGTGAAGCCCGGTATGCGCTGCTATAACGACGAGATCTTTGGCCCGGTCCTCAACGTCGCCCGCGTTAAAACCTACGAAGAAGCGCTGAACATGATCAACAGCAACCCGTTCGCCAACGGCGTTGCCATCTTCACTCGCGATGGCGGCGTGGCCCGCCAGTTCCAGATGGAAGTCGAAGTCGGCATGGTCGGCATCAACGTCCCGATTCCTGTGCCCGTGGCGTTCCACAGCTTCGGCGGCTGGAAGGCCTCGCTCTTCGGCGACCTCCACATGTATGGCCCTGAAGGCATCAAGTTCTACACCAGAAACAAGGTCATCACCAGCCGTTGGCCCGACCCGTCCACCAGCGCCGTGAACCTCGGCTTCCCGCAAAACCGGTAGGTTCCGACGTAGTGTCGTTCCAGTTTCGAGTTGTCATCATACTGTGGGTATGAAAACCTCGGAGATGAAGCGCATCACCGTCACGCTTCCGAACACCGTGGTCAAAGAGATTGATCGTCTCGAAAACAACCGCAGCCGGTTTGTCGCTGATGCCGTTCGGCATGAAGTGGAACTCCGACGGCGAACCGAGTTGAAACGCTCGCTCGACAATCCTCATCCGGACAGTCTGGCGACTGCGGAGTTAGGTTTTGACTCCTGGGTGCGTGAACTCCCGGCTGAGGATACGAATAGTCTGGTCGATGGGGCGGGTCTGGTTGATGGGGCGGCTGGGACCGAAATACGCTGGGTGTCCGGCAAGGGTTGGCTCGAAGGGGTCGAGTGAAGCTTCACACGGGCTCAATCGTACTTGTTGACCTCGACCCGACCCTCGGCCAGGAACAGCGGGGTATCCGGTCTTGTATTGTGGTGAGCGATCCCGACGTTGTCATGGATCAGAGATTTCCCGTGCTGTGTATCGTACCGGTCACCGGCACCGCAGGTGACGGACTTCTCTACCCCGCCCTGAAACCGGGCACGAGCGGACTCACGAAGGCTTCATGGGCGCTCGTTGACCATGTTCGGTCCATTGACAAACGTCGAATTCGCTGTGGTTTTGGCGCGATACCCTTCACCGAGATGAGGGCCGTGGATGAGGCTCTAACCGTTTTCCTCGGGATCTCCGGCGAAAACGGCGCGCCGCGTAGTGATTCGTTGCATTAAAGCTCTGCCCAGGCGAGTAAGTCTTTTGATCACCCTGCGAATCTTTCGCGCCACCGGCACGATATCTATATCCAGTGAAAACCACGAAGAACAAGACCGATGCACTACCTCAGTACCACTGCACGGCTTCTTCGCCATGGAGGAGGCCGTCGATAATTTCGACGCTTTTCCCGAAGGTGCTGCACTGTTCGGACGCCTGCTGCTGGCCACTGCCTGCGCTACCCGCCACCGGCACGCTTTTGGCAAAGGCCGCTCCGGCAGTCGCACTGTCGCACTCATTTAGCGGTCATTATGAACTGTCCCGTTTACGGCAGAACCGTAAACGGCATCGAAGCCTCAGTGTTTTCCCATAGCAGGACCAACCGACCCTTCTTCCCGCCTTCATCGCGAAGTTCCACACGGAACGTTTCCACTGCGTCGGGCAACGTCTTTAATTCCATCTTCGTTCGGCCAAAGTCGAGGGAAACGTTGTAGTTCAGGTGAAACTGTCCCGTTTCTTTGTTGATGATGAGCATCCACTCCTGAGCGTTCGGGAGGGTCCAGATACTGTACTCGCCCTTTGGCATCTTCAGGCCACCCATCTGGATGTCGGCGCCCAAAGTGAACCCCGTGGCAATGTTCGCACCGGTGCACCAAACTTCGCCATAAGGAACCAGTCCCCCCATCACTTTGCGGCCATGCATGGAAGGAGCGTAGTAGTCCACCTGGAACTCCGTACCGCCAATCGACTGTTTCACCACCGCCTGCGGACTGGTAAAAGGTCCTCGTTGCGACGAAGCCTCGGAGACAAGCAAAAAGGCAAGGGTCGCGATGGCTGCGAAGGAAATCCTCATGCCCGGATCTTACCGCATTCCCGTTACGTTCCGACGTCGATGATCTGATTCAGCGTCTCGCACGCCCGGGTAAACACATCCTCCGGCACCTGCTTCCACGGATGAGGCTTCGCGGTACGCATCCGCCAGTCAAACGACTTTGGCTGATGCCCCAAAACATAGCTGGCCTTCCGCCCCGGTCCGACGTATTTTATGGCGAACGGATTCGTTTCATTGAAAGCCGCCGTAGTCATCGGCAGGCCAATTACGATGCCGGTGCGCTCATTAAATACCTTTGGCGACAGTACCAGAAAAGGGTGAACGTCCCGCATCTCACGCCCTGCTTCCGGGTTGCAGTCGATCCAGATCATATCCCGGCGGTCTGGTACCCAGGGCCCCTTCACTGCCATTTCAGAGGATTTCCCTGCCAGCCGGCCTGGAAGCCATCTGCTCGCCACCATACTGTCCGGGGTCAAACAACGCCAGCTTTTGCGATAGTGTCAGCTGGTGGTCTCCCACAGGCGTCACCACCAGCGCGGAATCCTGAGTCGAAATCTCGACTGGCTGGCCTGCTTCAAAGCCCACTGACCTTGCCACCGAGGAGGGAATTCGCACTGCAAGGCTGTTGCCCCATTTCTGCACTCGGAGAGTTGCCCTGTTTGCCATGGCGCTTCAATGATACCCGGAGGTATCAACATGTATCAACCCTGTCTCACCCTGTCACCAGCTTCAAAAACTCCCGCCCGGCCCGATTGAACTTCTTCTTCCTCCGGTGAATAATTGCCACCGGCCTCAACAGTTTCGGGGCATGCAGCGGAATCGAAACCAACCTCTTCTGCTCAATCTCCGCCTGCATCGTCCGCTCCGGCAAAATGCTCACCCCACCACCCTGCGCCACCGCTTCTTTAATCGACTGAATATTGTCGAACTGCATCGCAATCGACACCTCGACATCGTTCTCCTTAAAGAACCGGTCCAGTTCTTTCCGAATGATGACCTCTTCATCGAAAGCGATAAACGTCTCGCCCGCCAGATCCGATGGCTCCACCATCGTGCGTCCTGCCAAACGATGCCCAGGATACGCCGCCAGCGTCATCCGCTCTTCCCGCCAGTCGATGATCGTCAGATCCCGCCGGTGCTCCGGGTAACTAATGAACCCCAGATCCGCCTGATCCGCCTCCACCGCCTCGTAAACTTTGTCGGGGCGCAACAGTTCAATTTGTAGCGTCGCGCGCGGGTTTGCCTTCAGAAACTCCTCCCGCAACCGTGCCATCTCGGAAAGCCCGATTGAATAAATCGACGCCACCCGAACCGACCCCTCCAGCGACTCGACCAGGTCTTCCAGTTGCGTCGTGAACGCTTCTTCGCGCCGCAGCACATCCCGGCAAAGCTCGGCAAATATCTTCCCCGCCGCCGTCAGGCCCAGGGGTCTGGTCGAGCGGTCCAATAAGCCAGTTCCCGCACGCCGTTCCATTTCGTGGATGCGCTGCGTGGCGGCCGGTTGGCTGATGCTGCTCTGCTGGGCCGCCTTACTCAGGCTGCGGCTGTGGGCAACATCTCTAAATAGTTTGCAATCGTCAAAAAACACTTCAATTAAGTTAACATAAGTATTTCAAATATTGCAAGTGCTGCAAATTTTGATTGCATAATAACTACCCGGCTGGTACTATGGTAACTTCCGGCGTTGTCCCCCAACATCTGCAGGGGCAAGCTTTCGAACTTCAAAGGGCAGGCAATATGAATCAGGCACCACAATACGTCCCCGACGACGAAATCAGCGGTATTCCGTTCAACGCCAACGGCCTCCCCGCAGCGCAGGGCCTCTACGATCCCGCCAATGAGCACGATGCCTGCGGGATCGGCTTTGTCGCCAATATCAAGAACGTCAAGACCCACGACATCATCGAAAAGGGCATCCAGATTCTCATCAATCTGACCCACCGCGGAGCCTGTGGCTGCGACCCGGAAACCGGTGACGGCGCCGGCGTGCTCATCCAGATTCCCCACAAGTTCTTCGCCCGCGAAACCCGCGACCTCGGCTTCACCCTCCCGCCCGAAGGCGAATACGGCGTCGGTATGGTTTTCATGCCGGTGGAGCGCCATGAGCGCCTTATCACTGAAGGCATTGTCGAACGCGTCATTGCCAGCGAAGGCCTCACCTTCCTCGGCTGGCGGGATACGCCTCTCGACGTGGACGCCATCGGTCGCGTCGCCCGCGCCTCCCAGCCCTACATCCAGCAGATCTTCGTCAGCCCCGGGCATAGCGGCATGTCGTCCGACGAGTTCGAGCGCAAACTCTACCTGGTTCGCAAGTGTTGCGAAACCGCCGTCGGCTCAGAAAAGGACATCCCGAATCGGGGCATGTTCTACATCCCGTCGCTCTCCTGCCGGACCATCATCTACAAGGGGCTCCTGCTCGCCCCGCAAATCGCGAAGTTCTACAAAGAACTGGCAGACCCCGATGTGATGAGCGCCATTTGCCTCGTCCACCAGCGTTTCTCCACCAATACCTTCCCCACGTGGCAGCTTGCACATCCCTTCCGCTATGTCGCCCATAACGGTGAAATCAACACCGTCAAGGGCAATATCAACTGGATGAATGCCCGCCAGCCGATCCTCCAGTCGCCCCTCTTCGGCGACGAGATTAAAAAGCTGCACCCCATCATCCAGCCCAACGGCAGCGATTCGGCAGCCTTCGACAACGGCCTCGAACTCCTCGTTCAGGCCGGTCGAAGCCTCCCCCATGCCGTGGCGATGCTTATCCCCGAAGCCTGGGATGGCCATCCTCACATGGATGACAATAAGAAGGCCTTCTACGAGTACCACTGCTCTTTGATGGAACCGTGGGACGGCCCCGCCGCCATCGCCTTCACGGATGGCCGCGTCATCGGTGCTACCCTCGACCGCAACGGCCTCCGCCCGGCGCGCTACGTCGTCACCCATGACGATATGGTTGTGCTCTCCTCCGAAACCGGTGTCCTCCCCATTAAGCCGGAAAATGTCCGGCTCAAGGGCCGCCTCCAGCCCGGCAAAATGTTCCTGATCGACCTTCTGGAAGGTCGCATCGTGTCCGACAACGAGCTGAAGAACAATCTCGCTTCCCGGCAACCTTATGGCGACTGGCTAAAGGAAAATCAGGTCACTCTCGACCAGCTCCCCGAGCCGTTCAAAGTCCATGGCTCCGATCACGCCACCATCATTCGTCGCCAGCGTGCCTTTGGCTACACCGATGAAGACGTCCGGGTCCTGATGACCCCGATGGCCTCCAACGGCGAAGAGCCACTGGGCTCTATGGGTATTGACACGCCTCTCGCCTGTCTCTCGGACAAGGCCCAGCCCCTCTTCAACTACTTCAAGCAGCTCTTCGCCCAGGTCACCAACCCGCCCATCGATCCCATCCGCGAAGAGATGGTCATGTCGCTCGTCAGCTACATCGGTACCGAGCGCAATATCCTGGCCGAAACCCCGCAGCACTGCCACACCCTGAAACTGCCGCACCCCATCGTCAGCAATCGCGAAATCGAAAAGCTGCGCCGCGTCTCCCAGGGCGACTTCCTCGCCACCACGTTGCCCACCATGTTCCCCGTCGATGACGGCGAAAAGGCCATGGAACGAGCTCTCGATGGCGTCTGCCGCCGGGCGTCGCTCGCCGTAAAGGCCGGCTACAGCATTCTGATTCTCTCGGACCGCGGCGTCGACGAGAAGTACGCGCCCATTCCCAGCCTCCTCGCGCTCACCGCCGTCCACAACCACCTCATCCGTGAGGGTTCCCGGACCCAGGTTGCGCTGCTGATCGAATCCGGCGAACCCCGCGAAGTGATGCACTACGCGCTCCTCATCGGCTACGGTGCCAGCGCCATCAACCCCTACCTCGCTATCGAGACCATGGAAGACCTCGCTCTGCGCGGTCGCCTGCCCGACGGTGTCACCGCCGAAAAGGCCCAGTATCACTACATCAAGGCCATCAACAAGGGACTCCTCAAGGTCTTCTCCAAGATGGGCATCTCTACCCTGCAAAGCTATCGCGGCGCGCAGGTCTTCGAAGCCATCGGCCTCAACAGCGAGCTTGTGAACAAGTACTTCACCGGCACCGCCAGCCGCATCGAAGGCGTCGGTCTCGATATTCTCGCTAAAGAAGCCCAGATGAAGCACGCGTCCGCCTATGAGTCGCCTCTCGAAGGTGACACCGAACTGCCCGTCGGTGGCAACTATGCCTACCGCGTCCGCGGCGAACTTCACCTGCTCAATCCGCCCATGATCAGCAAGATGCAGCAGGCGGTTCGCACCAACAATTT
>Ga0114970_10002665_pt1 | contig 13351 bp, 12 predicted proteins | sample M_140205_XF_Meta_FD_87030 | JGI IMG/M metagenome (GOLD analysis project Ga0114970, IMG submission 87030) | Freshwater microbial communities from Lake Montjoie, Canada to study carbon cycling - M_140205_XF_MetaG | ecosystem: Environmental > Aquatic > Freshwater > Lake | place: Lake Montjoie... | reverse complement strand
GGGATCGATATACTTGGCCATGTCGCGCATGGCGATCACCGTGTAGTGATGCTTTTTTAGGTAATCCATCATCACTTTGAAAGTGGCGGGTTCGAGGCTGACTGGGGGGTGTTCCATATCGGGGACGCCGTGGAAGCAGAAAACCACCACGCGCCCTTCGCAGGCCATTTGGGCTTTTTTGATGAAGCTTTCGATGGAAAGGCCGTCGGTGACGGAGAAGGAGGGGACATCAAAAGGGTGATCGATGGTGGGTCGGTAAGGGCGTTCGTGTCCACCCCTGCCGAAGGTGTAACCGTTGGCGGTGAGCGCTGGGCAGATCGGCCAGACGACATTGTAAATGGGCCAGCAGACCGTGGTCATTTTCGGGCCGCCATTGGCGAGGAGTTCGTCTTCCATGCGGAGGAAATTTTCCAAGCCACCGCCGTGACCGCGGGTGTGATTGCCGATTTCTAGCCCATCGGCGTTCATCGCAACCATTTGGCGCCAAGTCTGATACCAGTCTTTGCGGGTGGGGAAGGAGTCGAAGTTGCAGACGTAAATGGTGCCACCAAAGCCGAGCGATTTGAGGATGGGGGCGACCACCGTGGCGTGGCTGGCGGGGCCGTCGTCGAAGGTGAGGACGATGAGTTTATCGGGGATCGGTTTGAGGCGGACGCCTTCGGGATCGGGGTCGACAGGAGTGGCGCCGGGGGTTTGTCCGAGGGTGATGGTGGGGAGGATGAGGGTGAGGGCGGCGAGGAGCGATGGGAGAAGCGGATTCATAGTGGAGGAGCGGCAGTTGGTTGGTCGGTGAGAGTGGAAGGGAGGCGTTTTTACGAGGGCGACAATTTGGGTGGATGGGGTTTCAAGTCAAGGGGGGAGACGGCGCTTGGTGAAAGATGCTGGCCTGGGGAAGGAGGCGGAGTTTGGGTATTGAAGTGATTGGTTTACGGATGGTTGCCTATCCGGATCTGAGGAAAACGTTGGAGACTTTTTCTGATGGAACGTCGCCACCGTGGCCGCGTTTAGGTGGTGGCGTTGAAGGTTTTCTCGAAGTCGGCGGCGGCGGTCATCATTTGCTCGAAGGTGGGGGTTTCACCAAAGAACATCGGCCCGAGCATCGCTTGGTAATCGGCACGCCAGTGGGCGAGGTGCTCGGGGGGAGGCGGGAGGCGGAAGGTGCCGGGTTGGTGCGTGGAGTAGTCCACCCAGGAGTAACGAAAGAAAACTTCACGGTGCTCGGCCACGCGCGCAAAGAGAGCGGTGTCTGCGAGGGCGCGGTCGCCGACCCCGGCACGGAGGAGGCACCAGAGATCGTAGTAATGGCGGGCCATGCGGAGCTTTCGCGGCTTTCGGTGGGGCGGAAGGTTTCTTCGTGGAGTAGGCAGGCTTTTTCCCAGAAGGTGCGTTCGGCGGCGAGGACGCGGACCTCGAAGGCCGCGCCTGGGGCGAACGCGGGAAAGGTCTCGATGACGTAGGGAAGGATGGTTTTTTCTTCGTGAGGCCAGTCATCGGAGCGAGCGCCGAGTTCGATCTTTACGACTGGGCGCACATAACTTGCACTGCTGGTGGGGAAGACGGATGGATAATGAAACAGCAGGCACTGACCATCGGGCATGTCGGGATCGATCTCGATTTTCCAGCCAGTATCGCCGAGAGCGGCGTGGATGCGTTCGGTCAGGCCAGGCATCAGCCTGCCCTGCACCCATTCCCGGCAGGCCCCCATGAGCGCCTCCAACCGCACCCGGCGCTGTTTGTTGCTGGGTGCCTTATCTGGCGCGGCATCACCGCCGAAGCCGAGAACTTCCTTATCCACAATGAGATCGATATCCTCGGAGAAGCGCTCGATCAGTTTCCATGCTTTCGAGAGCGAGGTGCCTCCTTTGAATGTGAGGTGCTCGTCGATGCCGGGCAGGGTGAAGAGTTCACGCAGGGTCCAGCAGACCCAGAAGTCTTTTTCTACGCTGATGGAGTCTAATCGGGTTACCCGAGAAACCTCCAGAAATGCCTCTAGTCGCTCTTGCGGGGTCCGTTGAATAAACGCAATCATCTTAAGTGGTTGGTGGCTCCGTTGCGACGCGGCGGAAGATGTCGGCAATCCAAGCGGGAGCGCATGCCGCATCGGCCGGAAGACTGGCTCGTTCGGCTGGCGAGAGGTGGCGGCGCAGCCTCGCAATCACTTCATCGTCCACGAAGCGCTTGCCGATCCAGCGCAGGGCAAGGATTACCCGTGCGCTTGTCGGGTTCTTCGTCGAGACAAAACGCGACGAAACTTGACGCAGGACGGTCTCGGATTTCCCATGCTGAATGCGGCAGCTCCGACCACTGGTGAGATACCAAGGGCGCATCGGCACCTGATCGCTCAATCCGAGGGCATTGGCGGCATGCGCTCCCGTGGGAAAGATGTCGCCGTTGCTTTTCCGGCGCAACAGGTCCTGCCATCCGTCGTAGCTGGGACCAATGCTGCCCATGATGGGGTGGTGACGCGGCAGATGATAGAGCCCGCGCCCGGCGCGACGAAGGATGCCGACCTGAGAATTGCGGGAAAGGGCTTTGTCCACGGCCGCCCGGGGGCCGAGATCAAGGAAGTCCGCAGGCGTCCAGACATGGCCTTGGGGCCCGGACCGGATGCGGTCGAGGATGGCGGCGTCGATGGAGTCGGCGTGTTTCTTCATGCTTTCGTCAGAAAAATGCATGGTTTTTCTGACGAAAGCAAGGCCGAGGCTGATTTTTTTCGGGTACGCGGTTCACGCCCCGGCGGGGAGGATGCTCGGAAGTGAAGTTGATTAGGGACGGCTTGGGCGTGATACTCGGACAGTGGGGGAGCTTTCCCGCCATACTTTGGGGCTTAAACCACGGCTTCGCTCTCTGAAATAACGCTGGCTCGAGGTGTCTTGGTTTGTTGGATTTCCCTCGATTCTTTTCGCTCCTTTTTCCACTCGTTCCCTCTTTCTGATCCCCCAACGCCGTTGTCTTCGGTGTCGAAAATCAGCACTTCGATTCCGTGGTCGGGGTCTTGGGCGCGGACGATTTCCGGGGGCTTTTCGCTGAAATCTTCAGGCTCGCAATTTTTTTTCGTTGGCGTTGATGCCGTTCAGCCCTCCGTAGTGAATTTTTAAATTTACACTGTGAACTGCGTTTTGGTGCGCGTTTTTCGATTTTGCCCTCTGGGACTTGTGCGTTCGCCAGCGACTCGGGGTTGACTTTGGGCTTTGCTTAATTGCCGATGGCGATCCATCACTCTCTTTTTTCATTTATGCGCATCGCTATCTCTGGATCCCACTCTTTAGGCAAATCGACCGTCGTCCATGATTGGGTCGCTCGGCATCCTGATTATCTGCGTGAGGAAGAGCCTTACCGGGCTTTGGGTCTTTATGGTCCTTACGAAATCCTCTTTCGCGAGGCCTCGACCAAACTCCACAACGGCATCCAGATGTTTTACAATATCAGCCGGATCCACCGTTTTGGGTCGTCCATCGACCGGGTGATTTTTGATCGGGCGCCTGTGGATTACCTCGCCTATTCCCAATACACTGCGGATCAAGGGACCACCGATATCGACGCCGCCTTTCTCTCTTCGATGGTGGCGCCGATCCGCGAGTCGTTGGATCATCTGGATATTCTGGCTTTTGTGCCGCAGTCGGCCGAGTGGCCAGTGGAAATGGAGGCCGACGGCATTCGGCCAGTGGATCACGCATACCGCGACGAGGTCGACGCCATTTTTAAGAAAATTTATCGGGAGGGTCTTTTTGAGATTTTTCCTAAAAAAGCTCCACCTCTTTTCGTGGAACTGATCGGTCCACCCGAGGCGCGCTTGGATCAGCTGGAAGAGGCCATTCGGCTCCGTGAATCTACCCCGAACCTTTCCCGATGATCAACCGCCTCACCGAAGCGATGCTTGAGGGGCCGGCGGCTGACCTTTATCGGGTGCTCGTCCCTGGGGTCCCGATGCGCGACCGCTGGGTGGCAGAAATCCGCGAGCTTTGGGGAGGGAAAGCCCATCCCAGCCTCCACCTCTTTCCTGAGGTCACGGTCAGCGAACGTACCCTCCCTTCTCTGGATGAGGGGATCGAGGTGCCCGTGACCATTTTCACCCCACCGAACTCTACCCCTAAGGCGTTTCTTTATCTCCACGGCGGGGGCTGGATCGCCCCGGCTTCGGGAAAACATTTGGGATGGGCGAAGCGGATCGCCGCCCTTTCTGGGCAGACGGTCATCGCCGTCCACTATCGACTCGCCCCTGAGGATCGATTTCCCGCCGCCCTTCATGATGTCGCGGGGATCTTTCGGGCAATCCTCGGCCTTTTTCCTGATGGCGTGACCGTGGGGGGCGACTCGGCGGGGGCGAATTTAGCGGCCGCCCTAGGGTTTTTCTCCCAGAGCCGAGGCGAACCGCTCCCCGCCAAGCTCCTCTTGATTTGTGGGGTCTTGAGTCTGGAACTGGAAAAGTTCCCTTCCATGCAACGATTGGGTCGGGATCACCCCTACAACGGTCTCGAGCTTCTGGCTTTTCAGCGGGCGATTTATGCTCCCGATCCTGGGCTTTGGAATCACCCTTTCGCTAGTCCCGCCGGTGGCGACCTGTCCACTCTTCCTCCTACCCTGGTGATCGCTGGAGAAGAGGATCCGCTTTGCGATGACAACGCGGACTTCGTCCGTCGGGGGGAGGAAGCGGGAGCGTCGGTGCGTCTTTATATCGGAGAGAAAATGCCCCACGGCTTTCCGATGCAAACCCAGCTGGTCCCGGAAGCCGCCCTTGCCGCCGAAGCCGTCATCCTCGAATTCCTCGACCACTCGCCCCACCACAGGTGACCGCATTTTGCTTCTTGCGCGAGGGGCGAATTAGGGTAAATCGTCTGCGGTCTTTTAAATTTTATTTCCTATGAGTATTGATCGTCGCGAATTTCTGAAAGTCGGTGCCGCCTTCGGCGTCGGGTCTGTTTTTGTGAGTGGCTGTGCGTCCCTTTCCCCGAAGACGGCGACGAGCGCGCGAATCACGCCCGAGGAAACGACCGCCCAGATTTCCCGCTACCTTGAGGGGCGCGGATACACCAAGGTCAAGCCCGTGCCGCTCGTCACCGGTCACTCGTTTAATGGCGGGCTCGAGTACGACGAAGATGAGACGTCGCTCAAGCCCTCGACCTATGTGGTGCAAGCGGTGGCGCGCGCCAATGATGTCTCGGTTGCCCACGTTCCTGGGGCGCTCCCGCTTTTCACGATTTTGGGGGTGAAGACTGGCGGAGGCGCGAAGGACGAAGGCTCCATTGATTTAGTGATGGGATACCTGACGAAGGAAGCGGGCCTTGATCCCCAGCGCATTCGCCTGACCACTACGGAACGCGCCAGCCATTGCTTCCCGCTCTTTGAGAAGTATGGGATTACGAAGACGCAGATCCGTTTGCGCCCGTGGGCCGAGGCCTTCGCGGATGGCAATGGGTCGGGCTATTTCAAGCCCCATGGCCATCCGCGGAAACCCGCTGGCGAGACGATTTCGCTCGAATATCTGCTCACTGGTGGGAAAGAAATCGAGATTGGCGAAGTCGGTTATCACCCAGGAAAGCGCCCCCTCGGGGGTGGGTTGGGCATCGAGCGGGTGACGATGGCGCGCAATGACCGGGCGATGCTGTGGAGCGAGGGGCTTGGGGCGTTTAAGGCGGCGGTGGAGGCCGACGCGAAGCGCCAAGGCCGACCGCTTCCGCCGGGGTATTATCAGATTCTCGGGTTGGGAAGGATTTGAAAGTGGGCGAACAGGTAGTCGGTGCCGACGGAAGCGGACTCGGAGAAGGGTGGGAGCGGCCGATTGGTGGTTGATTTTTGATGGGGAAGAGAGGGAAGTGGGAGGGCGGGGACGAAAATGAAATCATGAGCGACTGCTGTCATCACCAAGCGACGAAAAGCCCGAAGCCATTGGAGGCGAGGGGTTTCACGGAGGCTTTCCTGTATACTTGCCCGATGCATCCAGAGATTCTTTGGGATCACCCCGGGGATTGTCCGAAGTGTGGGATGGCCTTGGAGGCGCTGATTCCTACGGGGGATGATGCGGAGAGCGGCGAGTGGGCGAGGCGCTTTTGGTGGTCGGTGGCGCTGGGGCTGCCGGTGATTTTTCTCGCGATGGCCCCGATGCTCGGCCTATCGGTGATTGTGGGAACTTGGGTGGGTTGGGCGGAATTTTTGCTCTCGGTCCCCGTGGTTTTTTGGTGTGGCGCGGATGTTTGGGCGAAGGGTTGGCGATCATTTGTCAGCGGGAATCTGAACATGTTTTCCCTGATCACCCTTGGAACTGGGGTGGCCTTTCTTTACAGCGTGGCGGTGCTTTTCGGGGGAAGCGCGACCATGCCGGGGATGGGTGGGGATTTTTACTTTGAAGCTGCCACGGTGATGATGTCGTTGGTTTTGATGGGGCAATGGTTGGAGTCGAAGGGGCGAGCCAAGGCGGGAGCGGCCTTGCGCGAGTTGCTCGACCTTGCGCCAGCGGTGGCTTTGCTGGTGGGTGAAGCGGGGGAAATGGACCGTGAGGTGCCCGTCTCGGAACTGCAATTAGGGGATCATCTGCGAATTTTGCCGGGGGGAAAAATTCCTGCGGATGGGGTGGTGACGGAGGGGGAAAGTGCTGTGGATGAATCGATGCTCACGGGTGAAGCGTTTCCCGTGGAGAAGCTTGTGGGATCGAGCGTGGCGGTGGGAACGATCAATCGTGCGGGGAGTTTGGTGATCCGCGTTTCTCGGTGGGGCGGGGAAACGGCTTTGGCGCAGATCATTCGTCTGGTGGCGGAAGCGCAACGGAGCCAGGCGCCGATCCAGCAATTGGCGGACAAAGTAGCGGCGATTTTCGTGCCTATGGTCATGGGGTTGAGTGGGTTGACCTTTGCGGTGTGGATGCTGGTGGGGCCTGAGCCAAGGTGGTTTCATGGGTTGTCGGCGGCGGTGGCGGTGGTGATGATCGCCTGTCCGTGTGCTTTGGGGTTGGCGACGCCGATGGCCTTGATGGTGGGAATGGGGCGAGCGGCGGGTCTGGGGATTTTGGTGCGATCGGCGGGGGCGTTGCAGAATTTGGCGGGGGTGAATCTGCTGGCGCTGGATAAGACGGGGACGCTGACCGAGGGGACGCCGAAGTTAGTGGAAGTGCTGGTGATTGAAGGCTTTGCGGTGGAGGAGTTGCTTCGGCTGGGGGCTGGTGCGGAGATGGGGAGTGAGCATCCTTTGGGGAGAGCGCTATTGCTGGAAGCGGGGGAGCGGGGCATTCCCGTGCCGAAAGCGACGGCCTTTGAGGCCTTTGCTGGGGGTGGAGTGGTGGCGGTGGTGGAGGGTCGATCGCTGGTGGTGGGAACGGCGAAGTTTCTGGCGCAGCGAGGGGTAGCGGTGGAGGCGGTGGAGGCGATGAGCAGGCAGTCGGGTGAGGGGATGGTGGCGATAGCGGTTGATGGGCGGGCGGCTGGGGTGTTTCTTTTTCGGGATACGATTCGGCGATCGGCGGCCAAGCTGATCAAGGAGCTGGCGGATCTTGGGGTGGGGGTGGCGATGTTGACTGGCGATCGGGTGAGCACGGCGGTCGCGGTGGCGAGTGAGTTGGGGATGAAAGAGTGGCGCGCGGAACTTTCTCCAGGGGATAAGGCGGAGCAGTTGCGGGTGTGGAAGAGCGAAGGATACCGGACGGCGATGGCTGGGGACGGGATCAATGATGCGCCGGCATTGGCGGTGGCGGAGACTTCGATCGCCATGGGTGGAGGGTCTGATATTGCCAAGGAAACGGCGGGGATCATTTTGCTGAAGCCCTCGCTGGAAGGGATTATCGATTCGATCAAGATCAGCCGAGCGATTCTCCAAGTTATTCGAGAAAACCTCTTTTTCGCGTTTGCCTACAATATCATCGGCATCCCGATTGCGGCGGGGTTGCTTTACCCGATCTCGGGAATCTTGCTTAGTCCGATGATTTCCGCCGCGGCGATGAGCCTGAGTTCGGTGTCGGTGATCGCGAACTCATTGAGGCTTCGAAAACTGAGAGTGCCATAATTTTTCTGGAAAAAGCGGGAGCAAGGTTAGGGAAAGAGCGAGATGGATGGGGGGCTCTCGCAGTCCATTTTGCCTGATTCCCAATCAGGTGAGCCAATCGACGATGGGAAGTGCGGTGATGGGGGTGGGGACGATCTGCGGAATGATCAGTGAGGCGATGAAAAAAGAACTGCTCGGAGGAGGATATGTGCAGGCGGATGAGACAACGGTTCCGGTGCAAAGCGGGCGAACGAAAGGGAAAAACTGGCAGGGATGCCGAGACAGGTGCGAGTAGAGTTTGAAGGGGCGATGGATCATTTGATGGCGCGCGGGGACCGCGGGGAGGCAATCGTGCGCGATGACGGGGATCGGAGAACCTTTGTGCGGACCTTGGGGGAAGCGGGCGGGAGTCTTGCTGAGAGCCGGACTGAGCTTTTTAAAGATGGAAATGAAGGAATTGCGGAAAGCGCGCAAGGGGGAGGAGCGGAAATGGCTGCTGGCCGAGATTGTGCATGCGGAAACAACGGTGAGGCTGGACTGGATCAGCGGCCAACTGCAAATGGGAACACGCTCGGGATCCTGCTGGGCGATTGGCCTGGCGCGCAAACGTTTGGAGTAAGACCGAAAGGCCAGAAAATACCGGCAAGATATTCTAAAAAACGCAAGATTAAATGACTGACCCCTTGACTCCCCACAAGGTGTCCTCCGCGTCCTGTTGAAAGTTTTTAAGTGGCTAGTCCCTTTCTGCGGCGAACGATTACGAGTCCTGCGATGCCAGTCACAAGGAGGATCGAAACTGGGGAGGGTTCGGGAACGATTCTCACGGTGAGCTGCCCGGTGGCATCGTTGAACTGGTAGCTAACCCCACGCGGGTCTGTTCCGCTCCAGATGCCGCCAGCATCAGTCAATAATGTGTTTCCAACCTCAATGCTCGAGAAATCCCCGCTGGCGGTTGCCCCGCCCGTCATATTGAAGATGGCGAAGACATCCTCCGCATTGGGGGTATAGCTTGTGATATTGAAGACCAGTTCACCTCCGTAATGAACGCTTTCACCAAGGAGATTTATCGAGGTGAAGCGGTTGATTGAATTGAGCAGGAAAAAGGTGGTTGATCCCGTCTGTAGCGTCAGGCCGTTGGTGAAGCTCAGCGAACCGACTGCATTATATCCTGGAGCAAGTGTTCCTCCGCTGGTGATCGTAGTAGCACCGCCAATGCTGCCATTCCCACCGAGTGTGCCCGAGTTTGTGACCATCACGGTGGAGGTTCCTAAGGCCGTGCTGCTGTTGGCGAGGAGGATTCCCGCATTGACGGTCGTCAGACCTGAGAAGCCGCTGTTGTTCCCATTGATGATCGTCGTGCCACTTCCAAGCTGACTGATTGCGCCATTGCCATTGTCGCTGATGTTCGCTGCGATGGTGACGGTGCTGATTTGGTTGAATTTTATGGTGCCAGTTCCTGTTCCGAAGGCGATCGTTGGGGCGGTGATCGCGCCGGCCGTGTCAGTTCCTCCGAAAGCGCCGATGTTCAACGTGCCGACCGAACCAGCTTGTGAGGCGATCGTGATGCCTCCTGTGGCCACAACAAGAGCTCCATCTGTCACAGTCAAGGATCCGCTACCCGCATAACCGATCGAGAGTGTCCCGGTGTTGCTCAACGTCGAAGAGTTCCCGCTTGAGCCAGTCACAAGCACAGAATTATCGGAAGAGGTATTGGTGTAGCTGATGAAAAAGTTGGAGCTCATTACCACTCCTCCATTTGCAATAATCAGGCTATTGCTTGATCCACCATTACCAAGAATCACATTCCCGCTATTCGTCCACAAAGATCCGGATCCGAAAACAGTCGCGGAATTACCGAAGGAGCTCGTAGTGTTTCCGATGGTTGCCGAGCCGCTCGCCAAGCCGCCACCGTTGGTCACGAGCAGCGAGTTGGCGGATGAGTTATTACTTTGGCTGTAGGTTCCAACGATAAGCGATCCAGTGTTGGTGAGTAGCGACCCGGCGCCATTGACGGTGACACTGTTATGGGATCCGGAGATGCCGATACTTGTGGAGATTGTTGAAGAGACAGTCGCACCGTTCCTAACCGTGAGACTGTTGCCACTGCTGACATTGCCAATCTGGAGTTCCCCCGCAATCAGTTTGCTTCCAGGATCGGTGATGAGAGCCCAATTGTTCGAGGACGTGGTCAGGGTATCGGAGTTCTTTTGAAGGTCCGTTCCGATGATCGTCGCAAAGGAATGCAACTCTCCTCCGTTCCTCACCACGAGGGAGATGCCGCTGTTCTTATTTCCGACAGTGACGGTTCGAGGACCTCCCAACTCGTTGGGCGAGACGGCGTCGACGAGGTAAATATCGAAGATTCCTCCGTCCACCATCAACTGACCACCGTCGACACGGTAACCCAAACCCGTATGGCTGATCCCGGTCAGAATCGTAGTGCCGCTACCATATTGCTGGATCATGGCATAGGAACTCGTGGCCATCGCCCCTTGGATCGAACCCCAAATCGTCAGCGTGTCGGACTGGTTGAGGCCAAGACTCCCCGTCCCTTCGCCAAAGGTGATGAGAGGAACATTGAGGGTCATGCCGGAGTCGGTCCCTCCCTTGAGCCCGACTTCTACCGTGCCGACCGAGTCGGTGGCACCAGAGATGAGGAGATTTGCAGCGCTCAGTGTCCCTCCCGAAGTGATCGTCAGCGTCCCCGTTCCCACCAGATCTGGCCAATCAAGAGGGGAAGCTCCCACCCAAATCGACCCGCTGGTTGTCAAGGCGGATCCCGCGTCCGAAATCTGCACCGAGTTGGTGGTTCCTCCGAACGAACTGATGTAGGTGTTAGAAGCGAACACTTTGGCGCCGCTCGTAATCATTAGACTGTTACTGCTTCCACCGTAACCCACGTAGAGGTCTGCGCTGTTCCGCCAGACTGAGTTACTTCCCGTCACCTGAACCGAGTTATTCGAGGATGCTGAATCGTATCCGATAAACCCTGATCTGTCGGCCACCACGGCCCCATTGGCAATCGTCATCGTGTTGCTCGATCCCAGATTTCCCACATAGAGACTTTGGGAGTTTGTCAGCAGGGTATTTTCATTCGTGATCGTGAGGAAATTATTGGAGTCGTTGGCTGCATTGCCGACATAGGTATTGGCGTAACTGTTTATGCCGTTCGCAAGGGAGAGTGCCGTTCCGTTGGAGACATAGAGGATGGAGGTCGGCCCGGGGACAACCTCGGCGGTGGCAACCGGGGGGCCGGGAGTGATGCCGCTTGTCGTGTAAGTACTTAATGACATTGAAGCACTCGAAGCATTGCCGGCAATGGACCCGAAGAGACTGGTCTTCACGCCGCTTGCATTATCAATAATCCCCAGAATCAGATTTCCCTCTGGCGTCGCGGATCCAATCAGTGTAAAAGTGCTGTTTGTGCTTGTTCCAGCACCATAAAAGTACCCGCTGTTGTAGGTGCTGATAGAGAAGATGCCGCTGCCATTCGACCCAAAGAGGTTAGGATCGGTTAATTTCCAGGATGTCCCCTGCATCCATTCCCAATTTGTTGATAAAAGGGCTGGGTTGGTCGGGGTGTTCTGAGGGTAGTTAGAGCCTAAATAGGGAGCCATGTAGGCCCAATGTGTGATGTTTGCACCGGTAGCGACTTGGGAAAACATTTGCATCTCAATCAGATTAGACCCGCTCACGCTGCGATAGTTGCCAAGCGCTATCGTGACATCGCCGTTTGTCTCGGTGAAATCGATCAGAACCTGTCCGGCACTATTGATCACCCCGTTCACTACCGTACCGGTTACCATTTGGGGTGTTCCCCCAGACATGGGGACCGTGAGTGATTGCGAAGAGGTCCCCGTGAAAACGCCATCCACGCAATTGGTGATGTACCAGAGTGTTTGATCCCCGGCTTGCACAGCCTGGGTCAAATTCGATGTGGCTGTCATGTAGGCCAACATATTCTGAGTCGGCACATACCACTGGGATCCGGTGAGCATGCTGTCCCAGTTCGTATCAGTATTTGTTTGGGAATAAACTCTGCCGGAGATGGCCAGCAGCAGAACTCTAACTAGCAACCCTAGGGATTTGTGTGTCACAAGAATTTAAGCTTTTAGGGTCAGCCCAGTTTGCGGTTTGTGCAATAGGTTTTATCCAAAAAGTGTGCAAGGTCAGGAAAAGAGCAGGATGGAGGGGATCGATGGACGCCTGCCGAGGTCAATTTTCACCTGCTTTAAACCGTCTAAAGCGACAAAAAGGCCGCTCCACCTGTCTGACCTGTCTCACCCCACCTTTCTCTTTGCAATTTTCACAGTCGCCAACTTGCCAAAGCAAGAACCCCCATCGTTGCCCTCTCTTTTCTCCAACCGAACGGGGTTCAATCAGCGTTTCCCCAAGCAAGGTGGGCTTCTCTCTCTGCTAAATGATTAAGGAAACGGCTAATTTTCTGGGATGCCGCGAGTTTTTCGATCGTTGATACCAAAGATTGCAACGCTGGCAGGATCGGCTACTGGGTTGCGGGATGAGCCTTAACTTTGATGGCCTTCGGTAAAGCGACAGAGCAAGGGGAAGCTGCAGCTCAGTATCGTCTTGGCCTTGCCTAAGCTAGTGGCGAAGGCTTGATGGAGGATCAAGTGGAGGAGGTGAAGCGGCGGAGGGAGAAGGGTAGAAGTTTTGCCTTCGATAAGGGACCTGTCCCGAATGTCGCTAACTTAACACATAGCAGAGTAAAGCCGGCTCCCATGGAGTGGATGGTCTCCTGTGCATGTTGATTTTCAAGACTTGCGCAGCCATTCCGAGATCGGATCCTGGAAAATCTTGGCCCGGAACCCCTGTATTCATCGGAAACCGCCCTTAATTTAGCGCCACTTGGACCTGTCCCCCTGTGCTCTCCTTTGTCCGAACTTTTGAAAGCATTTATACTATTTTTAAAATTTTTATTTGCTTATGGCTCGCGCTGGCGTATGAAAATCGGTGTCGCTTGTTTGGAGCAAAAACAGCCACCCAAGAAATCACCTATGAAAATCATCTCTATCCTTAATTTTGTCGCTTTCTGCGGCCTCTCTCTCCAACCTGTGCAAGCCCGCGAGAACAGTCCGACCGGCGCCAGTTACTGGGATCATATCGTGGGCGGACCGGGTACGAGTGCCGGCACGTGGTATGTCCCGCCAGCGCAAATGACCGCGTATGAGGTGGCCAGAGATACGTCGATCAACACGCGTATAAAGTTTAGCAACTATTATCAGTTCACCTGCACCAACGGGGTTTTTCAGGGCCCTACGGTGGTGAGCATGGAGAAGCTGACTCCCGCCGGCTGGGTGACGATCCCCGCTCCCAGCAATTCCACCATGTCCGGGACGATCTCCCCGCCCCCTGCTGGGGTGAT
>Ga0114970_10002663_pt1 | contig 13355 bp, 13 predicted proteins | sample M_140205_XF_Meta_FD_87030 | JGI IMG/M metagenome (GOLD analysis project Ga0114970, IMG submission 87030) | Freshwater microbial communities from Lake Montjoie, Canada to study carbon cycling - M_140205_XF_MetaG | ecosystem: Environmental > Aquatic > Freshwater > Lake | place: Lake Montjoie... | reverse complement strand
TGGGCTCAGGGGTCGGCGGCGGTGTGGGGTCCGGTGTCGGCGTAGGCGTGGGCTCAGGGGTTGGCGTCGGTGTGGGTTCCGGTGTCGGCGTAGGCGTAGGCTCAGGAGTCGGCGTCGGTGTAGGCGTCGGAGTCGGGGTTGGTGTCGCGAAAGGCGTGTAGACGTAAACCAAGCGCAGGAATGTTGTATTTGAAACCAACGCGAGGTCGCCTGTTACAGATGAACCGGACAGCGTGACCTGGGGGGAGATGCTTAGACCAAATATTACATCGTCGGAACTGCCGGATGCGTCTAGGTCATAAAGATCTTTGGAGGCGCTGAGGTCGTATGGGATATTCCCTGCACCCACGAGGCTAACCGGGGTATTGGTGAGCGTGAAAGTTGCGCTGGTGTGTCCGGCAACCGGGGCACCTAGATCAAATGGATTCGGTGCGGCAGTGGACGGTGTGGTGGGGAGGGCTACCGTGCTGCCGTTGTAGTCTCCTCCAGAGCCCTGGTAGTCGAGCATGCTGAGAAAGTCAGTCGGGTTCTTGACGTAGGCAGTGCCCGCATCCGTGTTATCCGCCGAGAAGCTGCCTGCGTCACCGCTGCTGACGATCGTCAAAAAGACGCCGGTCAACGTGCCTTGTGTCGAGTCAAACTTGGGGAAGGAGAAGTCAGTCCCCGAGGACGACACAGTTTGTGTCAACTCGTTGGTGATGGTGGCGGCGTCAACTTTTGCTGACGTAGCAAAGGCCAGCGAGGCAATTGCCAATGTGTAGGTTAGTGCTTTTTTCATGCGATTGGTGTTAGCTACAAAATCACTCCCCACCCCCTACGTCAAATCTTTTTTTAAAAATTTAAGCAATTTTTGTTCTGCTTAGCTGCTGGGACCGCCGCGCCTGGGGGACGACATGGTGGGGCGGTGGCTGGGATCAGCCGGAACTGCCAAGTTTCAGACACATCCCTTCGGTCGTGACGGCCAGCAGACGAAGGAAGGCCTGTCCAATAAATACCACCCCCAACATCTCGCAGGCCTCCTCAAGCAGGCGGAACGGGTGGGAGATGTCGTATTGGTCCAGACCCCACGCCGCCGCGGTCTGCTCCGCCCAATGAGCGAACGAACGGTGCCCCTCGACCCAGTCCAAGCCCTGAGCGAACGCCATGAGCATGCCTCCCGCAATGAACCAACTCAGCAAGCGGCGACGCCTGAGTTCCGGCCCGACCAGCAACAGCACGCTGCCACCCACAAGCATGTAAAACGGCAGCACGTAATACTGCCAGCCGTAGCTCGCGTGAGCGCCCTCGCCACCGTTCATGTCGGTGAAGATTGTACCCAGCCGCTCATGAAGTTCCACCGTGTCATCCATCCCGAGGAACACGAAGAAGCACGCGGCCAAAATAAGGCCGCAGCGCAGACCGAGCGAAAGGCCCCGCCTCCGCGCGCCCCACCACGCACCGAACGCCCAAGTGCCGGTGAGGAAAAAGAAGGTCGCCGAGCACCAGGTCGGAATGTTTTCTTCATCGGCCGTATTGAAGAGCGCGATGGCCGTCTCGTTGTCGATCAGCTCGCTCCAGGTGATGGCGATGTCGAGCACCACCAGCACGCCAATTGTGACCAGACACACCGCAAGCACGCGCCGTGCAAAGCGAGCGATGTCCACCGCGGGGCCGTCATAGAGAGCAGGTGGTGCGGAACCAAGCGGGGCAGCGGCGCGGGGAGTCATCAAACTTCAGATTTAACACGAAAATCGCACGCTTCGCAGTCAATATTCATCCAGACATCCGATGCGACCTAATGCACTAGCCTGCCCGCGGCAGCGAAGATGACGACCAACCCTGAAACCTGACCAAATATCAACAGACGAACCGCCCTCACCGGGAGCGGCAGGGTCTCGCTCGACCCCACCCCGACCACAGCAGGGCGACATGCGCCTACGGTGTGGTCAAGCGTTTCGCAAATTGCGCGAGACCTTGACTTTTGACGCTGGGATGGAGGTAATTGGCAATGCGCGGGCTGCAATGCACCTGCCCCGACGAGGCGCGGCAAGTGGATGGCTTTGGCCTGTGGCTAACTGCCCCACGGACAGCACCGCCGCAGGGGCGTCCCGTGCCGAGATCACCATGAACGCACGCGCGCCCTCTGTTCCCCTGCTCATCTTTCTGCTCTTGGCGCCGACATACGCCTATTTCTACCAATCCACGCAGCACAATGAAGCGGCGCGCTTCGATCAGGCGCGGGCGATTCTTGAAGAGCGCCAGTTTTTCATAAACTCGTTCGCCTGGAACACGGCTGACGTGGTTGTCATCAAAGTCGACGGCGTGGAGCGCGTGTTTCCTGCGAAGGCACCGGGCTCCTCTTTCCTCGCGGTCGCGCCGATGTTCCTCACCAAAAGCATCGGACAGCTTGCAGGCATCCCCGATTGGCTCCTCTGGCATATCGTCGTGTATGTCTGCATCGTGCTGCTGGTGGCGGTACCGTCCGCACTGGCCGCTGCGGCTTTCTATGACATTTCGGTCCGCGTGACGCAGGCGCGCACGGCTTCGCTTCTCTCCATCGTCGCTGTGTGGCTGGGGTCCATCCTCTTCCCATTTTCCACGCTTTATTTCGGACACGCGCAGACGGCGGCCCTTTTGGTCGCATCGTTTTGGATTATCTTCCGGTTACGCCACGATGGGGAAAAGGCGTTTGCGCGGCCCCGCCTGATGCTTGCGCTCGCGGGGATCTCGGCCGGGTTCGCGGTGATCAATGAGTATCCGGCGATCTTCGCAGCGGTGCCTTTGGGCGGATACTTTCTTGCGGCCCTGTGGAGCCACCAGGGACTGCAGCGGCAAAAGCTGCGCCTCGCCGATGCCTTTGCAGCCGGCGCCCTGGCCATGGTTGCTGTGCTGCTCGCCTACAATGTGGCAGCCTTCGACAAGCTATTTTTTGCCCCCTACCAGGCTCTGGACAGCGAGAGCGCCTTCCCGGGAGGCGCGCTCGGATTCGCGGGCATCCATTGGCCCGGATGGAAAAACTTTACGGACGTGCTCGCGCAGACCCTGCTCCTTCCGCAGCGCGGGCTGCTCTACCTCAACCCGGTGCTGATCACGGCGATCCCCGGGTTTGTCCTCTGGTTCCGCTCCCGGATATTCCGTCTCGAGCTGGTGCTCGTCGCCGCGCTGGCCGTGATTTTCGTGGTGGAGAATGCGTGCTACGGCAACTCCATCGTCTATTGGGGCGGCGGGGCTTCCACCGGGCCGCGGCAGGTCATTCTCATGCTGCCGTTCCTCGCCCTGCCCATCGCTTTTTTCGCTCGCACCTGGCGCTGGGTGTTTCTTGTGCCGCTGGTGGCCTCTGTGTTCTTCATGCTCTGCGCCACATCAACCCAGCCGCGTATCGGATACGATGAGCAGAATCCGCTGCGCGAGTTCTTCATCCCGAACTTCATGGCCGGGAAATTCGGACTGGATGACGGAGCGCTCTTCGACCCGGACAACCACAGACTCCTCGGGGCATACAACGCCTTCAATCTCGGCGGGTTGGCGCGCATCCCCGGAGTATGGCAAATGCTGCCGCTGCTAGTCTGGTGGGCGCTGATCGCGGCTCGGGCGCGCCGAGCGCTGGCGGCACCGAAACCCGACGCCGCAAGCGCGGGCTAAAGTAGCGAGTCGAACATGTTCCGCCGTCCGGAAGGGAACCGGTGAGCGCTTGGCTCCGCTTTCAAGCGACAGCGCGTCAAACTTGCCAACGGCAGGAACCGCGCTTCCACCGCCTGAGCTCATCTGCTCATGCCTCTCCATCTGACGCTCCCCTCTCCTCTTCTCGGCCGATATCACTGAGCGATGACTTGAGATCCTGCTCCTCGGCGATCGAGAGCGACGCACCTGCGGCTTGCTTGCGCAGCGAGGTCATCTTGCGACTGATGCTACGGCTGGAAACATGCAGCCCATCGTCGTCGGCCGCGAAGCTCATTGCCGCATGGCTATCAATGTTCATGGCGGCCGCGGTGGCGATGGCGTCCTGGTTGGCCCCGAGGAAAAAGAACTGCCAATGGCAGACATCGCGCTGGTGCGCGATGCGCTCCGACACATCGCGATGCGTGAAGTGCTCCGATGCATTTTCCAGCCCGTCCGTCAGGATGGCCACGATCACCTGCCCCGGTCGCTGGGATTCCGGACGCACCATCAAGCGCACGTGCAGCTCATCAATGGTGCGTGCGATGGCATCGAGCAGGGCTGTCGTGCCCCGCGGAACGAAAGATCTCCTGTCGAGGTCGACCACCTCGTTGATCGGGATGGAGGCATAGGGGACCTCGTATCGGTCATCGAAAAGCACGAGGGTGAATCGGGCGAGTCCGGGGGTTTTCCTCTGGTCGCTCAGAAAATGATTGAATCCGCTGATAGTGGCGCCCAGTTGTTTTTTCATCGAACCGGAGCGGTCGAGGATGAATGCGATTTCGGTCAGCTGTGTGCTCATGAGGGTTCATTCTAAAGCCCCGGGCCTGAGACGTGATAGGGCAATCTGCGCTTATGACACACAAACCCGCGGTCAGCCCGTGCGAAGCGCAGGGCTTCTCGACCCGCCCTGGCCCCCGAACATGGCTGCGTCCTGAGGCACGCGCGCAGAGAACACGGCCAGACGCGGACGCAAGCCCAGTCATGCCCGCCACTCACGAACTCGGGCGCCCCTCCGCGGCGCACCACTGTGGCAGGATCTACCTCCCTTCCGGCAAAACCGATGACTGGAACGGGCACTTTTTCCTTTCCCATCAAGTCCTGGGTCAGTATTTCCCTTTCTCCCAACCTGCGCGTTTTTCACACCTGCGCTCCATGTGACCACTACCTCTCCCTGCATGCGATCCGCCAGTCTGGCCGCCGCATTGTTTTTTTCGCTGACCTTCGTCGCCCGCGCAAGCGAACCGGCGCCCGCGATCAACTCCGGCGACAACGCCTGGATGCTCATGTGCAGCGCGTTGGTGTTGATGATGACGGGTCCGGGGCTCGCCCTTTTCTACGGCGGTCTGGTGCGGCCTAAGAACGTGCTGGCAACAATGATGCAGAGCTTTTTCCTCATGTCGCTGGTCAGCATTCTGTGGTTCGTCTTCGGCTACAGCATGTCATTCGGGGATGGGAACGCTTTCCTCGGCAATCCGCTGCAGCATCTTTTCCTCAAAAACGTGGGCGGCGCCCCGAATCCGGACTACGCGCCGACGATTCCGCAGGAGACGTTCATGCTCTACCAGATGATGTTTGCCATCATCACGCCGGCGCTCATCACGGGCGCGTTCGCGGAGAGAATGAAATTCAGCGCCTTCGTGCTGCTGATGATCGGCTGGGTGACGGTGGTCTACTTCCCCATGGCGCACATGGTCTGGGGCAAGGGCGGCATTTTCAACTGGGCGCTGGGCGGGCGCATCCCCGTGCTTGATTTTGCCGGCGGCACCGTGGTCCACATCAGTTCCGGCGTTTCGGCGCTGGTCTGCGCCATCGTGCTCGGCAAGCGTCGGGGATTTCCCAGGGAACCAATGCTGCCGCACAACGTCGTACTCACCCTCATCGGCGCGGGATTGCTCTGGGTGGGTTGGTTCGGCTTCAACGCAGGCAGCGCGCTCAACAGCGGCGTGCTCGCCACCAGCGCCTTTGCCGCGACGCATTTTGCGGGTGCAGCCGGCGGACTCTCGTGGTCCCTCTACGAGTGGGTGGAAAAGCGCAGGCCCAGCGTGCTCGGGGTCGCGTCCGGTATGGTCGCGGGCCTCGCGACGATCACTCCCGCATCGGGCTTTGTCAGCATTCCCGGCGCAGTCATCATCGGCCTCGCCGGCGGCGTCGCCTGCTACCTCTGCGTCACCCGCGTGAAGGCGAAATTCGGCTACGATGACTCGCTCGATGTCTTCGGTGTGCACTGCTGCGGCAGCATCGTCGGAATGCTGATGCTCGGCTTCCTCGCCAACACCGAGGTGAACCCGGCCATCGCGACGACATTCAAAAAGGACGGCGCCATCGTCTCGCTGGCAGGGAGCGGTACGCAGTTCGTCAACCAGTTGATCGCCGTGGTCTTCACAGCCGCTCTGGCAGGGTTGGCCACCTATATCCTGCTCAACATCATCAAGGCCGTCATCGGACTGCGCGTGGATGACGAAGCCGAGCACGTGGGACTCGACGTGAGCGAGCACGGCGAAAACGCCTACAACGAGTAGGAGCAACCGACCGCTCGAGCGTCAGAATGGGACGTCCGCCCCCGACGGCAATCAATCCGCGCCCGCGCCCAGATAGGCGGAGCGGACGGTGGGGTTCGCGCGGAGGTTTTCCGAGGTGTCGTGGAGCACGACACGCCCGGTCTCGAGCACATAGCCTCTCGACGCAACCTGCAGGGCAAGGTTGGCATTTTGCTCCACGAGCAGAATGGCGAGACCCATCTGGCGGTTGATTTCAACGATGCGGCTGAAAATTGTCTCGACCAGAATCGGGGCCAGGCCGAGCGAAGGCTCGTCGAGCAAAAGGCACTTGGGGCGGCTCATGAGCGCCCGGGCGATGGCCAGCATCTGCTGCTCCCCCCCGCTCAGAGTTCCGGCCGACTGCTTGCGTCTTTCTTTGAGGCGGGGAAACAGCTCGAAACTGTGATCAAGATCACGGGCTACCTCATGCTTGTCCCGCCGCAGGTACGCTCCCATCCGCAAGTTTTCGAGGACGGTGAGGTTGGAGAACGCCATCCGCCCCTCGGGCGATTGGGCGATCCCCAGCGCGACGATCTCGTGGGGAGGATGACCGGTGATGTCGCGGCCCTCGAAGGCGATCGACCCTTGGCTGACTGTGGCGATTCCGGACACAGCTCGCAAAGTCGAGGATTTGCCTGCCCCATTGGCTCCGATGAGCGTCACTATGGTGCCGGCCGGCACATCCATGGAGATCCCATGCAGCGCAGCGATCCCCCCGTAGGTGACATGCAGATCACGGATCTCAAGCATGGTGGATCTCCTTGCCGAGATAGGCTTCGATCACTGCCGGATTTTTCCTGATTTCAGCAGGGGTTCCTTCAGCGATCTTGCTCCCGTAATCCAGCACCACAATGCGGCGGCAGACGCCCATGACGACCCTCATGTCGTGTTCGACGAGCAGCACGGCGATGCGGAATTTGTCCTGCACGAAATGGATGAGATCGATGAGGGCCGCCTTTTCTGTGGGGTTCATGCCCGCCGCCGGCTCGTCCAGCAGGAGCAGTTGCGGCTTGGTCGCAAGGGCACGCACGATCTCAAGACGGCGCTGGTCGCCGTAGGAAAGGTCACCAGCTACTCGCTCGCCTTCTCCTGACAGACCAAAGATATCGAGCAAGGAAAACACATCCTCGCGGATACGCGCTTCCTCCGCGCGGAATCCCGGACCACGTATCAGAGCATGGCCGAACCCGTGGCGGAGGTTGAGGTTCATCGCGGTGCGGACGTTGTCATAGACGGAAAGCGACCCGAAGAGCCTGATATTCTGGAAGGTGCGCGCGATGCCGGCGGCTGTGATGCGGTTCGGCGCGAGCCGCGTCATGGTTCTCCCGTTGAAGGCGATCGCCCCCTCGGTCGGATGATAGAGTCCGGTGATAAGATTGAAGACAGTTGTTTTGCCCGCGCCGTTGGGTCCGATGAGGCCCACCATTTCCTCGGGACCGACAACCAGATCGAGCCCGCTCACAGCGCGGAGGCCGCCAAACTCCATCGTCACCCCGCGCAGCTCGAGAAGTCTGCTCAAGCGCGCGCCTTTCTTTTTGGCCAGCCGCGGAAATTGCCGAGCAGCCCTTGTGGACGGACGATCATAATGATGATCAGGAGCAGGGCAAAGACGATCATGCGGTATTGCTCGAAATCGCGGAGCCCCTCATTGAGCAGGGTGAGCAGAATGGCCGCAGCCACCACCCCGGGGGTGCTGCCCATGCCGCCGAGGATCACCATGACCACGACATCGACGGACTTGAGAAAGTTGAAACCCTCGGGCGCGATGAAGGTGATGAAATGCGCGTAAAGGCCTCCGGCCAAACCGGCGAAAAATGCGCCCACGACAAAGGCGACCACCTTGTATTTCACGGTGTGGACGCCCATGAGCTCGGCAGCGATCTCATCGTCGCGTACCGCGACAAATCCACGGCCGTAAGTCGAGTTAACCAAGCAAGCGACCACATAGACCGTAACCGCGGCAACAGCGAACGTCCAAAAGAGGTTGGTATACGGACGAATGCCCTCCAGTCCGCGGGCACCGCCCAGCAATTCGGTGTTCTGGATGATCACCCGGATAATTTCACCGAAACCGAGCGTGACGATGGCCAGATAGTCACCGCGGAGACGCAACGAGGGAAGTCCGACAAGCAGCCCGCAGAGAGCGGCCACCGCACCGCCGAGCACAAGCGAACCAGCGAAGAGAGCGCCCTCCGCCCAAGGCCCGGCAGCCGCAACAATGGGAGCAAAAGACAGTGTCACCATGGCGGACGCGTAAGCGCCGGCAGCCATGAAGCCCGCGTGCCCGAGAGAAAACTGCCCAGTATGGCCATTGACCAGATTCAAACTCACGGCAAGGACCACGTTGATCCCGATGAGCACAAGGATGCTTGCCGCGTAGTCATCAAGCTGCGGAGAGAACAGCTGCAGGACGGCGGCGCCGGCCAGAGCCGCCAGGAGAGCGAGATGCGGAATGTGATTTTTCACGTGATCACACTTTCTCGCGCTCGGTTTTTCCCAAGAGGCCGGTCGGCTTGAACATGAGGGTGAGGATGAGGATCACGAAGGCGACGGCATCGCGGTAACCCGACGGTATGCCGATGTTCTGGCTGTAGCCGACGACAAGCGTCTCGAGCAGTCCGAGCAGCACGCCGCCTAGAGCCGCACCCGGGATGTTGCCGATGCCGCCAAGTACGGCGGCGACAAACGCCTTGATACCGGGCAGGATGCCCATGAACGGATCGATGGCCTGGTAAAGCATGGCGAAAAAGATGCCCGCAGCGCCGGCCAGCGCGGAACCGAGACCGAAGGTGAACGAAATGACGGCATCATTGTTGACGCCCATGAGTGCGGCGGCAGTCGGGTTGTTCGAGAGGGCGCGCATAGCCAATCCCATGCGCGTGCGCAGGACGGCGAAAGTGAGCGCGAGCAGCAAAAGCAGGGTAACGACAAGCACGGTGATCTGTTCGACCGTGACCGAGGCACCGAGTGGGAGCGACACCGTGCGGTTGGCGACCAGCTGGGGAAAGCCTTTGGGTGCCGCGCCGAAGAGCAGCTGCGCGCCGTAGGAAAGAAGGAGCGAAACGCCGATCGAGGTGATCAGGACTGTCAGTCGCGAGCGCCGGCGGAGCGGTTTGTAGGCGACCTTTTCGATGACGATCCCGAGCAGCGCGCAAAACGCCATGGAGAGCAGCAGAATCACTATAGCCGACGCCGCAGCCGGCCAACCGGTGAAGATCGGCTTCAGCCAGCGGTGAAAATAAAGTCCGGCAAAGGCGCCGACCATGAAGACGTCGCCATGCGCAAAGTTGATGAAGCGCAGCACGCCATACACCATTGTGTATCCGAGAGCGATGAGCGCGTAGATCGCGCCGAGCGAGAGGCCGTTGACCGTCTGCTGCGCGAGGTTGCCCCAGTCCACAGGATGATCAGGTCAGGGGACCACCGTCTCGACGTAACGGAACTTGCCGCCCTGGACCTGAAGAATGACCGCAGGTTTTTCGGCATTGCGCTTGTCATCGAGGGTGATGCTGCCGGTCACACCGGGAAAGCCTTTGGTCGAAGCGATGGCCCGGCAGAGCGCCCCCTCCTCCGTCGTCCCGGCGCGCTTCATCGCATCAAAAAGAATCATCGCCGCATCGTAGCCGAGGGCGGCCATGGCATCCGGGTCCTCATTGTATTTCTCGCGGAAGCGGGTGAGGAAGTTTTGGACGGCGGGGGACCTGTCCTCGGCCGAGAAGTGATTGGAAAAGAAATTGCCCTCCATCGCTTCGCCGCCGACCTCGACCAGAGAAGGGGAATCCCACCCGTCGCCGCCAAGCAGTGGCACATTCAATCCGAGTTGGCGGGCCTGGCTGGCGATCAGACCCGCCTCGTTGTAGTAGCCAGCGACGAGAATGGCCTCGGGCTGCGTCGCACGGATGGAAGTGAGCTGCGCCTTGAAGTCCTTGTCACCGGAGCTGTAGCTCTGCTCGCTCACTATGGTGCCTCCGTTCTTGATGTAGTAGTCCTTGAAAAACTCGTTCAGCCCCACCGCGTAGTCCTGCTTCACATCCATGAGGATGGCGGCTTTTTTCCAGCCGCGCGCGAGCATGAACTTCGCCAGCACCGCACCTTGGAAAGGATCGATGAAGCACACGCGGAAAATATGGTCCCCCACTTCGGTGACCTTCGGGTTGGTCGAGGACGGCGAGATCATCGGGATCTTGTTTTGCTGAGCGATAGGCGCAGCCTCCAGCGAGCGCGAGGAGGCGACCTCACCGAGGATGGCAACCGGATTTTCACGGGAAATCATGCGCCGCACGACGGTCGCGGCCTCGCCAGCTTTCGACTGGTCGTCCTCCAGGACCAGGCGCAGTTTTTTCCCCAGAACACCTCCGTCGGCATTCTGCTCATCGAAAGCCATCTGCACACCCTTGTGAGAGGACTGACCGAAGCTTGCCGTGTTGCCCGTCAGGGAACCGAACTCACCCACCACGATCTCATCAGCGTGGCCGGCCGTGCGCGCCTTTTTGCAACCCGCTACGGGAATGAGTAAAATCGAAAGAAGGACACACCAAGCATGACCGACTAGGAAGGTTGCACGAGGTTTCATACCGCGACAGGTTTGGGGAAAGATCTCACCCCGGTCAAGATACTTGCGCCGATGATCAAACCCCGGCGATGAGTCGAAGGCAACGCATCAGGCTTGCGTTCCATAGACCGATGGGTGCAGCTCGCAAGGCAGATGCCCAACAGCGCGCCAACGCCTTATTGCGGAGCCGTTGTTTCCGTACCGTCCGACGCCTGCGTGTCGTCATTGCCTTGTTTTAGCAAGCTCTTGCCGAGCAATTTCGAGGCGATTTTAACCGGAGGCGGCGCCGCACAGCCGGTGAGAAATGCGATAGCGAGGATGAATGCTGTTTTTTTCATTTTTGGTCGTTTGTGTGTAGATGTGGGCTTCCAAGAAGGGCGGCAATATAAGCAGACGCGAGACTTGGCGAAAAGAACTACCCTAGTGCTCTGCCGACTTCAGTGCGGCGTGATCAATACGCGATTCAGCATGCGGGAGACATTAACAATCGCGAACAACATTGGCGTGAAAATCGCCGCCTCGCCAAAAACTAGACAGCGAAAAAGCTGTCACTCGCCAGTTTAGTTGCCATTCAGGCCGTCCTGAGAGGTTGGATGAGATTCCTCGCTATTATTAACTTTCTTAGCCTCGGTCTGGAAGGACCGCAGAGCGGAGAGGTGTAGCAATGCTCAAACCGGGCGCCGAACTGCGCCAGCGCGTCGATCTGGGGCGTCTTGAAATTATCCGCACCGAGCAACTCAGGTTTCCGGTGCCGAGATCGTCGGCCACAATGAAGATGACATTCGGCCGCTTGTTTGCCGTTTTGTGGTCTGAGAGCGCGTGATTTTTCAGTCCCCCCTGCCTCCATGAGAGGACTCCCGCTTGATCACCCCCGCACGACTGTCCAAACTCCACCCCTCATCCGCACGTTATGATCCGGTCACTTTGCCTCACGATTCTGGTGTTCCTCGGCTTGGCATTGTCGTGCCGCGCTGTCGGCGACCAAGTTTCCCCACCGTTGCGCGTGGCCGTCTTTGATCGCCCTCCCTACACCTTCAAGAACGAGGACGGCATTTGGAGCGGAGTGGCGATTGAGTTGTGGGAACAAATTGCCCGGCAGCTCAATATTCCTTTTTCTTACGTCGATGTTCCACTGGCGCAAGTTTCTGAGGCACTCCAAAAGGGCGACGTAGACATCACCCCGTCCGTAGCGCTCAGGCAAGACGCGGTTGGTCTGGTCGATTACACGACCCCTTTCCTCGTCAGTTCCATGGCGGCACAAACAACGAAGCAAAGCCTCCGCCTCAAAGCTGCCGCTTTCTGGCAAAGCCTGCGCGGGAGCGGCATTTTTCTTCTTATGACCGGGATGTTAGCGGCCCTGGTCACCTTCAGTCTCGTGATCCTGCTGCTCGAACGAAAGAAGAACGATGGGCACTTTTCCGAAGTCCCGCCCGAACGGCATCTGCTGCACTCGTTATGGTTCTCCGCATTGACGATGATGTGCTTGGAGTATGACGTGGCGCTCAGGCTTTCGCTCGTAGGGAGGTTGCTCGCTTAGACGTGGAGCTTCGCCGGAATCCTTTTTCTCGCGGTCTTCACCGGTGCAGCGGTCTCTGCCTTTTCCTCGGCTGAGAGCAACGGCCAAGTCACACAGCTGGAGGATTTGGCGAATTTTCGCACCGGGGTTTATAAGGGGGCGGCCACCGAACGGGAGTTGCGCAACATCGGCGTTCCGGTGCGCGGTTATAATTCGCCCGAAGAAGGCTTGGCTGCGTTGGCCCGCGGGGAAATCACCGCCTTCGCTGACGACGCCATCCCCATCAATTACATCGCGAACAACACCTATCCGGGGCAGTTCACGCTTTCTTCGATTCCATCGCACTCCATGCTTTACGCGATGGCGAGCCACCGCGATCTGCCTTGCCTGCCGGCCATCAACCGAAGCATTCAGGAAATCACACTCGCGCCTGATTGGGCAAGCCGTGTCCAGAGGTGGACCGGACCGATGAACCCCTGATAAATTCTTTCGCCTAGCGCGGGGCTACTGTCTCTGCGGATACCGCACGAGTTTGTGGTGGTTGACGATGGTTCCAAAGACGGAATGCCGTGAAGTAATGGAGACCCATCAATGATGGGGGACATGAATCCACCTTCGGAAGGAGTACCTAAAAATCAAGCTGCTGATCAACCGGTTCGCTAACATGCTGATCAAATCGGGGTTCGGCATCCCCCTGAATGACACGACCAACGCCATTCAAAACTTATGCCGTGGTTCGATGCGCATCGCATAGTGATCCACCCGGCCACGATGCTGCTCCAGATTCTGACCAAGGCAGCAGGTTGACACACAAATCATCAGCAATCACCCATCCCGCTGGAGAGGGTGACTGTTGTGGTGTTGGCCATCTTGGCCGCCGTGATGCTGATTCCCTCCCCTTTCAGAATCACCATTCGACGCCGAATTCAGGCCCTGCATCCAGCATGCGCTGAACCATTCCGGGACTCGGCGGCGGCGGCACCACTTCGCCCTCCCCGGCAGGATCCAACGTCTTTTCAAACCAACCTTCCATCCCAGCAGGGGTGAAGGTGGCGATCATCTTGGCGTGCTCTGATCCCGTGTTGCGATAGGTGTGGGGAACCCCACGCGG
>Ga0114970_10002661_pt1 | contig 13361 bp, 11 predicted proteins | sample M_140205_XF_Meta_FD_87030 | JGI IMG/M metagenome (GOLD analysis project Ga0114970, IMG submission 87030) | Freshwater microbial communities from Lake Montjoie, Canada to study carbon cycling - M_140205_XF_MetaG | ecosystem: Environmental > Aquatic > Freshwater > Lake | place: Lake Montjoie... | reverse complement strand
TGACGGCATTTTTCGAGGCAATCACGGAGTTCTTGATAGGAATTCTCTCCGGGGACCCTGAGGCGGTTCGTTTGCGCAGCCAGCTTAAGGAGCTGGCAAACACCGTGGGAGAGTCTAAGCCGACTGTGTACCAAAAGTCGCCGGAAACACTGTTGCCTGCCTTCGCCGCGAGCTGGTTCCAGCTTTACCAACTGCTGGTGCCGTTGTCGGAGATGTTTTCCAAAACGATTGCAAGCCCCGACCGCCTAACGGCCGAGGCTGCCCTTCACGCTTTGATCGAGTCAAACTTGGAAGACAATGTAGCCCAAAGGCGATCTAGCTTGAGTTTTTCCTCGCTGACGGAGCGTTACGCGTCAGCTCGCAGCGTGGAGCAGGAAGCCCAACTTGTCGCCCACGAGTTTGCCGGCCTGATCACCGACGTGCAAAAACAAGACACTGAACGTTGGCAGCAGGACTTTGCCTCACTTTTCCGCCTGCGTTACCTGGCCTTGCATACTTGGGCGGCGTTATTTAGTCACTTTGGACACAATATTTCTTCCGGAGCCCGTGAAGTGTCTTTTCATGCTGTGGAGGCAAAACACGTAATTCCCGAGCTGATCGACCTGTACTTTCTCGTCGCGGAGTTTAACCTCCTTCCCGGGGTGGAACCCCTGTTGGGAGGACTGCTTGAAAAACTCAACCCCGCCCGAGCCACTGACAACAAGGAGAAGCTGAGTAAGATTCTCGCCCGCCTCAGCGAGTTACTTCGCGGTCCCTGTTCGGCTGCACTTCTCCTGAATCTGATACGGCTTATCCGAAAGGACCCCACCAACCAACTCGAAAATCTGGTGATCAAGGAACGCTTTATCGCCGATTACCTCACCACACTGAACGAACGTTGTGGCAACGATCAGGAGCGAGCGTTCCGGGAACGCAACGAATCGAGCAGAGAAAGAGATATACAGTTACTTTTTGAGGGCCGGGATTTGGAGCATTTGAGCCACTACAGTTCGTACACCAACGAAAGGTTGTCTGCGGTGGGCCTGAGCTCACTCACTTGGGTGAAGCCCTTGGAAGTGTTGCTGACCTTTGCCAAAACCGAGTTAAAGGGGAGTTATATCTCTGCCGTGAAGAAGGTTTTGATGGGCGGTATCTTCACCTCCAAGGACTGGCAAAGCCAGCTGAGCGACTCTATGTATGTGGTGGAAAAAATCACTACCAATCTGGTGGAGTTTGACACCTCGCTAACCCGGGATGGCAAAGTTTCCTTGGTCCCGCTAGAAAAATACCTGAGCGGCCAGGTACCAGCGTCCACGTTGTCTCGCCAGATGGTCGACAACATCAATCGGGCAGCTTCCAACCTCCTCGAGGCCGAGTACAATGGTTTGTTCACCCTGTCCAAGAGAATTCAAGACCTCCTAAACGACCAGAAGTCGCCTCATCCAACCTACATCACCAACATACGCTCCATCGGCGGAGCCAATCAGCGCGAGTTTATTGAATTTCTGATTCAGGGCTACAACAAAAATATCCAGTTGTTGAAAACATTGTCGTATTATGTTGTGGCGAAGGAATAAAGGAAAAACCCGACCGGCTGGAAGTCTTTCTAGTATTCCTGATAGTTGGATGGAACGACACCGTTGGCTTTCCAGTGTTGCAGCGGAAGTTCAAGATCCTTGATCAGGCCACTGCGGAGGTCGAGCACCCAGCCGTGCAGGCGAGGGTAATAGCCACCTTGAAGCCCAGCCTCGATCAGCCTTTCGATTTCGCTAATCTTGAACAGGTTTTGCACTTGGTCGACCACGTTGAGCTCAGTCAGTCGGTCAAGGCGGGCTTTTTCGTCGGGCAAGGAGTCCAGTTCCTCCCTGTGGATCCTCGAGAGGTCCTTGATGCGGCTGGTCCAGTTTTCTTTCAGGCCCCGCAGATTATTGTGGTAGGCTCCCGCGATTCCTCCGCATTCGTAATGTCCGCAAACGACAATGTGGCGGACCTGCAGAACTTCGATGGCATACTCCACGGCCGATAGCAGGTTTATGTCGGTGAGAATCACCTGATTGGCGATGTTACGGTGGATAAACAGCTCACCAGGTTCGGTCTGAGTTAGGGTATCGATGGGAACACGGCTATCACTGCAACCAATGTAGAGAAAGGGCGGGGCCTGATACTCTGAAAGCATTTCAAAGTACTTGTGGTCCTTACGGGTTTTCTCCACCGCCCAACGGGCATTGTTGCGGATCAACTCGTCGTAGGAATGGTAGTGTCGCATGGCTCAAGTTAACCTCAAAAGCGTGGTGGGGAAAGAGGTTTGCAATTGAGGAGCTCAGCGCAGGGAAAGCCCAAAGCCGTAGGGGAAAAGCGCGGTTTTGGAACCAGCAGCCGGCAGATCTTCGACGCTTCGCGGCCAAGTAACCGGTAGTTTCCCACGAAAGTCCTCTTGGCCGTACAGAACCTCGGCGATGGCAGCACCTTCGCTTCCAGGCAGCCACGCTACTACCAGGGCACCCCATTTGGACAGTTCGTCCGTGACGACAAGCGGGCGTCCCGAGACCAACACAACCACCACAGGCACACCCGCATCGAGCGCCTGCGCAATGGCCTCTCGGTTTCCAGCAGACATGCGGCCGGGCGAGTCGAGGGTCATTTTACCCCCAAGCTGGATGTCGCCCTGCATTTCGGCATAAGGTGTTTCACCAACCGCGATGACCGCGACGCTGGCCTGAGCAAGGCGAGCCACATCGGTGATGATCTCCCCACCACCGGCCTTGGCCTGGGCCTGAAGCCCTTCTAGCAGGGTAGTTCCCGGGGTGAGCCGGGTCACCTTTTTGCCCACCTTGCGGTCGAAACCGCCCTGCCAGCTCAGCGTCCAACCGCCACACTGGCGTCCTACGTTGTCGGCCATTGGGCCTGCGACAAAAACCTTGGCTCCCGGTTTCAGGGGCAGAAGTTTCTTATCGTTTTTGAGCAAAACCAGAGATTCTTTCACCGCCCGGGCGGCCACAGCGCGGTTTACCGCGCTGCCAAACTGGTCTGAGTACTGATTCGTGGCCAAAGGGTGCTCAAACAGGCCTGCGTTGAACTTAACGGTAAGGATGCGCCGTACCGCGTCGTCGATTCGGGCCTGCCCAATCGAACCGTTTTTCACACCGGCCAGCAGGATTTCGATCACCTTGCGCCAATTGGACTGTTCCATTGCCATATCGACCCCGGCATTAAAGGAATTGAGAACCTTGGCTGCGTAGTCGCCGCCCACCTCGGAGGTGAGCCCCATGGCATCCCAGTCGCCAATCACGAAACCCCCAAAACCTAACCCCCCAGAGGCAACCGGAGCCTTGAGCCAATCGGTGAGCAGCGCCTTGTTCGCGTGCATGTGGACTCCCTGGTAGGAACTAAACGAGGCCATAATGGTTTGCACGCCGGCACGAATGGCTTCCACATACCCCTGTCCATGAAGGGCCTTCAATTGTTCTAGAGGGATTTCCACGTTGCCCCGGTCGATGGTGGTGCTGCCCTCGCCGGTTTCGTACAACACCCCACCATCGCCAAGAAAATGCTTGGCTGTAGCCACAATGTGGGCCCCTGAGAGCCAGTCAACTGTACCCTGTGCACCTTGCAGGCCCTGAACGAGCCGAGCGGTGAGGAGGGTCTGCAGTTCGCGAGATTCTCCGTAACTCTCGTAGGTACGTCCCCAGCGGATGTCTTGAACCACGGCGACACAGGGGGCGAAGGTCCAGTTGAGACCCGTGGCCGCCACCTCCAGTGCGGTCACACGGCCAATTTGTTCCATAAGCTCGGGGTCGCGAGCAGCGCCGAGGCCCAGGTTGTGGGGAAAAATGGTGGCTCCGTACACGTTGTTGTGGCCGTGCACCGCGTCGATTCCATACAGAATCGGCACCCCCAGCCGGGTGTTCAACGATTCTGTCTGCAGGCGATTGAACAATTCGATCCAGCCTGCCGGGGTGTTTGAGGCGGGTAGCGACCCTCCCCCGCTGAGAACCGAGCCGATTCCATAGGTTCTCACATCGCCCGGTTGAAGGGCCCCTCGTTCGGCCTGCACCATCTGCCCAGTTTTTTCTGCCAGAGTCATCTGTGCGAGCAGCAGGGTGACGCGCTCGGCCACTGGCTTGCTGGTATCAAGCCAAGGTTTTTCGAGGGCAGATAATGGCTCAAGGATAAAGGGAATCAGAAAGGCGATAGCTAAGAGGCGAGAACAACGATTCATTGAACCCAGCATAAGCCCTAACCCGGCAGGTGGCTAGATACTTTCGTAACGCAACAAACATCACCGCACATAAAGCGGACGAGGCTGATAGTGCGTATGCAATAGTTGGTGGCTTTTCGCGCTCAAGGGCTGGCCCAAATAATCTCGGTAGAGCGCCTGCACCGAGGGGTTCTCGTGGCTGCAGCGCAGGGCGTTGCTGGCGTCGTCTTTGTACATTCCGGCGATTCGTTTGGCGCGCACTTCATCGGTGGATCCGTAAGGCTGACCGCCGCCTGAGATGCACCCGCCCCGGCAGGCCATAACCTCGATGAAATGGTAGGGAGGTTCTTCGCCGGCCTTCTTGGCCGCTTTCACCTGGTTCATCACATCGCGCACGTTGGCCATGCCGTGGGCCACAGCAAACCTCAGCTCAAGCTCCTTGCCCGGTGCACCTAGGCCATCGGTGGGAATCTTCACTTTGGCCACCTTGACCCCTTCCATGCCGCGTGTGGCCTCTATCTCAAACTTGCCTAGATTCTTGCCACTAACAAGGTAGTACGCGGTGCGGAGTGCCGCCTCCATGACGCCCCCGGTAGCGCCGAAGATAGTCCCCGCACCGGTGTAATCGCCTAGGGGGTTGTCGGCCAGCTCCTCTGGAAGGTTTTTGAAGTCGATGCCTGCCTGCTTGATCATGCGCGCCAGCTCGCGCGTGGTCAGCGAGCAGTCGACGTCAGGCATTCCCGAGGAACTCATGTCATGGGACCGCTGGATTTCGTATTTCTTGGCAGTGCAGGGCATGATGGCCACCGAGAGGATATCCTTGGCTCCGAAACCTGACTTCTCAGCGTAGAAAGTCTTGATGAGCGAACCCATCATCATCATGGGGCTCTTGGCAGTGCTGAAGTGAGGAATCATTTCGGCATAGTACTTCTCGAGGTAGTCCACCCAACTGGGGCAACAACTGGTTATCAGGGGCAGAGTGCCCCCAGTCGTGAGGCGCTGAAGGAACTCACTAGCCTCTTCCATCACGGTGAGGTCGGCGCTCAGGTTGGTATCAAATACCTTGGCAAAACCCAGACGGCGAAGGGCAGCATAAATCTTTCCGGTGACGATGGTTCCAGGCTCTAAGCCAAACTCTTCGCCCAGAGCGACGCGTACGGCGGGAGCAATCTGAACCACAACGTGCTTGTCGTTTTGGCGTAAGTAGTTCCACACCTTTCGGGTTTCATCCACTTCGGTGATGGCGCCTACCGGGCAATGGGCGGCACACTGGCCGCACTTGATGCAGGGACTTTCTGCCAGCGTAACGTCGCCAGCCGGAGCCATACGGGTCTGGTCACCACGGCCGAGGAACTCAAGAGCCCATACATCCTGCAAATCCTGGCACACAATAACGCAACGGCCGCAAGCAATGCACTTGCTCGGGTGCAACTGAACCGACGGGTTTGAAAGGTCGCTAGCTAGCAACTTTACATCGGTGTCAAAAGGAACATCGCGGATTCCAAACTCGGCGCTGAGGGTCTGCAATTCACAGCAACCGTTTCGGGCGCAGGTGAGGTATTCGTTGGGATGGTTCGAGAGGATCATTTCCAGAACCGTGCGACGGGTCTCAACAAGGTCGGGATCGTGGGTGAGGTAGTTCTGACCCTCCACCACGGTGGTTGTGCAGGCTCTCACCATCTTTGGAGAACCCTCAATTTTCACAACGCAAATGCCGCAGGCGCCCCAAGCCTTCAGGTCGGGGTGGGCGCACAGACTTGGAATCTTGGTACCGGTCATGGTTCCGGCTTTCAGAACGCTGATCCCTTCGGGGACGACGGAGGTCTTGCCGTTGAATTGGATGGTCACCATTTTTGAACTCTCCTTCAGCTGACCAAGATGGCTTCAAACTTGCATGCTTCGTAGCAGGCACCGCACTTGATGCATTTGGCGGGGTCGATGAAATGGGCGGACTTACGCTCGCCCGACATACAGTTGACCGGACACTTGCGGGCACAAACTGTGCACCCGATGCACTTGCTGGCCAGTACGCTGTAGGTAATGAGGTCTTTACACTTGCCGGCGGGGCAATGCTGATGGTCGATATGTTCCAAGTATTCGTTTTCAAAGTACTTAAGGGTTGAAAGGATGGGATTGGGTGTGGTTCCGCCCAGCATACAGAGGCTGGCCCGCTGCATGGCGAAACCGATCTGACGCATCGTTTCGATGTCTGCACGAGTGCCCTTGCCCTTGGTGATTTTGGTCAGGAGGTTGAGTAGCTTGCGACCGCCGATGCGGCACGGGGCGCACTTGCCACAGCTCTCTTCCACACTGAAGTCGAGGTAAAACTTCACCACGTCAACGATGCAGTCGTCTTCGTCGAGCACGATCAGACCGCCGGAACCCATCATCGAACCGACCTTTGTCAGCGATTCATAGTCGATGGGAGTATCGAGGAACTGAGCAGGAAGGACTCCACCGGAAGGCCCACCAGACTGCACGGCCTTGAAGGCTTTCCCCCCCCGGATTCCACCACCGATGTCATAAACGATTTCGCGCAATGTGGTGCCCATGGGCACTTCGACCAAGCCAGAATTGTTGATTTTACCGGTAAGGGCAAACACCTTGGTGCCTTTGCTTGTCGGTGTGCCTATGCTGGCAAACCATGCCGAACCCTTGAGGAGAATAACCGGGATATTGGCCAGAGTTTCCACGTTGTTGATCGCGGTGGGTTTGCCCCACAGTCCGCTTTCGGAAGGGTAAGGAGGCTTGGGCTGGGGCATCCCGCGGTTGCCTTCAATCGACTGCATCAGGGCAGTTTCTTCGCCACACACGAAAGCTCCAGCACCCAAGCGAATCTCGATGGCGAAATCGAACCCGGAACCTAGGATATCCTTACCCAAGAGGCCCATTTCGCGGCTCTGCTGCATGGCAACTTCCAGGCGGTGGATGGCTAAAGGGTACTCGGCTCGGATGTAAATGAAGCCCTGGGAAGCACCCATGGCGTAGCCGGCGATGGTCATCGCCTCGAGCACGCTGTGAGGGTCTCCTTCGAGCGTGGAACGGTCCATGTAGGCACCAGGGTCACCTTCGTCGGCGTTGCAGATCACGTAACGCTGATCAGAGACGGTTTTTCGGGTGTTTTCCCACTTCAGGCCTGTGGGAAACCCCGCTCCTCCGCGTCCTCTCAGGCCCGAAGCCTTCACTTCGGCTATCACCTCAGTGGGGGACATTTCGAAAAGAGCTTTCTCGAGACCGGCATAGCCATCGCGGCTGATGTACTCCTGCACATCTTCGGGGTCGATGATGCCGCAGTTGCGTAAAACAATACGGACCTGCTTCTGATACAGCTGGCTGGCGTACTCACCCCAGCCTGAGTGGTGGCCATGCGTTTTGTGGAGTAAATGCTCAACAGGAAGTCCCTTCACAAGGTGCTCGGCCATGATTTGGTGGGCATCTTCGGGCTTCACCCCCACGTAGAAGCTCTCGTCGGGCAGAATTTTGACGATGGGGCCCTTTTCGCAGAAGCCGAAACAGCCGGTTTTAACAACCTGGACTTGGTTGCCGACCCCCAGTTCCTCGGCAGCGGACTTCAGGTTCTTGTAGACGGCGTCGGAATGTCTCGATTCGCAGCCGGTTCCACCGCAAACGAGGCAAAATTGGTTGAGGGCCATCTCAGGTCTCCTTCAGGATATCTCTTGAGGGCCTTTCGAAGACATGCCCATCCACCAGTTTCTTTTCCAGGATGTGGTTTTGAACAATACGACGCGCGGTTTTCGCGTCGACGTTTCCGTAAATGGTGTCCGGCATTCCTTCCATCTTCACCAGCGCTGTCGGTTCGCTGTGGCAAAAGCCCATGCAACCGGTGGGCTTGATCACCACGTTGTGCACAGCGCTGGTCTTCAATTCGTTGACAAATGCTTCGAGGGTTTCTTTGGCCCCGGCTGCGATGCCGCAGGTACCCATGCCCAAGGTGATCTCTATGGTATGGTCGCCACTGAAGCGGCGGGCCAACGCTGCTTTGAGGGCTTCACGCAAGCCTCTCAGGTCTTGGAGGGTCATGGTTGTTCGCCCCCCGCCTTCAGCTTGCCCAGAATCTCAGGAAGTTTTTCGGGAACCAATTTGCCGAAAACCGTGCCGCACACCGCCACCGGGGCTAACCCGCAGCAACCCACGCAACGTACCGACTCGATGCTGAACTCGCCATCCTCGGTTACTTGGTTGACCCCGATGCCGAGCATGTTCTCAAGTTCCTGAAGCAGGTCTTCGCCGCCCTTGAGGTAGCAGGCCGTTCCCATGCAGACCTGAATGTTGTTCCGTCCGGGTTTGGTGAGCTTGAAATAGTGGTAGAAGGTTACAACGCCATAGATCTTGGCCAAGGGAAGGTTGATTTCCCTCGACAACTTGAGGATGGCGGCGCGAGGGAGATAGCCAAACTGCTGCTGAAGCTGATGCAGAATCATGATGAGGCTGCCCGGTTTGTCTTTCCAGTCCTTGATGAACTGTGTCAGATGGGGCGAGAACTCTGGCTCGGCAACCTTATCGAGAACGGATGCTGACATGATGCCTCCTTGGTTATGCCCATTAACTCTAGGTATAAACTTGCTTCAGGGGGTTGTCAAGGTTATTGCACCTTAAAGCACAATATTTTACTTTGGAGGTTAATAAAGAGGACTTTGGCACTGAGGGAAAAGGACTTTTATGCTAATGGTCGTTCAGGTTAGACTAGGCCAATGGACCAACCTGGCCCTATCGGCACCCGGTATGGCGTACCCGCCCTCAGGGAACAAATTGTCTCCCGGCTCACTCAGGCCTACGGAGAAAATATGCTCGACCAGCGTGAGTTTGAACAGAGGCTGGAGCAAGCTCAGAGGGCCGAGACCATCGAAGAGTTGCACCGAATCGTGGCCGATTTCGGGGGCGAGTTCCGCCCAGAGGCAGGAGTACAGCCCAGATCACCAGAACCCAAGCGGGTGACGACCGTCCTATCGAACCACCAGCACGAGCTTGAGCCGTTTCACGAGCGCAACTACCAGAGTTTGACGATTTTGGGCAATACGACCCTCGATCTTCGAAGGCTGCGGGGTTCGGGTGCCACAGTTGTGGTAACCTTATCGGGGTTCTTGTCGGAGAGTCGCTTGAGAGTGCCGCTAGGTACAAAAGTCCTTCGCGAAAATCACTTGGTCCTCGGCGAACTGAGGATCAAACTCGCCGGGCAACCAGGAACGCTGATTCGACTTATCAAGAAACTCGTCAGCAGCGGCGAAAGGTCCCCGGAGTCACCCTTCCCGGCCGATGGCCCACCGCCCACCTTGATACTTCGAGGCACAATGGTAATGGGCAACATCCGAGTCAAGGAAGAGAACTGAGGAAAGCCACCAGCACCGGGTTTACCAACTCGGGGTGGAGCTCGTGCAACAGGTGTCCCTGGTCAGGCAATACGACCAGCTGCGACTGGGGGAGCACGGCCTTCAACCTCTTCGCCGTTGCCACTGGCACAATTTCGTCCTTTTCTCCCCACAGAAGCAGGGTCGTCATGGTCAGTTTTTTCGGGTCTAGCGGTGAGGCCCCAGGCGAAGAACTCCACGCCAGCAGAGCATCCGCCTCACGGGGTCCCTGAAAAGCGGTGGTGTAGCCATCCACCATTTCCTCGGGAATGACTTCTCCCTTGACTGCAAACCCGTCGAGGAGACCCTTAACCGCATCCCAGTCGCGAAGCTGGCCATCGAGAAAAGGCCCGAGAAGCCCGGCGAAAAACGGGGCCCCGGCGCCGGGCTTACCATCGGTAGGAACAGCGCCCGAGATCAGCACTAAAGCACGCGTGCGCTCGGGGTGGACCTGAGCACTGAGCGAGGCGTAGAGACCACCCATCGAGTGCCCGAGCAATACAATTTTGCCCGTCCACCCTAAAGCGTCGGCCACAGCCCACTCCAATTCGCCGCGATTGATGCCCTTCGCTAGCCTGTCGGCGTTGTGATCGGAGAAACCAAAGGGCGGAACATCCGCGGCCGCCACTTCCCAGCCCGCCGCCAATAGCGCCGGAACCACGAAACGGAAGCTGAACGTTGAGGAACCAAATCCATGCATGAGTAAGATTTGTCCTTTTGAGGCACCCAAGGACACATCCGATTTCCAGTGCCGGTAGTGGACCGAAAGTCCTTGCGACTGGACGAAAGCACTTTCGGGAAACGGTTGGTTTCGGTCAACTGAGTTGCTGAGGGCCCCGGCCCGCAACACGCCGGGTTTAAGGGTGGTAGCGCAACCGGCCAGAATGAGGGCAAGGATACAGGCAACAGCGGAATGAAGTTTCATCTGACAAAGATACTGCCAACCGTAAGTTCAGCAAACGCCCGTTGGGCGTTTCGCCCTTTAGGCCCGCGACTCCACCATTTCGCTCGTGGGATAAAACTTGACCGCTGGATTGTCGGTTTTGAAGCGCTGAAGCAGCCAGGGATTCTCCGCCATAAAAATATGCGTGCCGCGGACATCGATAAGAATCTTGTGGCTGTAGCGGTCGAGGAAGGCTTCCAGCGCCCGGGCATCGCTGCTGGTGATCCAGTTGCAGAGGGTGAACTCGATGGGTTCGTAACGGCAGGCGGCGCCGTATTCGTGGACTAGGCGGTACTGAAGAACTTCCAGTTGGAGTTGGCCCACCACGCCGAGTACGCGAACATTCTGGTTGTGCGGTTTGGTGAACACCTGGACCACACCCTCTTCGGCCAGCTGGTCGAGACCCTTGTGGAACTGCTTGCTCTTCATCGGGTCGGCGTTAAGAATGGTACGGAAAATCTGTGGAGCGAAACTGGGAATGCCCTGAAAATGCAGCTGTTCGCCTTCGGTCATCGTGTCGCCAATCTTGAAGGTACCAGTATCATGAAGGCCTATGATGTCGCCTGGCCAAGCCTCGTCAATGATGTCGCGGTTTTGAGCCATGAAAGCCGTGGGGTTGGCCGCGCGGATGAGTTTGCCGGTGCGAGTGTGAAGGTACTGTTTGTTTCGTTCAAAGCGGCCAGAACAGATGCGCAGAAAAGCCACCCGGTCACGGTGTTTCGGGTCAAGGTTGGCGTGAATCTTGAAGATAAACCCAGTGAACTTGGCTTCCGCCGGTTCCACTGTGCGTTCATCGGCTTTCTTAGCCTGCGGGTAGGGCGCTAGCCTCACCAGGTTGTCTAGCAGTTCCCTGACACCAAAGTTATTAAGAGCAGAGCCAAAAAAAACCGGTGTCACGAGGCCCTGCATGTACTCTTGGAGATCAAAAGGCGGGTAGATGCTGGTGACCAGGGCCATATCTTCGCGCAGTTTCCTGGCGAGGTACTCGCCCACTTCCTGTTCGAGGCGGGGGTCCTCGACGCCGCTTATGGCCACGATATCGGTAGGTAGCTCCACCTGTCCAGCGCGAAAAAGGTACAGCTGATTTTCGAGCAGGTTGTACACGCCCTTGAAACTTTGGCCTTGTCCGATAGGCCAAGTAACGGGCCGCACCTGCAATGCGAGTTCTTTTTCAACCTCGTCGAGAAGCTCAAGGGGGTCTTTGCCTTCGCGGTCGAGCTTGTTCATAAAGGTCATAATGGGAGTCGAGCGCATACGGCACACCTCGCAGAGCTTGCGGGTTCGCTCCTCGACTCCTTTTACGGCATCAATGAGGATGAGCGCCGAATCGACGGCAGAAAGACCTCGGTAGGTATCCTCAGAAAAATCAGCATGGCCAGGAGTGTCGAGAATGTTGATTTTTCGGCCACCGTAGTCGAAGCCCATGACGGAACTCGAGATGGAAATACCTCGCTCTTTTTCCATTTCCATGAAGTCGCTGACGGCGGCGCGGCTGTTTTTGTTGCTTTTGACGGCGCCAGCGATGTGAATGGCGCCCCCGAATAAAAGCAGTTTTTCTGTGGTTGTAGTTTTACCTGCATCGGGGTGGGAAATGATGGCAAAGGTCAGACGTCGCTGGATTTCCGAAAGGGTCTCAGGCATGGGGGGGTCACTTTAGCATGGCCCTCGGGGTTCAGTCGACTGCCTAGACGCCTTTGTAGGCCCATTCGGCAATGGCCCGCATTACCGGCTGGAGCGCCAGTCCTCGGTCGGTCAGACTGTAGCTCACCCGCACAGGTGGACCGTGAGTCACCTTGCGTTCGACCAGTCCCGCATCCTCGAGTTCCTTCATGCGCACCGAAAGAACCCTAGCGCTCAGGTTGGGAAGAGCCCGTTCAAGGTCGCAGAAGTGCTTCTCTCCTTCGAGGAGGTTGCGAACCAGAAGCCCCATCCACTTGCGCGAAAGGAACTCGAAGGCAGACTCGACCCGGTTGCACAGCGGAGTATCGGCAGCTGGTATCGCGACCACAGTGGCCGTTGCTGTTTCCATGCGGAAAGGATACCACAGGACTTGACCCGAGGCAAGAAGTTCAGTAGGTTACTATTAGTTACCTACTTATAGGGAAGTTTATTTGCTTTAGGAGAGTTTCATGAGTTCGCATCTATCCACGTTCGATACCCTGGCTTCCGCAGAGAGCGTCCACCGCACAGTTGAGGCCCTGAAAGCCCACAACATTGAGGCTTTTTCGTTGAAGACTGCCGCCGAGGCCGCCAAAAAAGTCCTCGAACTTCTTCCCGCCGGCGCAGAAGTGCTCACGAACTCGTCCACCACCCTCGACCAGCTTGGATTGACCAAAGAAATCAACGATAGCGGAAAGTTCGTCTCGCTCAAGAACAAGATGTACGCTATGGATCGCGCCACCGAGGGTCGTGCCATCGCCGCTCTGGTTTCGGCTCCCCAGATTGCTGTCGGTTCGGTGCACGCAGTGACAGAACAGGGATCCTTGTACATCGCTGCGATGTCAGGTTCCAACCTCCCCGGCTATGCCTTCGGCGCCGAAAAGGTGGTTTTCGTGGTCAGTACAAAGAAAATCACCCCAAACGCTGAGGAAGCCCTCAAGCGCCTGTGGGATCACGTTTTACCGCAAGAATCGATTCGGGCCCGAAAAGCTTACGGATTGCCGGACACCTTCCACTCGAACCCCAACACGGTTCTCAATATTAATGCCCAGCAAGCGCCGGGTCGGGTGTATGTGGTCTTTTTCAACGAAGACGCCGGGTTCTAGGAAACCGGACTTTCCGAACAAAGCAGCCATTGATGGTTAACCGCGCCACCTTCGCTGGTTGGGCGTCGTCTGCTCCTTGCCGCGGTGCTCACGTGCACATCGCACGCTCC
>Ga0114970_10002660_pt1 | contig 13362 bp, 6 predicted proteins | sample M_140205_XF_Meta_FD_87030 | JGI IMG/M metagenome (GOLD analysis project Ga0114970, IMG submission 87030) | Freshwater microbial communities from Lake Montjoie, Canada to study carbon cycling - M_140205_XF_MetaG | ecosystem: Environmental > Aquatic > Freshwater > Lake | place: Lake Montjoie... | reverse complement strand
CTTATTTTTATCATTTTTAATAGATAATAACTCATTCGCTGAAAAATATTTATAATTGTTATGCGCTTTTTTAATCATATTTCGAATAAGATATAATGAAAATTTATTTTGCGTAGTTTCAATTCCAAATAATTGTATTTTAATCATTTGTGATAAATTATTATTATTAAAAGTATAATATACATGTGATGCTTGTACAGTATGTAATTGAATAATACCATCTACAACAACATTTAGTGGATAATTAATATTCGGATTTAATCCCAAAATATGAAGTATATATAAATATCTATTGGTTTTATTTATATCCATATTTTGGGTAATATTTATAATATTCATATTAATATTCGAATTAATATTATTATCAAAACTATCTATTGTATCAATAAAATGTGTATTCATATTCGTATCAAAATCATTTATATTATTATAAATGATTTCACCTTTGGTGTCTGTTGAATTTGATGTATTCGATATATCCATATTTATAATATTAGTATTAGTAGCAGTAGCAGTAGCAGTAGCAGTAGCAGTAGCAGTAGTAGTAGTAATATTCATCGTATTGGATATTTATTATTTAATATAATATATTCTATTATATTAAATAAATTAATTTTCAGTTTTTACACTATAAAGATATTACTATCTTTATTAATTAAATCATCAATAATTGCATTTTCATCTAGTTTAATATTAATATCTGTTTGACTTAATCCTAATTGAATACTTGATACATTTAATTCTGTATTTTCTAATATATCATTATCCATCAATAAATTACAATAACCAGTTCCACCATTAATCATACGCCCGATAATAATTCTGGATGATACACTTTTTAATTTGTCAGTTTCATTAAATGCAGCTGCATTTATAAATTGTTCCATTGTCTTCTCAAATGATGCTCGAGCTAATGGATCTGTATCCTGACGATTAATACCATGTCTATCAATTGATATTAATGATCCACTGTGTGTCATAACATCAACTAATAATGCAATATGATGATAGTTAACTTTAATTAAGTCTGTAATTTCATTAATTAATGCATTTCTAACTGCTTCAATTCCAAAATTTGCATAAATTGAATACATATCATTTGTAATAGTTCGTGCATGATCTATTCCCGTTATACTACGAATTCCCGACATATTAATGCCTTCTGTCGTTAACATATATTGTTCTTCATTTTTAATTTCTCCATCTTTATTAATTTCAATTTGTGATTGTGATATTACATCTATTTGTGAAATACCATCAAATCCTTTCAAATTAAATGATGTTAAAATATAATTTTGTAATTCTATAATTTTATTAATATCATAATTATTCAAATCAATACGAATGTGAATAACTGGGTTCATATCATTTTCATTATTCGATAATATAGCACAATTTGTAACTCGATTAAATATTTCTTTTTCTGTTTTATTAATAGTTTTATTATCTGATAATCTTTTTCTCCAAAATTTTACAAACTGAACTTTAATATCCATTAATTTTAATTTTTTCGCATACAACATTTCTTTATTAATACTAAATCGAAACATCCATGGTAATTTTTTAAGTTCTAATTTAATATCATAAATTTGCATTACCGTATTTATATCTATTTTATCTGATTGCATATATCCATTTTTAATATCCGGATCATATCCAATATCACCTTTCAATACAATATCTTTTAATGTTAAATAACTAATATATGATGCTATTTTATATGCACTTTCTTTATCATGACGATATTTTTCATCTAAATATATATAAAATATAGGTGTTTTAATATTTTTAGTGCATCGTAATATCTCGTTCATTCTTGCAACACCCTTAGTTCCTTTTTTAATAGCACCAGCTGAATGTTTTGTATTTAAATTTAATTGTGTAGTTTGTTCTCCCATACTTTGAGCTCCTACAATACCAACCATTTCACCTGGATCTACAGTTGCTTTATTAAAAGCATTGATAATTTCTAATTTAACATTTTCCAATATTTTTTTAGTAAATTTATATTCTAATATACATCTTTTAGGTGCTAAGTATTCATAAATCGAAATTATAAACAGATATTTATTTGTATCTTCTATACTTTTACGAAAACTATCATTATTTCTTTCATTACGTGTCATACAAAATAACTTAGTATTACGTGATGATATAATTTCATCAATTGTATTGATTACATCTTCATATTCTAAGTCTTGTTTAGACTCTTTATTAATATTACTATTAATAATACGATATATATTCACAGGTAATTTAAATGTATCCATAAATGTAATGTAACTTAATGTTGATTTCACACATATTTTTCTTAAATTATTACGGAAATCTATTAATTTATTATAATATTCTTCATTTAATTTACTTACATTTTTTAATTCATTTTGACTTTTTACTTTCTTTAATTCATCTTTACTAAAAATAAATTGTTCACGTATAGATGTATTACTCATTGTTATTAGTTTTATTTTTACTGGTTTTTGTCTGACTTGATCTAAATTTGATCCACCATAAAAATATTGTAATATTTGATTGTTTGCACTTCTAACTAAACCATCATATGTTACCATTAAATCTTCCATTCCTTTAATTAATTTACGTTGAATATATCCAGTGTCAGCAGTGTCAACTACATGTAATCCATTTGCCAATCCAAAGTTTAATGTACTAGGAATAGTCAAATCATATACTTTAGGATATTTTGCAACATCAATTAGATTAATCTCAATAATTTCATCAAGTACAACATCATTTTGTGATTGAAGACCAATGTATTCTTCTGGTAAAATACCAACACGTGCTTTTAACATATTTACAATATTACTTGTATTTTCATCTTTCATATTTGTTTCATTATTTTTTAAATAATCATTAATACTTGTTACAGATTGTGTCAAATATTGATTTATATTTGTAACTGGTAACGTAGATAATACAGGAGGTTCAGGTAAATTCATTGTTACTGGTACAAAATTACCTACACATACATCTGGTGTTGATGTATGTTCAAATTGTTTTGTTTTTTCATTATAAATAAGTAACGATTTTGATTCTGTTACAATTACTTTTTTGCCACTTTTCGTTTTAATCTCATATAATTGTTTTCCAGGATCATGACGTGTAATTGCTGAAATTTCACCCCAAGTTACATTACCATCTGCATTAGTTGTAGGAATAAATATTTTATTATTATTACTAATATCTAAATATTCCATTTCTCTTTCTGTAAAATGTTGTACTTTCTCTTTATTACTATCTAAAAACATATCAATCCATTCACCAATCAATACATTTTTAATTAATCCATTATCTAATATTACAATTGGTGTATCACCTGTTACAGATTTAATGGCTGTATCAATCAAGCCATCTCTTGCCACCATCTGATGAAAGAAAAATTCTGTTGGTTGTAATCCATTAATATATGAGCTAGCAATAAATCCACGAGCTTGTGGTGTATCATCAAATTGATGAAAATGAGGTAATGTTCGGTTATTTACTTTTTTGGCAATTCTTTTATTGTTTAATGCTGCTTGACCAACAATATTCGAAATTTGTCCAATACCTTCGGCTTTACCTTTTGCACCTGATGTAACCATAACATAAAAGTTATTATCGGATGTTGTAGCATCCATTACAATTTTACCCATGTTACCTGCATGAGCAGATAACATAGTTGCTAAGTTATCTTCAAAAATATTTTCATCTAATAATCCAGGATGATTTTCTTGTTCTGTAATCAAATGTTTTACATCTAATATTAATTTATTTGTTTTATCTCGAATATCTGTTACAATCGACGGGTTTACGATACAATCTTTAATACCAATTGTAAATCCTTTAAGATGCAACCATGATAATATTACTTTTTGTAAATTATCAATAAAATCACGAGTTTTTTCACCACCGTATTGATCGTATATTGTATTTGAAAATCCATTTGCTGCACTTAATGAACCATGATCTATTCTACCTGACATATATTTACCATTGGTTACATTAATTTTACCAATAGAAAGATTTATTTTAGGAATTAAATAACTTAATAATTCATATGTACTACTTTCTTTTTTAGGTACATCTGTAATATCTATATTTTGTGTATTCATTAATGTTTTCATTATTCTATTCCATGTTAATGATTGATCTGTTTCAGTAAATATAAATGATCCTAATACACCATCTTGCACTAATTGAATAATTGGTTCTGTATTTTTAGGTGAAATAATGTTATTTGTTACATTTGCTAACATTGATAATTCTACAATAGATTGTATTGTCTGTGGTACAAAAATATTCATTTCATCACCATCAAAATCTGCATTGTATGGCTTACACACACTTGGATTCATTCTAAATGTAGAAAATGATTCATTCATTGTCACTTTAACTTTGTGACCCATCATACTTAATTTATGCAAACTAGGTTGACGATTGAATAATACATAATCACCATCAATTAAATGTCTTTCAACAATATCACCATATTGTAATTTAATTGGTCTACTTCTATACCTAATATCATATGATATTCCATTCTTTTTAATAATTTTATTTATACCTGGATAATTATCACGGCCGTTTTTAACTAACTGTGTTAATTTATCATAATTTTCCGGAGTTACAATTTCAGGAAATGGAATGCTCATTGCAATTTTGAGTGGAATACCAACTTCATCAATACTAATAGATGGATCCGATGTAATAACTGCACGACCAGATCCTTCTACTCGTTTTCCATTTAAATTTTGTCGAATTCTTCCAGTTTTACCTGAAATACGATCTGTAATAGATTTAGTCGGTCGACCACCTGTTTTTTGTTGTGAAATAGGTAGTGCAATCTCTTCATTATTATAATATGTAGCTACGTGGTATTGTAAATGACGAATATAATCATCACTATATTTAATATCTTCACCTGATGCTGATTCTTTACTCAATAATTTTCTTACTTTAATATTACTTTTTACAATATCTGCTAATTTATGTGTTAATGTATCTTCGAATGCTGTTGTAGACAAAAAATCTTTTTTAGCAGCAGGTCGAATTGCAATTGGCGGAATTGGAAAATTAATTATAATCATATCTTCTGGTCTTGCTTTTAATATATCAAATCCCATAATTTGATAATCTAAATCTGATATATTTTTTAAAATATTATAGACTATTTTTGGTTTTAATATTTCAATAACACGTTTCTTACCTGTTTCATTCCCACCATTTTCTTCCGATACTCCGGATAATTCTGTCTCAGCTTGTATTTGAATAGTACCAGTTGTTGCTGACATTTTTTTGGTTATTATTGGTACTGGTGACCCACATGCATAATCTTGTCTTTGACAATATTTAATACCAGAAGTTAATTTTTTAATTTCTGCAAATCGTATTTTACCATATTTGTTACGAATAATTTTATTAATTTCATCAATTGGTTTATTTGGGTGTAATAACAATTTTGAACATCTAATACAGATGCATCCTAATATATTTTTTACAGTATTTATAAAACCAAGATGCCATACAGGTTCTGCTAATTCTGTATGACCAAAATGACCTTGACATATTTTATGTTCTAAACCACATGTTGCACATAAAATTTGACTATCTGTTGTCCCTAATCTTGGGTCAACTAAACCTCCTCTTTTTGGCTCCATTAAATCATATGTTTCTGCAATATTAATGCCATAAATATCACTATTGACTGCAGATGCACGTTTGATTTCATCATTACCAAATAAAGTAAATTCAATTCGGTCGATATTTGTGATTTCATCAAATCTTTCTGTCATATTATATTTATATATTGATTTTTTAAATAAATTATTAAATAATATACTTATCAATTTTTATTGATATTTACTTAAGTAATATATCAAAATATTGAAAATATATATATATAAAAACAATCCAATATTAATTACTAAGAAATGACGACTAATAAAAATACAGTTTTAATGAATAATCCATTTAATACTCCATGGCATTTATGGTATCATCATGAATTAGATAATTGGAAAACTAGCGGATATCGTAAAATATTTACAATTAATAATATTTCAGATTTCTGGGATTTACATACTAATATTGAATGTATTGGTGGTATTAACAATCAAAATTTCTTTTTAATGAGAGATGGTATAGATCCTATTTGGGAAGATCCTAAAAATAGAAATGGTGGTTGTTGGTCTATTAAATTAACTGAAATACATCGAAATTTTAATATTTGGTTAAAATTAGCATTAAAAATGGTATGTGAAAATATGTTTAAAGATCCTAAATATGATGAATCAAAAGTAATTACAGGATTATCAATTAACTTACGTAATGCAAATACCACAATTATTAAATTATGGAATAGTGATACAAAAGTTAATTCAATTAAATTATTGCATGATGATATTACTAAAGATTTTGGATACAATATTATATATAAAAAAAATAATGTTGAATATTAAATAAATATTTGGTTTATATATTTTTATATTAATAATAATATAAAAATATTATTTTGATAATTAAATAGTAGCTTTATACTGGTTGTGCTGGTGGTCTTGGTGAATCTGGAGGAGCAAAAACAATTGGTTTTAATACTTTATTATAGGTTTGTATATATTTATCATCCGTGCAAGTGAGTAAGTTACCTGCTTTATCTTTGCAGGGTTCCGGTGGGCTAACTACACCAGTTGCTCCAATTGTAGCTTTATCTACATCACATCCTGGTACATCTATTCTTAATTCTTTGGCACAGCAGCAGTTTGGTACTTCTCCGAAAAATTTATCACCCATTCCTAATGCATTTTTATGATTTAAAATTCGTTGTGCTTCAGGGGTTGGCTGACATTGAGCATCTGTATTACCTGGGCATAAGCAATCATTACATGGTTTAACTATTTGACAAAATTTATCAATATGTTTTTTTAAGATACCGTCATTTTCTTCTCGCAATTGTTTTAAAAAAGCTTCATAATTATCTATATCGTCTTGAGTAATGTTTTGTGATTTTTTTGTTGAATTGGGGTTTTTTGCAATATCATCCGCAAACATATATTTTTCTCTAGATACATTTCCGTACATTCTTAAAAATATTTCACCATATTCTCCTAATGTATATCCATCTGCATATTTGTTACCAAAAAATACAACACCAGTGTGTTTTGTAGTACTTATTGAATATTTAAATGCATAATAAGCTAACACTAGAATTACAATTACATATATTATTGCATTAATATATCCACCTAATAAGAAACCATATATCTTATCTTTTTTTATTAGATTACTAACTTGTTTTTTAAATAAATTACAATCCATACCACCTGTCATATTATTTGGACTTTCAATACTAATGTATAAATATATTAATACAACTAATAATAATCCTAATATACCAGAATTTAATTTATTATTCATAATTTAATATTTGAAAAAAACTATTAAAAATATATAATTAGTATATATTTTTACTACTTCAAATTTACGAACATAATGTTGGATTTAATGCTCTGTAACCAGGTACATTACAGCAACTGCAGGGTGAATTTATATAACAAAATAAATCAACATCATCACTATATTGTTTTCTATCTTTAGTATGTTCTATAAAACTTTCAAATACTTTTTTTCCTGGATCTGTTAATGGTATATCATCACCTTTATATTTTTCATATTGAGAAGTGAATTCAGTTAAAAATATTTTACCAAAATCAGAATACTTCAATTTAGATGATTTATTTAAAAATCCATGTACGATAATTAGTGTTAATAAAAATATTGGTATTATATACCAAATATATCTAAATTTATAAAAAAATGGTATACATTCAGGAGGGATGGGTATTTTTCCAGGTTCTACTCCTCCTAATTGTAATCTAAAATTTTCGGGTAAATTCATATACACATATGATATAATCAATATTACTGCTAATAGTAAAATTGATACTACACTATATATATTTTTATTCATAATATATTTTTTGAAAAAATTTATTATATTTAATTATTGAACTTTATTTTTTTTGACTTTTTTTATTTTTATTTGTTTTGGTTTATTTTCTTTTAATGATACAAAATATGAATATCCTTGCAATAAACAATCTGCTAAATCATCTTTTTTTGTATATGATAATAATATATTCGTCCAATATTCATTAATTATACTTTTACAAAATTCAATTGATTTTTTCTTACCTTCGGTATATGATATTTTGTTTTTACTTTTATTTTCTATAATTATATTTTCATCTATATTATCTTCTATATTATTATCTATACTATTATCTATACTATTTTTAGTTGTATTATCTTTATTTTTATTTTCATCAATAATCTTTATTGGTTCTACTACACTAAATAGACCCATTTTCCTACTAGGTGATATTAATTTTATATTACATGCTAATAATATTTTTTCATCTATAATTTTTCGTATAATAAACCAAGCATACAATGTATCTGCAATAGCTTTCATTTTAGGATTTTTAAATGTAGGCTGATTTTCTATTAAAACAATCGTAAAATTTTCAAATTTAATTTTATCTAATTTTTCTATTAATTTTACTTTTAATATTTCTATCGCATTGTCACAACCATATAATTTTGGTCCATGCTCTTCACACAAATACTTATTTAATTTGGTATTATTAATATTTGTGTTTGTATTATCTGTATTTGTATTATCTATATTTGTAGTATCCAAATTATCTATTTCTATATTATATTTTGCTTTTTTATCACATTCTGTTTCATAACAATAATGTTTTATACGTATTTTTTGACAATGATCTTTACAATAATATTTATCTTGATAAATATATTCACCGTCTTTTTCACAAAAACTGCATGTTTCTAAAGATAAATTTATTATATTCCATTGTTTAATATTTACATCTACTTTATATGTTTCTAAATCTATTTTATATTCACTTAAATTATATGCTAAATGTTTAATACCTACGTCCCATGATAAAATATTCATATAAATATATTATGATTATATATTTATATTATAATTAGAAATGTTTTCTACAAACTGCACTATACAATTCAGCACCTCCTACTTCTATTAAATTATTATTTGTAATCATTTTTTTTGAAAAAATAGCAGGTGTTCCATCATTACATGTTTTACATAATGCTTTCAAGAATATTATTTCATCTGCATGGGATATCAATTTATATAAATTTCCGAATAATTCTTTATTTGCATCTCCATTTAATCCAGCAATATATACTGATTTTGTTTCACACCATTCAATTCCATATTCATAAATATCTGGAAAAAATTGTCCTTCCTCTATTAATATAATATCATAATTATCTATAATATTTGTTACAGAATCTAAATTAGAACAAGAAATACATGGTTCAGTGACTTTATCATGAGTTACAATATATGAAGTATTGGAATATCTATTATCAATTATTGGTTTAATAATTAATATTTTTTGATTTAATGTTCTATGTTTTCGAATAATTTGTATTAATCTTGAACTTTTACCTTAAAACATTGGTCCTAATATTAATTCAAGATATCCCATTTTATTTATTATTTAATATACTTCTATTATATTTAATAACTATTTATTTCAATTTCTCATAAAAGTTGAATATATTAAAATATATAAAGATATATTCTAATATATAAAGATATACATATACATACATATAAAGAATGAACTGGATTAATAGCTCTCACACCAATGAAGTATCTGTATTACCTCAAATATCAATATCTACAATTACTACTACAATGAAATTAAATTGTAAATTCAATTTACTTAATATATACAAGCATGTTAAATTAGATGAGAATATAATTGGACTTAAATTTAATGGATGGGTTCGAATTAAACTTGGTAATAATATTGCATATTTACCACCTGCTCCTAAAGATACAGATGTCGAATCAGAAGATAGTAATACTGAAATTAATACGGAAGTTGTCCAAAATAAGAAAAAACCTAAAAAATTATCTTCGCATTATAATGAAATTAAATCATTTTATACAAATTTAAAAATTAAAAGAAGTAAGTTTAAATTTTTTAACCAAGTAACTGCGTATGTTAAACTAGGACCGGATCGTTATATTAATCTTAAAATATTCAAAAATGGATCATTACAGATGACAGGTATTAAAAAAATTAGCGAATGTAATACAATTATTGATAAATTATTTGTAGGAATATTAAATCCGATTAATACAAATTCTCTTATTTCGAATCCAAGTAATACAAATACACTACTTCCTGATTTTATTAATACTCCATTAACACCGGATACAATTATTACATTTATCGAAAAGACAGAAGATATTAAAGTAACAGAATTTAATATTCGAATGATAAATAGTAATTGCCGCGTTCCATTTAAAATTAATCGAGATGCACTTTTTCAGATTTTAAAAACAGAAAAAATTAAATGCAGATATGATCCGAATAGTCATGCATGTGTAAATATCAGACATGATATTAATGTAGATGATACAGTATCTATCTTTGTATTTCAATCGGGTAGTATAATTATTACGGGTGGAAAAACAATTAGTGATATAAATTGTGGCTACCATTATATAATGAATATTATATCAAAACATTATGAAGCAATTAAGAAAAAAGATTTGGACGAATATATTAATTCGCTTGATGATACAAGTGAAGAAAATAAGAATATTATTAGTCTAAGTAATGAAAGTGCATAAATAAATTTTTTAATTACAAAATTAAAAAATTTAATAATATATTTATTTAAGATAATCTCTACTAAATTGATTAAATGAATTTTCGATATTATTATTAATAACATATTCTTGTTTTGCTTTATATAATGAATTATTAATATATGGGTTATTAAACTCCATATCAGGTGGATAATAATTTGGATATGTTGTTGGTATTGGAATATTTTTAAGATTTGCATTAAATTCTAAATAATCTCCAGATGGTATAAAACCGGTTGATGACATCATAGTTGATGGTAAATTTTTTAATACTACTTCACCATTAGTTGTTATATTAGGTGGTTGATATGCATTTACAGGTGTTGGTTCATTTCGTGATAATAAATTTTGTTTATTATCTCTAATATACATATTTCTTTCACCAGATCCTGTTGAGGTTGCATTTACATTATTTGCACCTGCTTGTGGACCAGCATAAGATGTATTTTGTTCTTGTCGTTGTGTTACCATTGGTGTTGTTACTGTAGAATGATGACCATTACCTCCAATTTGTGATACAGGTAATCCCTGTAAAGTATTACTCATAATACGATTAGTTGGCGTAGCTTGATACAATGAAACTTCTCCTAATCCATTTGTATTATTACCCATACCACCTGCATAATTTGAATTGGTATTTACTCTTTGAGTGCTTGTTGCTTGATATTCTGACATATCACCAAATCCATTTGTATTATTACCCATTGCACCTGTGTAAGTAGAATTAGTATTTACTCTTTGTGTACTCATTGCTTGATATGTGGACATATCACCAAATCCATTTGTATTATTACCCATCGCACCTGTATATGTTGAATTAGTATTTACTCTTTGTGTACTCATTGGTTGATATTCAGACATGTCTCCAAATCCATTTGTATTATTACCCATAGCACCGGTGTAAGTAGAATTGGTATTTACTCTTTGTGTACTCATTGGTTGATATTCTGACATTTCACCAAATCCATTCGTGTTATTACCCATAGCACCTGTATATCTAGAATTAGTATTTACTCTTTGTGTACTCATTGGTTGATATTCTGACATTTCTCCTAATCCATTCGTGTTATTACCCATAGCACCTGTATATCTAGAATTAGTATTTACTCTTTGTGTACTCATTGGTTGATATTCTGACATATCACCAAATCCATTCGTATTATTACCCATACTACCTGTAAAATGAGCATTAGTAGTTAATCTTTGTGTAGTCATTGGTTGATATTCTGACATTGTACCTGCACCATTTGTATTATTACCCATACTACCTGTAAAATTAGCATTAGTAGTTAATCTTTGTGTAGCTATTGGTTGATACTCAGATACAATACCTGTACCATTTGTATTATTACCTAATCCACCTGTATATGTTGAATTAGCTGTTGATCTTTGTGTAATATAATTATTATAAGAACCTTTATCTAAATTGGGTAAATTTTGATTTGTTCCGCTACCAGTAATACTTTGTTCTAATCCAGCAAGTGTTGTTTTAAATGGATCACGTACTTTACCAAAATGATCAATTGATATACCTGCTTCTTGTGCACCCGGACCTAATACACCTTGTTCAAATGTTTCAACATCACCTCTATGACTTTTATCAAAATTAAAATTGCCTGTATCTGTTGGTTTTTGAACAGTTGAAATAGTTGGTAAAACAGTATAATTTTTATCTAATTCACCAAACGTTGTTGGTTTTCTATTTACTACATTACCAATTGTTCCGTATTTGCCTCCTTCTCCAGAAGTACCTTTGATAGTAGGAAATGTACCAGATACTTGAGGATTATCTACTCTTCTTAATTCATCTATATTTTTTGTAGGTGGCATGTATGGATCATGAAAACCAATTTTACCATCTTCATATGGAGATATATTTACACCTGGAGTTACATTTACTTGATCAAATGGACGATCACTTTTCTTTTCTTTTCCTGAAAAATATCGATCTTGTATTAAATCAACTTGATTTGGTGTACCTCGAGTATAAGATGATAACATATGTGGTTGAAATGCAGTTGAAAACCCTTCTTCATAATTTTCAATAATATTTGGAATTTCTGTTTTAGCGTAATAAAATCGAGAAGAACCTGTAAAAATATCTAATTTTTGTTCCATATTTCTTGAATTGTCTTCAGTTATTAATAATCCCTTGTCTTTAAAAAAAGGTTGCATGTTATTATGGATTAATTCATCTTTGTTAAATATTTTATATGTCATATCATCATCATTTTTATTATAAGGTGTCCAATTATCGGGTAATGTTAATTTACCCATATTTGCTGGATTTGGTTTATTATCAATTATCATCATGGGCTCAAATTGTTCATCTAATGATGTTAGTTCATTAGTAGGTCCTTCCATCAAATTTTTAGTATATTTAAATAAATTTAACATTGTTTCTCCATTGGTGTTATTATAATTTTTATTAGATGATAAATATTTATTTTCTGAATCTAAATCATATAATCTTTTATTATACAATGTAGGTATAATATTTTTATTATTAGGATCATTAGATAATTCTTTTTTCTCTAATGCTTGAACTGCCATTGTTTCTTGAATTCTCTTTTTTTGATCAAATCCATTTGCTGTTGTTACTGTACCTTTTACATTTTCTACATTTGGTGTATTACTCATATCATCAG